>Ga0180438_10000595_pt1 | contig 68325 bp, 50 predicted proteins | sample SS_ome_12_FD_132455 | JGI IMG/M metagenome (GOLD analysis project Ga0180438, IMG submission 132455) | Hypersaline lake sediment archaeal communities from the Salton Sea, California, USA - SS_3_D_2 metaG | ecosystem: Environmental > Aquatic > Non-marine Saline and Alkaline > Hypersaline >...
GACTGTTAAAGGAGCAAATAATATTATTGCATTAAGGTGCTGTCTTTTCAGCAATCGATGGGAGGATTATTGGGAATATCGGGCGATTAGATGAGGGCTATCATAAAATTGTCTCACACCCAATAGCTGACCTTTCCTTGACTTTATTTTATTTATATGTTATTTGTTCTCATAGTATTACTCTCGATTAAGGCAGAAGAGGAAGATTATGAAGCTTCTTAATGTTTTGTATGAAGAGTTAGACTTCAAAAATGGCGGCTTGTATCCCGTAATGGATAATCCTACTGCCTGCCCAAAAAGTATCGATTGGCTAGAGAAAGGTGAATGGCTTGCCGCGGCAAAACGGGCCGGCGCTGATAAGATTTTTTTTGTTGAAAATAACCCGGTTGCTGTTTTCACCGATTGTGGAGCCGGGCTTAAAGAAAAAGTTAAAGCATTCAACCGGGCATGGTGTCTCGCCCGCCCAAGACTCCTGTTTCTTGCATCTCCCGGTGAAATCACTGTTTACGACCTGGCACAAAAGCCGGTTGATGAAAACAGACAAAAAGATTGGAAAAAACTTAAAAACCTGGATGTTCTCCACGACCTTAAGAATGTTTCCCGGGAGTTACAAAAATATCATCGTGACAATGTGGAATCAGGGCGTGTATTCGCTGATAAGAGATTCGGCGATCTTAAGAATCGAGCAGACAAGGCCCTTATTAGAGATTTGAAGAGTGTTCGCCGGGAGTTAATCCGTGCCGGACTTTCAGGCAATATGGTTCGATTTGCTCACGCCTTAATCGGAAGATCTTTATTTATTCGTTACCTTGAAGATCGCGGTATATTAACAGAAGAGTACTTTCTAAATATTGCCCGTCAAAAAGCCGGTTGGAGTGAACTGCTGCGCAGTCCGGTCAATAGAAAAGGAGTTGATTTCTCACGCCACGAGACCTATTATCCACGCATACTTGAAGATAAATCATTTACCTATGCCTTGTTCAGACGTCTTGCCCGCGATTTCAATGGGGACATGTTCCCTGATGTCGTCGAGGAGGAACAGGTTGTCACCCGGGAGCATCTGAAACTAATACAGGATTTACTCTATGGTGACGTTGGCATCCAGAAAAAGCTTTTCTTCTATTCCTACCGCTTCGACATAATCCCACTGGATTTAATAAGTTCAATATATGAAGAGTTCTATCATGTATCCACAAGTGGTGATGATAAGAATAGTAAAAAACGCCAGGATGGAGTATACTACACACCTCCCGTTTTGGTTGAGTTTGTACTTTCTCGAATCTTAACTCCCAATGTTCTCGACAAAGTTCCACGTGTAATGGACCCTGCCTGTGGTTCCGGTATTTTCCTGGTGGAAGCATTTCGACGCATTGTTCGTTATGAATGGCACAAGAACAAGCAGGGTCTTACATTTGATATGCTGAAGCATATTCTCAAAGAACAGGTTGCCGGGATCGAGGTTAACGAAGAAGCGGCCAGGATCACGGCATTCAGTCTTTATCTTTCAATGCTTCACTACCTTGAGCCACCGGCGATTGACCATCAGATCAAAATGGGAAATAAGCTGCCCAACCTGGTAGCGACAACCAGTCCGTCAGTAGACCATTTCCATTGTATCCTTCACGGGGATGCTTTTGATCCGGAATTTATCGAATCAACTCCCCTTTGGAAAGAACGTTTTGGGGAGGGATGCGCCGATGTCGTTGTCGGTAACCCTCCCTGGGGGGCACCGGGAACAAAAGCCGATGCAGAGACAAAAGCACGGCATAAAAAATTACTTGATTGGTGTGAACTGAACAACAAACCGATCGGGGATAAGGAATCTTCGCAGGCCTTTCTCTGGCGTGCACTGGACTTTCTGAAAAAAAAAGGCAAGGCCGGGATGTTGGTATCAGCCGGTGTATTATTTAAACACAATACAACAACCCAGGCATTCAGAAAACAGTGGCTTGATAGTGTGAGGCTTGATCAAGTATTTAATTTCTCTCATGTCAGAAAGTTTTTCTTTAAAGGTGCGATTTCTCCATTTCTTTCTATTTGTTTTAGCAAGGGAGGAAAAGAAGGCAAGCGGGTTAACTATTGGTCTGCAAAACAGGGCATGAATATCAACAAGACACAATCGATAGTGCTGTCAAGATATGATATGCATGTTTTGCGGTCTGAGGATTTGGTTGATTCGACAGCATGGAAAGGGTTATGGTTTGGAAGAATAGCGGATGTAGAACTTATACGATTCCTTAAAAGACAGAAGCGTCTTCTACGGTTTACGGATCGTGAGAAGTGTGGACGGGGTTTCGAGATTGTTTCTAAAACAATAGATGCAGGTGCCCTGCAACCATTTAAAAATTTACTTATAGAAAGTTTTTCGAGATATGATTCTCTCAGATTTTCAAATCCTCCCGAAAAAGTATATCGACTCGGGGCAATAGGTGTATATGATGGATACCGTCTTCTGGTACAGCGAGGTATTTATGAAAAAGCTGTCCCTAAAGGGCGAATCGTTGCTCGTTGCGAGACCAAATCCTTTTGCTTCACAAATGCAATTCATGGAATAAAACTCAAATCACCGGAGGAATGGAAATATAAAGTAATTCTGGGAATTCTATGGTCCTCGGTAGCCCGTCATTTTTTCTTTATGACCTCCTCAAATTGGGGCCATTGGCACCATGAAATTCATCTTGATGATGAGTTGCTTCAACTTCCGATTGTTCTTGATAACTCCAACCCAGCGACAAAAAGAGTTATCTCTATGGTCGACAAACTCCGCGGTTATAATCCACAGAAACGGGATATTCTTCACCCTCATGGAATACCTGAAGATGAAATCGAAACGAAACGGCGTGAATGGGAAACAGAGCTTGATGAAGCGGTTTTTGAACTATATGGATTGAATGAAGAAGGAAAAGACTTAATTCGTGATTTCTGCGATGTGACACTGCCTTTTTTTTACAAGCCCTTTGACAGCATCGGTGCAATGGCCACCATAGAAAAGGGCGACTTATCCTGGATTGAAAAATATGTACACACGTTCTGCCGGCGTTGGAACGTTTACCTGGGAGAGGGTGAAGAGATGCGGGCAGAGGTTCATCTCGGCGCACATGGTAATATAGCGGCTGTAGAATTTTTCCCGTCAGATAAAGGGGACCCCTGGAACCTTGAACCGAAAAACGATACATGGAGCTATATTCTCGAACAGATCGGAGAGGCGCTCCCGCACCCTATGGGAACCTCACAAATTCTCCTGGATGGTCTGGTTCATATCGTTTCCGATAGAGGAGTTATAATCATTAAACGGAATGAGAAACGATTTTGGACGCGGAGCCTGGCCCGGGAAGATGCAGACGCTGCGATATGCAAGCGCATGGTGGATACCAGGCCGAAAGAAGGGAAACACAGCTAATGGCACGACTTCCGCTCCCTGCTTTTATAATTCTCTGGAATCGGCACGTACAGCTATACCTGGGAGTCTTTTCTACAGCTCTCCATGAATTGGCAGGGAAGGATTCTGTATCCGGGGATGAAGAAGCCATTTCCGAGACACTTAGCTTAATACTCACTCGAGTCTGTTTTAATGCCGGTAAATCCCGGGATAAAGAGGTGCGAACACCTTATTGGGAAGCGCCAATTCAGCCGGTTGCCGGGGATGAACTGAAAGGCGGAAAGAGCAGTAAACGTCCGGATTTCACCTGTAAGTGTTCGAATCCCTTGGCGGATTCACCGGAAGAACATGAAATATCGTTTCATGTGGAATGCAAACGGCTGGGCAACCCTACAAGCGCTTCATGGAATCTTAATGAAAACTATGTAAAAAACGGGATAAAACGGTTTGATTGTAAAACGCATCAATATGGAAAGCGGGCGCCTTCAGGAATGATGATCGGATACATCATCAGTAAAACTCCGAAAGAAATAGAAACAGAAGTGAACCGTTATCAAAATAAACACTTACCGGGTTACAAAGACATCAGGTTTATATTCGATTCAATAACGCTATTTCAGACGAACCAGGAAATTGTACGAAGGCGTGTTTTTCCAGAACAGTTTGAACTGATTCATTTATGGGTAGACCTGCGGGACAATTATCAAACGTAAGTGATAACAAGGAAGGAAAGCTCGCCCAAACATTCGGCAAAATTAGAATTGCTGGGGTTTATAAATTATACTTTCAAAGTTATTCCAATTGAGTTATAATATCTTATGGCTAAATTAAATTTTAAAGAAAAATGGGTATTGGTGACCGGTGCTTCCAGTGGTTTGGGTCGAGAAATTGCCCGATACCTGGCTGAAAAGGAAAACGCCCACCTGGTGATTGCTGCCAGGCGAAAAGAACGGCTGCAAGCTCTGAAACAGGAAATCGAAGCCGCATGTAATTCCCGGGTGGAAGTCCTGGAAGCAGACGTGGGCAGTGCCAAAGGGGTGGATCAATTGTTTAAAAAATCCATAAAAATTGCAAATATCTACGCTGTGGTAAATAACGCAGGGATTACCTTCTACGGCACATCAACAGAGTCTGACCTGGACTTCTTTGAAAAAATCATCACGGTCAACCTGATGGCAGTGGCACGATTGAGTTTAAAGTTCCTCTCCTATTTTTTACAAAAAGGGGAAGGCGCCCTTTTGAATATTTCCAGTGAAGCGGCCTTTGTTCCCATCCCCTACCAGAATGTCTATTCCGCTTCAAAACATGCGGTTCAGGCATTTACCGAAGGCTTATACATGGAGTACCGAAAGAGTGGAATCGTCATTAGTTCCGCTGCACCAGGCGGTATTGCAACCGAGATGCTTACCCTTTCCGGGTTGGATAAAAAACATGGGATGGAGAGTCCCTTTAATATGAAAGCGGAAGCAGCGGCCAGGAAAGTGGTAAAAGCCTTTAAAAAGAAAAAATTTGTTTATATCCCAGGATTTGTTAATAAACTAACGGTCTTCTTGATCCGCTTTTTCCCCAGGAAATGGGTGGCCCGAATGACAGAGCTCATATATAGGCCTCCGTCTTGATAATTTTTTCATTAATAATTAATAATTGACAATTGATTATTTATTATTGATTGTTGATCTTTTTGAATTGTTAAACATTCATTTTTAACGGTTAAGTCAGCTCTTATGGGAGCAAGTCCCCCTGTTCCGTTTAAAACCAATCTTTTTTTAGCGATCTTTTGCCCTGGCTTTTCGCTCTTCGACAACTTCCTTTTCAATGGATTTGGGAAGAGGAGCGTATTTCAGAAACTCCATGGAGTAATTGGCCCGGCCGCTGGAAATGGTTCTCAACACAGACGCATACCCAAACATCTCCATCAAAGGTACTGTACCCGTCAATTTCTGTGAGCCCTTTCTATATCGCCGCATATTCCCAATCTCTCCCCGCCGCCGATTGATATCACCGATGATATCACCAATATACTCGTCCGGCGTGTTCACCTCTATTTTCATGAGAGGTTCCAGCAGTTGAGTGATTTCTTTTTTAATACCCTCTTTTAAGCCCTGTTCCGTACAGGTGCGGAAAGCCATTTCACTGGAGTCCACCGGGTGAAAACTGCCATCCAAAAGTGTAAATTTTATATCCACCATGGGATAACCGGCCAGCAAACCCTTCCCCATGGTGCTGAGGAATCCTTTCTCTATCGCAGGGATAAACTCCCTTGGAATATTCCCACCTTTGACCTGATCCACAAACTCAAGGCCTTTGCCGGGATTGGGCTCCACCCTGAAGAGGATGTGCGCATATTGACCATGGCCACCTGTTTGCTTTTTAAACTTATACTCATGGCGAACCTCACGGATCGTCGTCTCACGAAACGCCACCGCAGGTTTCCCTACCTCTACATTCACCTTATGCTCGGTTCTTAGACGATCCACAACAATATCCAGGTGAAGTTCACCCATCCCGGAGATAACTGTTTCTTCGGTCTCATCGTCATAATGGACTTTAAATGAGGGGTCCTCCAGTGCCATTTTTTTTAATGCAACACCCAATTTATCTCGTTCCTTTAGAGTGGTTGGGGAAATCTTCATATCGATAACGGTTTCAGGATAATGAATGTTCTCCAGAAGGATGGGATTCTTTTCGTCACACAATGTATCGCCGGTGGTGGTGTATTTTATGCCGATCAGGGCACCGATATCTCCGGCACGGAGCACATCCACTTCCTCACGCTCATCGGCATGGATACGCATAATTCGGCCGATTCGCTCCTTTTTTCCCTTTGTCGAATTGTAAATATAACTTCCAGATTTTAATTCACCGGAATAAATCCGAATAAACGTTTGCTGCCCCACATAATTATCATTGATGATCTTAAACGCCAATGCGGAAAAAGGCCGTTTCCATGACGGTCTCCTGGAGATGGGGATATCCGGGTTCCCTGTATCGTATCCCAGTACAATCCCCCGATCAATGGGAGACGGCAGGTAATCCACGACTGCATCCAGGAGTTTCCGAACCCCCTTATTCTTGAAAGCAGTGCCGCAAAATACCGGGGTGATTAACAACCGTAATACCGCCTTCCGGGTGGCTTGCCTGATATCGTCGCTGCTGACTTCCCTTTCTTCCAGGTATTTTTCCATTACATTTTCATCAAAATCCGCCAGCTTCTCAACTAACTGTTCCCGAAATTTCAATGCCTCTTCTTTCAAATCATCGGGTACTTCAGACGCGATTTCTTGCAAGCCATCATAGGTAATCGCCTTCATTTCCACCAGGTCCACCACACCTTTGAAATTCTCCTCCTGGCCGATGGGCAACTGAAAGGGAATGGCATTGGCCCCCAACATCTCGTTCATCAAATTGATGGTCTGCATCATATCAGCACCCTGGCGATCCATTTTGTTGATAAAGGCAATCCTTGGAACTTTGTAACGATCCGCCTGATGCCAGACAGTCTCGCTCTGGGGTTCCACTCCTTCAACCGCGCAAAATACCATTACAATACCATCCAGAACCCTGAGGGAACGCTCAACTTCCAGGGTAAAATCGATATGACCCGGTGTATCAATGATATTAATCTGGTGTCCTTTCCAGGCGGTGGTAATGGCTGCGGATGTAATGGTAATCCCCCGCTCCTGCTCCTGTTTCATAAAATCCATCACTGCCTGGCCGTCATGAACTTCCCCTACTTTATGAGTCACGCCTGTGAAGAACAAAATTCGCTCCGTGGTGGTTGTCTTGCCAGCATCGATGTGAGCCACGATGCCTATGTTTCTTATCTTTTGAGTCACAGATTGTTCCATTTTTCTAATAGATACCCCTTTCACCTTTCATCAGTGGTTGAGAGCCAATTAGGAAAAAATATATCACTTCTTCCTATCAAAAATTGTGGGGAGAAACTTTTTAAGCGTTTTTTGTACCTCTTCAAGGGGTTTTTTCTCAGGCCCAACGATCTCAGTCAGTTTAGCCCTGGCCACGGCATGTGTGGGTTCCAATTCAAGTGCTTTTCGGAAATAGACTTCTGCGCGTTTGTAGAGCCGTTCGGAATAGAAGAGCATACCCAGGGCCGCATAAGGTTCCGCGTTCCAGGACTCCATATCCGCTGCCTTTTGCAGGTTCTTTTCAGCATCCCTCTTAAATTCAGGCACCTCGCTCTGGCATAGTCCCAATAGCAAATAATAGGGGGGTTTGTCCGGGTCCAATTTGATGGCTTCTTCCATTACCCTGGCTGCTTTTGCATACTCTTTCATTGCTTTAAAGGACTTGGCCTTCTTATAAATAAGTTTTGCGCGCTCTTCGTCATCCTCATCTTTTTCGTCGGGTGAAACGTCCCGGAACCCTCTCTTCTCGTATTCGGCTCGTTTTTTATAATCGATCAAGGTCTCATAGGCCATCTTTCCCCGGTTAATAAGAAAATCCCCTTTTCTCCTTACATCCGGATTGACGATTAAAGCAATACGCTCAATCGAAAACTCTTCCGAATATCTCTTGTATGCCGCTTCAATTTCTTTATGTGTAGCCGTCTTAGCCAAACCCAGTAATTCAAAATGATTGGTCTCTTTACTATTAAACTTACCATAAAAGAAATTGATTGCTGCCTCTAACTCTGCCATACTGCCCTGCCGGCTGCCATCGCCATCAGTCATTCTAATTCTCCTGTTTAAAAATTTTTAATTCTCCTATTTCTATTTAGTATATTGTATCAAAAATAACATTTATTTTAAATATCCAATCGATAAAAAAAATTATATTTTTTAAGTAACCCTTGATCCCTACCTCCTATCTCTTACTCCTCTACCTCTTTACCTCTTTTCCTTTTCGTTTCAATTCAATGGCCTTCAGGTGTTTCATGGCAGTGGCCCATGATGAAACCAGCGCAATGAGAAGCCCTGGAAATCCGTCCAGGATTCCCAGTTTCCAGATGTAGAACCTTAGAAAGGTAATCGGTGGTAGTAAAAGGGTCCTTAAATAAAGTAATTTTTTTTTATTATCCACAATATCTCTTGCCTGCATCAATGAATAGTTGTTCAGCCGGCTGATGTGGTCGGTCACATCCCGGTAGGTGAAGTGAAAGATATCGCCCTCCATTCGCGTGGTATTCCCATCCAGGATCAGGGCCTCGTGGATTCGACCTTGCCATCGGCTTTTGCTTTTCCTGAATAAACGCAATTTGCGATCCGGGTACCAGCCGGAATGTTTGATCCAGCGGCCCAGATAGAACGTCTTGCGTTTAATGAGAAAACCGTCAGCGTCATTGTTTTTGTTTTTAGGATTCTCTTTTTTTTGTTTAAATTCCAGGACTTCTTTTTTTAAGCGGTCTGAAACTCTTTCATCTGCGTCCAGGTTTAATATCCATTCGTTTGCCGCTTTATCCAGTGCGACATTTTTTTGTGAGCCGTAATCAACGAATTCATGCTTATAAATTTTTGCCCCGTACTGGGCGGCGATCTCACAGGTCTTATCCGTGGAAAAAGAATCCACCACCACGATTTCATCAGCAATGTCTTTACAGCTTTTTAACGCCTCTTCAAGCCGATCTTCTTCATTTAATGTGATGATTACAACGGATAGTTTTTTCATTGTACTAAAAATACCTTAATCATCCGCAGTTGTCAATAAGCGCTATCTCTTTTAGATAAAAAATTAAGGTTCAAGTTTTAAGAGCTTTAAGGTTTGTCATTGAGTCCTTTTATGGCTTGTCATGGTGGCTTTTGAGAACTTGTCATTGATTTCTTTATGGCTTGTCACTGTTGCTTTTAGGAGATTGTCATTGAGGGCTTTAAAGGATTCTCATCTTTTTAATTTCCTAATGACAACCTCTAAAAAGTCTCCCTGACGTGAGCGAAGCGAACCAATGACGCCGAAGGCGAATGACGAGCATGGTAAGCTCCAAAAAATAATTTCTTTAAAATTTTTGATTGTACTTTCTTTCTTATTGTTTTATAATTTAAATATGTTTAGAAAAATGCTAAGAGATAAAGATAAAAGAGACACAGCACTCTTAATCTTTATGGCAGCAATTACTATTGCCTTTATACTCTATATTTTTATTCCCTTTGGTAAGGAGGAAAAAAAGAGAGATCAGAGCGATGAGCAGGGGAAAAAAATTGTAAAAAAAGAGCATTTTTATGACGAATTAAACAAAAAAATTGGACGTGAGCTTAATTCCGTTTATTTAAGCATCCTGATTTCAACCCATCCTTTTGAAAACTACCGGCTAGAAACCCTGGAAAACGTTTTCGATGAATTTAAAAACGATACCCTTGACAAACTTTCCAAATTTAGTTTTTACGATTTAAAAGAAATCCTCACACTACCGCTTCCAGATGAATATAACAATGCTCTAAAATTTAATCTTTTTTTGTCGCTCTTTTTAATAAAACAGAAGGAAGAAGGAATCATAAGAAAACTTGAAGCCCTCCCAAAAAATGAATTCCAAAAAATAATTGATTTTGATTTTTATCAATTGGAGAACAATGAAGTTCAAAAGGACTATCAATTAATGCCTGTTTTGTTTTATTTTACCATGCTGATGAAACGGCTCCCCATTTACCCTGCAGAAGATAACGTCCATTTTTTTATAGAGAAGATCAAGCCGATCAGGGATTTGACTACTGCCAAATATTTAATTCAAATCAGGGAACTCTTTCGTTTTTCAGCTTCTGTGGAACCCTACCTTCTCCATTGGGTGGAACATGACGCTATTGGACCTGATGATAAACGGATATATGGAAATTTGAATTTAAAAACCTTTGCTTTTTTAGGGCAAACGTACCTTATGTTCCCCGATCCTGAAAATCCCGAAAACAATCTCTGGATGAAGGATCTCTGCGTAGCAGATTCCGGTGATATTGAACTCACCGACTTCAAAATAATGAGTAAAGACCCTTCTACCCCGCTGGACAGTAAAAAAATTCTCTATACCCCTGTCAACTCGGAGTTTGTCGTGCTTTTAAAGGAATATGAAACCCTTGAAACCCACGGATTTTTAACTACGATGGTTAAAAAGAGAATCTCTGATTTCCACAAAAGCGTTACTGTCATTAATTTCTCAGTGGCTGAAGCCGAAGAAGAATCCTTCAAAACGCAATTGGAACAATTCGGCAACTATTTGAAGAAAAACAGCGATTCAAATGGGAATTAGTATTTTTTTTGATTGACATAAAAAAAAGGCCCACAGAATACTACTCTGCGAAGTAGCTTCGCTACGTAGCACGAGCACATAGATCCCACAGAAAAAACAGAATAATTAGAATACAAAAAACGTAATGCTAAAAGGGTTTTCCTGCAAGATTTACGATGTATGCCTGCGAGCTTATTGAAAAAAATCAGGATTCGCAATGACTGTTAATGCCTTTGGTATGACGGAAACCTCCACTTCACCTTCCAGTTCGATAATTTCACCGTCCGCCTGGAATTCAAGGGGATTCTTTGAATAAATTTTGAAATAGTCGTCCTGGAAGACCTTTACTTCATCTTTTTCCAGGTGTTTTTGGCGTCTGATATCTATAGAGACCTTAAAAACACCGGCCAGGGATGAGAAGTCAAAGATACAGCAATCCAGTTTACCACTCGTCAAACTGGCAGTCGGACTGGGGCGAAACAGTCCACCAAAATATGGGGTGTTGCAGAAAATCAGGAAAGCAGAGTCAATAGGATGTTTTTTCCCCTGGGATTCCAACGTCAGTTTCAGGGGTACGTATTTGTTTTTAAAGGCCTGGTGAATGCCGGACATGGCAGCAGGCTGCTGGGTTGCGCCCCGGAAAACGGAAAAAATAGGATGATTCCGCATCCAGATATCCACATACCGGTTCACTGCTACCCCCAGACCCAGGCTGGCTGATACCAGGAAATAAAAGGAGATGTTCTGCTTTTTGGAAGAAATAAATCCAACGTCAATAGTGCTGGTAATACCATGCCGGATGGCATTGACAGCATCCTCCAGCTTGTGGACACCGATCTCTTTAGCCAGATCATTGACAGAACCCAGACTGATAACTCCCAGTTTATTCTTTGTCTGTTGCCGTAGGATTTGAGTAGCAATGATATTTAGGGTGGTGTCTCCACCCGCACCGATAATGATTGGGTATTTATGGACCACAGATACCGCCGTTTCCACCAGGTGCGCTTCATTCCTGGTAACAAATAAATCATATTGAATATTGTTAAGCTTGAGAGTGGATTCAACTTTTCGCTTTCTCCGGAGCGCTTTACCGCCACCGGCAGAAGGATTGTATATGAGTGCCATTCGCTGTAACTTGTCGTTTCGCTGCTCAATTTTTTCTCGCTTCATTCTCATATTTGTCTTTATTTCAAATGATCCGTTACGCCTTATTTTTGCTTTTTTTAACCATCTCTATTGTAAAATTTTTTTTTGAATTTTGCAAGCGTTCCATGCCTTTTTATATAAATATAACCGCTCCTTACCCCTTAGGATTGACCAGCTCATCCAGGGCTGTTTGTGCTTTTTCCCATCTGTCGGTATGATTTTGCAGATCCTTATTTACGCATGCGTATTCTTTCTGTAATGAAACGGCTAATTGGCTGTCCTGGTATGTTTCTGGCTGGGCCATTCGAGCTTCCAATGTTTCTTTGGTCGTTTCCAGTTCACTGATTTTATCTTCGAGGTCTGCCACTTCTTTCTTCAGGCGGTTCAGGTCTTTACTTATGGCCTGCCGGGCCTCGGCTTCCAGGCGCTTTTGCTCCCTGGTCTTTTTACCGCCGGAAACCAGTGAAATGCTTTTCCCGGGTTTAGAGACAAATTCCAATAATGGTTCCCGTTTTCCCAGGTAATAGGAGTAATTCCCATCATATTCCGTCATGATCCCATTGTTTATTTCCACGACCCGGTTGACCAGTTTATCCAGGAAATATCGGTCGTGGGAGATCAGGATCAGGGTCCCATTATATTGTGACAGGGCTTGTTCCAATGCTTCCCTGGAAACTTTGTCCAGGTGGTTGGTGGGCTCGTCCATGATGAGGAAGTTAACGGGCGCTAACAAAAGCTTGGCCAGTGATACCCTGGCTTTTTCTCCGCCGGAAAGTACCTTTATTTTTTTAAAGACATCATCGCCCCTGAATTGAAATATACCCAACACATCCCTGATCCTGGGGGCATGACTGTTGGCCACAGTAGAAGCCACTTCCTGAAAAATGGTGGCTTCCAGGTTCAGGCTATCCACTTGATGTTGAGCATAGTAGCCAATGGAAACCCGGGTACCGATTTGCACAGAGCCCTGCTGCGGCACCAGTTGACCGGCAATAAGGCGTGCCAAAGTGCTTTTACCCGCGCCATTGGGACCAATCAGGCAGACCTTATCCTCCCGGTAGAGATTCAAATTTATATTTTCCAGCACCCATTCCGTATCGTATTTAAATGAAAGGTTTTGAATGGTTAACACATCTTTATAGCTGGTAATCTCCACCTTCAGTTTGAAATCGATACGCAGAGGAGGTGGAGCCAGGTCTATTTCTTCCATTTTCTTCAATTGTTTAATCCGGCTTTGCACCTGGGCCGCTTTGGTATTTTTGTATAGGAAGCGGTTAATAAATCGTTCCTGCCGTGCCCGTTCCACCTGCTGTTCCTTCCATTTTTTTATCAGCAGTTCCTCTTGCTGTTTTTTTTGTTTTTCATAAAAGTGGTAATTACCCGCGTAATGGATCAATTTTCCCCGATCCAACTCCACGATTTCCTGGGCCAGTCGGTCAATAAAAAAACGATCATGAGAGACGATCACAACACTTCCTTTAAAACTCAGCAGGTATTGTTCCAGCCATTCCAGGGAAGGGATATCCAGGTGGTTTGTGGGCTCATCCAGCAGCAGTAGATCCGGTTTGCGTACCAACAGCAGGGCCAGGTAGGCTCTCATACGCCATCCACCGCTGAATTGAGATAGGGGAAGGGAGAAGTCGGCTTCAGAGAATCCCAGGCCGCTGAGAATGCTTTTGGCTGTGGGTTCCAGGAGGTAACCTTCCATTGCTTCATACCGATGTTCCAGGGCCCCCAACTGGTTTAGCAGGCTCTCCCGATTGGCATCAGGGGCTTCCAACGCATTGTGCAGCCAGGCGATCTGTTTTTCCAATTGAATAAGCTCTTTCTGGCCATCCAATACGGTTTGTAAAACCGATTGCCCTTCAAATTCGATTTCTTCCTGCGGCAGGTAGCCGATCCGGCAGCCTTTGGGTTTAATGATGGTTCCTGCCGGGTACTCAATTTCACCGTTTAAAATCTTTAGCAATGTGGTTTTACCTGCGCCATTGGGCCCGATCAACGCCGCCCGCTTCCCCGCTTGAATCATCCAGTCGATACCGGACAATAACAAACGGTCACCAATAGAATAATGTAAGTTTCGAATTTGCAGCATATTTCCTGGTAACGATATAAAAAATTTTTTTTAATATATCACAAGATACGTATACAGTCAATATTGCTGCAACGCAGCAACCCAGATTCGGTGCATGATTTTTTATTTTTTTACAAACCCCCGCATGTACACACCAATAGACATCTAGTAAGCTAGGGTAATTTGGAACCCGTGGAGGTCATGATCAGCTTCCCATGCTTTACGCCCCGTGTACTGGACAGCTTGTTCGTTATCTGCCGAATTTTCTCGCTGCTTCCTCTTAAAATGATGACCTCAAGGCAGTTGCGGTGATCTACATGAATATGAGTAGAGGAGACAATAATGTCAAGATTCTCATGTTGGATATGGTTTAAAATCCGGGATAATTCGCTTTGGTGATGATCATAAACCAGGCTGAAAACACCCACCGTTTCATGCTCTTTATCAGCCCACTCCTGGGTAACCAACTCTTCCCTGATCAGGTCTCGGATAGCCTCTGAACGGGTTTTATAACCCTTGGCTTCGTTCAGAGTGTCGAATTTTTTTAAAAGTTCTGAATTCAGGGAAACTCCAAAACGCGTGATGTCCGACATTTTTTCTCCTTAAATCAGAAATGATAATAGCAATTGGATAAAAAAAAGTCAAATCATGGTACAAATCAAAACTTGACCTCGTATAACATTTACTTTATAATTTCCTATGCTTTTCCAAAGAGTTAAAAGAAAACCATGGGTGGTCTCCATATTTTTAACCGCTTGTATTACTGCCACCCTTTTATTTTTTATATTTCTCAATCCGTCTGTTGACATTGATTTTAAACGGATTCACCTGGCCCCCAGCGGACCATACAATAAAGAAACACTTGAAAAATACAGGTTGAAACAGCTACACCTAAATGGGAACGATTACATTTATTCGAGGCCAGAGGGGACCACTTTTAAGGGCGATTTATGGATTATGAACGGTGAGGAGAAGCGGTTGGATTTTTCCCCACATTTAAAGGGAACATTCACTCTTTTTATTGAATTTTTTTTACTTTCAAATTCAAACATAACATTCATGGTAAGGCACAATAATAAGACAATTGCTGAACATCAATTTCATAAAAAGCAATTGTTTTCACTAAACCATGAGCTTACACTGGCAAAAGGTGACAGGTTCGCTATTGTTGCCGGTGGGAATGGTATAATGGCAATGGGGAACCCAATCTTTTATAAAGAAAAGCCGGCAGAAGAGAGAATCCATGTGTTCCTGATATGTGCAGATACCTTAAGAGCAGATCATCTACCCACCTATGGATACCAGAGAGACACCGCACCCAATATCCAGGATTTTTCGAAAGAGAGCGTTGTTTTTGAAAACGCCTATGCCCATTCGCCCTGGACCCTTCCATCTCATATGTCCCTTTTTACTTCTTTAAATGAATACAACCACGGTGTGACTAAAGAGAGTACTCTTTTCTCCGACATCCATTTTTTAATTGAAGAATTATCCCGATCGTTTGCTGCTCGGAGTTTTAATGGTGGGTGTTGGGTAAGGGCCATATTTGGTTTTTATCGAGGTTTCGATTTTTACAGGAGCCGTGCAAAATTCGGAAGCCGGACGGATTCGGCAAAAGCATTGTTTGAACATGCAATCGAAGACCTGGAAAAAAACAATTTCCCCAGATCTTTTTATTTTCTCCATACCTATCAGACCCACGCGCCTTACACCCCAGGGCATGAATTTCTAACCTATTTTAACCCGAACCCGCAATATAAAAAACTCACGCTGCCGGTTGTTCCGAGATTTAAGAAAATGTATGAAAAAAACCCGGAAAAATTCAAAAAAGATCTAATCGATTTCTATGACGCATGCGTCCGATCCTTTGACTACTGGTTCGGTGCATTTATTGACTATTTAAAAAAGAAAAAAATATATGATAATGCCATGATTATCTTTATATCTGATCATGGGGAGGAATTTTTTGATCATCAAGAATGGGGGCATGACCATTCACTTTATAATGAGCTCATCAGGGTTCCTCTTATTATTAAGTTTCCCAAAAACAAATTCAAAGGTTCAGTCCTAAAGAATGAAGTCGGTTTGATCGATATCATGCCAACCATTCTCAATTGGTACAATATTGATTTTTATCAAAATGAAATGGATGGTGTGGATTTAATCCCACTTATAAAGGGGAAGCATTTCAAACGATTAATGATATCTTCTATTACCAATGGATTCTACTCACCTGCGGATGCGTTTAAAATATCGGTTTTAGAAAACAACCAGAAGATAATTTTGAACATACCCTACAAAAAAGCAAAATCCTTAATCCTTTCCCCATCGTCTAAAAAATTTGAATTTTACAACCTTTTAAAGGACCCGGCTGAGACCTTCAATTTATGCCTAAAACAGAAACATAAAATAAAAAAATTCCGGGATTTGTTTGATAACATCATAAAAAAAGGGGTCTATAACCTTAAAAGAAAAGGGGAAAAGGTCGTTAAAGATAAAAAAATGAAGGAAACATTGAAGACTCTTGGGTATTTATAGAATTCGCAATTTTGTTCTTTTTTTTTATCACCTGTTGAGCTTCTCAAAAAAACTGAATACCCAGATCTCTCGTTTCTGAACCCAATCCCATCGCTTTTAAGTTGAAGGGAGGCAATACCTTAACCTCTAAAAATCCCTCTTCCAATGCTTGGGATTTTATTTTGAATGCACATTCTTTATTTTCTGTAAAGGTAATTTTTTTGTATAATTTTCCTCTCCAATAAACTTCAACTCTCTGCTTTTTCTCTTTGAAATGAGATAACGGGGCACCGCAAACCAATTTGAATAGGGGGGATTCACCATTTTTATCAAGATAAATATAAATCCCGGCCCGTTCCTTTGTCCAGCGAAAAATTTTCCCTGCCCCATCTTTCTCCAGGTACCAGAACCCGTAATCGTAACGGATACAGGTGTCCTGCGCCCAGGTTTTGGGATGAAGAGAATAAAAAGGAATGATATTAAATACGACAAAGAGTATTATAGAAACACCAATAAGGATTTTTTTATTTTTTTTACTAAAAAACGCCTTTTTCACTATTTCCCTTTTGTTGGTATCATTAAGGGCCGCTAATATCCAGAACAACAAAAAAGCCTCAGGGAACCAGAAAAAATTATTGAACAGCAGCGAGAAAAGGATGGTGCCGATTAATAACTTCTTCGCACTCCGCCGAAACAAAAAAATCATAAAAAAAGTAAAAAATAAAAATGCCAACACACCGTTTTCCGCAAACACCAGCAGATAGTGATTGAGGGTCAAATCATAAAGGTATTTCTGGTCGTGTCGTTTATAAGGCAAGTAATTTTTATAGGCCAGGTAGAAAGTAAAATTCCCGGTACCTACGCCAGGAATAAAATTGTCTTGAATGGTCTCCAGGGTAAACAATGTCATCCATACACGGCCATTGGTAATGGCATCGAGCTTTTTTACCAGGCTCTCATCTCCGGAAAATCCTTCACTCAGCCTCTCTCTCAACGTACCGCCAGTTACCACGACCAACACCACAACCACAACAATCAATACAATAACAACGATTTTCCTGTGCTTCTTCTCTCTCGCAACGCTGGGAAGCAGGAGGTTGACGATACCAGCAAATATAAAGAAATACACGGTCCTGGAACCAGAAAGAATGCCGCCTGCCAGGGCAGCTAGAAAAGTGACGTAGCCGAGACTATTTTTTTTCTTAATTTCGTAGGTGGCCCACAGGAACATCACACCTGAGAAGAACCCGAAGGCATTAAAATCGGAAAAACCACCGTAGAATTGTTTGAATTCTTTGCCCAGACGGTCGGAAATGAGGGAATAATTGGCAATTTTCTGGGCAATAGCAATCCCGATAGAAACGAAAAAACCATACGAAAGCCAGATAAAACTTCTCCCCTCCTCTGGTTTCAACTTTTTTATGTAAAAAAAGATAAAGGGAGATATAAAATAGATAAAAAGCGAGACGACGGGAAATATAGAAGCAAAGGAAATTCTTTGTTCGTTCCATATCATTGAGTCGTTGGTGTTAGAAGTAAAACCCGGGGCCGGAGGAGAAACCGGTGTGTCTGCACCCACAGCGGCCGAACTACTTAATGTAACATTGGACCACCGCAAAAGAATAAACATAAAGGAAATAAAAAGAATCAAAAGAAAGAGATAATAAGGATAGAAATTTTTATCTAAATATTCTTCAACAGGGTTCGGTTTCTCGATACTAACGTTTATACCTTTTTGGCTGCGGCGGACAACCCCCTGGAATATGACGGCAACCACAATGCCGCTGAGCAGGAAAAGGGAGACAGCCATGTAATTGTAGGGAAACTGAGAGTCAAACAACCCCGGGCTTGCATTGATAAAAGGAAAAAGAAACAAAAATAAATAGAGGGATAATTTATGATTCCAAAAGGTGCTCACCAGGCCAATGGCAAAAAAAACCACTGGTATAACCCAGAAATGCAAGTGAAACACAATTTTTGCAAACGCAATCACAATAACCAGGATCGAAAAAAAATAGAATAACCGGTTTACTTTCATTTTATGTCAGAAGACTCAGGTTGAAATTCCGTTTGAGGTCGAGGGTTATAAAAAGAAAATGATAGACAAACCGTGAATCGGAACATTGAACCCATTTAATAGGCTCCTTTTCCTTTTAGAACGACGCCAAAGGTTTTTAATATAATAACAATATCAAGAAACAGCGACCAGTTGCGGACATAGAATTCATCCAGTTTCAATCGCGCTTCAAAGCTCAATTCATTACGGCCTTTGATCTGCCATAATCCTGTTAAGCCGGATTCAACGCGGAAGATAATAGAAGCAGATCGTTCGATTTCCTCTTTTTCTCGGATCAGGTAGGGCCGCGGCCCCACAATACTCATGTCCCCTATTAAAACGTTAAAAATTTGAGGTGATTCATCCAGGCTGAAACGCCGCAGGAATTTACCGATGCGGGTCACCCTGGGGTCATAACTCTTCAATTTTTTGTATTGGTCCCATTCCTGCTGCAACTGGGGATTTTGGCGGAGATACTCTTTTAATTTTTCATCGGCATCTTCATACATGGTTCTGAATTTGAGAAACTTGAACTTTTTTCCCTCTTTTCCGAACCGTTCCTGGATAAAGAGGATGGACCCCCGGGAATCAATTTTGATAAGAAGGGATATAACCATAAAAAACGGCAGCATCAGGATGATACTGGCCACAGATACCACCAGGTCAAAACCTCTTTTCAGCAAACGGTTGACAGGCGATAGGAGGTTATTGGCCATCCGCATTACCAGCAATTCTTCGATATATTCTGCTTCGACTCCAATGGTCTTTAGATAGGTGGAATCGGAAACGATTCTTATCTCTTTGACATAGTTTTCACATCGGCTAATTAACCGGTTCAACTTTTCTTTTTCAATGTCTTTGGGTATGATGATAAGGGATTCCACTTTATCCAGGAGGGTCAGTCTTTCGATCTTTTCGATGAATTCAACATGTTCCGGTTCCAGTACGTCCACGATTTTGTAACCCATGGATTCCAGTTTTTGGAAGGTAGGAAGCAGGCGGTCGGTCTCCCCGGCTATCCCCACCACAGCGGCATTTTTGATATAAATACCAGAGACGATTAAAAGTTTTTTAACAATATAACGGATCAAAGGAACAATTATCATTCCTATAAGCATTATCAATATGAGAATGGTTCGAGCAAAGATTTCCTCAGTGCGGCTTAAATAGATAATCACTGCGATTAGAATCACTGACATAAAAAGTCCCCGTGTAATATAAATAAACTCTTCAAAAAATTCAAACCGCCGGGTATAAAGTTTTTCATAAGAGAAGATAAAGATAAAAACAAAGAGCAAGTAGTACATTTTATAAAAATGTTCCACAGGGAAGAACCAGGGATTGACGATATTAAAAATGGTAGGAATAATTTTCACCCTTAAGAAATAAGAGATATAAAAGGCCAGGATAAGGGAAAAGATATCGGCCAGCAAAACAGTAAGAAATGAAACCACTTTTTTCATGTTTTTTTAATCCATATTATATCACACCTTTGCGTTTATAGGTTTCCTTCGAATTTTTGTTACAGCCACCAGGTAGGCGATAAATATAAAGACCTCTACCACTGCCCTGGAATAAATAATGCCGTAGACTGAAAATAGTTTTCCAAGGATAATTTCAAGGAGAATCAACAAAACGGCAGAGGTGGTAAGTATATAAAAGCGAATATTTTGGTACTGCGTGGAGGTTAAGACATTGCCGGTATAGTAGGAAACAAACCTGAAAAAAATTAAAAAAGAGAAATAGAAGAGAAAATCGGATGCCAGCCCGGAACCGTTTTCACTGGAGAAAAGTGCTACTAAAAAATCCCTTGTAAAAAAGAGGATGATAGAGGCACATACTCCCAATCCGATCTGGATGTAAAACATCCGGGTATAAAGGAGATCGAATCGATGTGAATCTTTGCCACGATAGCTCCTGGATATGTAAGGGGTCAGGGCAAAGGCAATCATTTCGGCCAGGAGGTTGAAGGCCAGGAATATACGCAAGGCCAGGAAATAGGCACCTTCCAGCTCTTTGGATATCAAAAAGGATAAAATAAACAGATCGATGTGGTGCTGGACAAAGAAGGAAAAACCAGAGGCTGAAAAAAAACTGATTTCTTTCCAACTGTAATGCTTCAGCGAGACTTGCTTCTTTTCCAGGTATTTGACAAAGCGGGTAAAGTAACTTCTAAGTACGATGCAGACGACCGAGGCAGCAATGCGGAGAAAATAGACACCTGCGATGTCCAGGCGGCGAACATAAAAAACCACCGGAATTGCCACCATCCCAAAGGCGACTAACTGGGAGATAAATTCAAAGTGCATCTTCTCCTTCCCCAGTAAAACCCCGCCGAGATTTTTCTCAAAACCAAAGATGACGCCGCTAATGGTTGAGATAATCAATAGAGAAACGTCAATTTTCTCATAAAAAATCAATAAAAACAGCAATACCAAAAGGCTTAAAACCAGGCCCACCAGGAATGTGGTGGTCATTTCTCCGAATAATCTTTTGATCTCCTCAATGGAGTCGCGTCGGTGTGCGACTTCCTTACCAAAATAGGTGGTTAATTCAAGGGAGGTAAGAAAAGCAAAAAGGTAATAGAAAAAAGCAGAGATGGAATATATTCCCAGTTTCTCCTCTCCCAGGCCGCGAGATATGGAATACAAAATAATCAGGTTGGTGAGGGTCAGGAAACCCCGAGAAGCGATAGAAAAGAAAGAGGTTTTAATGATTCGTTTGAACATGGATCGGTTTTAATACATAGCCTACATTTTTGCCTTTGTAAAAGAGAAGCTTTTTCATTCGGAAATACTGCGGGTTTTCTCTTTCTTCATAGAGAATCCGCTGCACATCGTTGATACCTGTAAATTCGGGTTTCCGAACCACGTAATTGTCAAAAATAATATAATCGACGTTCATATTCTTCAACTTTTCAAAAAATGTTTTTATAAACAGATCCCTGTTTTCAGGGGTATTGCGCATGGGAACGGTAAAGTGGATCAGTTGAAATTTTTTGGGGCTTATAAATTTATTTTTCAGGTAATAGTCCACCATGATGTTATTCGTATAAGACAAAATCGTAGCTTTTTCTTTCAGCCATGCCAGGTTGAGCCACTGTGCCGCAGCATAAGCGGCCTTATGGGCATAAGAGGCCACATAACTTTCAGATTTCAGATAAGATGTATAGTAAATTTGTATAGCAAAGGCCAATAAAATAAAAACCGAAAGATATTTTGGGATTTTCCCGATTGAGAGATTCTTTAATGGATACAGCAATGGCAGTATCATCAAAAGTGCCGGAAATATGATAGGTACGCTAATAGCCTCCTGGGATAATACCAGGGCCGTTAAAAGGGCTCCGCTAAAGAACAGGATGATATTTTTTAATCGTTTGTGCTGTTTGATTTTCTTTAAAAGGAAATAACAGCCGATAAAGCTGATTAAATAAAAAATCCAGAGCCCAGAAAAGATGCGTCTAAACTCCCGTTCCGGGTCTTCGGTATTGATATAGCCTTTAGCCACCAGGAACAAGATTTCATAGACCACTAAAGCGATGGTTAGATTTTTTTCAATTTTAAACAGCCGAAAAATGCCGTAAATAAAAAACGCCAATACCACCAGGAGGAGGAACATTTTCAGGGGATAGGGGTAAGAGTAAGGGATAAAGAAGAGAATGTTCCCGTAGAAAACATTAAGAAACTCCAGGGGATGTTGAAAAATAAACAAATAGCTTTTTTGAGGCAGTATAATATCTTTAAAATGGGCGAAGAAGCGGGGGGTGAAAATCCCAAAAAATAACAGAACCCCCGCCAGTAAAGGAATGAAGACCAATAGGATATATAAATACCGTCTTCTGAATTTAAAAAAATTTAAGACACCGGAAAAAATCAGTAATACACCTTCAAAGCGGGTTAAAACACCCCCTACCACAGACAGGATGGACCACCTCTGGGGGGATTTATTTAAAAAAGTATAAAAAGCAGCAGTGACAAAGAAAAGATAGAGCATGTCTGTAATAGGAAATGCCAGCAGTTTTAGATACCAGGGTGAAATCACAAAAAAGAGAATGCCTAAAACCGCAAATTTTCCAACAATTTTTTTGAGGAAGAGGTAAGAGAAATAAATCACTCCCAGGCCGGCAGCCAGCGAGATCATTTTGCCAGCAATAACAAATGCCTCTGTAGGTTCGACAAATATACTAATTAGTTTGCCCAGGGGGTATAACAGCAAGGGAAAAAGTGGGGGAACAATCCCGATGTTTAAATCGCCTGAAAATAATTTTTCTCCCAGTCCAACCAATCGATAAAAATCCGGGGGGGCCAGTTTTTCGACCAATGTTAACAAGAACCAGTTGACAATTGCAAAGAGAAAGGTAAAGGAGAGTATTAAGCCTTCACTATTATAAATTGTTTCTTTGAAGAACTGTTTCTTCAACTGCATTTTATGTTTCTCACCGGGCCAAACAATCCCGAATCTCATAAATGGTATTATACCAGTTTTATAAGGAATAATAAATAGAAGAAATATTAAAAGACAATGGCATGAATCCCAAACATAGGATGAGCCACCACTTCTGCAGAACCTCTAACTCTAACAATTCTCCCTCCAAACTCATCCTTCAATCTTGCATTTATCCTTTCTACGCTGTTTCTTTCATTAGATCTAAGGGCTTCAGGTTTTTTAATGTTACGTATATTAAGTCGTTTTGCTTCTGCTCTCAAATCCGATTTCAATCTGATGCATCAATGTGAAACTTATAACCTGTCCATGATCGTTTATATCCTTTGCTATCAATCTTGTTATCGATATCACAATTCTTCGGAAGCTCTTCTAACATCTCATCAAGGGACATATCTCTCTGCTTCTCAAAACTTGAAAGTTCCTTTTCCCTTATTTCACCCTTCTTCGGTCTACCCCCCCGGTTTTTACTTTTCTTCTTTTTTGACCTCCCTTTTGATTTATGGGGCTCTTCGCGAACCACTTTTCTGTGGAATCCCGTGATATATGTCCAATCAACTGAATTTGATAAATTTCTCTCTATTAATGCTTTATGAACTCTTTGGGGAAGTTCACTCACAGAAAATTCATTAAAAGCTCTGGAAAACGTCGATTCACCGGGCACCTCATTCTAACTATCCCAACCACATATTTGTCTTAGTGACTTATCTGATAATATTTGTTCCCTCAACTCTTTTGTGCATACAGTATTATATCATTATTGGAGGCTATATTGTACCTATATCGCAAAAAAATGAGCAAAATTACTATTTAGGCAATTGACTCAATTGTCTTTTTTTTTATTCCCATTGTAAGGTAGACACTTGACGACTGTCCCCTCTTTTTCTATTTATCTTCATCAAGGGATTTAATGAGTGCACTGGTGATTTCTCTTACCACCGCATCTGGCACTCCATCAGGGGTGTCGGACTGAAAACGCATATCACACTGGTCGTTTACATAATCCACCACAACAAACTGATCATAAGTGGTCCATACGATCTCGGTAGAAAAAAAATCGATTCTTGTGAGCTCATGGATCCGAGTGACTATTTCTTGACAAATCCCCAGCTGGATTTCTTCTTCAATACTCAATCGATGATATATATGGGTCTGGTCATCCCAGAAACAAGGTATGATACGACCACATACGTAAAAGATCCGCATCCACTGGCGCCGGTTATTTAACAGTTTCGGTTCCACATGTTCCTGGATAAGGAGGGCTTCCTCTTGATAATGTTTTTCTATCCAAACCAGTTCGTCTCTTGTTTTTACATCCAAAATCACACCGTCACCACCACCTTTACCCGTTGCAGTCTTAATAACCAGGGGATATCTAATGGTGTCCAAATCTTTATAATTAATCTCACTGTAAGGATTTTTGATTATGGAACGTGGAACCTTAATATCTACCTGCACAAATTTAAGGTGCAAATCAATACGGTTATTTATTTGCTCAACTTTTTCGGGTTGGTTGATGATGCGGGCGTTTCTTTGGTGGTGCATCTGGATGATGGGTATGAATCCAGAGTCACCATCTGTTGCCCTATCCAGTACTACTTTGAAAAATAAATCCTCAGACCTGATCCTGTCAATGGTTTCTTTCAGATTCATACGTGACACAAGATAACTGGATTTTCCTGCTCGTTGGCAGCAATGATCTAGCTCGTTTACAAACCGTACATCATGTTCCCATTCCCAAAGAATACCAAGGTCTGTTATCATACTTTCACACATCATTACTTTTGCTATTTAATACATGTCGCCAATTTTTTTTGTTCTATTTTAACCATTTTTCCACCTTTTTTCAATAGCCCGAATTGACTCATTAAAAAACACGTCAGATATTGTTTAATGATAACAACTTATTGTTCTAAATTAAACATCTAAACGCTTAAACGCACCACCTACTCTTTTTTTAATCCATCTGTCTTGACTTTTTACCCATATTTACCGATTTTACGAAACCTTTTAGAGTATATATCCGTATATATAGTTTAAAAAATAAACAAAATGGAAAAGATGACTATGGGTTATATTACAAGACAGGAAGAAATGGTACTGATTGCCATCTACCGCCTTAAGGGAGATGCCTCATTAGTATCGATTAGGCGGTATCTAAATGATAACACCGAGAACCATTGGAGAATGAGTTCGGTTTACATATTACTTGATAGGCTGCAAAAAGCGGGTTATCTGGAATATTCAATCGGCGATCCGACACCAGTGAGAGGCGGCCGGGCAAAAAAATTCTATAACCTTTCAGCTGAAGGATTGAAAGCACTTTTAAAGGTCCAGCAGGTAAATAACCTATTATGGAATGGTTTGCCCGACCTTAAGACAGCGCTTTAAAATGAAAACAAAAAATAGGAAACCAGGCAGAATCGCTATATGCTTACTCCGCCTTTCTTTACCAAAATCGGAATCCTCGTTTCTTCTGGGGGATTATGAAGAGGAGTATAACTATTTATGTGAAACCAAGGGTATCATTTATACGCGGATATGGTTTTGGATTTTGGTTCTCGAATCGATTCCGGGATTTGTATTCAATCAAATTTATTGGAGGATTCTTATGTATAAAAATTTTATGAAAGTGGCTTTTAGAAATTTAATCAGGCATAAAGGTTCATCATTTATTAACCTCATAGGTCTTACGATCGCAATAACAAGCTGTATATTGATACTGTTATGGGTTCAGGATGAACTGAGCTATGACCGGTTTCATAAGAATGCGGATCGGATATACAGAATCGCTACGGACGAATATATTGGTGGCAAAAGCTCTAAACATCCAGCTACTCCATTAAATATATCAGAGGCGCTTGATAATGATTTCCCTGAAATAGAAAAGTATGTAAGATTGTATAAGCAATGGAGGGGTCTTACTGTAGAACACAATAACCAGAAGTTTTTTGCAAACTATTGTTTTAGGGTTGATGCATCATTTTTTGATGTGTTTACTGTTCCAGTTATTCATGGTGACCCGAAGACAGCCCTGACTCAGCCGGGTACATGCGTTTTATCTAAATCGTCTGCAATTAAATACTTCGGTAATGATGACGTGGTAGGGAAAACACTGAAAATTGAAGGGGAAGCTGATTGGATGGTTGCGGCAGTTGCTGAAGATTTACCTCAAAATTCACATTTTCATTTCGATATTATTTCGCCCATTCCCCAATTCCGAAGACCCCCTTCATGGCTTTTTGCATTATGTCATACTTATATACTTTTAAAAGATAAGGTATCACCGGATCAAATAGAATCTAAATTTCCAGGTATGGTCGAAAAATATTTTGCTCCGGAAATGAAAGAGAGATGGGGTATGTCCCTGGAAGAGTTTTCAGCTTCGGGTGGTTACATTAAACACACTCTCCAGCCATTGGGCGAGATACATCTTCATTCGAACCTGGATTTTGAATTAGAAAAAAACGGGGATATTAGATATGTATATATATTTGCTTCGGCTGCATTTTTCATATTGCTGGTCGCTTGCATAAACTATATGAACCTTGCGACTGCCAGGTCCGCCCCTAGGATGAAAGAGATTGCCATAAGAAAAGTTGTCGGTTCGCATAAGTTTTTGTTGGTCAAACAGTTCTTAACTGAATCGGTGCTGCTAACTTTAATTTCCGGCGTGACAGCAGTAACCCTGGCAGAATTTCTTTTGCCCTATTTTGAAAATTTGTCCGGTAAACCGCTGGAATTAAATTATTTTAGTAATCCGCTGGTATTACCTCTATTAATTTTAACAATGATTTTAGTGGGTATTCTCGCCGGGATTTATCCCGCGTTCTTTCTTTCGTCATTTAGACCTGCGGCTATAATTAAGGGATCGGTTAGGAGAGGAGTAAAAAGTAGTTCTTTAAGGAATATATTTGTAATAATTCAGCTTGCTGTTTCAATAACTTTGATCATCAGTACTTTAGTAGTATCACAGCAATTAAAATATATTTTAGGAAGAAATCTGGGATTTGAGGAAAAAAATATGCTGGCCATTAAAAATGCGTCAATGGGACTTCGCAATAATTGGGATGCCTTTAAAAATGATTTGCTGCAACATCCTGATATTACTCATATCGAGGGAGCGTCTTCGACGATTGGAGAGGCTTTTAGCAGCGAAGTGTTTTATCCTGTGGGGAAAACTGTAGAGGAAGGTGTATATTTCTGGAGAATGTACACGGGGTATGATCTACGGGAAACAATGAAGTTCGAAATCGTAAAGGGGCGGTTTTTTTCACGAGAATTTTCAACAGATTCAACTGCGGTGGTAATAAATGAAACTGGAGCGAAAGAGCTAGGCTGGAAAGATCCTATCGGCAAGCAAATTTCAATGGTAAACAGAATAAATTATAATATAGTCGGAATTGTAAAAGATTTTCATTTTCACTCACTTTATAAACAAATTGAACCATTAGCTATTATATTTGATAATCGTCCAAGCAGTACAATGTTACTTCGAATCCGTGGGCAAAATGTAGAAAGAACCTTAGCATTTGTGAAAGAAAAATGGCAATCATATACCTCCGGCAGACCGTTTGATTATAGTTTTCTTGAAAGCAACATAGAAAATATATACAAATCAGAAGAATCTACGTTAACTCTTTTTTCTATTTTTTCCGGTATTGGTATACTCTTGGCTTGTATGGGACTTTTCGGCATGGCTGCATTTGTTACGTCGCAGCGTACGAAAGAAATCGGGATACGGAAAGTCTATGGAGCTTCAGTTTCAAGAATAATGGTACTTCTTTCCAGGGAATTCGCTTATCTTTGGATTATTGCTAATATCGCAGCCTGGCCGATTGCCTGGTATGTTATGAATAAATGGCTGGAAATATTTGCCTATAGGACAGATTTAAAACTATGGATATTTGTCTTGACAGCGATAATAACTGTTGTTATATCGCTGGTTACGGTTAGTTCGCATACTATTAAAGCATCTTATGCCAATCCTGTCGATTCGCTAAAACATGAATGATATGAATTATAACAAAAAGTGATCAAAGCTCCTATATTGCTAGGTTATAAGTTTTAGGAAATTTTCTAATTTTCAGAGATGACATGATTTGAATATAACTTCAGGATATTGTTTGGCTGGCCCGTCTAGCAGTGGTGCCTGAAGGCCTTTTAAGTGTTTATTGAAAAATTGCAGTACATAATCATTTTGGATTTTTAATACCCTTCTACCATCAATAGAGCCAAGAATATTTTTAAATTTCTCGGATACATACTCCTTCCATGCTGGTACATCAGTAAAACTTGCATGTGTTGCACCATTTACCTGTACCATATAAATACTACTTTTGGAGGTGTGGTATAAAGCATCATTTATCGGCAAACAGTTCCTGCACCATGGTTCAACACCTTCAATAACCATAAAAGGTACTGACATTTGTTTCTCACCAACATCCCCAAACATAAATCCACTAAGATTAATACCCGCCTGACATCTTTTATCGGAGAGACAGGCCTGACCGGCTGCGGCTCCTCCCTTGGAATAACCCATTACCCCGATTTTTTGAAGATCTAGTTTTCCCTTAAAAAACTTTCCGGAACGGTTCTTCTTTTCCAATTCATCAATGATAAAACCGATATCTCCTACCCACAAGCGGATATCGTTTATTTCTACTGGCATAATTTTATTTAGCTTTCTCTGCAAAGCCAATTTTTCCTGGGCCGTTTTTGCCCTGGTTAATTGATCTTTTGTTTTGTGTACAATATTAGAGTTTTCTTCTAGCCACATTTTCTTGTTATACTCATCGTGTTCCTTATCTCGAAAGAAAATTTTCCCGTCTGCGTCAAGATAATACTCACACCAATGAGGATGGCCTAAACGAAAAACCACATAACCATGACTGGCAAGTTCCTCGAACAACAATGAATTTCCATTTATTGCAGCGGAAGCAGAAAACAATATTACTGGATAGGAATTTTTTTCCTTTGCTACTGCTGCATTATGATAAGAGTGAGACCGGGATCCCAAGGCAACCTCGTCTACAAAGGATGGCTTCACAAACCCAATATTTACAATGTGTTCTGCGGCTTCTTTTTTATCATAATTCATCGGCAATTGGTTTGGTTTCGGCTCTGCCGGATACCACACTTGAACCGATATCTCACGGTAGTCATCTGGGCTAGATGTGTGAATATCTGGACGGTTTTCATCAATAAAATAAAAATACCGGGTACCAACAGCATAAGATCCACTGGGTTTTGGAAGTGAGAAACCAGATCGGGAATCGACCGCTGCACAATTGAATCTAAAAAGAGCTAAAAAAAGAATAAATAAAATAAGTGATACTTTCATGATTTTTCCTCCTTAGTTAGAATTAACAATTTTGCTTTACATTAAATAACGACGGGATGCACAAAAAGGTTTACTCATACCATTAAAAAAAAAGAAGGGACAGACACGAATGCCACTAACTTAAGCCTAAATTCGAAGCACGAAATCCGAAATTCGAAACAAATTCAAATAATCAAAATCTAAATGACCAAAACAAAAACGGCAGCAGTAAACTAGTTGGAGCTTTTGTTTTGAATTTTGAACATTTGAATTTTGATATTGTTTCGGGTTTCGATATTCGAATTTCGGATTTATTAGTCTTAAGTTAGTAACATTCGGGACAGACGCCAAAAGGATATTAGGGTTCCAGTTATTATAAAATGGTATTATATCTGTCTCTTTGCTACATTTTCCGTTTTTATCAATCACAAAGCCGGAAGAAATAAGATATTTTGGCCGCAAAAAAAAGGACAGGCGCTAAAAAACTCCCCTGGCCAGGATAGGTTTCTCATATCCAATGATAAAGAATACTTTGGCTATCTATTGATTGGAACGTTTTGCCTCCGGGTTCTTTGCCCAAATCCATACCTTTGCAATCCTGGATAACCATTTCCATATCTTACTCACAGGTACAGGTGACAGGTAGCAGGGAGGACAGAAGAGAGGAAAAAGGGAAGATCATAAGATAGCGGTTTTATTTCTTTTTGTACGTTTTTTCGCGTCTCTTTCTTAAGGCTAAAATCCAAACAATTTTTCTGTCATCATCTATGTCGTAAAGTACTCTATAGTCTCCAATTCTTATTCGATATTGCGCTGAAAATTGGTAAAATTGAATCAGCGGTTTGAGTTTTTTAAAGGGTTTCTCTCCAAAAGGACGGGGATTGACAGAAAGACTTTCGACTGATTCCATAATATCATCTTGAACTTTCGTTTTTGGAATTTTTAAGAGAAATTTATTGAATTTTTTCTCGATAGAATGGCTGGGGAACTTGACTCGGTATGTCATTTACGCTTTGCCCGGATACTGTTAAAAAGATTGGAAACAGGTATACCTTCTGATCCTGCTTTTATGGCCTCCCTCCCTTCAGCAATCGTTTTTATGGTTTCTAAATCCGTAAGTTCATCAAGAATATCAAGCAATTCCAGCACATCCGCATAAGGTAAGTTCACACTTACGGGATTTCCTCTATCTGTAATTACTAAAAGGTTATTGAGAAGTTTCGCAGATAAATGTTCTTTCAAATCCCTAACCCCAATGTGGTCTGCTTTCAATATATCAACTGCAATACTCATTCTTCAAGACCTCCTTTAATATTTATTGTAGTCACATTTATGTCTACATACAAGATATATAAAAGCCTCTAAAATGTCAACTTTTTTTCTTGAAAAATAAAAAATAATGGAGTTAGGAATTTTATCTCCCCATGAGAATATTATGTCTTCCTATAAAGAGATTCCCAAAATAATTGATATAATAAAATAATTGAAGGTTTCTTTTATTCCCATTATAAGGTAGACATTTGGCGATAGGCGCCAAAAAGACCATTGACTTCGTTCCCTGGCTTTGCTATTATGAATTTTTAAATTAAGGAGGTCAATCATGGCTTTTAAGGCATTATTTCTGGCACATGCCCCTGATGCAGATTATGAAAAACATAACAATGTTATTGATACAGGTAAGTATAAGCTTTTTACAGTTGTGGTAAAAACTCAAAAAGAAGCAATAAAAGTGTCTAAAAGTATCTATAAAAAAGAGAAGATAGATGCGATTATGCTTTGCCCTGGTTTTACACATATTGATGTATCAGAAATATTTCAGGCACTTGAGGGGAAAGTATCTGTCAATGTTTCCAGAGGAGATGGGCCCAGTAATAAAATTTCTCAGCCAAAAATTCAAAGAGAATTCTTCGATAAGTAAAATATGGAAAATGAAATAAGAAATGTTTCAGATAACAATAAATTACAACTTAAAATAATAAATGCTGATTTTTGCGATCGGCAAATATGTGCGATAAAAAATGAATCCAAACGCAATCCGTGAGAAATTTGGCGGTGATTATATAGCTGACGAGCGGACCTTCAAGATGGGTATTGATCAACGCTTTACTGCACATTTTGCCGAACGCTTTAGAGACCATAATGTATTAGAAACCTGCACAGGGGCCGGTTTCACTACGATATCTCTCGCAAAAACAGCGAAGCATGTATATACTGTTGAAATTAATAAGTCTCATCAAGAACAAGCGATTCGTAACGTTGAAAAAGCAGGACTTTTATCTCATGTGTCATTTATCCATGGAAACATTTTGGATCAAGTATTATTGGATAATCTTCCGACCGTGGATTCTGCATTCATTGATCCGGATTGGGCAGAAACAGGCCCTGATCATGTTTATCGTTTTATCCATTCAAATACGCAGCCACCTGCAGACACCTTGCTTAATAAAATATTCGAAATAACAGAGAATGTTGCTATCGTGCTGCCACCGTATCTCAATGTGAAAGAGTTTTCCAGTCTCCCGGAACATGAGCGTGAAAAGCTTTATTTAGGTGAAAGCCATGAACTCTTTTGCCTTTTTTTTGGCAAACTCATTAAATCCATTGGTGAAACTGAATTTCGTGTGCCAAAAAAAGGAGTTTAAATGAAAAATTTACAGATTCTTATCATTTTATTATTATCGGTTATTTTAATAAACTGCAGCAAAAATGAGAAAGGAGATAACAAAAAAGAGGAAAAACCTTCGTCCGCAGCTATTGATCAACAGCAAAAAGAAAATGATAAAATGAACTCAATGGTAGGGAAGAAACTGGCAACATTGAGAGAAGTCGTCAATGCTACAACGATTGAAATCGATGGAGATGAATTGTTTGTCCTGGATGAAGTGGTTGTATATGTTTACTCTATGAAGGATTTTAAACTATTACGCAAGTTTGGAAGAGAAGGAGATGGTCCCGGAGAGTTCGTTTATTATCCAATAACTCCTGTAATGATGGTTGTAATTAATGATGAAGTTGTATTATGTAGATTTAATAAAATTGCATTTTTTTCAAGATCCGGCAAATTAATTAAACAGCCAAGGCACGGGTTTTTTTTCTCCCAATTAATCCCGATATCTGAAAATTATGCTGCTGTTGTTGTAAAATTTGCCGGCCCTGATGAAGATCAAGCGAAAGTATTACTTAAACTCTTCGATCATTCATTTAAAGAGATTAAAACGATTTATGAGAGACCTTATCCAAAAGGGGGTGAAGAATCTCTGCAAAAAGTTGGTTATCGAATATTTCGCCCTACCTTAATATACCTTGATACTTCGAAAGATAGGTTGTTTGCTTTTGATCCCTTTTTAGGATTTCCAATTAAAGTATATGATAAAAACGGAAATCTCTTAAAAGACATATTTTTAGATTCAAAAAAAATAAAAATGACTGAGTCGTTTAAAGAAGAAATTATGGATTGGATGAAAATGCATCCACAATTAAAAGATATTGCAATTGAAATGAAAATAGCTTTTCCTGAATATATACCGGCATTGAGATCCTTTTTAGTTAAAGAGGATAAAATATATGCTTATACATATCACAGAAAAGATAACCTTAGTGAATTTATCTTATTTGATACAAGTAAAAATGAAATAGTGAAGAAATTGTATTTACCGACTGCAGAAAGAAATGTCGTTCAATTGTCTATCAATAGAATATATACTATAAAAGATAACAGGTATTACTATCTTTTCGATAATTATGAAGAAGAAACCTGGGAGCTGCATATGGTAGAGATAAAATAGTAATTGATAGTTATAAACATTTTTTTTATTTAAATCGCTTTGTCGGAGCCATTGCTTTCAAAAAGTACTTACCTGACCACAACCCTGCAAAGTCGTAACCAGAAAGGACGGGTGAACACTTTTATAGGCCCCCTGCACCGCGGTTTTTTTTACCTGATCTCTTACGATTTAGTAATGCTTCAATATCTATCAACATTTGCTTGCGAGGGGTTACTATATCCAGCTCATTGTAGTATTCCGTACGGTCAATTACCTCACCGATAATAACACTTGTTATGACATACCCATAATAATCGATCATGTATTCGGAATCCGAATCCAGCAGCACAAGAATAAGAGGAACCAAAAACCCAAAACCTATTCGCAAAAGAGTGACCAGGGGTCGGGTTTTCTTTTTGGTTTGTCTAAACAGCACTTTCCGGTAGAGGTAGAGAACAAACTTTATCACTCCCATCAAACCAAACAAAAAACCATTGACCGTCAGGATACCCGTGAGATAGAAACCGTTCAAAAGCGTATGAGCACTGTGGAAATTCAACGGCCCCACCTGCATGGCCACTTGATAGATTTTATCGATACAGAAAAGACTGATAAAACCAACAATCACCGCCGCCCTACCAATGATTGGGATATAAGGGAAAAAGAGAAGGTAGAGGCCAGATAGAACCAGGAAGGCAGAGAAAAAAAGAACCTCCCGGCTCAGCCATGAGTTTTTAATATTAAAAACAGCGCGTAAGGCACGGAATTTTTTACCCAGGTGCGTGAAGGTGAGCCCCATGCCTACCACACCTGCTCCCAGGAATAAAATAGGATTAACCGCCAGAGGAAAAGGCCACATCGCCGTAAAAAAAGCCACCAACAAGTAGGCAATGGTGGTAAAAACCAGGAGCGGCCATTCTGTTTTCAGGGTGATTTTGGGCACTGGTATATGTTGGGAGGATTCAAAGAGCTCCGCCACTGATTCCTCAGAAGGAGGAGCCGTGGATTCCGGCACCTGCTGCTGCTTGCGCAAATCGATAAATTGAATGGCCGGTTGAATCCCGGTATCTGTGAATCCTGCAATCCTTCGAGTTTTTTCAGATACATCAAAATCCCCTATGCGCAACGCATTGGTAGGACAGGCACAAACACAGGCAGGTGCATCACCTTCCCTCAGCCTTTGAATACAGAAATCGCATTTTTCAATCACCCCTTTGACTTTATTGTTGTGGGGCGCATCATAAGGACAGGCCCAGGTGCAGTACTGGCACCCCATGCATCGCTCCGAATGATGGATCACTGCCCCTGTGTCAGGGTCTTTGGAATAGGCCAGTGCCGGGCAATTATTTTTACAGGCCGGATCAACACAGTGATTACAGGCCATGGATAGATTGAAAAGGGGAAGCGCTGGATGACGGGTTTCATTAAAGGTATAGACCTGACGCCAATTGGTTTCCTGCTTTTGGTGGTTTTCAATGGTGCAGGCAATGATACACGCCCCACAACCCGTACAGCGATTCAAGTCAAAAATGAAACATTTTTGGTTCATATTAATCATGCCTCCGGCGGCCAGGGGGCTTTTTTGAAAAACCGCCCCCTGGACCCCCGAAAAACTTCTGTTTATATGTATCCTTATTCATTCCAGTTGTTTCACCAATCATCATTCATCATTCATCACTCATCATTCATCATTTATCCTTTTAACCTCCACTAATGTATCGTGAAAGGCACTGCCGTGCCCCATATCTGTCTCCCGTCCCAGCGAGAGAAAATTAACCGTACCTCCCTCCGTGATCCACCAGCCATTGGTCACTGATACGCATCCTCTTTTCATGCTAAAATCAATGCGGGCTTCCATTTCCAGTTCTCCACGATCATTGAATATTTTCACTCTATCATTGGCCCGAATCCTTCTCCTACTCGCATCCTCCGGGTTCATGAACAATAACGGTTTAGGGCTGAACTGACGGATCAGTTCCAGGTTATTAAACTGGGAATGGGTGCGGTTTTTGGTATTGGGAGTCATAAAGTATAGAGGGAATTTCTTTGACTCAACAGAAGCCCGATGGACCGATTCCAGCGGTTCCGTATAGATTGGCAAAGGGTCCAGGCCCCAGCGTCCCACTGCCTCCTTTGAAAAAAGTTCGATTTTACCAGAAGGGGTCGGAAATCTAAAATCGGAAAACGCTACCTCCTGGGTTCCCGGAGCCAGTATCGGTCCTTCTCTTAAACGTTCAAGAGATAGTTCGGGAAAGGGTTCCAGTTTCTTTTCCAGGAAAGCTTCGATTTCCTTATCCGATGGCCCCGGGATGTTTCCTGTTATTTCTTTTTTTGAAAATCCCAGTCGTTGGGCCAGCAGCCAATAGATTTCCGATTCTGGTTTTACCTCCCCTGGTGGTTCAATGACTTTTTGTTTCAGTTGAACATAGGGGTGCCAGTAGGCACCGATCACATCCGATTGTTCGAACATGGTTTTTGCCGGAAGGATAATATCCGCTTCCCTGGCAGTGTCCGTATAGAACTGTTCCACCACTACCCGGAACTCCATGGAGCGGAAGGCTTTTAAAACGGTATGGGTTTCCGGGTTCTGGGTGACCGGGTTGCCGCGTTCCACCCAGATCATTCTTAAGGGAGGGTCTTTTTGAGCCAGCATATCCTGGCCCAGGCGAGCTGTGGAGATGGAGACCCGTGCAATGCCGTCCGGCTTCTCCGGAGGGTAAAAGGAAAAGGGATCGCCTACCTTATCAAAAATACTGCTTTGAAGGTTGGCGTATAACCATCCAGCGCCAGGTATCCCGATATTGCCTGTGACAGCAAGCAAAGCCAGCATTGCTCGCATGCACTGGCCGCTGTTGGTGTAGCGCTGCATGCCGAAACCCGGGCAAAGGCTTATTGGTTTTCCTTTTGCAATCTCCTCTGCCAATCGCCGGATGTAAAGGACGGGTACATCCGTGATTTCCGCTGCTTTTTCCGTTGAAAAGTCCAGCACCATTTTTTTATATTCAGGAAATCCCAGCACATATTTATCGATAAAATCATGATCGATATCGTTATTTTTGACCAGGAAGTGACCGATGCCCAGGGCCAGGGCACCGTCTGTGCCCGGTCTTGGTTGGAGCAACAGCTTTGCCCGGTCTGCCGATAGAGTGCGCCGGGGATCGATGACAATCAGTTTGGCTCCTTTTGCCACTGCCCGGTCAATGGAGCGCATTTGTTGTACATTGGTCTCTGCCGGGTTTTTTCCCCACAGCAGGATCAATTTTGCATTTTCAATATCCCATGGAGCATTATGTTTATTTTCTCCCAGTGTAAGCCGTGTGGCTTCCAGCCCGGCAGGCCAGCAGAGGTCGCCGTAGGTAGTCGTATACCCGCCGTAAAGCCGCCAAAAGTTACTTCCTACTTCATTAAGTAATCCTTTGGTACCGCTGCCGTAATAATAAAACACACTTTGTGGACCAACCTTTTCTTTAAAGAATCGCAATTTCTCTTCGATTGTATCCAGGGCCTCTTGCCAGGTGATTCTTTCAAATTCATATGTCCTTTTTTTTCGTTTCATTGGGTAGAGGATGCGGTCTTTTGAATGGGTGCGTTCCACGTAGCTCAGGCCTCTGAGGCAGACGCCTTTAGGAGTGGCTTTATTATCAGGGTTGGCTTCGATCCGGCGAATCCGGTTGTTTTCCACATAGACTTTCAGGCTGCAGGTGCTGTAGCAGTTGCGTGGGCAGGCGGTGTTGTATACTTTCATGGGTTATTTTCCTCGATGCTAAATTTTATCACAGAAATTTAAAATTTTAAATCGTAAAAAACCTTAAAAGGAACCCGATATAATGATGAATAAGGATCTGGGAAACAAATGGAATCCAGCAGGACGCCTGCGGCGCTAAACAAAAGTTTTTTGGGGGTCCAGGGGGCGATTTTTCAAAAAAGCCCCCTGGCCGCCGGAGGCATCCGGTTGTTATTTTCCTTAATTTATGCTATTTAATCATTTTCATGTTGTGGAGGTTAAATAATGAAGAAAATAATGGTCTTTATTTTGATGATTTGTGGAGTTAATATGGTCTTTGCTGCCAATCTTGGTATGCTGCCCGGGATATTAAAACCGAATTTCCTTCGAGTAAACGACGAAGGAATTTTTATCCTTGAACAAGCAACCATTTACATGTATTCAACTAAAAATCTAAATTTAATAAGGAAATTCGGTCGCAAAGGAGAAGGACCAGGCGAGATTAAAATCTCTCCTTTTTATTCAATCTCTATGAAAATTCTTCCAGATTTTGTTTTTATTGACAGTGTCGATAAAATTATATATTTTTCTAAAAAGGGAAAATTGATAGAGGAAAGAAAAAAACCTGCTGGGCTTGTGACTCAAATGTTACCCGTAGGGAAAAATTTCGTGGTAAAGGACCTGGATCGCAGTGATAGGAAGACAGAATATATGACCCTGAGTGTCTATGATTCTGAAATGAAAAAAATAAAAGAACTTTTTAGACAAAAATCACCTGTGCAACCCACGAGTACAGTAATGATACCGGATTCTTTACATTTTTGTGTTTGTGATAATAAAATATTTGTTGAAAAAAGCATCGAGGGGTTTTTTGTTGACGTTTACAATGCGGAAGGAGAAAAATTATATCAAATTAAAAAAGAATATGAGAAAGTGAAAGTGGCCAACAGCGATAAAGAAGAAGTCCTTCGTTTATATAAAGCAGACCCCCTGGTGAAACAAATCGGATATGAGAATTTAAAGAATAGGATTCAATTCATCTATCCTGATTCCTATCCGCCTATTCAGAGTATTAATGGTTTTGGGGGAAACATCTATGTGAAGACATTTAAGAAACAGGGTAATAAAGAAGAATATATAGTAATGGATTTAAAGGGAAATGTGCTCCGTAGAATCTATATGCCTCTGGTAGAGAAGGCGCCATTGATGGCTCGACTAAATGGCATTGATTTGCAGATTTATTCCATTTACAAAGATAAATTCTATTATTTAAAAGAAAATGAAGATGAGGAAGCGTGGGAATTACACGTGGAGGGGATTAAATAGCAGCCTTTGACCCCCGGTTATTCATTCTCTCAAATTTCTTTCTCTACCATGAAAATAGAGCCCACAGAATACACAGAAAACACAGAAGGATTATTTTCATAACTCTTCGGGCGAGGCTCTGCATTATAAAAAAAAGTGCTAGGCAGATTAAAAGGCAATAAGGCATCTTATTGAAAGGGAAAATATGATATAATAACACTTAGATTTCAGTTGAGGCTAGTCAAGAAATAACGAGGAGGTCAATGTATGCGGGTTGGAAAAAGCAGCACAGACACAAAAAATGGGAAAATAGATTTCGAACATTCCATACTGATACTGTTAACTATCATTTTTATTATAATTTTATTTCGTACAGCCTGGCTGTGTGATGATGCATTTATTACCTTTCGCACCGTCGATCATTTTGTCAATGGCCGGGGATTGGTCTATAACCCAGGGGAACGGGTCCAATCCTATACCCACCCATTATGGATGTTTCTTTTATCCCTTTTTTATTTGGTGACCAGGGAATTTTATTTTACAACGCTAATCGTATCGATCCTCCTCTCCACAACAGCCATATTCATCTTTGCCTTTAAAATTGCCAGCACCAGGCGTAATGCCATATTAGGTATCACTGCCCTTATCTTTTCCAGGGCATTCATCGATTATTCCACCTCAGGTCTCGAGAACCCCCTGACACACCTCCTCCTGGCTCTATTTTGTTGGCTCTTTCTAAAAAAAGAGCCAAAAGACAAAAACACCCTGATGCTCCTCTCCCTTTGTGCTGGTTTGCTGATAACCAACAGGATGGATATGATTCTTCTTGTTATACCTGCCCTGGGATATGCATGTTTAAGATATTTGAGATCAAACTCGCTAACCTGGCTGAACGGGTTAACCTGTTTGAAGACAATTTCCATCGGTTTTATGCCATTTATTTTGTGGGAATTGTTTTCTTTATTTTATTATGGATTCCCCTTTCCTAATACCGCATATGCAAAGATAAAAACCGGTATTGAGATGAAAATTTTGATCGAACAAGGATTCTACTATTTTCTTCATGCCATTCATTTTGACCCTCTGACACTTATAGTGATTATATGGAGTATGGTGTTGGTTTTTGTGTTGCGAGAGAAAAACAAACGGTCGATCGCCCTTGCCATTGGAATAATACTGTATCTTTTCTATATCCTCAGGATTGGCGGTGATTTTATGAGTGGACGGTTACTGGCATCATTACTCTTTACCTCTATAATTATTTTTCCACCTCTATCCGGAAAATTGAGATTTCAAGGACTGGTTATCCTGGGAGTCGTTCTTTTTATCGGTTTCAGTAGCAAACAGCCTCCCATATTGACAGGAGAGAATTATGGTGCCAATCTTACACGCGAAGAGATGATTTCCCCTCAAGGGGTGGCAGATGAACGGGCATACTATTTTCAAACCACGGGTTTGCTAAAAGCACATCGTGACCCAAACGTGTTAGAAGCGATCAGGGATCATATCTGGAAAATCCAACCGTCTTTCAGGCGTACGGGGAATATATATATACCGGGGGGATGTGGTTTTTTCGGTCTTTTTGCCGGACCCAAAGCCCATGTGATCGACCGTTTTGCACTGGTAGACCCGCTGCTGGCCAGGCTTCCGGTTGAAGGGAAATGGCGGATTGGCCATTTCTCGCGCAGCCTCCCAGACGGTTACATTGATACATTGGATTCTGGTGAAAATAAAATAAAGGATAAAGACCTTGCGCTGTTTTATGAAAAATTATCCCTTATAACAAAGGGGCCGCTGCTGGCGCCGGAAAGATTGAGAACAATCTGGTTGATGAATTGGGGCTGTTATGATGCTCTGGTGGATATGTATAATAACAGGCATACCGTGATATCACCTCTGGAACTGTCAAAGCCCAAACCTGAAGGAACGCTGTGGGACGCGTCAGGGAATATCATCATGGGAGAGAGAGGGATCTGGGTCCTTTATAAAACGTTTTTGCAGCCCGATTACATACAAACAAGCCTTGAGAGTCAAAATGTGTACCGAATCGTTTATTTTCACGGAAACCAGGAAATCGCTTCACAAACTTTCCACAAAAAGCGGCTGGCACCCCCAACCCAAGATGCCGTCCAATCGGCTTTGCAGGGTATTGATAAAAAGAGGAAGAGAAGCCAAAATGTTCTGGTGATCCATCGGCAAAAAGTGCCGGAGGGAGTAAAGAAGAAACAGGGTTTCAACAAAATCCATATTTTCCCTGTTTATGGGAATGGAAATCACAGCATCGGCCATCTTAAATTTAAAGGAAAGTAAAACGATAAAGTTGCACCGCGGAGATCACAGAGAAAAACATTTTGCTTTAATTTTTTTAATATTTATGGCTTAAAAAATTAATTTTATTAATATCAAACTTAAAAAAATCAATATTTTAGAGCAATATTATTAATTTATTTAACCATCAACCCGGTCAAGGTAGAAAAAAAGTGACTAAAGTTGCGGCGCACCGTCGTCTGGAGGGTTATGAAAATATAGGGAGTTATTGTGTTAGCAACGAACAAAACGAACAGGACGAACAAAAAAAATTTAAAAAAACAATACTTGCGTTCTTTGTTGTTCGTTTTTGTTCGTTTTGTTCGCTGCCATTATTTGAGTATTTTCATGGTAGGCAGCTATTTTAATAAAATTTTTTCCTTCTTTTTTGCCATGCCTATCCACCGATCCGTTCCAAAAAACTTGACTTTAATAAAAAAGTTGCCATCCCTTTCCAACTGCCGTTTATTTCGATTGCCGATAAAATAAAAACAATTTTTGTTTTTGACTTTTTCTAATATTTTATCCAGGCTGCTATTCAAATAGTACTCTTTACACCCTTTATCCCGGCAGTCAACATATGGAATACGCGTATCCTCTTCATGGAAAACAATTTTGTAATTTCCATACTCCCTGGTATAAGTAATATACCGGGCCAACACCGTGTAATCACCGTTTCTATTGAAATATTCCGGGACCAGTATTGAAGAACCGGGGGGAATATTTTTAACCAGGAAGAGTACCGTATGTAGAGGTTTGTTTTCTCGAACAAGTATATTTTCCCTCCCAAGATTAAAAACCAGTTGGCATACTATTATCGAAAAAATCAACACCATTTTTACTTTGAAAAAAGATCTCTCAACAAAAAGGAGCGCCATAAATATTGCCAGGATGATATAAATAGGAATAAAGTATACCTCTATATCATGTATCCCGTAATTAATACAGAAAAGGAGTTGGAAAAGCAGGATAAATAATAAGAAAAGAAACGGTGTTCTTTCTTTTTTAGAGAAAAAAGCGGCATATATTCCAAATAAAGAGGCCAGGATTCCATGCAGGAAAAATTGATGGTTTAAATGTGTTAAAAACAAATCGATTCTATTTTTTATGATATCGAAGATGTTAAAAACAAACATTGCCATACCCTTCCACGCTCCACCAGTCACAAAGCCAAAAAAATGACTGAGCGATGTCAGACCGACACTGCAAAAACGCAAATATAAAATAAGATACGGGAGCATACCTAAAATAATAAAAAGAAGTGTAATCAATATAATCTTTTTATTAAAGAATATTTTTTTGTCTGTTTTATAAACGATATATATTAATGCCGGTAATAGAAATATGACTACCAGATGATTTCCAAAACTTAATGCATAAAAAAAATTCCCCCATAGAAGATATTTGGTTTCCCTGGTTTGATGGAATTTGATGAATAAGAAAGCCACAATCACGATAAAAAAGGAGTTCAACGTATAAATTTCCGCTTCTGTGGATTGTGTCCAAAAGGTGTATGAAAAGCCCATGACCAGGGCAGCCAGGATGCTTCCTGTTTTATTGCCTGAAAGGGTGTAGGATATCAGGTAGACAAAAAGCAGGGTTAAAGCACCAAAAAAAATGGAAATGGCAGTGATTTTGGGAAAAAGAGAATCAGAAGGTATTAAAAAATAGAAAATTTTACTTATAAAAATGTACAAAGGAAAACCTGTCACATGAGGAATAACTCTATCAGAGGTAGGAAGCAGCATTTTATAAATGGAATCATTATAATTTATTCTGCCGCCTGGTCCCGGGTATATGGTCATGCTGTAAATAATAACAAAGAGTATAAAGATCAAGGCTGGCACAAGAATAGCGGGAAAATATTTTTTAATCATAGAAACATTTTAAAGAAATAGTTCTGCAAAGTCAATCATGAGGGAGAGCCGAAGTCCTTCATCTGATTTTTAGAACCAGCGACGTGTCAATGATCATTGCCAGGGGGGCTTTTTTGAAAAACCGCCCCCCTGGACCCCCCCGAAAAACTTTTTATAAACCCTCAGCCAGTTGATGGGCATTTTAGGTTGGGGGTGCCAACCCCTCTTTTAGAATTTCTATTACTTTTTGCACAGGTAATGCATCGATGCGATGCCCATCTTTTCCGCTGACAGACACTGCAGTAAACATCGAATTTAAAATAGCCTCCTCGGTCGCTTCATTGACCGCCAGGAAAAGGGGAGACATGGCATCATTGCTCAACACTTTGGATTCCTTGAAAGAGGTGAATGTATAGGGGATTCGCAAATTTTCTGCCGTTGATACGGCAATGACATAATCACCACTTCCATTGGATACAATACCACCGGTTTTGGCCAACCCCAATATGGCTCGTTTGGCCAATCGTTTGAGATTTCTTGCATCAAGCGGTGCATCTGTCATCACTACAATCATACACGAACCATCGGAATCCTCTGACGATGGGTTTAACTTGTCTTTTAAGTAGTATTTATTCAGTTCTACGCCAACCGGTACACCGGCAATCTGCAGCACGCCCCCGAAATTGGTTTGTACCAAGACCCCCACAGTGTAACCGCCCAGACTTTCTGGCAAAACACGAGATGCGGTTCCGATACCCCCTTTAAAACCAAAACAGATGGTACCGGTTCCGGCCCCTACGGTTCCTTCTTCCACCACGCCTCCAGACGCATTTTTTATGGCTTCCAGCACGTGTTCGTTCTTGATATGCCGTCCCCTGATATCGTTTAACCAACCGTCATTGGTTTCACCTACCACGGGGTTGACCGAGCGGACATCTTTGTTTTCCTCAAAGGAAAAAGTATAGTCGATTAATGCATCCGCAGCAGTGGGTACACTTAAGGTATTGGTGAGAATAATGGGAGTTTCAATATTTCCCAGCTCTTCCACTTGCGTATATCCTGCCAATTTTCCAAAACCGTTGGCAACAAAGATGGCAGCCGGGACCTTCTGCTGGAAAATATTCCCGGGATGGGGAAGGATGGCTGTTACTCCTGTTCTTATACTTTCCCCCTTGATGAGGGTGCAATGACCAACTTTTACACCTTTCACATCAGTGATCGCATTATTGGGGCCTGGCTGCAAGATTCCTGTTTTAATGCCGTAATCCCGAACCCGTTTGCCCTGCGCACATACAGGGAAAGAGTAAAAAAACACATGAATAAAACCGATGCATATAAATGCAGCAGTAAATTTTATAATTCTTTTATTTAAAGGATTTTTTAGGATTTTCATTTTAGCCTCTTTAACTTCATTTCTGCATTCCTATTCAAGGGGTTCAACGCAAATGACTTTTTATAGTTCCTGATGGCCTGTTTATAATCTTTATTAACCATATAAGCTTCTCCAAGGCTGTCGTAAACATTGAACGAATTCGGGTAGAGTTCCACATTTAATTTAAATATTTCAATGGCAGCCTTCATATTTTTCAGACGCAGCAGTTGATATCCCAGGTCATTCAATTCACTTTCACTGAAATAATACATATTTTTACCCTGCATCTTCTTTTCTTTGTATTGCTTAATTGCAGTCTCAACCCCTTGTTTCATCAGGTCTGAATAGAGGTCTGCTGTTTCCGATGTCTGGTGACGCGTTACACGTATAGGTATTCCTTTATCGTCAAATTCAAAGAGTGCATATTGTTCAATGTCCTCCATCACAAATTTGGTTTCGGAAACCGGAAAGAGTTTGAATTTTCGAGTATTGGGAGCTTCCAGTAACAGATGGCCGCCCATTTTTTTTACTACTATCACTCCATCTCCTGCTGGATATTCCCTTACATATTTATCCATGATCGCTGGTTCCAGTTTAATTATCTCAGGACGCTTGAAGGATGGTGCGTTTTGTAATGGTATCAGTTTCGGGTTGAGTTTCGATTTCGAAACCTTTGCATCCAGGATCATTTTAAACAATGTTGCATTTGGAGTCACTCGTTTCCCTTCGTAAGTATTTACCCGTTGGACTATCACTATATTCGCGCCAGGTATAACAGCAATGATTTGAGCGCCAACTCCCAATGCCGAATACATTCCCACTTTTTTAAATTCACCCCAAATCCACCAGAGGTAACCATAACCACTGCCAGGACCTGTTTTTGAATAGGATGTGGTACTTTCCTTGATCCATTTTTTTGAAATGATCTGTTTGTTATTCCACTTCCCTTTTTTCAGGTAGAGAAGGCCAAAACGCGCCATATCTCGGGCTGACATTCTAAACGGATATGCCGGATGAATGGAGTTTTCTGGTTCCAGGTGATGATAACCGTCCATTAACCGAAAATCCTCCATCTGCAATGGATTTGCAATTCGTTTTTTAAAATCCACAAAAATATCCGTTCCTGTTTCCTTTTCTAAAATAGTGCAGAGGACATTAAAGTCCCAGTTGTTGTAGTACCAGAAGGTATTGTGTTTATGGCTGCCGCGCTTTGGGCGCAGCGCTTTCATCCCCGCTGTTTCGTATGCAGCAGGATGGTAAACGCCAGAGCGGGCTTTTAGCAGGTCTTTAACCACCGCCTGTTTTTCCTCTTTTGTAAGGGGTGATTTGTCATCGATTTCCGACTCTTCCAGGGTTTTATTCAAATTTATGGTTCCCTCATCCACATGAATGCCGTAGAGGGCACTGAGAAAACTTTTTCTTACCGAGTGGCACATAAATCTCCTTTTAACATCACCCCAGGAAACAACGACTTTGCCATCATAGATAACCATAAAAGCAGCAGCATCAAGACTGTCGTACAGCCTCTTCGCCTCTTTTAGTTTCTCCGATGAAAACCCTGCTTGTTCTGGTGTCTCATATTGCTGCCAGGTTTTTTGCGGGTTCTGAATTTCACCCGCTGTACATGACAATAAAACGATTACCAAAAAAACATTAACGATTATTTTTTTTAATCTTATTGAGCTCATAATAACCTCTTTATTTTTTTATTGAGGAGAGTATTTGGGAGAGATGTTTATATCTATTTCCCACATGTAATTTTTAATCGTATCGATAAATTCCAATTGATAAGAACCGATAAACCCGTGGCCTGGATGCCAGTAAAAGACACCTCTTTCCATATCCAGGGTAGAACCGATGGGAAGTGAGGAGATGTTCAAGGTTCGATGTTCAACGTTCAACGTTGAACCGAAAAAATGGATTTCCACCCGTTCCAATTCTTTTATTTCTATCGTTATAATACCGTTGTCACTGGGATAAACCACCATTGGTTCGGCACCTGGATGATAACCCTTTTTAATCCTGACAGGATGGAAGTAATTAACAGGAATTCGACCTGGATCAACATTGAACATTGAACGTTGAACATTGAATCCAGCAGCCTTTTTACTAACGGCTGCAGTTCCTGAGTTCTGGACAGTAAAATATCGGCTGCCAATACCGTCGGCATTTCCTATGTTACTCGCTGCTACCCAGTATATGGAATGAACACCGTTGCTGTAAGTGGTGGTATCAAAATCAAAATAGGCATGGGCACCCAGGCTATTGGCATAACCTGGGAACAATGCTGCGATATCGGGACGATAAATATTGTACACCGGGTGTCCCAGGTACACTCCATCCACATAGACATCAATAGTAGAGCCGTTTTCAGGCACCTTGTGGGGGGGAGGGGTTAATACCCAACCTGAATTCCTGAAACTGCTGCCAGATGCCTCTCCGCCCTGTGCAGGCGTATCAATGGCACCAAAAGGTTTCACTGCATAGGCATTGTCGCAGTAAATGGTTTTGGATCCCAATGTCACCTGATGCCCTCCGGAATCAGTGGCTCTGACATAAAAGGTATAGGAACCGTTCCCACCATTTGGCAGGAAATTGGTTAGCATCATATAGCCCCAACCGGCCTGGTAATTTTTCGGATAACCAGGATATGCTTGTTCAATATCAGGCCGTGCGCCTTCCACAAATACAGCATCTCCCACATAACTCGTCCCATTATATATTTTCACGCTAACTATTTCCACGTCATCCAGTACCCACCCGGTAAAGGGAACACTGCTGCTGACTGTTGATCCGGATACAGGCGTGGAAAAATCGCCAAAGGGAGGATTATCCCCATTCGCAGATACAACGGTCAGGAAAACAGTTACAGTCTGGGGAGAATTAACAGCATTGGGAGCCGTAATCGTTATGGTACCGATATGGCTGCCGAATACCAGTCCCGCTGGGTTTACCGATACTGTTACTTCACCGAAATTCGTTCCGGATGTGGGGGTATAGGTGAGCCAGGAGGCATTACAACTGGCAGTCCAGTTAAGCGTGCCACTGCTACTGTTGCTGATCCAGACCGATTGGTTCCCTGTTCGTGAACCTGAAACCACGGCTTTGAAATTCAACCGGGTGCGATTCAGGGCAATGGATGCCGCCCCCCCGCCGGTTGTAATGGAAAACACAGCATTGCTGATATCCGAAGGACTCCCATCCGATGCCTCTTTGATCCTCACCAGGCATTGAAAGGAAGAGACATCGGGTAATTTCCAGGAATAGATGCCATCGTTATCAGTAGAAGAAGTAATCGTGTTCCAACTGCTCCCGTTGTTAACGGAATACTCTATTTTCACATTGCCCACAGAACCGGTGGAGGTCCAGGTAATATTATGGGTGGAACCAGCGGTCCAGCTTTCCCCCCCATTGGGAGAGGTAACAGTAATAGAGGCTGCACTGGGCATCAGTAAAGGGCGATAGTTGACCAGGGAGCAAACCGCTCGATTTGCTTGCTCTGAGGTAAATTCATGCATACAGATATCATCCGTATAATTCATGTAGTTATGAATGTCGTCAGGAGTCCCGCAGGTATAGGTTTGAGTGCAGCCATAATGCTCATCGCTTTCGCTGTGGGTATCTGCTAATAAATCCCCTGCATGATAGCCTGTATAGCATCCATAACCCTCAAAGGTATGTAAAAGACCGAGGTAGTGACCGATTTCGTGGACCAATGTACGACCCTGGCTGTATGGAGCAGCACCCGGTAAATCCCGACCCCCCACCACTTCATAGAGAACAACAACCCCATCATAGACATTCCCGGCGCTTTCTTGAGGCAACGTGGAGTAACCCAGGTAACCGCTGGCGCTGTTCAAATAGACATTGAGGTAACGGTCCTGATCCCATCCCAATGTCTTCTTGAATTGGTATTCCTGTTTGTCCTGGAACCATGTGTTGTTGACGGTCCTGGTTATACCTGCCAGTTGAAATCGGATTTTGGTATCAAAGCCCAATTCCCCCAGGGTGCCGGATATCGCGCGGTAATCTTCGTTTAATACTTCAACCTGGTCGTAGACGCGCTGATCAGAGATATTACCAGTGTCATCGGTTCTATAAATGATGTGAAAAACAATGGGAATGGTGTAAGTTTGCGTCGGCCAATATTCATTTTGAATAACGGTTCGGGACATTGTACAATGGGTGGTGCTGGCCATTACGTGAGACACTGCTTCATCTGTTTTATATCGACTCTTGGTTCCACAGCGTTTGCCCATATCCCTGAAGTACTTTGATTTAAAGTATTCAGATATATTTTTAAATTCTTTACCGTTGACCAGGATTTTTCCACCTGCTTGAATTTCAAATTCACTCTTATCATCCCCCTGCAACGGAAGGACGGTAAAATTGAAAACAAAACAAAAAACTACAAAAACAGTTAGTAATAATGTATATCTTTTCATGATAACTCCTTTTTCAAATGAACTCACCTAATAAAGAGCCCACAGATCACACAGAAAACACAGAAAAAACGAAAAAAGATATGGAGATAATAAAAACAAAAAACGTTTATCTCTTTATGTGAGTTCGTAATTATAGGGCTCATTTAATATTTTCTTGAAATTTTGGTAATATGTTTATGTTCACGTTCAATCGGAGCCGTTGATTGGATTCGTTAATAATAAACAACAGAGCATACCGACCGACAAATCCAGGTCCCGGGTGCCAGTAGAAAACACCTTTTTCAGTATCCAGTGTAGAACCGATAGGAAGTGAGGAGAGGTTCAATGTTCGATGTTCAATGTTCAATGTTGAATCGAAGAAATGGATTTCCACTCGTTCCAATTCTTCTATTTCTATCGTTATAATACCGATATCATTGGGATAAACCACCATCGGTTCGGAGTTTGGATGATAACCCTTTTTAATACTGACAGGGTGAGAGTAATTTACAGGAATTTGACCTGGCTCAACATTGAACATCGCAGTCTTTTTACTGACGGCTGCGGTTTCTGAGTTCTGGATAGAAAAGTATCGGCTGCCTATCCCATCGGTGTTACCAGCGTTATCTTCGGCCGTCCAAAAGATGGTATGTACGCCATTCTCATATGCGGTTGTATCCAGGGAAAAATAACCAACCGCACCATTGCTGTTGGCATAGCCAGGAAATAAACTGGCAATATCAGACCTGTAAATATTATAGGATGGATGCCCGAGATCGACACCGTCTACAAACACATGAATCGTAGAACCATCTGTGGGGATATTATTGGGCTGCGGGGTCAATACCCAGCCCCAGTTTATGAAGTTGCTGCCTGAGGCAGTCCCGCCCTGGGTGGGCGTATCTATGGCTCCAAAGGGTTTGACTGCATGTGCATTGTCACAGTAAATGGTTTTTGTTCCCAATGTCACCTGGTGACCCGTACTGTCAGCAGCAATGGCATGAAGGGCAAAGGTTCCGTTTCCTGAATTGGGTAAAAAATTCGTTAACATCATATATCCCCAACCCGCTTTGGAATTATTGGGGTAGCCAGGAAAGGCGGTTTCTATATCGGGTCGTGCACCTTCTACCAATATTGCATCTCCAATATATACAAGGCCAGTACCTGCTTCACGGTATATCTTTATACTATCAATACCGATATCATCCAGCGCCCACCCGGTGACCGGGATACTGCTTCTGACAGTTGCACCATCCACCGGTGTTTCAAAACTACCAAAAGGCGCTGAGTCACTCCCTGGCGCATAGACAGTTAAATTTACGCTTACTTTCTGTGGGGAATTGCTGGCATTGGGATCGCTAACCGTAATGGTTCCAGTATAGGTTCCGGCAGCCAATCCTGAATGGTCTACGGAAACAGTTACAACGCCCGAATCGGTCCCAGATACCGGTGTACAACTAAGCCAACTGGCATTGTCCGTGACTGTCCAGTTTAACGTCCCGGTGCCTGTATTACTAATGGAAAAGGTCTGGGAGGAGGGGGGGCTTCCTGAAGTGCCGCAGCTAAAATTTAACTGGCTCTTATTGAGATTGATAAAAGGCGACGGAGTCGTCCCTCCATTACCATCCCATCCAGCAATCCGTGCCAACAGCCACCAGAAAGCTTTTCCTTTATTTTCACAGCTCTCATAGGTGGTATGGCCGGCCTGGTCGCCGTTGTAGTGGGGATGTTCCATGGGAATGCCGTTTTCCGTATACTGTTGGCCGTTGTACCAGCAGTCAAGATCCGCAAAATCAAATAAAATTTTATTGTTATTTCGGCAGTAATTCCTGATTTGATTGTTCCTATTAACCCTGTTTTGTTCAGCACTTTGCGCATTCCCGGTCAGATAGATAAAGGTAACATCGGGATATTCGCTTTCCAATTGGGCCATTGCGTTAAGGTATGCCTGGGCCTCCGATTGGGAATAATAATCCAACTGGCAGCACCATGCCCAGAGAGAGACATTGACATTGAAATTATTTAACACTGACCGTGTAATATTGATTCCATACGTCCCTTCCCAGTATAAATCCGGTGTCACATAAGTCTCACAATAATAATCATAGTACTGCCCATCCATCAGGCTCAGGTACTGGGTTGTTTGCGGCATATTGCAATTATCCGGGTAATAATGATATTTGGTATTTGCATTGGATAATCGTTCCAGCCCTTCTGTGATTTGTTCGCCGTGTGAGGTATGGGCATAGTGGATTTTAAGTATCTTTTTTACCTCGGTTATCCAGGTATCCGGGATTTTTGAAATATCCGTGCATGTATGATCGATGATGATCCCCTGGGAAAAAATGGTGCCTACTCCAAAAAATAGAAAAACAATTAACATAACAAATTGCGAATATTTATAATGACTCATTATACCTCCTATTTTGAGACAAAAGGATTTTAAACAATGGGAAGAATTTTTTCAACTCTTTTTACTCTTTATAAAATTATTTCTAATAATAAAAAGAGTCCCCCCGGTCACTGGAGACAGAAAAGATGACAACAGGGTTACTGTCCAGGTGTTGAGAAATGATACCTGAGAATTACAATCTATCCAAAAAAGATTTTCTCCATCTCTTCTTTGTTTTCAAGAACACTCACCGGGGATTTTGAATCGATCACGATCCTTCCTTCTCTCATCCCCACTACGCGGTTTACTTTATTTTTAACATACCTGTAATTATGTTCCACCATAATGATGGTTATAGGTTTGGATTTTGAGAGTTCATTTTTCAATTCTTCCGTTTTCATCAGTATTTCCACTGCGGCATGCGGTGCAAGCCCGGCCGTAGGTTCATCTAGAAGTAGCAATTCATGTCTCCTGGCCAAAGCCATGCCAATCGCAAGCTTTTGTCTCATCCCCCCGGAAAGAAGTCCGGCTCTTTTCTGTCTAAAGTCTTTTAAATCGGGAAAGGTAGAAAATAAAATCTCAAGATAATTCTCGAATGCCTGGTCTTTTGTATAAAACGCTGCCATCTTAATATTTTCCAGGACGGTCAAGGCAGGGAAAATATTGTTGGTCTGTTTTAAGAAGCCAATGTTATTTTTTTCCCCCTTACTCCTCAGAGATTTTGAGAAATTGAAAATAATTTTTCCTTTTATGGGTTTTAATAAATTGCTAATCACTTTAAGCAATGTGGATTTACCGCAGCCATTGGGACCAATTAATAAAACCCATTCTCCTGACTGGAAATCGAGTGTTACATCAAAAAGAACAACCAGTTCGCCGTAACCGGCACGAATATTTGATACTGAAAAAATTGGCTTCTCCATTATTCTATCCCAATGTATCTTTGCCTGACTTCCTTGTTATTCAGGATATGATCGGTTTTTCCAAAAAATTCGATCCTTCCGTCTTCCATAAAATAGATAAAATCAGCGATTTTTTCCAGGACCTTTACATTATGTTCAATGACTGCGACTGTTTTTTGTGCCTTAACCGTTTCTTTTATAAAATCCTCAATTTTTTTGACAAGAAATTCATTCACACCAGCAGTGGGTTCATCCAGTAGGAGAATATCAAAATTTCTTCCAATCAGGCGGGCAAAAGAGAGCAGCTTTTGTTGACCATAGGAGAGCTCTTTGGCTTTTTTCTTGTATATCTCTTTACCAAGATCATTATAAAGTCCAACGAACTCCAGTGCCTCAATCGCTTTTTTTTCATAACTTTTTCTAAGAGACCTTATATCTTTTAGGTGTGAGAAAATCCATAAAGGATTTTTTTCTTTTTCATTGTAAAGACCCACAACGATATTATCCAGGACCGTGAGATTATCGAATATTTTGATATCCTGGTAGAGTTTACCGATTCCCACGGCAGCCATTTCATGTCTTTTCAGATTCAGCAGGTTTATATCGTTTCCATTATCTTCATCAAAGAGTACGATGGTCCCGGTGTTTGGTGCCAGGTCCCCTGTTATGAGATGAAATAGAGTCGTTTTCCCAGCTCCATTGGGTCCTAGAAAGCCGGTTACTTTGCCGGGGAGTATTTTGACATTCGCGTCCTTTACAGCGGTCACATCGCCAAATTTCTTTGAGAGGTTCTTGACTTTGATGGATTTCATTTTGGCTTAAATTCTCCCCATAACCCTTGAGGCCGTACAAACATCAGGAAAACCAATATCGCCCCATAGACCATTTGGCGCACATTGGGAGCAATGGTGTCTGGCAGTCCGATTTCTCTCAGTATCTCCGGCAAAATAATCATGAAAAGTACCCCGATAATGGGGCCCTTACGATTTCCGGTTCCACCCAAAGACAAAATAACCACCTGGAATATACTTTCTTCCAGGCTAAACGAAGTGGGATCAATATATGTCACATAACAAGCATATAAAGCACCGGGAATAGCAATGAACGCACCGGCAATAGTAAACGCACGCAAGAATTGTCTCCTGGCGGAGATGCCAATGGACTGCGCGCCAATTTCATTGTCTCTGAGTGCTTTAAGGGAAAGGCCAAAGGGTGATTGATAAAGTTTAAATAGAAATACCAGTACTACTGCATTGATGAGCACAATCAATACCAAATATTCCCACAATGCATCTATTTGCCAACCCAGGATATCGGGCCGGGGTATCCCGGAGATTCCGTAAGGTCCTTTGGTAAAAGCAATCCAATTGTATAAAATCGTAAAAATAATGACCTGGAAACCAAGAGTAACCAGGACAAAAGAATCTTTACGAAATTTCAGGGCAGGTATACCGGAGAGAAAAGCAATTATACCTGTTATCAAGGCCGCAAAGATCAATGAGATAAAAAACGACAGCCCCGGGACCAGTTGAAAGAGGTTTCCTTTGGTCATAGCCAGGGTAAACCCATAGGCACCTAACCCGTAAAAAGCCGCGGGCGCAAGATTTAGCAGCCCACAGTATCCCATGGTTAAATTCAGGGAATAGGCCACCAGGCTGTAAATGCCAATCATAACCAGGATATGGAGAAAGTATTCCATGTTTACTCTTCCAATCGTTTTTTTAGGCCCAAAATGCCTTGTGGTTTGGTCAGTAGGATGATAATTAACAAACCAAAGGTCACCAGGGGTGTCCAGCGGCTAGAGAATTGAAAAATCACCAGGCTTTGAATTAAAGCCAACATATAAGCTCCAACTATCCACCCGGCAATAGAATCAATGCCGCCGATGATGACAGCCACAGCAGCCGAAAGCAGGGCGTTCAGCCCGCCGTGGGGGTCCATGCCCACATCCAGTGCCGTAAGTATAGATGCCGTGCCGACAAAAAATCCTGCAAGCATAAAAGCCAATACCCTCAATAACTTTAATGGAAGATTAAGAACCTCTATCAATTCCGGTTCGTCTCCCAATGCCCACAATGCTTTGATGTATTTACTTTTGGACAAAAGGAAAAATAAAACAAACGTAAAAATCACCCCGGCTGCAAATTGAATGACCTGGATGCGGGTGAGTATGATTTCTCCCAATCGAAAAGAGGGTTCAATACTGGTGGAAAGGACTTTGATGTCATTTCCAAACAAAAGCGCGACAAAATTCTCCATAAATATATAGATACCCAATGAGGCTACCAACATCACAATCGGGCTGGCAGACCGCTTGTAAAAATGAAAATAAATGCCCTTTTCGAAACCAGTTGCCAGCAGCATGGTTAAAATTATAGATAAAAGAAAAGAAGAAAAAATATCAAAATGGAGAAGTTTGATCAGGACGAACATAAAATAAGCAGAGACCGTATACAATGCGCCATATGATAAATCAAAAAAACGAAGCGAACGGTACAGGATTCCAAAACCAACAGCCAGCAGCGAATAGATGGCCCCCTGTACCAGGCCGTTGGCCATCAATTGAATCAATAAGTTTAGTTTCACAGCAATTTCTTTTGCCTCCGGCGGGCAGGGGCGCTTTTTGAAAAAACTGCCCCTGCACCCCGCAGAAACTTTTTATTAATTAAAAGCTTTTGTGGGGGGTCCAGGGGGGCGGTTTTCTCGAAAAGAGCCCCCCTGGTTAATCTTTTCCAGTGTTTCTTTAAGTTCAGCATTTTTCACCGGTTTTTTCAGAAAATATTCCGCACCTGCATTGAGGGCCTCAACTGCATAATCGAAATCTTTATATGCGCTAATCATAATCACTTTAGTATGAAATCCCTTCTTTTTCATCCATTCCAGCAGCACCAGTCCATCTTTATTGGTTTCATCCGATTCAGAAAGACGGATATCGATAATCGCCGTATCCGGCACCACATCTGCACAGATTTTTTTGGCATCAACAAGAGATGTGGCTTTATAAATTTTTTCAAAATAATCCTCTGCCATAAATTCTATGCTGTCAACATATTCATCCAGGTCATCCACAATTAATAGTTTCATGTTTATTTAAAGCAATTTTCTTTCCATCAGCCATAAAAAAGATGGTATACACCAGGAAAATCCTCCTGTAATTCCGGGAATTTTTCAAAGGCAGCTTTTATTCGTCTAAGAAAGACGAAACGGTCGTTGTATCCTAACTTTTCAGCCAGCCGCGTTTTTTTCTTCCCATACATTTTTATCCCTTCATCAACCAGGTGAAGTTCGGAAACGGCCAGGTTTTTTTCATAATTGTGCACCATAAGGTGATTTTTTTTCGTTTGTTGTGATGTTTTCGTCACAATGCCCTGTAAATAGGAAACAAATTCTTTATCGATTTTTTCTTTATTTTTGAACCTGGCGTAAGTACCCAGGGATTCCACGACATTTTTGAGTTCCCGGATATTTCCCGGCCAGGGGTGGTTCATAAAAATATCCAGTATTTCACTGCCGAACTCCCCAGCCGTGGTGCGTCCCTCCCGCCGCATACTGCTCAGAAAATGGTCGGCCAATAGGGGTATATCTTCTCTTCGTTCCCGAAGGGGGGGGATATTGATTTCAAAGGTATTTAATCGGAAAAACAGGTCTTCCCTGAATTTTTCTTCTTGCACCAATTTTTCAATTTTTTGATTGGTTGCAGCCACAAACTGGACATCCACCTTGATTTCTTTATTGCTGCCCAGTCGCTGGAAGGTTTGATATTCAAGCACACGCAGCAATTTAACCTGGGCATTCATTCCCAGCTCAGAAATCTCGTCAAGGAATAGGATACCCTGGTGAGCCTCTTCGATAAAACCGCGTCGTTTATCATAAGCACTTGTGAAAGCGCCCTTTTCATGTCCAAAGAGTTCGGAATAGAGGACATCCCTTGGAATACCGGAAATCATGACTGTTACAAAGGGCCCTTTTTGCCTGACACCAATCTGGTGGATGTTCCGGGCCACCAGTTCTTTACCCACGCCGGTCTCACCGGTTACCAGTACAGTCATCTTGCCATCCGCAGCCGCCATCTTGATTTTTTCTTTGACCTCTTGAATTTTTTTGCTTTTCCCCACGATATCTTTGGGTTCGGCTTTATTGATCCTGTTTTCCAGGTTAGAGATGCGTTTCTCCAGGTTTGATTTTTCCAGGATGGTATCCAGGACTTTTTTGATGGCGGAGAAATTAAAGGACTGTTTGCTTAAATAGGCGTCTGCCCCCAAAGAAATCGCTTCGGTATAAAAATCGGTACTGTCGTAACCGGTTATCATGACAACCGGCAGATAGGGGTTTTCGGTTTTAATGTATTTAAGAATATCCAGGCCCTCTTTTTTTTCATTTAGGCGGATATCAAGGATGACCAGGTCAAAGGAATAGGGATTAAACCGGTCATAAAAGTCTTTTTCCGAAAAAATCAGGGTAATATCGAAATTCAATGAGAAAAAATCGGCAAATTCGTGAGCGTATTGTTTATCATCTTCAACCAGCAGCAGCCGTTTCATAAATGCTCCAGTAAAAGTTTATCATCATTTCATTAAGCAAAACGTGATAAAATTGTAACATAACCGGCGCTATTATACAAATGAAAAATTTTGGGGAGTCCAGAACCCTTTTTTCAAAAAGGGTTCTGGCCGCCGGAGGCTTAACCTTGTTTATTATTTTTTTTATCTTCTGATCCTGATGGCTGTGATTTTCTAAACCATTTGCAATTTAATCTTTCATGTCTTATCAATAGCCAGAATATCCATAATATTTCGTTAAAAAAGATAAAAACAAAGGCCAGCCAGGAGTTTATAGTAAATGAAATAAAAACCCCCAGGATGACCAGGATTAAAAGGGTAATGGCTTCCCCTTCAATGGAATTATATTTGCTATTCTCTTTCTTATCTTCTTCTTTTGCTGAACGTATGGTTTGTGGTTTTTTCCACCCGGACATACCAATTACCCAGCCAAAAATAACAAAGACAAGAATTAGCGATAAAAAGGAAGGATTTTTAAAAACTTCTTTAAGCACTTCACAAAGCTGGTTGTTTTTAAGGAGAGTACTGACAAAGATTCCAATGATTAGTCCGAAAAGGGCACCGAAAAGGCTGCGCATGGTTACCTCCGATTAGTTAAATTTTTCAGTTAATCGCCGTCCTGACCAAACCACTTGCGTGGTCATACCGATTAACGCCGATGCCAGGGAACCTACGATTACAATCCAACTCAGCATGATGGCGTCATGCATACTTAAAACCTGGCTGTTCCCATTGGTAATATAAATAAAAACCGGCAAATAGACCAAAAAGAAAATTTCACCCGCCACCATAGAAAAGAATTGTATCAAGAAAAGAAACAGGACAGAGCGGGTAAAGATTTTATGGTTCTGCCCCCGCTGCTGGATTTCCCATTTAATTAAAAATATATTTGCCAGGGCCAAAAGGAACGTAAAAAGAAACAAATAATTGAGTGTAAGAAAGAAAAGGCCAATGGATAAAATTACAATAGTACCGATATTGACTTTTACCGCAGATTCCCGCCGAATCCAGCTTAAATTCGCCAGGTAAAACCGGCTTTTTCCCGATTGATCGAACATGGTGACGGTTAAGAAAAGATTTGTTAGTACCAAAAGCAGTAAAAAGAAAATCAACAACCGAAGGGAAGTAAATTCTATCTCATTAAGTATTTTAGGGTCTGCATTGCTTTTTACAGCAGGGGTTAGAAATTGGTCAAGCGTTTCTATGTTAAGGATTATTTTGTGCAAGGATGCGTTTTTTAAAGAATTCCTGGCTTCATCTTTTACTGATTGTTCATGTAAACCCGTAAACCGGGTAGCAGGGAGCTGAATATTTTTGCCTTTCCCATTTTCGCTTCTTGGTTGGGAATCTGTAATGCCGCCAGGAACCACGATGTTTGAAATCAGGCCGCCGCCAATAAGGAACCATCCTAAAAGGCCGATTAAAACAAATTTGGGGATATAGTTCCCAATCATCTTCCAGATCACGTAACCTATAACCAGTAGACAAATCAACACAGCGGCATATAATCCCAGGTAAAAAACTTTATTGATTTCATCTACTTTGTGCAATGTTTCATAATTAGCCACCCATAACCAGAAAACAAAGAAAATCATATAGGATATAAAAGTAAGGAAAATCACCCAAAAAAATTTTCTTAAAGAAATGATTTTTTCCAGGGCATACCGCTTCATTAAAATAGACTCGATCTTTTTTTCGATAAATCGTTTATTCTTCATCGATTTCTTCAGTCGGTTTCTTTTTAAAGCTATTGTAGACAATTTCCATATCTTTTTCAATGGCAACGCCGAAAACTGCTTCCAGTTCAGGATAAGTGTCCACCAGGGAGATGTAATTCAATAGAATTTTTTCCACGTATAAATCTATTTTTCTTTTGTCTTCTATGGTCCGAAGTAGGATATGGAGAATTAACCACGAGTCTATGATATCGGAGAAGGTCTTCATCCCCCTAGCCAATGCATATTGCTCCAGGATTTCTTCATAAACAATTTTCTCGCCTTCCTGGTTAAAGGTAGCAAAATTGCCAAACGCAATACTCCATTTTATTTTCCGGGAAACATATCCAGGAATGGAGATATTTTTGATAAAGGTTCTCACCATCTCGACACAACCATCTTCGTAGATATGGGGATATCCCTCGCTTAAGAGCCAGCGGTAGAACCAGCAGATGTTAAAAAGAAAGTAAATTTCCACTGCTTCCACGGTCATTTCCTTGAGTTTTTTAATGATATTTTTTACATTTTCATCAGCTTCAGCGGAACGTGCGATCATGCATGATTGATTGCATGTTACCTCTCTCTTCTTTTCATCCCCCGGTAATAATTCCAGCTTTTGAATAACATCAATGACCTTTTGCCGATCCGGTTTCAAATTTGTCAATTGGTTCAAGAAATCTTCATACGATCGGCATTTTTTACCAACCAGGAAGTCAAGCAATTCTGTCATAGGTTCAACAGTTTAACGGAACAGACGTTTTATTTTTTCTGTATTGATACCGGTCTTCCATTCATCCAGGTATTTTTTCCAGAAAGGGGAAGCATTATCAATGTTCGAGAAGAATTTCACGGCGATATTTTCGAATTCGCTGTGATTGTTGTTTATATAGTTTCTTTTATATTCTTCCAACAGTCGCCAAACCGATACATTCCAGGAAACTGCCCAGAGCAGGTCGAATACGCCGATAGGGTTACCACCGCCTGAATGTCCGGTTCCGGCAATATTTTCCGGGTCCTCGCCTCTTTTTTTAAACACCACGATATCGGCGCCGGCTTTTTCTGCACTGTTAATAATAAACGGCGATGTCCCCCCGGTTATTCCCACGATCAATATTTTTTTCTTTTTATCATTATTTCTCAAGTGTCTGATTAATTCATCGCCTTTAATGACGTTGGACTCCTGGCTTCTCTTAAATATCAGGTCAATTACAAATACAAGGAGATCTTTTTTGCTTTCGTTAATGATATGATCGATTTGTTGTTTCACCTCGGCCGCCGGGTAAGGAGTTTTGGGCTTAATCCATATAAGGTTGTGATCGATATCATCTTTATATAAATTTCCCTTTTCTTCAATTTCCATGAGTAGTAATGCCGGCCTTTTTTTTGTTCCTAAGAATAGATCGGCAAAATTTTTATCATCATCTACGCCAATGATTTGCACTTCATCTCCGGTTATGCGTCCCCATATATCCCTGATGGTATCCCCCGCCTCAGGGATGCTGGCCCACCATACATGCCAATTATTCCCATATTTATAAATATGGGGAATAATGTCATCGATATCGACATATGTGGTATTTTCATTAATTTTATCAAGGGGAATTTCATCCAATTTGAATTCCCCCAGGTCATACACTAAATCTGCCCAGGCTGACGCCCATTGGTCTTTATCTTTTCTCAGGATTTTGATCGATCTATTTAAATGATAGCCAAACAAAGGAAGTAATTTATGATCTTCAGTGATTAGATTGCTTTGGCCGATTAATTTTGCTATCTCTTTTATGCCAGTAGGAAACATTATTTTCAGGATATCATCCAATCGTCCTGTAAATTTGACATACTCTCCCCAAATTTTCTCCAGCTTTTTTATACTTCCGGTCTTTTCTTTTTCTGTCTGTTTTTGACTTTTATTATAAAAGCAAAATGCTTCTTGAAATAATTTTTCACCATTATGTATAACATCCATTCCCAACAAAGGAATCTTCAAATTAATTCCCACTTTTTTCCACCTCCCTTAGACTATTTACCAGGATTTCTAGAAAATCAACATACCAGTCCATAAAAGCTATCAATTTATTTTCATTGTGTTCTAAGTTTTTATTGGATAAATCTTTATAATATTCCGGCTTTAACTCCCTTAACTTCCCCACTAATGCTTTATAGATCGCTTTATCTTTTTTTTCAAAAATTTCTATTCCCTTAACTTCTTTATTGTCCTTTAGGTTGCTTAAAATCGTTTCGAAACTTTTCTCCCCAAAAGATTGGATGTAATAAGTTTTTGCTTCATCAAATCTCTTTTTTTCCAGGCATTCCAGTAATCCCTTGCAAACAAGAGCTTTTTCAAAGAAAAGATGAAAGAGATTATCCAGTTTTTTTTTAAAATTAAAGAATTCGATTTCTTTCCCTTCAGCTCGTGCCTTCAATAGCTTTAAAAGTTTTTTAAAATTTTCTTTCTTCCTATCTTTTTCCTCTTTCGTCTTTTCAGTAGTTAAAAATAAGAATTCATAATCATAATCAAATAATTCTTTATGATTTTCCAGGTAAACGTTATCGTAATCTTTACTCGAATAGTAGACAATAACATAATTGGAAGACTTATTTGTTTTATTTTTATCCCTTTGCCAATCCAGGAGACCCACAATATCTAAACTACCGGGAGGGTGGACAGCGATAATTAATTGATTATTGTATTTTACCTTTTTTCCATCAAGGAATTTTTTTATATTAATACAGTAGCTATTCATAAAATCGATCAAATGATTGTTGGCATCATTAGAAAGAGCATTTTGGATAGTAAAAAAACAATAATCATTATCATCGTACCAAAAACGTAAATCGCCCTCTTTTTCAGAACATTTGTTTTCAAAAAATCTTTTCTCACCACTCTCATGATCTTTTAAAAAAAACACAAAGACGTCATACATTACTTACTCTCCTTGAAAAAATTTGCATCAGGCTTTGGATCAATAAATTTTTTTCCGGGTAGTCTGTCATTAAAAAAGATTCGATGGAAGAGAAAGGGATGAATTTAGTACCGGGAACCATTGGGTCCCCTCGACCGGATGTAATAATAACAAATGGAATACATTTTTTTATCGAGTCCAGAAAGTCCTCACGTTCCTTTTCATTATCAAAATCCATTTTATCAATAATTCCCTGGTGAATAATCAAAATATCTATCTTCAGATACTTTTCTTCATCGAGCTTCTTTATTCCCGATTCATTTTCACCGGCACCACTTGATAATTTGTCCTCGACAATATAGATGCCATTACCTTGAAATTTTTCTTTTAGTTTGTTTTTAATTTTAACCTTTTCTTCCCCATTGCTTTCTGTTTTCTCTACTATTTCCATGTACTCTGACTGCAATGCAAATCCAATCTTATCTTTATCGTCTCCCGTATATATAAGAATACCTCTGGGTATGCTAATTTTAGCAGATTTGAATTTATCAACACTATTTTTAAACCTCTTCAGGCAAAAATCCCTTATGCGCTCATCGATAATTGTTATTTGTAGTAAAGCATTCTCTACCAATTGGAGCATAAACTGCTGACCTTCTAGACTACTTTCCTTCAAATATCCGCACAAAATACCATAGAAACTTTGGGAGCCGCTCAACGCTTCGCAGTATTGCTTTTCGATACTGCCCAGATATTTGGGCGTATGCCTTTTATAGATGATATCCCCATCGTCTTCTTTATCTGCAGTCTCTATATTCAGTTTATTTTCCATGTCAGAAGGAAATTGATTGATTTCTTCGGATATCTTTTTTATATCAGGATTTGAAGATTCCCGTTTTCTAAGAACAGTTGGTACTGTTTCATTTTTTTCTTCATCTTTATAGACCATGTCCCTGGTGATTTCAAAAAGAGAATCAAATAAAGATTTTAAATGGTCGATAAAATGATTTTTATATTTTTTTATCTTCTCAATATGCAACTCATTAGGAAAAGTTTTTTTCATTTTTTCTATATCTATTCTTTCTGCTAGCTGAACTTTGAAAAAGTCGTATAAATCATCTTTATTTTTGAGACCATTGGGATGGACGGAAAATGTAATTTCCATTAATTTATCCTGAAGTTTTTCATATCCAATGTTTGCATGTGATATAGTATTATCATGTGCTGCCAAAAGGATTCTTTCCAGTTGACCTTCAAAAAGATCATCAAAAATTCTCTTCTCTTTTTCATCACTGGTATCTATTCCACGGCCCTCCAGATCGATGTGAATTTTAAGATTTTCAATATTTTTTTGAGTAGCTATATGGTCGATCCACCTTTTATAAATGTCTATTTTAAGCTTTTCGAAATATGTATTCCCCTGTTCCTGGTCAAATTTCGTCAAATTTTTAAATGCCTCACCTGTCAGTGAAACAATTCTCTTTTTTAGAATCGGGCTTTGGTTTTCAATAAAGCATCTAAGGTCACTATTTGAACCTTCATCCCAAACGACAAAAATCCTGGCAGGGAATTGATCTAAAAACTTGATAATAAGCAATTCATCAGGTTCCCCATTCTTTTTCCAGGGGCATTTCTGTTCAAAAATGTTTCCTTCAAAAATGATTATATTGTAATCTCTTTCAGGGGGGATATGGTCATGAAACCAAATTCCACACCTATTTGCATCTTCTTCTCCTTTTTCTTTTAAATCACTCCACTTACCTATAAAAAGCAATTCTTTGGGTTTAGGGACTGCAAAGCGGTAGCCCAGGTATTTTTTGCCACCAATCTCTATTGCGTCTGCTGTAATAATCCCTGAAAATGAATTACCCTTCTCTTTAAATAGAACCCTATCTCCTCCAAAGCCGATGTCACCATAGTCTTTTTTTAGGAGATATCCGGCAGAAACTCGCATCTCCCCCAACCCCCAATTTTCTCTTATCAGTTCTCCCTTATCATCGATAAAGCTATTTTTAAATGAAGCATTTAAGGTATCCTCTACTACTTTTTTCTCTCTTTCCTGTTCCAATGGAATATTGTAGTAGACAGCAAAGAAAATATGATCCTTATCAGGACTATTTTCAAATTCGATGGTAATTTCTAAATTTTTAATATTATCTGCCTTTCTTTTTCTCCAGTCATGCTTAGCAGCATTGCGGATAAAATTCTCCAGTATGGTATAAAAGGCATGACAGCCAACAACACCTCCAGGAATGGCCAGTTGAAAATCTTCCAGTTTCCCAGATTTATCATTGGAATTGGAGCCAGGAATAATTTCCTCACTTTCCCCCCATTTCTTCCCGATTTTTTTCCTGATTTTTATTTCAATAGCGTCTTTATTTTCAGTCTTTTTATAGTAATAGGCTGTCAGACCTTCTGAGTGCCCCAGGTATTTGAGTAGATTTTCCTGCATGTAGAATCTCTTCATCAAATCGTTCAAAAACCAGGTGGATTGAGTCCACTTAGGCATTTCGGTAGATATCTGGGCAATATAATCCATTCGTTGATGTAAATATCTGAATAAGATTCGATCATCAGCAGCACTAATGCCTTCGTAACCAAGGGTTGAAAGTATGTGAGATCCGATATTATGAGACATATTTCTTGACATAATAGCAGCAATTGCTGATTTCACCGAATAATATTTTAAGAAATAATTTTCAAATTTATTTACTGTATTTATAAAGTAATCTTTAATTTCTCCAAGAAATATTGAATATAATAAAATGATCAATTTTCTAATGTCATCTTTTTCTATTTCCTTATGAAAAGGAATTCCAATTTCAAGACCTCCCATTCCCTTTTCTCTTGATAAAGGAATGTGGAATAAAAAATATTTTTTTGATAGTAGATCATCTTGTGTTAAAAATTCAGTATAGTATTCTTTTACATAATTTAGACTAACGTCAGAGTATATTTTTTTTATATTTTTAGACTTTTTGGTTAATCCAAGCTTATTTAAAAAAGTTTCGATATGATTGATACTCATATTGTTATCTATTGATAATTTTTTATCTGATATAGACAATATGCTCTCCTTTTTATCAGATTCAAATCCAATGTTTAGTTCGGGAATTATATCTTTCAGGCAGCAGTTAAGACTTTTTAGCGCTTTTTCACATAGTTTGTTATTCTCTTTTGTTTCCAAAAAAGTGCAGCAATCGATATTATAACAAAATATTAACATCTCTTTCAATATTTCTTTATGGAAAAAATCCATATGTTCATATGGAATATAAAAATTTTTTATAAAACTGAAATCTTCATATGGTTCTGGCTCCCGAAATACGAAATTATCTTTTAATTCATTTGGCTTTGATACAAGAAAAGTATTTGAGAAATGATTAATAATAAATTCCTTAACATTTGCATCAAATTCGGTTATAAATATACCAAAAGAGAATTTTTTGATACTTTTGGTAATGGAGAAGAAGCCATCCTCTAGAAATTGTTTCAATTTATTTTTTACAAATTTATTTATTGGGCTTTCTTCTTCAATACCCCTTTCTATCTTTTTAGAATTTTCCAACCATAACCTCCTAGAAGATATATTATGAGATAATCCCTTAGTAAATAATATTTTTTATTTAAATATGTTCTGTTTCCTGCTATATAAAAAATATCATTTTTAATTAAATTGTCAAGTCTTTCAATCATTGGTTCAGGAAAATTAAAATAAGCTTCAGCATAATTAAAAGGTATTAAGCCTTTAATGCCTAAAATAATTTTCTTTATGTTTATTCTTTTTTTATCCATTATTGAATAGAAAGCAATTGGAAGATTTCCATTGCTGATTTTTGAAAAATATTTATTAAAATCTTGGGTACTTTCAAATGTGATTTTATTAAAGTACTGATAAATTCCCAATCCAATTCCAATGTTGCCTTTATTTTTAATCTTGTACTCTTGATAAATCGTCGAAAAATCCTTTTTGAGGACGTACCAATCATTATAAAAATTCTCATAACCATTTCCTATAAGAAATAAGTCAATGTATATTTTGGTCTTAATAAAATCTTTTTCAGACATGAATAGGTATTTTGGAATCAATTCGATTGGAATTTTAATCTCGGCTTTTCGAGGAGAAAACCAAACTTCATACCATGTAACAGAAGGTGGATTAATTTTTAAGATTAGATCTGCATCTTTCATTATATGATCTTTTCTTTGATAAGGCAATCCAAATATCAAATCGATATTCCAATTATCAAATACCTCTTTGACTGTATTGATTTTTTCTAGGATTTCTTTTTTTGACCCCCCTCTATTCAATAATTTCAGTAGGTCATCATCAAATGTTTGAATACCAAAACTGATTCTGGTAGCCCCTAATTTTTTTAAAAGTAGAATCTTTTCCCGCGATATATTTTCTGGATGCATCTCTAAAGCTATTTCAATTGGCTGTATATCTCTCGAAAAAATATTAAAAAGGTATTCTAGCTGTCGCTCATTCAATACTGATGGAGTTCCGCCTCCTATATAAATAGATTTGATAAAATTAAGGTCACCTAAATGACTTTTTAAAATATTGAATTCTTTTTTTAAATATTTTAAATATAAATCCACTTCCTCATCACTGAAATTTGTTTTTTTATAAAAATAGCAGTAAGAACATTCACGGTTGCAAAAAGGTATGTGGATATAAAAAGTTGAATTTTGGATATTTTTATATATCTTTTTTTCTATTTTATCATCGTTGTTTCTTTGCATAGGCTTTATAGGCATATGTGAATAAACGAAATCGTATTCGAATGGTTTTATCTTAACTCCAACACTATCTAGAAAAGATATATTTAGATCATCCCATGCCTTTTCAACGCTTTCCGGATATTTAACTGATTCAGACCTGGAGTTCGTCCGTATGAATTTACGCTCCAAATTTTCTGTTTCTTTTTTTAAACGAGATGCATTTTTAAATATCTGATTAGTCATTAGTCTTCACATTTTATACTATAAGTACAACCGATATTAGTCCAGAAAATGGCCTAAAATCAAAAATTAAAGAGACTGAATTTTGATTTTTTTTCTTTAGTCGACATTTTCATATCAAAAAGCCGGATTGTGACATGACATTAGTTTGTATTTTTTTGAATCTCCGTTACAATAATAACACCCATTTTTGCGGTTATTTGATTTCTATTATTTATGGATGTTTAATTGTTGTACTTATACTTCAACGACAATATCAATCGATTCATACATTAATAATATCTATTTGTAATTAAACCACTCCCCGTTAATATTCTTTTTTATTGCTAAGGTATAAAATGCTCTGCCATCTTCTTTAATAGTGATATCTCCTAAAAATGTCTTGAAGTACTTTTTGGTAGTAAGGTGTTCAAAGAGGTGTTTTGGGGTTATCTCTTTATTCTCATTTTTCAACTCCTTCAGTCCTTCAACCATTATCTTAATACAATCGTATCCCAAAAATGAGTCATAGTTCGGATTTTTCGAATATTTCTCATTGTATCTTTTAGTAAAATCAATGTAATCTTTATCATCTTCCCTCAAATTGAATGTGACTGTAATAACATTTTTCAACGCATCACCTGCAACATTTTTAACATCGCCAAACATTACTTCCGGGGTCGCAATGATTTCATCTTCAAATCCTAAAGCTCTGATAGTTTTAATGAGTAGACCTAATTTTGTTCCATATCCAATTGTAATAATTGCTTTTGGCTTTTCAATGAGAACTTTTGATACAATATTCTTGAATTCCTTCTCATCTTTAGAGAAATCAAAAGTTTTAATATCCTTAATTTCATCAGAAATGATCTTCTTGAAGCTCAATCCGAAGTCATCGTTAATATAGATCAGGCATTTGTTTACATCTTCAGAATATAATTTCTTTATGACGCCAACAATCTCTTTTGCCTGATTTTTGGTATCAGGCAGCATTTTAATTATTCCGTATCCTTCTTCAGTCAAATCTTTTGCTGCAGCAATTGAAATCATAAAATTTTTAAAGTCCTTAAAATCTGGTTTCAAAGTCATTGCTATTCCACTCATTGATATGAAATAAAAACTGAATCCTTTTGATTCTAATCTGTTGTATAAATTTTTTGCAGTTTTGCTGTCATTTTTGCTATCATTGAAAGTAACCGAAAAGAAACCTTGGTTTTTTTGTTCTTCAGTATAAATCAATGCTCCTTTCTTGTTACTATCGCCATATTCAGCAGTACTACCAGTCATTGGCAAAATTGCACCAATTTTTATAGCGCTTGCTTCTTCTGAGTTCTTACCCTTTTCGCAAGATGGCAGGAATACAAGGCTAATGGCGATAAAAATGGTAACTACCAAACTTAATAGTATCCTTTGTTGTTTCATGGCTAACTCCTTTTTTTTAATTCTAACGCTTTTAAAGTTTTCATATATTTCTGACAGCAAGACAAGTGCCAATTTCCTGAAATGAAAAGTGTCCTAATTTTGGGACACTTTCTTGCTGAGGAAAACAACTTTCTCACTGGCATTTTTTGTGCTATACTTTTGACATGAAATTCTTTATACTGACTGGCTCGAAAGAATGTGCAAAAGAACTGCGGAACTTTGTATATTATGTCTTTTCCGAGGTCCAACCGGAATTCTCTTTTGGTTACTTCCGGGGCAGCAATATAAATCCAGAAGAATGGAAAGAAGCAGAAGTCCTGATTGCAGAAGCCATGGACCCGGACGAATCCAATAACCCTGTGGGCTGGCGCACTGCCAAAAAAAGCGGCAAAAAAGCCCTGGTTTTCTTTAAACTCATGGGACAAGATTTCAAACCAAATGAATTTTTTATTTCTACTTCCATTTTTGACCTGAAAGAAAAAATCGAAAGCGTGATAAAATCATCACCTGCGTTACAAAAAGATTACGAAAGAGTAGAGAAACAATACCCATTTTTAACTTTTGTACCAACGCATCATCACTAAAACGCTGTCCCATAAGTTTGGTAATAATATTTGGGCAATTTAACATTCCTCATTTTGTGGGAATAATACTCATGTTTTTAATTTACAAATTACAACATACAAATTACATGCTACTCTGCGTAGTGACTCCGCTACGTAGCACGAGAACAAATTCCAAATTCCAATGTCCAAAATTACAAACAGCCATTTCGGGTTTCGTACTTCGAATTAAAAATTTTTTGTTATCGGCTTTTAACCCTTTTTTTTATAGGCTTCCGCCCCTGGGTGACCTATTTCTTCTTCTGCACCCTGTTCATTCTTCTTACTCGTATGTTAATCGCCCCTGTTAATGGGCGTAGGTAAAAGATATCACAAATTGAAAAAATAAACAAGGGGAAAATTTTAAATGACTCATAATGCCTCCTTATTTACTTAAGCCGCAGACCTTCACAGGCGGCAAAAAGGAACGCGTTGTTCTCTGTGGGAATCTGTGTGGGTCTGTAGCAAATTTTTTCATTCTTTTTTATTACCAGAAACAGAAAAAAAGTTCAAGATAAAAATCCTTTTTGTTTTTTTCTGGTGGTTAATTGGTTTATTGTGTTTGTAACAGTCTGTGGAACCGGGAGATTGATCTGGCGATAAATTTGCCGGGAATTTTTCAGGTATTTTAGTGCCTCTTCCGACTGACCGAGATCGGAATACACCAGCCCGATGTTGCCCAGTTGATTCGCCTCCCCCTGGAGATAACCGATCTTTCGGTCGATCGCTAACGCCTGCTTGTGATATTTCAACGCCTCTTCCGCCTGACCGAGATTTCTATACACCAGCCCGATGTTGCCCAGTTGATTCGCCTCCCCCTGGAGATAACCGATCTTTCGGTCGATCGCTAACGCCTGCTTGTGATATTTCAACGCCTCTTCCGCCTGACCGAGACTGGAATACACCAGCCCGATGTTGCCCAGGTCAGACGCCTCCCCCTGGAGATAACCCACTTTCCGATGAATCTCTAACGCCTGCTTGTGATATTTCAACGCCTCTTCCGCCTGACCGAGATCGGAATAGACC
>Ga0180438_10000596_pt1 | contig 68268 bp, 59 predicted proteins | sample SS_ome_12_FD_132455 | JGI IMG/M metagenome (GOLD analysis project Ga0180438, IMG submission 132455) | Hypersaline lake sediment archaeal communities from the Salton Sea, California, USA - SS_3_D_2 metaG | ecosystem: Environmental > Aquatic > Non-marine Saline and Alkaline > Hypersaline >...
CTCCGAGAAATCCAATTCTCGCTGCATAGGGCATATCCTCCTTTCTATCATTCCACTAAATGGATATGCCCTTTGTGCTTGTCCCCCAAACACAATTTTACACACAACAATTTACACTATACTCAATGGCGGCCTGAATCTCACCCGCGTCCGCCTCCAATTCTCTTATGGGAACGTCCTTGGGGAGGTCCCAGGCTTTTAAATCCTCGTGGCTCAGAATGTGGAGTATTTCCTTTACCGGAACTTCGTTTTTCTGAGCCAGCGCTCTGAGGGTCATATCCTCCGAGAAATGCACCTCGCTTTTGACACCGATGGAGTCCCACTTCATGAACAGACTCAAAGCTATGGTAACAGCCAGCAGCATGATCGAAAGGGTAACGTTTTTCTTCATGGATTCTCCTCCTCCGCCAATTTTACCCTTTGTACCATACGAGAACCGGGTCTAATGTGAAACATTCCAGAAAGGGCAGCTGCCGAGCTCAGATCAGAATCAGTTCCATGAACTTGGCCCCCTGGATGGGGTTAAAGCGATAAGGCTCGATCTCCTTGAATCCCAAAGACAGGTAAAGCGCTATGGCCGCCTTCATAAAGGGCACGGTGTCCAGCCGCATTCGCTCGTAACCGATCCTGCGCGCCTCCTCGATGACAGTCTCCGCCAATTCTCTGCCGATGCCCTTGCCCCTGAACTCCGGCCGCACATAGAGCCTTTTCATCTCGCAGACGCCCTGGGAGACCTTCCTGAGGGCCACACATCCGGCTGTCTTCTCATCCTCTTGGGCCAGCAGAAAACAACCATCAGGAGGAGCGTAATCGCCCGGAAATTCCGCCACCTCCTTCTTAAACTCCTGGAAGTGCAGGTCAAAGCCCAGCGAGGCGGCGTATTCCCTCAAGAGGTCCCGGCCCTGGGAAAGTTGTTCGTCGGAATCGGCCTGGATTATCTTCAGCATATCAGGGACAGCCTATGAGGGCATTCCAAGTTTCTTCAGGATCACGATCATCAGGTAGTAGAGGAGAACCATGACCAGGGCCGAGATGGCCAGGGCCGGGTAAAAAGGGAGCCTGTTCTTCAGAAGAAGCGGCAGTACTATGAACAATGAGAGAGATGGCAATACCATCCAGAAGATGCTGGTGGAAAGCTGGGAGACCTTATCGATGCTCGATGTGTCGATGTAGAGCCAGATCATGGCCAAAACCGATACAATGGGCAATGAGGCCAGGATTCCCGCTGCCAGGGAGTATCTCTTTGAGATCTCGGAGATGGCCGTTATCAGAAGGGCTGAAATCGCGACTTTTAGGACATAATAGAGCACACAACCTCCCCTTCGCCGCTAATGGCTAAGAAAATTGTAAATGCCGTGAAAAAGCGCCACCAAAACCGTGATATAGGCCAGCGCGTGATGAGTTGTGACTTTGGCCTTCCCTTTTCTCATCAGCCGTCCGACCACCACGGTGCTTAGCACGCAGATAAAGGTGATAAGACCTGATAACACGCCAATCTCCAGTCCCTCCTCCTCTTCATAGGAACCGTTCGCGAGTGCATCCGGTGCAAGAACCACTGCTGCTGCCAGCAACACAAGCCCTATCAGAACGATTAAAACCTTGCCGTTTGAGGCCTTCATTTCGCGACCCTCCCTCTTTGAAATTCATATGAAGATATCCGCGCAAAGGCTGTCTTTGAGCCGAACGTAGATCTTGGCTCATTTCAATATAAAGCGTGAGGGGGGTTCCGCAAGTGAAAAGAAAAGACAAGGGGTGGCGGGTTGATGGTGCTTGATGCAACAGACGGTTTTGCCGATCTGCCCGGCGAGATTCGATATCAATCCCGGTGCCGGCGCTCGGATCGATCGTCCCCCAGATGGATATTGATTATGGGGAGAAGTCGAAAAGGGGGCGGATTGTTCCGGCAGTAGTTGAGCAGGCCGATTTGCACCCCATTGAGCCGCCGGGCGCGGTTGAAGACCCCAATGGAGAGGCCGTTGAAGTCTCCTTCGGCCTTGCAGTATCCGCCGATCGTTAAGCCGGTTACGTCCTGACCGCCGACTCCTAAGCCCCCAATGGCGACGCCGGTGATATCCTGGCCCCCCACTCCCAGTCCCCCAATGGCGATGCCGTTTATGTCTTGTCCCCCTACTCCCAGGCCGCCGAGGGTGAGGCCGGTTATGTCCTGTCCTCCCACTCCCAACCCCCCGATGGTGATTCCGGTAATATCCTGCGCGCCGACCCCCAGTCCTCCGATGATGAGGCCGGTCACGTCCTGCGCTCCTATCCCCAGACCACCGATGGCTATGCCTTTTACGTCCTCGGCCGCGGCTCCGATTCCTCCTATGGCAATGCCGCTTATGTCCTGGCTGGCCATGCCCACTCCGCCGATGGCCAGACCGTCTATGTCCCCGGAGGCAAACCCGACTCCGCCGACAGCGATGCCCTGGATATCCCCGGTGGCAAGGCCCACTCCTCCGATTGCGATCCCCCGGACGTCACCGCCCGCCATCCCTATGCCGGAGATCGAAATACCGTCTATCTCATCGCCGGCCATGCCGATCACACCGACCGATATGCCGTTCAGATCCCTGGCACTGAACCCGACTAAGCCCGCAGCCAGACCGTTCATCACCATATCGGGATTCTTTTTCGGTATCCAGAAGGTGAGATTAATTCCGTTGATCCTCTCAACCTCGTTGTCAACGAGATTGAGGCGGATTCCATCAAACCTCCTGGAATTGCCGAAGCTAATCCCCTTCCCCCGAGTGGGGATATTCAGCGATGCGGCAAAAGAGCTACTCATGCCGAGCGTCAAGAGCAAAACAAGACAAAGCAGACAGCGTCTCATAGCAATCTCCCGATTGGAATCTTATTCAGTTCGGTCATCCCTTGCGGATTCTTCCGGATCGTGCCGGGGAACAAGCATAGCAAACCAAATTCCTTTTCGCAAGTCAGAAGTGACTGACGTTTAGGTTTACGAATCTCAGACCTGGTGGTTCACATTTTGTTGGGATTCCGGTCCCTCATTCTTGGGGCGAACTGGCGGTGAGTAGCGAAACCAGGACCTAACTCGAGTTAGGTCCTGGTTTGGATTCTCAGGCGGGACCTGTCTTCAAATGGTCACGATCGGACAAAAAGAGACCCCCATTTCGCTGGCTGAGGAAATGAGGGTTTGATGAGAAAGAACCAAACGCGTGAACCATGTGGTTCACTATGTAGAGACGGTAGTTTACGCGTTAAAGAGAAAGACTGATTCCTGATAGAATTTGGCCTTCTTGCTCTTAATCCGGTAAGACAACAGCTCCCTTAGAAAGAGGTTCTTCTCCGAAAGGGGGGCCTTGGACCCCAGAACCGAACAGGATATGTCCAGGCCCAGAACCCATTGGGGGATCACGAACCTGGTTACGCCGAAGGGGAAGAGAACACCCCGGGAAATCAGGTCGAGCACCTGCTCCTTTTCGAATACCGGAAGAACGTTTATGGCCGTACTCTTCTCGAAATCCTCGAATGCCGAAGATGGATCGACCTCCAGGCCGGGATGATAAATCTCCCAGGAGGAACGGTAGATCGCGATGATACCAAAGAGACTCCTGATGCGTTTTTCCAAGGATGCATCTTTCTGGTTGAGCACCAGCCCGGAACCGTCCCGGAACAGGAGGTAGCAGACGGTTCGCGGATCCTCCAACGCCTCCTTCTTCCAGCTTGACTCGCAGGAAGAGACTTCGAGAGCCAGTCTCTTTACTTTGTCCGTTAGTTGATCCTTGCCGATCTTGAATATCAGATGATTCCAGGACGAGAGCTCGACGTTCTCGTCCATGTAATCCACCTTCTGAACCAGCACGTCGCGGCAACCCAGAAGCCTGAGTGCGGAGACCCGATCGACCCCGTCTAAGACCAGGGGTCTTCGACCCCCTCCTGGCGCCAAGTCTTTGGGTCCGTTATTGGCGGGAAGATCAGCCACCAGAATCGGATTCTTCAGATGTCCCTCCCGCCTTATCTGATCCGCAATTCTCTGAACACGGGTGAAATCACAGGTCTGGTGAAAGATCAGATCATTCAGGTGAACAAATCCAAGTTTGAACAGGTTGCTCTTCATAGCTTCACTTTCTTTTGCGGTGTCCTCAGCGAAGAATCATTTCAGTTGGATGTTCAAGCAAATTACATGCCGCCGAATCGGGCGGCCCGGTCCTTGGTCGAATTTGGGATTAGAAGGTTAATCCGTTATCGCGTGCGGAATTACTGAGGACCTGGAGAACTTCTTAGCTTAAGTCGGAGTCGGGGGCCAGTTGGAGAGGCTGATTCTTATCCTGGTTCTGTGCAAGGGCTTTCATACTTCCTGCAAGACCGGAAGAGGAGACGGGAAGAGTTGAAAAGAGGTTATGGGTTCGGCGGAAGGATTACTTGTCGGGTCGGCCTGCGTCAAACAAGTATGCCCTTTCCCTGGTCAGGACCGAGAAACTGGTTCCGTCGGCGGAGAACCGCACCCGGGGAAAGAGAGTACTCCAGAGCTTGTAGGTGAATTCTCTCTGCCAGGCGATCTCCCCCTTCTTGTCGAGAACATAGACCAGCCCCTTGGTATGCCTTTGGTGGCGACCGGCTTCTCGACCCCGGTCGAAATCCACACCGGCGATCACTCTCTTTGCGCCTGCGGACACATCTACCGAGATGAACGACAGCCCGGCCTGATCCAGAGTGTGCTTCCAGAGGAGTTGGCCGTTGGCGCCTTCAAACAGCTGCAGATTCTTCTTGTCGAGGACGGCGAGATATTGGTTCCCGAGAGAAAAGGACATTGACCTGACCAGGGGATCAATCTGCGGAGAGAATTCTGTCGGCTGGCCTTGGCGAAACAGCCTTAAACGGCCTTCCAGCACGGTTGCCACCCACTCTCCGTCCGGGGAGACGGCGAACCTGTCACACGGTCCGAGATTGTCTTCAAGCTCCCCCGAGTCGCCAAAGGACATTAAGCCGTCTTTTGCACTGTTGGCGAAGAAGCGCTTGCCGTTTGCCGAGAAGGAGACTCCGTTGAGAAATCCAACCGTCGTGCTTGAGAGCATTTGTCCGCTCCGATCATAGAAAGCCAGACCGGATTTCGGGGTCTCATTACCGGCAGAGATTCCCACGATCAGCTCAGCCCGGTTGGAGATGTAAAACTCGGAGGCCTTGGGATCATCGATCTCCCACAGCTTCTTTCCGTCAGCCGAATAGAGCTCGAACTTCCTGGCGGCCAGAAAACCTGCGGGCACCTTCTTGGAGTAGGTGGTTATTCCGAAGAACTCACCGTCCTGCGAGGCAACTATCCCCTGACCGGGTTTGAGGTCCATCTGAAAAGACTCTTTGCCTTCGGGTGTTGAGACCCACAATCTATCCGGCGATGAGAATACCAGGTTCCCGTGCAGAACATCACCGCCGACGATTCTTCCCTCGGCAGGGAGCTCGGAGACCAACTCCGGCTCGAAAGCCAGACCCGATTCAAAGAGAGACAGTACCAAGGCGAATATCAGGTATCTTGCTGCGCTTCTCATAGACTCCTCCTCGAGGGGACGCCGAAGATTTGAAACTCAGCGGCTCTTCCTTGCTCTTTTAATAGTATAATCCAAACCAAGGAGTTGTCAAGGCTCAAATCTTCTGGGTCTTCCATCTTCCCCGGCTGAACCAGTAGGTCAGCACTATTCCCTTGACGATGCTGGTTGCGGTTATGGACCACCAAACACCGTTTATTCCCATACCCCAGTAAACCGCCAATAGATAGGCCAGCGGGATGCGGGCAAGGGAGCCTGCGATGGAGACCATCATGGGAGGTACCGTGTTGCCCGCCCCTGCGAAGGCCCCCTCCAACACGATCTCCAACGCCATAAACATTTGAGAGAGGGCCACGATTTTCAGGTATCCTATTCCGATCGCTATCACTTCAGGATCGGAGATGAAAAACGAGGCAATCTGTCTGGGGAAGATGAGGAACATCGCGCCCACAAAGCCGGTGACCATCACTGCAAAACCGGCCGACTGCCAGGCGGCCTGGGCCGATCTTTCGGGCTTCTGCGCTCCCAGATTCTGACCCACCAGGGTGGATGCCGCGGTGGAGAAGCCCATGCAGGCATGGAAGGAGAGCGACTCCATCCGGTTGCCGATCCCCAAAGCGGCGATGGCCTCCGTCCCGAACAGGGCCACGATCTTGTTTATGAACAGATACACCACGCTGAAGAGAATCCATGCGGATGAGGCGGGAATACCGATGCGCAGGACCCGCCAGACCATGGACAGATCCAGATTGAGGCTGGGCACAAGAGAGAACCTGAACCCCAGCTTTCCTTTGCCGATCAGCCGGATGAAAAGTAAGGCCCCCACAGCCTGAGAGATGATGCTGGCCAAGGCGGCGCCGGCGGTCTCCATTCTAGGGAATGGGCCTCCTCCGAAGATCAGAAGGGGATCCAGCACGATGTTTAATGCCAAGCTGCCGCCGATGACTAAAAGCGGGGTCTTGGTATCGCCGGCCGCCCGGAATATGGCGCTGAAAACATCTATTAAAAAGAATCCCATGGCGCCCACAAAAATTATCCTGAGGTAGCGAATTCCCAAATGGGTCACGTCCGGTTCGGTTCCCATCAGCAGGAAGGGCCACCTGGTGAAGAGCAGTCCTGCGACAGTTATGGCCAGCGCAAGAAATATGGCAAAGAGGTACGACTGGCGTGCGCTGAAGGCGGCCTGATCGGGCTGCTTGGCTCCGATGAACCTGGCTACCAGGGCGGTAACTCCGATGGAGATGCCCCCCACCAGTGACCAGATTATCCAGATCAAGAAAGCGGAGGAGATGACCGCCGCCAGTGGCACCGCTCCCAGCTTTCCCACCCAGAAGATGTCCGCGATGGAGAAGGCGGTCTCCAAAAACATGGTGGCCACCGCAGGTCCGGCCAGGTAGAAGATGCCCCTGGTGATCGAACCGGTGGTCAGGTCCCGTTTGGGCTTAGCTTCCGGAGTCAAATCTGCCATACCGGCTTCAAATATACCAGAATTCCGCCAATAAACAACTCCCTTGTGGTCTCCCGGGAGAATAGACCGCGCTGCCAACGGATCCTCACCGGCGAATCTCCAGACTTGACAACCGGCGTGATTATGTTATATTATCAAATACAGACCAAGCATCTGCCAGGTGGTGAAGTCACGAGGCAGACCAACAGGCTCGTGGTTTTCACAAAAGCCTAAACTCTCACCAGAAATCGATCGAAGTATGTTAATAAGTGCCCCTTGCCGTGCGGCAGAATGAGAAAGGAAAGAGAAATGTCGAAGAAGATGGTCATGGGAGGCATGGCATTCATGTTCCTGCTGTGGGGCTCCGCTTTCGTCCGGCCGACCACGGTAGAGTGCAGAAGGATCGACCCCCTGAAGGTAAAGAGAGTTGAGTGGGTCGATCCTCTTGGTCGGGAACCTACCGGCTTTCAGCAATTCCGGGCGCTGCAATTTCCCCCGACGCCTTTGAGGGTTAAAAGCATCAAGAGGTTCTCGCCCAAATCGCTTCAGATCCCCGGGGTCAAGGATCTGCTGGTGGCGGTGGTAATAAACGCAGACCTCCACTCACAGATTCAGACGTCAATTGACCAGTACGCGCTCGATCTTCTCGATGAGGGCTACGCGGTCGAGCAGATCCTCTGGTCGGGGGGCGATTATGAGGATCTGAGGGACACCCTTACAGACCGGTGGATCAGCTCCGGATTGGTGGGGGGCCTGCTGGTGGGGGATCTGCCGGTAGCCTGGTGCGAGCTGAACGTATGGGATCCGGAGGAGTTTCCCATCGACTACTACTTCATGGAGCTGGACGGAACCTGGTCGGATTCCGACTCGGACGGACTCCTGGAGGGTTTCTCCGCGGGTTCCGGAGACCTGGGGCCGGAGATCTGGGTGGGAAGACTGGCGGCCTCAAGTTTGGTCTGGGGAAGCGAGGCCCAGCTCCTGCAGAATTACTTCACCAAGAACCACAACTACCGGATCGGCAATCTCTCCGTTTCCCACAGGGCTTTGTCCTTTGTGGACGACGATTGGGAGGATTTCGGCGACTGTGACCTGGGCTACGCTTACGGTAACGTGACCGTGATAACTGACGTCAACCAGACCATCGCCACCAACTACAAGCAGAGGCTCATGCAGGACTACGAGTGGATTCATCTCTGCGCCCACTCCTCCTGCTGGGCGCACACCTTCAAGATCAACTACACCCAGCCGGGAGGGGGAAGCGTGTACAACTTCGAGGTCCACGCCCTCCGGCCGCGTGCCCTTTTCTACAATCTCTTCGCCTGCTCCAACACCAAATTCATGGAGACCAATAACCTGGGAAACTGGTATATCTTCGTTGACAATTATGGCCTGCTGGCCATCGGCAGCACCAAGTCCGGCAGCATGCTTGATTTCTTCTCCTTCTACAATCCGTTGGGTCAGGGCAACAGCATCGGTGAGGCTTTCAAGCAGTGGTTTGAAACCCAGTCCTGGGGCGGCTTTGAGGATTGGGAGCAGGGATGGTACTTTGGTATGAACGTCTTGGGCGATCCCACCCTGACCATCGGCGCCCAGACTCAGGCGGGCCAAACGGGCGACTCGACCGAGACGCCAGATGGATGCGGGACTTCCGCCTGGAGCGCCGCGCAGGTCACCACCAACCAGTTTACCGACGGAAATCCGGCCATGACCAGCGACCCATCCGGCACCATCTGGGCCACCTGGGAGTCCGGCCGGGACATTCGTTCAAACATCTACTCGGCATCATACGACGGCTCCTCCTGGTCTTCCGCCGAGCCGGTGGTGGTTCGTCAGTACTGGGATTTCCATCCCAACATGGCCACCGACAGCCTGGGGAAAGTCTGGGTCGTTTGGCAGAGCCTGACTGATCACCTGGGCTACTACCCCAATATGGACGTAAGTGTCAGCTATCATACTCCCGGCGGATGGTCATCCCCGCAGATCATAACCGCCGGTGGGGACTATGACGTGGAACCGTACATGACCGCGGATAATCAGGGCAGAGTCTGGGTGGTATGGAAGGGATGGAGAACCGTCGATCAAAACGTCAATTCCAACATATTCGCCATATACCATGACGGCTCCTGGTCCTCCCGCATGACCGTGACCTCTGATTTGCACGACGACTCGGATCCGGTGGCCGCCTGCGACGGGTCGGGCAGAACCTGGGTGATCTGGTCCTCAAACCGAAACGGAAACTGGGACCTCTACTCGGCCTACTACGATAACGGGACCTGGTCCGGGTTGATTCCCGTCACCACCGACTTAGACGATGATCTGGCGCCCGCCGTGGCCAGCGACGCATCCGGCAGCCTCTGGGCGGCCTGGCACAGCTGGAGAGACGGCGACGCCAACATATATGCCAGCCATAACGACGGACGCGGATGGTCGGCCGAGGTGCAGATCACCTCCAGTGCGGGAGACGACATCATGCCCGATTTGAGCGCCGATCATTCCGGGCAGCTCGCATTGACCTGGATGAGCAACCGATGCGGGAATTGGGACGCATTCACCAGCCTCTACAGCGGCTCAAGCTGGTCCCCTGCTGAACAGGTGAGCAGCAATTTAAACAGCGACTACGAACCGGTCTGCCTGTTCGACCAGTCGGGAAGCCCCTGCTTCATCTGGGGATCTGACAGGGACGGCGACTGGAACGTCTACTTCGCCGCCGATCAGTTCTCGCCCCCTGACCTCCTTTATCCGGAGAATCTCTCTTATATCAACGACGATACGCCCCGGTTCGAGTGGTACGCCGGTTACCGCAAGAGTGACGCGACGGTCTCGCCCTCCGGCATTACCTATACCCTACAGTATTCCAAAGATGGCTCTTTTTTGACCGACGTCACCACCGTATCGGATATCCCGGATCAATTCTATGAACTGCCGGGAGGAATGAACCTGGACGACACCAGCTACTTCTGGCGCGTGCAGGCCGTGAATGACGCCGGAGACTCCAGCGGATACCAGATTCCTAGAATGTTTACCGTGGACACTCAGGCGCCGCAAACACCGGTGCTGGTCTATCCGGAGGACGGTGCTTTCATATGTGACACCACACCGACCTTCTTATGGTCACTGGCAGCACCTGGGCTGATGAAGCGGGCGCTCTCACAGAGTGAGATCATACTCCCCGCGCCCGAGAGATTCACCCTGCAATACTCGCCTGACAGCCAGTTCACGGCTGAGGTAATCACCGTCGACAGCCTGGCGGACATTCACTACCCCGTTCCGAACGGACAGGCTCTGAACCCGGATACTTCCTATTACTGGAGGGTCCGGGCATTCGATCTGGCGGGTAATCAGAGCAGTTTCCAGTCCCAACCGTTCGTCTTCTCTATGTTTATCTCGGGTGACGTCAATGATGACGAGATAATCGACGTGGGTGACGTGGTTTACCTGACCAACTACCTCTACCGCGGGGGTCTGGAACCCAAACCGCTCCAGGCGGGCTATATTAACTCTGACGACGTCATAAACGTAGGGGACGTAGTCTACCTGGTGAGCTATCTTTACAGGGGCGGGCCGCTACCGACATGTGATTGACGCCAACCCAGATTGCCCACAGGGCGCATGGCGCGGTCTCGGATATGAGTCTGCGCCGCTTTTTTTCGCGGGCGGCAGTCTAGGTTTATCTTCATGGAAGAACGATGTCGAAGCACTGGATTTCCATCGAGGTGGATCCTCGAGGCCACAGGGATTCAAGCCGATGACCTCACACCCGGTCGCGGCACGAAAACAACAGTCGTCACGCTGATTACAGGATTAACCTTAGAGAATCCGATCTATTATGTTAAAGGCAAGACTTGACAGACCGATAGTCTAATTGAAGTTGCAGCGCCAGCTTTGAAGAAGAGTTTTCAGGTCGGCATTCGTCGCCTAGCAGAATCGTCTTCTAACCAGGGGGGAGCATGGAGAAACTAAAGAATTTCGTCTTCAAACATTTCGAGGAGATCCTGGTCCTGGCCATATCGCTGGTCGTGGTGTCCGCCAGCTTCTTTCTATTTCGGCAACTGGCCTTCTTGAATTTTTACTATCTTCCCGTCCTGGTATCGGGATACGTTTTGGGCAGGAGAATGTCGATCCTCACCTCGGTCTTCTGCGTGGCCTTGATAACCTTCACCGCCATAAACAGCCCTCACATCTTCCAGGGTAAAACCGGCGGGCTTCTTCTGATAAGCGATCTGATGCTGTGGGGAGGTTTCTTGATCTTAGCCGGCTATGTGGTGGGCACGCTTTATGAACAAAAGGAGAAGAAGATACAGGAGTTGAAGAACGCCTATGTGGGAGTTCTGGAGATATTGACCAAGTACCTGGAATCATACGATAAATACACCCGAAGCCACTCCCTGCGCGTAGCGGATTATGCCACCAACATAGCCATCGCCATGGAACTGCCCAGAAGCCGGGTGGAGAACATCAAGGTTGCCGCCCTTTTGCACGACATCGGCAAAATAGAGATAAGCTCCGATCTGATCAAGAAGGCCGCGGCATTGTCGGACGAGGAGAAAAAGGAGGTGGACGCTCACGCCCAGAAGGGAACCGAGATTCTCTCCATGGTGGGAGGCGTGCTGAAAGAGGCCATGCCCATAGTAGAGGCTCACCACAGTTACTTTGTGCACGTCACCTCCGCTGAGAAGAAGCCCGGCAGGCGGATTCCCCTGGGGGCAAGGATTCTGGCGGTTGCCGATGCCTTCGATGCCATGGTGACCGATCGACCCTATCGAAAAGGAAAGACCCATTGGGAGGCTCTGGAGGAGTTGGACCGCTGTGCCGGCACACAATTCGATCCCAAGGTGGTGGAAGCCTTCAGACGCGTCTATGCCGAGAAAGCATATGCAGAGAAGCCGGAAACCGTGCAGGTCTGATTTGGGTCAAACAAGTTCGTTCCATCAGGGCGGGGATTTAACCCCCGCCCTCTTTCTATGCCCCGACGGCTTCGGCAGGTCGGTCCCCTTGGGTAAGGCAAAAGAAGATAGTTGTCAAGGTGATCGATGACCGGTCAGGGGGCAATCAGCCCCCACCTTGAAAGGCAGGCATATACCAGAACCCAACTTAAGTTAGGTTCTGGTTTTTGCATCCCCGATTTCAAAAGTCGTAGCCGAAGCTGAAGTAGAATTTGTCCCATTGGTCGGTGGCCATGCCGTAACCGAACCGAAGAGGCCCCAGGGGCGTCTTTACAGCCAGGGTGCTGCCAAAGGCGTGCTTCAATCCTTTCAGCTTGATGCTCTCCAGCTTGCTCCATACCTCTCCCATGTCGTAGCGCAGCGTCCAGTATAACCGGTGGAAGAACCTGAACCGCAATCCCAGACTTCCCGCGAACATCTTATCCCCCTTGAGCTCCTCGTCGAACAGGCCGTAAAACTCGTCCTGCCCCCCCAGGGTGAATTTCTCGCTTAAAGGCACGGTCCCGTCCGAAATGCCCACGGCTATCTTGGGATGGAAGTTGACCCGGCGGTGAAGCGGGAAGTAGGACTCCAGCGAGGTGAAGGCCTTGCGGTAGACCAAATCCCCGCCCAGGATGTCGCCGGCCAGCTCCACATATAGATGATGATACTTTCCCTCGTGAGGGAAAGGGTATTTGTCGAAGGTGTCCACCAGCGACCTGATGATAAAGCTGCGGATGCTGTAATCCTCCTCGGACGTACCGCGGTCGATTTTCACCCTCTCCGCCTTGGTCTCCACCGATATGATGCCCAGCCTGCGGATGTGCTGCCCCAGGGAGAAGTTTGCCCCGAATCCTCGCTGGGAGAAGTTGCCGGTTCTCTGGTGATCCTCAAACAGCTTTCTGCGACGGTCGCGATAGAAGATGTTCAGCTTGTAGGTTAAGTAGGTCTTGAATATGCGGTCGGCCTTGAAGCTCAATCTGTATACCTGTTCGCGTTCACCATACTGGGCGTGCGTGGTGACCCGATTTCCCACTCCAAAGACGTTGGCATCCACAAACTGCAGGAATCCCTCGGTCTGGTAATCGTCGTCGTAGTGCGCACCCACCCTGATTAAGCTGAACCGCTTCTCCTTGACTTTGAGCTTGAGCACGATCTTTTCGCTGCTGGGGTGGGTGGAGAAGCTGACCTTCTCGAACAGACCGGTGCTGTGAATATTGGAGATGCCGGAGTTGACCCGGTGCCAGTTGAAGGGCTGGCCAGCCTTCTGGGGGAAGTTACTCATTACCATCCAGTTTCGGGTCCTCCGGTTTCCCGAAAGATCGATGCGCGAGATCACCCCTTCGTTGATCTTCACCTTAAGACCGGCAGAGGCAGAATCATAGCCAGCCTCCGCGATATGGGCCAGACTGTACCCGTCCCCATGGTAAATTGCCGTGGTCGAATCCAGAATCCGCTGCACATCATGATGATTGAACACCTCCATGGGGCGAAAATTGACCCGCTGGAAGAGGACGGAGTCGGGATAGATGGTATTCTTTTCGAAAGAGATCCTTTTCAAGGGAGGATTTTCGGTCAGGTGGAAACAGAGAGAATACTCGCCTGGCCCCATGGTCTCGAGCCGAGCAAAGACGTCGGAGAAAAGGCCGCTGGCATATACCTTCTCCAGATCCGATTTGATCTGATCCCGGGTGACATAGCTCTCCGGCCTGATCCGGGTCAGTTCCCGGACGAACTCGGTCTCGATCTTGTCATTACCCTGAAAATCCAATCGACATATCTTAAACTCCAGAGAGTCGGACCACGAACCACCGGGATTGCTTTCGAAGAAAGCCTTTCTGATATCCGAAATCGAGCTTTCCGCGGCAGCTTCCCCGGCGGAGATTAGCTCGGTTGCCCGGCCGAAATCCACGGAGGAAAACTCGGAGATATCGGGGGTGATTCCCAGATCGGCCCTGCCCAGCTCCTCTCTTTGTCTGGGGAGCGACATGATAGTGGTGGCCTGGTTGGCCACGTCCAGCGGCGTCTTGATCCGGTCGGCGGGGAGGAGCGGAGAGGCGGTGTTGATGGCGATTACCAGGTCTGCCCCCATCTTCCTGGTCACCTCCACCGGTATGGGATCCACCAGGCCCCCGTCCACAAGCAGTCTTTCTTCCCACTCCACCGGAGTGATGGCCAGGGGGATGGCCATGGTGGCCCTGAGCGCCTCTGCCAGATCACCGGAATCCAAGACCACCCTCTCCCCGGTCACCAGATCGGTGGTCACCGCGCGAAAGGGAATCCTCAGGTTGTCGAAGCTGGAGTATGGATTCTTGAACCATCTTGCTGTCAAGTCGGCCCGCATGCAGAGCCTGGCGAAGAGATTGGTGAGCTTCTGACCGGAGGTGAGGGCGGTCGGAATATATGGTTTGAAACCGTCCAGGCGAAACTGAAAGAGCGAACCCTCCTTCTCCTCTCTCTGAGAGAGAAAGAGGGAGAGACGGGGGGGCGTGTCGGTGAGAAGATCGTTCCAGTCGATATCCTTGGCGATTCTCTCCAATTCCTCGGCCGAATAACCGGCGGCATACAGCCCGCCCAGGATCCCTCCCATGCTGGTCCCGGCGATGAAATCGATGGGTATCTCCTCTCTTTCGAAGACCTTCAATATCCCGATCTGCGCCAGTCCCCTGGCTCCCCCTCCTGCCAGAGCCAGACCGATCTTGGGCCTGGCGGTGGCTATCTCCACGGGAAAGGACATCTCGTTTTCCGGGCGATCAAGGAAGTCCAGGCGAACCTCGATACTGTCGGCCTCGCCGGGCACCGCGGGCGCTGCCCGGCAATGACCGCACCAGCCCAGCCAAACCAACCAGGCCCCGATTATAATTGCCTTCGATAATCTCATGGCCTCACCGTCTGAAAGATGAGGCTTTCAGCTTTGAAAAGCAAGACAAATGTAGTACCGACCGTCCCGCCTTGGCCCGAGCCGCTGGAAAATCTTCTGTGTCCGACACTTGCGGCTTGATTATTGAAATCGTTTTTGCTATCAAGTAGTCGTCCGAAACATCCGCGTCGATCCCTCTGTATTTAAGAGGACGAAACGGGGCCCCGGGCGCTTTGCGAGCAGACAGCGGGCAGCTTAAAGGCAGGAAGAGGAATCAACCCTTAGGTCCCCGAAATTCAAGAATTTTCTATACGATCGAGTGTACTAACTAAGAAAGGAGGATCCAATGGTAAAGCTTTACGAGAAGAAGACCCGCCAGTATCTGGGCAGGATTTCGGATGAGGAACTGCAATTCTTGATCGACAATCTGGAGGAGGAGACGCTGACTGATACGGATTACTACATCAACCGGGCCACGCTTGAGCTTCTGAAAGCGAAGGGGATGAGCCAAGGTTTGGCCGCATTAATCGAAGGGGCCATGGGCCGGAAGGATGACACGGAGATAAGCTATGAAAGGGACTAGAAAAGCTCCAATTTAATATAGGAGGTGAAAGGATGGGAATCAAGATCTGGTGGATCTGGATGGCCATAGCCGCCTTTTTCATCATCACCGAGATATTCACCATGGGTTTCTTTCTGCTCTGGTTCGGAGTGGGAGCAGCCGTGGCCGGCGTCCTGGCCCTTTGCGGCCTTGGGATCGGCTGGCAGCTGGCCAGCTTCGTGGTCGTCTCCGCCGTGCTTTTTGTGATCTCCCGAGGATTCGCCGAGAAGCTCACCAAGAAACAGCCTCCCGGGATCGGGGCTGATCGGTTTGTTCACAAAAAGGGTGTGGTGATAGAACAGATCGATAACCTCAAGAACACCGGACGCGTCAGGATAGGCAAGGACGAGTGGAGGGCGGACAGCCATAGCGATGAGATTATTCCGGAGGGTAAGATCGTTGAGGTCACCAGCGTCGATGGGACACACTTGGTGGTCAAACTCTCAAAGGAAGGAGAATGAAATGGCAATAGTACTCGTTGTTATAGCTATCCTGGTATTCATAATCGCCGCCTCAGGCATAAAGATCGTCCGACCCTGGGAAAAGGGATTGATAGAGCGGCTGGGTAAATATCAGCGTACGGCAGACAGCGGGCTCACCGTCATCGTTCCCTTTCTGGAGAGGATGCTGAAGGTGGACATGCGGGAGCAGGTGGTGGATGTACCGCCCCAGGCTGTAATCACCAAGGATAACGTGGCTGTGGAAGTGGACGCGGTTGTCTATTACGAGGTTACTGATCCGGTGAAAGTCACCTATAACGTAGCCCACTACTACACGGCAGCCACTAAACTGGCGCAGACCAATCTGAGAAATCTGATCGGCGACATGGCCCTGGATGAATCACTCACCTCCAGGGAGGTGATAAATACAAAGCTGCGTCAGATATTAGATGATGCCACAGACAAATGGGGCACCAGGGTTACCCGTGTTGAGCTGCAGAGGATAGAACCACCGGTTGACGTTACCGAGGCCATGCACCGCCAGATGAAAGCAGAGCGTGACCGGCGAGCCATGATCTTGGAGGCCGAAGGCCACAAGCAGTCGGCCATACTCAAAGCGGAAGGACAGGCAGAGGCCATCAAGAAGGTGGCTGATGCCAACAAGTATCAGAAGCTGACCGTGGCCAAGGGAGAGGCGGAGGCCATCGAGACGGTGTTTGGGGCCATCCACAAGGGCGAGCCCACCAATGACTTGATCGCCATAAAGTACCTGGAAGCCCTTCAGAAGATTGCTGACGGCAAGGCCACCAAGGTTTTTCTGCCCATCGAGGCCACAGGCGTCCTGGGAAGCATCGCCGGCGTGGGGGAGCTTTTGAAAGAGAAGGTCCCTTCCGCTGAGAAGAAGGAGTCGTAAGAAAGGTTGTAGGTCAAGCATCCCCCGGTTTGTCGGGGGTGCTTGACACAAAGTATTGCTAAGCAGGCTTCGCCATGCTTGACCTACAAGATCAAGCAGAAGGAATCGTAACGGGCCCAAAAGTGAATTCGTCTGACAACAATGCCCTGTTCGCGGCCATCGCCACCAGGTACGATCTCCTGAACCACCTTCTGAGCTTGAACATCGACAGGAGATGGAGGAGGAGACTGGTTAATTGTGCCGGTGCCAAGGGCGGGGACAAGATATTGGACCTCTGCACCGGCACCGGTGATGTGGCGCTGCGCTTCGCCCGGAACAACCAGGTGGGTGAGATCGTGGGCGTTGATCTCTCGGAGGAGATGCTTCGGATTGCCAGGAGAAAGACAAGAGAAAACCGACTTGGCAGGCGAATAACACTGCTCAGGGCGCATGCCCTGCAACTTCCATTTGAGGACAATCGTTTTGACACGGTCACCATCGCATTTGGCCTGAGAAACATCGGGCATCACCAGCGAGGAATCTGCGAAATGGTGAGGGTCTTGAAAAGAGGCGGGCAACTGCCGATACTCGAGTTCTCCCCTCCCGGCAATGATCTGTCCGGGGTCTGTTACCGACTTTGCCTTAAGACCATCATTCCCGCGGTTGGGGGAATAATGTCGGATTCGAGCAGGGCTTATCGACATCTATCTTCGTCCATTGCCAGCTTTCCCGGGCCAGATGAGATCATAGCCCTAATGGAAACAGAGGGCTTGAAGAAACTCCGGGCACAAAGGCTCACCCGTGGGATAGCCTACCTGTATAGAGGTGAGAAATGACGGGAGCACGCTAGGAGATGGAAATACAGCTGCTTAAGGACATCGTTATCATAGTCGGACTATCGATTCTGGTTATCTACATATGTCATAGAGTTCGAGTGCCCGCAATCGTGGGGTTCCTCTTTACCGGGATATTGGCAGGACCTCATGGGCTGGGATTGGTGAAGGCGGTTCACGAAGTCGAGATTTTAGCTGAGATCGGCGTGGTGCTGCTGCTTTTCACCATCGGAATCGAGTTCTCACTCAGGAACCTGTTGCAGATCAAAAGATCGATCCTGTTAGGCGGCTCGCTTCAGGTGCTGCTGACCATTCTGGTTACTTTTGCCATAGCCAGGCAGGCCGGTCAGCCCTTTGGGCAATCCATCTTTATAGGATTTCTTGTATCCCTCAGCAGCACAGCCATTGTGCTCAAACTCATGCAGGAGAGGGCCGAGGTTGACAGTCCTCACGGACGGACCGCGCTTGCCATCCTGATCTTCCAGGATGTCATCATCGTTCCGATGATACTAATCACGCCCCTCTTGGCTGGAGCGGCAGGGGGTTCTGATGAATCCCCCTTCGTCCTTTTGGCCAAGGGGATCGGCATCATTCTGCTGGTTGTGGTCGGCGCCAAATGGATTGTGCCGCTGGTGCTGTATCAGGTCGCCCGGACGCGAAGCCGGGAGCTTTTCTTGTTGAGCATTGTGGTAATATGCCTCGCAGTTGCGTGGCTGACTTCCAGCGTGGGGCTTTCCCTTGCCCTGGGTGCGTTTCTGGCAGGATTGATCATCTCTGAGTCTGAATACAGTCATCAGGCATTCGGCAATATCCTCCCCTTCCGGGATCTCTTCATAAGCTTCTTCTTTGTGTCCATTGGCATGCTGCTAGATCTCGGTTTCCTTGTCGGGCAGCCCATACTCATTGCACTGATTACTTTAGGCGTTTTGACCCTGAAAACGATCCTAGCCGGCTCCGTGACCGTCTTGTTGGGATTCCCGCTTCGAACTACCATCTTGGTTGGGTTTGCAGTCAGTCAAGTGGGCGAATTCTCCTTTATTCTGTCCAAGACCGGTATTAAACATGACCTGCTGGGCGATTACATTTTCCAGTTATTTCTGGCCGTATCCGTGCTCACCATGGCGGCGACGCCTTTCGTCGTTGCCCTGGCGCCTGGTATGGCGGATCTCATCTTGCGTCTGCCGCTGCCCAGAAGACTGAAATCGGGCTTGCACCCCGAAACCCCGAGGAAGGTCGCGACCCAAAAGGACCACCTTATTATCATCGGCTTCGGAGTGAACGGCAGGAATGTAGCCCGGGTCGCCAGAGCAGCCGGCATTCCCTATGTGGTCATCGAAATGAATCCCGATACGGTTAGGAGCGAACAAACAAAGGGCGAGTCGATCTATTATGGCGATGCAACTCAGGAGGCGGTGCTTGAGCACGCGCATATCAAGAATGCAATGGTCGTGATGGTGGCAATCGCCGATCCTGCGGCCACCCGCAGAATCACAGAGACCTCTCGCAGACTCAATCCCAAGGCCCACCTGATCGTGCGAACTCGCCATCTCCAGGAGATGAAACCCCTATATGAGTTAGGGGCCACTGAGGTTATTCCTGAGGAATTCGAGACCTCGGTGGAGATCTTCGCCCGGGTCCTGGCGAAATATCTTGTCCCCAGAGACGAGATTGAAAAGCTGGTGGCCGAAGTGCGCTCGGACGGTTACCAGATGTTTCGAAGCCTTTCCAGAGAGTCGGTATCTTTCTCCGGTTTGAAAATCAAGCTTCCGGACGTTCAGGTCTGTGTCGTTCGAGTCGATAAGACATCGCCCTTGGCAGGAAAATCGCTGGCTCAAATCGAGTTGAGGAAGAAATATCAAGTTGCCGTCTTGGCCATACGTAGAGGCTCAGAGATATTGACCAGTCCTGCCGGGGAGATGCCCCTGGCTGTCAACGACGTGCTTTTCGTCCTGGGGCCACCGGAGAAGATCGCTTTAGTCGCCAACTTGTTTCGAAATCCAAAAGAGAGAGGCAAGGCGCAGTGCGACTGATACTTGGCGGCCGAGATCATCAGCTGTCTGTCAACCCGCGGCTTCACTACAGACCCTCCGGCAAGGTCGAACCAGAAAGATGCTGCCTATCGGCTGGACGACTGTCAGTTTGCAGGTCGAGCATGTCCCGTGCCGGGCGGGGCCGCTGGAGGTGCAAGATTGCTGCTTGGAACCATAGGGAAGGTGATCAAATGTCTAAAATTCAAGTTCGCGACATGGACGCAAACACCGAGTACTTCGTGGGGACCTGCACCCACGTGAATGAATCGGAGGAAGCCGACGCCTGCGGCAAGAGGCGAATCGCCTGGTTCAGAGGGATGTACAAAAAGGGGCTGCGGGTCAAGGTGGCGCTTCTTGATGAGAAGCCCATAGGATTTCTGTACGCCATGCCGATCGAGGTCTGCCCCTGGGGACCTTTAGGAAAGGACCTTCTGGCCGTTCCCTGTCTCTTCGTCTTAAACGAACACAAAGGCAAGGGCGCCGGGTCGGCCCTGCTCGCGGAGGCCGAGAAGGAGGCCGGACGTCAGGGGAAGAAAGGCCTGGTGACCGTAGGATACTATCACGACTTCTGGTTCATGCCGGCGCGCTTCTTCGAGAAATGCGGATTCTCGCCGGTTGGAGAACCACGCCGGGTAACCTCCGAGGGCGAAAAAGAGTATCTGGGCAAAGAGGTATTACTGTGGAAGGTCTCGGACCCCTCGGCCGATCCCCCCAAGCTTCTTGAGCCGAAGTACAGATTCAAATCGATTCCGGGCAAGGTCGTGGTCGATCTTTTCTTCAACGCTTTCTGCGGGACCAGTAACGCGGAAGCACAGCGCGTCCGGGAGGTGGTTGCCGAGTTCGGGGGGTCGGTTATGCTCAATGAGCACTGCGCCGATGATCCGGCCATTCTGCGACGGTATCAAATACCTCGCGGAATCTACATCAACGGCTCCCAGATCGGATGGGGTTACGAGGCCCCCAAGGAGGGGATACGGAAGGCCATCTCCCAGGCTCTGGGAAAAGGATGAACAGCGGACCGGAGAGGCGACAGATCGGAGGAAAAAACATGGGTGAGGGAAACATAGACAGATTCCAGGAGGATAGGGAGAGACTGAACCAGATAGTGATGAAATACGGCGGCACCAGCATCAAGAGGTTTTTTTCCATCGATTCGCAGGTGTATGGCCAAGGCGCGCTGCCTGTCAAGACCAAGGAGCTTTTGGGCTTAGTCTCCTCGCTGGTCTTAAGATGCGACGACTGCATCAAATATCATATGATCCGTTGCCACGAGGAAGGCCTTGAGAACGAGGAGCTCGACGAGGCTTTGGCCATAGCTTTGGTGGTGGGCGGATCCATTACCATTCCCCACCTCAGGCGGGCTCTGGAAGCCTGGGATGAGCTGACGACCACAGAGAATCCACCCGGCTGACAAGGCAAGTGTCCCGTTTAGTGCGCCTCGGGAACAAGCGGAGAAGTCTTATGAAGCATGTCTTACAGTGCCATGACTTTGTCAAAGACGATATGGTAAGAGGGGAAAACTGCTATCTGTACGATAGAAGCGGAAAGAAATACGTGGATTTTGAATCCGGAATATGGTGCACGGTGCTGGGACACGCCCATTCGGGAATCAACAGGAGAATGATCGAACAGATCAGCAAGGTAACACATCTGGGTCCCAAATACACCAGCTATCTGGCCGAGGAAGCCGCGGTCACCGTTATGGGCACCCTCCCTGAGAAGAACGGAAAATGTCTGTTCTTAAGCTCGGGAAGCGAGGCGGTTGAGTTCGGCGTGAATGTCGCCAAGCTGGTTACCGGAAAGAAAGTGATGCTAACTCTGTCGGAGTCATACCTGAGCGCTTACGGTTCTGCCGGCGCCCGGGACGACTCCTGGATGACGATCGACTCCGAAGATTGCCATAAGTGCAACCAACCCGACTGTGTTTTCGGCTGTCCGAACCTGAAGGGAATCGATTTCGAAAAAGTTGCCGCCTTCGTCTTGGAACCAGGAAGTTCCTTCGGAAAGGTCAGGTTTCCCCCGGAGAAGCTGATCCGGCTGTTGGCAAGAGAAACCAGGAACTCCGGTGGCCTGTTGGTTGTGGATGAAGTGACCACCGGCCTGGCGCGAACCGGAAAGTGGTACGGGTTCAATCACTATGATCTGAAACCGGACGTGGTAGCTTTTGGCAAGGGACTGGGAAACGGTTATCCGGTCAGCGCGGTGACCATGAGACAGGAGATTGCCGGGCAAGTGGAGAAGAGCGGCTTTCGCTACGTTCAATCGCACCAAAACGACCCTCTGGGCTGCGCAATCGCCAGTGAGGTCGTCAAAACCATTCAGGAAGATGGCCTGGTGGATCGAAGTGAGGAATTAGGACGCAGACTCATCGGACACTTGCAGGATCTGGGGGATGAATTCGCGTCGATCAAAGAAGTGAGGGGCAAGGGACTCATGGCTGCCGTCGATTTCTCGAGGGCGACCGGCAGGTTATTTGCTGAGTCAGTGGCGCACGAAATGCTCGAAAAGGGTTTCATACTTGGATTCAGTCCGGACGCAAACCTGATCAGATTCCTCCCGCCCCTGACGATCGAAGAGGATGAAATCGACAACTTGATTGAGCAGCTGCGTCTCGTTCTGACCACCAGGATTCGTTAAAACATACTGCACCACAAGGGGTTGAAGCAAGGCCGTCGGAATTATGGCCTGGGGGACTTGACTTTCGGATCTCTCTTGGTTAAATTACTCCAGCCGGGGTTCCCTGCCAGCGGGGCATGAGAAGAGGAGCGAGGAGAGGCGATGAGACTTCCCTCGTCCCAGGCCGCATTCTTGAGGCATGGACTCGTTCGGGGTCCTTTCAAGGGTGGTCAGGGAACTGACGATAATAGGATTGGGACGGTACGAAAGGACGCTGCGGTAATAAGGTATTAATCGGCGCAACACCAATAGGTGAAAGGCGGTAAGACGGCTTTGGAAACAAGAACCAGCACCAAAGAACTAACCTACAATGCTGACGATTTCAAGCAGGTGGCATCGGGATACGTGGCGCTGATCGCCAACGCTGCTAATGCCGAGGTGGCCCGGGAGCGCTTGTACCGAAGAATCACCAGGCATCAGTTTGACACCTACGCCGACCAGAGGGGCTTAAGCGAGGCCAAGGTGATTCGGGTCAGGGATAGCTCACGGGCCCTGCGGGGAATCCTGAGGAGCCGCTCGGATCAGTTGGCGGGCTTCAGCGTGATCGAGGCCATATATGATATCGTGAAAGACAAGTCCCGCCCCGAGCTTCAGCCGGGATTCTACACGGACTTGGTACATATGTTCATGGGAATGAGGGGCGAGGGACCGCAGTTTGCATTCGGGGAGTTCTACGTCAGGGAGGGCCTGGAGGGCCGCGACGCTGCAGTTGCCCGGTCCAGGCACCTGGACAAGCTGTGGGAGGTGGTAGAGGAGTGGATCGATAGATACAAGCACGGCCTGCAGCCCGACGTCATCGAAAAGCGCAAGAAGCGTCGGGAGGAAATTCTCTCTCGATTGGGCGGCACCGAAAGCGACTGGAACGACTGGAAGTGGCAGGTCCGGCATGTGGTCAAAAAGCCGACGCAACTGCAACGGTTGGTATCCTTATCCCAGTCTGAACAGAGGGCCTTGAAGCTGGTGGAGGAAGCACGGCTGCCCTTCGGCATCACCCCTTACTATCTGTCGCTGATGGATGAGGACGGAGGCCAGGATGATCGCGCCGTCCGGGCCCAGGTGATACCGCCGGAATCCTACGTTGAGGTCATGGGCAGCAGCAAAGGCAGTTTCGAGTGCTCTTTCGACTTCATGCTGGAGAGGGATACCTCTCCCATCGACTTGGTGACCCGGCGCTATCCCGCTATCGTGATCCTGAAGCCCTATAATACCTGCCCTCAGATATGTGTTTACTGCCAGCGCAACTGGGAGATCGATGAGGCCATGTCGGGCAGTGCGCTGGCCCCACAGGAGAAGATCGATCAGGCCATCCGGTGGATCGCTGATCACAGGTCGATAAAGGAGGTGCTGGTGACCGGCGGCGACCCGGCCGCGCTGGGCGACAAAAAGCTCTTTGATATCCTGCAGCAGGTGGCCGAGATCGATCACGTCCTGCGGATTCGCCTTGGAACGCGCACGCCGGTGACCATGCCCATGCGAATCACCGATCAGTTCGTGGAGCGCTTAAGCGCTTTAAGAATACCGATGCGGCGGGAGGTCTCGGTGGTCACCCACGTTGAGCATCCCTACGAGGTCACGCCTGAGATGTTCGAGGCCGTAGACAGGCTCCGGGCAGCCAGAATAAACGTTTATAACCAGAACGTCTTCACGTTTTACGTCTCCCGCCGGTTCGAGGCGGCACTGCTCAGGGGACTTTTGAAGCGCATCGGCGTCGAGCCGTACTATACCTTCAATACCAAGGGCAAAGAGGAGACGGCAAACTACCGGGTTCCCATAGCCAGGCTGATGCAGGAACAGGGGGAGGAGGCGCGCCTTATGCCTGGGTTGACCCGCACCGACGAGCCGGTTTACAACGTTCCCGCCCTGGGTAAAAACTACCTCCGGGCGCTACAGCACCGTCAGGTCATCTCCCTGCTTCCGGACGGCTCGCGCGTTTACGAATTTCACCCCTGGGAGAAGAACATCAGGGAGCAGAAATCATACGTGGGGGTGGACGTTCCCATCCTGGATTACCTGCAGAGATTGGCCGACATCGGCGAGGACATCTCCAAGTACGAGACCATCTTGTATTATTTCTAGAGAGTGCTGTTTACCCAGTGCCCCACCAACAACCCCCTCTCCGGGATTGACTCTCTCACTTTTCTCTCCCTTCATGCTTTGACCCGACCCCAGGGCAAACCGACCACCCCCAATTCTCCCCAGATTGATCTTGACAGCAAGGGTCATCTCCAATAGCATTAGAGAGAAGACCTGTTTTCAATCGTCCTTATGCTGACCATTATCCTGCTCATAGTCGGCTTCCTCATCCTTATCAAAGGAGCTGATCTTCTGGTCGAGGGGGCATCATCGATCGGCAGAAGGCTCAAGATCTCCGATCTGGTCATCGGGTTGACGGTGGTGGCCTTCGGAACCTCCTCCCCGGAGCTCTTCGTCAACCTCATCGCCAGCATCAAGGGGCAGGCAGGCATCGCCGTCGGCAACATCGTGGGGAGCAACATCGCCAACATCCTCTTGATCCTGGGAATATCGTCGATCATCTTCCCCTTGAGCGTGGGCAAGGGCACGGTGTGGAAGGAAATCCCTCTGAGCCTTCTGGCAGCCCTTCTTTTGGGAGTTCTGGCTAACGATCACCTTATCGACAAGCTGGGATTCTCGCAGTTGACCAGGATCGATGGTCTGGTTTTTCTCTCCTTCTTCATAATCTTCATCTACTACTCGGTCAGTATCGCAGGGGAGATCCGGGGGATGAACCAGCACGTACCGTCCAAGGAGCATGGGCTTGCCAGATCGATTCTGTCGATCGCCGGCGGCCTTGTGGCCCTGCTTCTGGGCGGCAAGTGGATCGTTGACGGGGCAGTATATATAGCCTCGGTCCTGAGCGTGAGGCAGTCTCTGGTGGGCCTGACCATAGTGGCGGTGGGGACCTCGCTCCCGGAGCTGGCAACCTCGGCCGTGGCGGCGCACAAGAGGAACGTTGAGATAGCGGTGGGCAACGTGGTGGGGTCGTGTATTTTCAACGTCTTCTTCGTGCTGGGTGTCAGCTCGGTCGTCAAGCCCATACCTTTCGACACCAAAAACGACATCGACCTGGCCGTGATGGTGCTGGCCAATCTCCTTCTGTTCGCCTATATGTTCACCGGCAAGAAACGTCTGCTGGACAGATGGGAGGGATCTATGTTCGTGGTTTTATATGCCGGTTATATTGCCTTTCTTGTCTTCTCCTCTTAAATTACTCGCTGTGCGGCCTGTAATGACGTAACCGGGTTCTTTTCATTTGTACCTTTTGCAGCAAAAAGACAAGATTGAAGGGAGGAACGTATGGATCTCACGCTGTTGCTCAAAGCGATCGGCAACTGGTTCGTTTCCACCGGTCTGAAGATCGTCCTGATCGCAATCGTCACCTTGATCGTTATCAAGGCAGCCAGGGTACTGACCGATCGGCTGGCCACGGCATTCCGCAAACACGAGCTGGACGAAGAATCCAAGAAGCGGGCCTCCACCCTCAGCTCGGTGATTCGCCACATCCTGACGGTGGTGATACTCATCGTGGCCGCCATGACCATTTTAGGAGAGTTGGGGGTCGAGATCGGACCGGTGCTGGCAGCCGCGGGAATCGCCGGCCTGGCCGTGGGTTTCGGGGCCCAGAACCTGGTCAAGGACGTGATCAACGGGTTTTTCATCCTGCTGGAGGATCAGATCCGGGTGGGTGATGTGGTCAAGGTTGCGGGTCAGGGCGGACTGGTGGAGAAGGTGAATTTGAAAATGACCATCCTGCGAGATTTCTCCGGAAACGTTCACTACGTGCCCAACGGAAGCATCGATCTGGTAACCAATATGACCAAAGAGTACTCCCGCTACGTGTTCGACATCGGGGTGGCCTACCGGGAGGACGTGGATGAAGTAAGCGCGGTAATCCGGGAGGTTGATGAAGATCTGCGAAATGATCCTGATTTCTGCCAAGACATACTTGAACCCATAGAGGTATTTGGGCTGGATCAGTTCGGCGATTCGGCTCTCATCATCAAGGCACGGGTCAAGACCAAGCCGATCAAACAGTGGCGGGTGGCCAGGGAGTTCAACCGCCGGCTGAAGAAGAAATTCGACGAGAGGGACATCGAGATACCCTTCCCGCACGTCACTCTCTACATGGGAGAGGGCAAGCAGGGGGAGGCCCCGCCCATGCGGGTTACCATGAAACAATCATCTTCAGCTTGACATCAGGCCAAGTCGGACAGATATTGACGGGTTCGACAGATTAACAAGGGAAGCTATCAGAGGGTAGTCAAAATGCCTATGCGTTTGGTTGAGGTGTTTCTGCCGGCGGAAGAGAGAAACCGCTTCCAGGAGATACTCAAAGACCACGAGGTCCTGGGAAGCTGGCAGGAGGGATCGCCGGAAGGAAAGATCATTGCCAAATTGCTTCTTCCCACCGAGAAGACCGGCGAGGTTCTCGATCTTCTGGAGAAGCACTTCACCACTGTGAAGGGTTTCAGGATAGCTCTTCTTCCGGTGGAGGCCTCCATCCCCCGCCCGCAGAAAGAAGAAAAAGAGAAAACGGAAGAGGCGGAAATTGCCGGTCAGGAGAAACCGGAGAAGAAGATAGCCGGCATCAGCCGGGAGGAGCTTTACGCGGACGTACAGAAGATCTCCAAGCTCTCCTGGGTCTACATCGTCTTCGTGCTCTTGGCATCGGTAGTTGCTGCCATAGGCATATTGCGTGACAATACCGTCGCCATCATAGGTGCCATGGTTATCGCTCCCCTCCTGGGACCCAACGTGGCTTTATCTCTTGGCACCACGCTGGGAGACACAGACTTGACCCGTCGGGCCATGAAGACAAACTTAGCCGGAATGCTGGCGGCTCTCCTTTTGGCCTTTATGTTAGGGATCGCCCTTCAGGTCGACCCGGACGCTCCAAAGATCGTGTCGGGCACAAAGGTAGGCTTGGGAGACATTATCCTGGCGCTTGCGGCGGGCAGCGCGGCTGCCCTGTCGTTTACCACCGGAGTGCTGAGCGCTCTGATAGGCGTGATGGTGGCGGTTGCATTACTACCCCCATTGGTCACTCTGGGGATGCTGATCGGAACCGGACGCTGGGACATGGCGCTGGGCGCATTGCTGCTTCTGCTCACCAATCTGATCTGCGTCAACTTAGCCGGAGTGGTAACCTTCCTGGCCCGAGGTATCCGCCCTCTCACCTGGTGGGAGGCCAACCGGGCCAAGAAGGCCACCCGACGAGCGATTGCAGTCTGGACGTTTCTCTTGATCATACTGGGAATAGTCATCCTGTTCTCACAACGCGGCTAAAATCGACCAGAGATCGGCCCGGTCAGGAGAGCTCTGATCGTTGGCGGCCAGGTCGGTGATCTGACCAGGTGAAAAGTGTTGATTCTCCTTCCCCTCGGTGCTATCTTCATAAAGTAAGGAATCGATGACATCTCGAATGAACCGGCCAGCACCATAAAAGCGGAGGCTGAAGAATGGAAGACTTTTTCAAGGATTGGCTCTTCGATCCAACCGTGGGCAAGATCATCTTCGCCATAATCGGCGTTCTGCTTATCAGCGTAATAATTCGCTTTGCTCAACGCTATTCATCTCGCTACATCAAGGATACCGACACCCGCTACCGGGCCCGAAAGTTCTTGACCTTCGTGGGATACCTGTTGGCCGTCATATTCCTGGTGGCCGTTTTCAGCGAGAGGCTGGGAGGACTGCATATCGCCTTCGGGATCGTCGGGGCGGGAGTGGCCTTTGCCCTGCAGGAGGTTATTACCAGCATTGCCGGCTTCGTGGCCGTCTCCTTCGGGCACTTTTACAGGACCGGGGATCGTATCCGATTGGCCGGAATAAGGGGAGACGTGATCGATATCGGCATCCTGCGCACCACCTTGATGGAATGCGGGGATTGGGTCGACGGTGATCTGTATAACGGACGCATCGTGCGCATAGCCAACAGCTTCGTCTTCAAAGAACCGGTATTCAACTATTCGGCCGATTTCCCCTTTCTCTGGGATGAGATCAAACTTCCGGTGAGGTATGGAAGCGATCAGCGACTGGTCAGAGAGATCCTGCAGCGGGTTCTGGCTGAAACCGTGGGGGACTACGCGTCCTGGGCCAAGGAGACCTGGAAGGAGATGGTGAAGAAATACAGAATAGAAGATGAAAGGGTGGAGCCCATGGTCAGCATGACGGCCACCGACAATTGGATGGAGTTCAGCGTGCGCTATGTGGTCGACTACAAGAAACGGCGCAGCACAAAGGACCGCCTCTTCACCCGATTCTTGGAGGAGTTTGACAAAACCGAGGGAGATGCTGCGGTGGCGTCCACCAGCACGGAGATCAACCTGGTGCGCACCCCGCAGTTTGACGTGAGATTGCGGGGCGGAGGCAAAGAGTCCAAAACAGACTCGTGAGTCATCAGGCAAACAGAGCTTCGGAGGCGTGAAGGCATGATCTGTCTTGCAGATTTCTCCACCATTCAGCTTAACGGAGGTGAGTGGTAATGCCAAGATTCATAAAGAAGGTGTCCAAAACCATCGGCCTTACCCCGGGAGCGCTTGTTCACGTGGGGAAGAAGAAGATCGAGAAGGTTAGAATCCGGCTCATCGATTACGATGAGGCACAGCTTCAGGAGAAGGAGCCCAAGACCATCGAGGAGTGTTTTCCCTTCAAAGACCTTCCCACCGTAACCTGGGTCAACATAGACGGGCTTCACGATGTCAAGGTGATGGAGAAGGTGGGAAAGCACTTCGGCCTGCATGCCCTGGTCCTGGAGGATATCCTGAATACCGAACAGCGACCCAAGATTGAGGACTTCGATGACCACATCTTCGTCGTCTTGAAGATGCTCTACTATGACGAGACCGACGGTGAAATAAGGGCGGAACAGATCAGCGTAATCCTTGGCTCAAACTTCGTTCTCTCATTTCAGGAGAGGGTGGGGGATATTTTCAATCCGCTTCGGGAGAGAATCAGAGGCGCCAAGGGGCGCGTCAGGAAGATGGGGCCGGACTATCTGGCCTACAACCTGCTGGATGCCATAGTCGACAACTATTGCGTGGTCTTGGAGAAGCTGGGCGAGCAGATAGAAGGAATGGAGGAGGAGCTGGTGTCCAATCCGACGCCCGACACCCTGCAGAGGATTCATAGTCTAAAAAGGGAGATGATATTCCTGCGCAAGTCGGTCTGGCCTTTAAGGGAGGTGGTCAGCCGCCTGGAAAGAGGTGAATCGGAGCTGATAAAGGATTCCACGGGAATATACTTAAGGGATGTTTATGACCACACGATTCAGGTCATCGACACCATAGAGACCTACCGGGATATGCTTTCGGGGATGCTGGACATCTATCTGTCCAGCATCAGCAACAGGATGAACCAGGTGATGAAGGTTCTGACCATAATAGCCACCATCTTCATTCCCCTCACTTTTGTGGCAGGTATCTACGGAATGAACTTCGAATACATGCCGGAGCTGAAATGGCACTGGTTTTATCCCAAGGCCTTCTGGCTGGTCATGCTTGGCGTAGCGGCCCTGATGCTGGTCTATTTCAGAAGGAAAAAATGGTTGTAGGGAAATTAAGGGGAATTCTCATGGAGATGTTTCACCATCGGGGGAGGTGGGCTTTTCTCATTGCGCTGGTGTTCGTGCTGGCAATGTTCCAGCTGCCTGCAGCGCAGACGCTGACTGATCAAGCCGACGAAGTCCTGCGAACGCGCGTCGAGGCGGCGGGAACTCCTCCCAAGATTACTGTCGGGCAAGAGCTGATCCACGCGTCGGCGGCACTTCCGCTCTTCTACGAACGCCGGGGCTACCGGCTGGCCTGGAGCGGAGAGAGCGGTCCACTGCCCCAGGCGGATGCTCTGATCGCGTCGCTTCAGGAGGCAGAGGCAGAAGGGTTGAGGCCCAGCCACTATCACCTGAAAAACATCCTGGGCGCAATCCGGGACCTCCGAGAAAGTGGGGACAACCAGGACCCGGGCAGGCTGCATAAGTTCGTCGACTTGGACCTGCTGCTCACCGACGCTTTTCTGGTTTACGGTTCTCACCTGCTTATGGGGCGGGTTAATCCAGAGACGATAGACCCCGAATGGATTGCCAACCGGCGGCAGGCCGACTTGGCCTCGACTCTTCAAAGAGCGCTGGAAACCGGTCAAATCTCTGAGAGCCTGAGAAACCTGCTTCCCCCGCAGCCCGGATACGGCAGACTGAAGCAGGCCTTGGCGCGTTGTCGGCGAATCGAGTCGCAGGGCGGGTGGCCCCAGGTGCCCGACGGCCCCAAGATGCAAAAGGGCGACCTGGGTCCGCGGGTCGCCGCCTTGAGGGATCGGCTTGCCGCTTCGGGCGACATGCTGTCGGAACCGGGTGACACGGCGGAGCTTTTCGATGATGGGCTGGAAGAGGCGGTACGCATATTCCAGAGACGCCACGGACTTAAGGATGACGGCGTGGTGGGACCGGCCAGCCTGGCGGCTCTGAATGTAACGGCCAAGCAGCGAGCGGACCAGATAGAGATTAACCTGGAGCGGTGGCGCTGGCTACCACAGGACCTGGGCGATGTTCACGTGCTGGTCAACGCAGCTAATTTCGAGCTGGATGTGGTAAAAGGAGAGCAGCCGCTCATGACCATGCGTGCCATAGTGGGCAAGGACTACCGTCGCACTCCGGTGTTCAGCGACAAGATCACCTATCTTGTCCTTAGCCCTTTCTGGCATGTACCGCCCAAGTTGGCGGTTCAGGACATTTTGCCGCAGGCCCGCAAAGACCCCAACTACCTGACCAATCAAAGATTCAGGGTCTTTCAGGGGTGGGGTGGGGACGCAAAGGAGATCGACCCGAAGAGTGTCGTTTGGTCGAAAGTGTCGGCCAAGAACTTCGGTTACCGGCTCCGCCAGGATCCGGGCCCCAAGAATGCGCTGGGCCGCGTGAAGTTCATGTTTCCGAATAAATTCAATGTCTACCTGCACGACACTTCGTCTCCAGAGCTGTTCGTCAAAACCGAGCGTACCTTCAGTTCCGGCTGCATCCGGATTGAGAAGCCTATCGATTTAGCTGAATACCTGCTTCGCGACGACACAACCTGGACTCGAGAGAGAATCCTAGCGATTGCAGATAAGGGTGTCGAGCAAACCGTGCTGTTGCCGCGACCGCTTCCCATACATTTGCTCTACTGGACTGCCTGGGCTGATGAAGAGGGGACCGTGCACTTCCGCAGGGATATCTACGACCGCGACAGGAGCGTGGCTGAGGCGCTGGGAGAGCCCCCTCCAGAGGCGGCCGATTTCAGATAGGAGAGGCAGGGAATGGGCAGGACAGATTCGAGACCATCGCAATCACCGGGGCTAAGGTTAACCGGCTTGCTGGTCCTGTTGCTTGTCAGCCAAATTGGATTTGCCGCGACTGCGGACGGGTTCAGCCCAGAAAAGGCTGGTTTTGCCGTCAGCTTCAAGGACGAAACCTCACCTTATCGTGCCATGGGCGTTTACGTGCTTCCACAGGAGACCCTCACGGTGGCGGTGGTGGACTCAGTCAAACAAGGTTACTCGCTTCGGGCCACGGCCGGAGAGGTCATGCAGGTCGGAAATGAGAGATGGAAGTGGGTTTCCCCTCCAGCACCCGGTCTGTATCCGCTCATCGTGGTCAACCCGTCATGGTCCGATTCCATAACGCTCAACGCTTTTGTGATGGTCCCCGCCAGCGAGATGAAAGGGGAATACCTGCGAGGTTACCGGATCGGAAAATACCCTTCCGTACCCTACCGGCAGCTTCCCCTGTACAAGCGTCCGAAAGGATTCGTGGAGGTCAGCCAGGAGAATGGGGAAACTCTGATTTCTCCCCACTTGAAGCTCAAGCAATTCGTATGCAAGCAGGAGGGGGGATATCCCAAGTACGTTGTCCTGCGGGAAAGGCTGTTTTTGAAGCTGGAGTTGATTCTGGAAAAGACAAACCAGAAAGGCTACCCTTGTGAGAGCTTCGGGATTTTGAGCGGATACCGCACCCCTTACCACAACAAAAACATGGGGAACGTGAAATACAGTCGTCACGTCTATGGCGATGCAGCCGACATATTCATTGATGAAGATCCAGTGGACGGGATTATGGATGATCTCAACCGGGACGGCAAAATCGACTATAGAGACGCCGGGGTCATCTATGATATTATCGACGAGATGTATGGAAGACCTTGGTACGAGAGGTTTCTGGGCGGGCTTGGTAGGTACAAGAAAACGCCAAGGCACGGTCCCTTCGTGCACGTGGATGCCCGAGGATTCCGGGCCAGGTGGGGGGATTGATGATGACTGAGAAGAGCGGGAGCTTTCCATGATCTCGCAGACAAAAATAATGATCTTGCTGATCCTGATTCTCCTGTCGGGCTTCTTCTCGGGCGTGGAAACGGCACTGTTTTCGCTCAGCCGTCTGCGGGTCAAGCACTTGGTGAGAAAGGGCGTGAAGGGTGCAAGGGCCGTGGAGAAACTGAAAGACCAGCCGCAGAAGCTGCTGATCACTATACTGGTGGGGAACAATCTGGTCAACATCGCCGCCTCCGCCCTGGCCACCTCCATCATATATCACATCTCGCAAAGCTATGCGGTGAGCATAACCACCGGCATCATGACCTTGATCATCCTGGTCTTCGGAGAGATCACTCCCAAGACGCTGGCCACCAAACACAGCGAGCAGATCTCCCTGATCGTGGCCAAACCGCTGCAATTCCTGCAAACGGTAATGTCGCCGGTCATTTTCCTCTTCGAGCTTCTGACCGACGTGCTGACCAATATCACCGGGCAGAAGCCGAAACCCCTGGTGACCGAGGACGAGATCGAAACCTTCGTGACGGTAGCCGAGCAGGCCGGGCAGATAAAAGATATGGAGAAGCGGATGATTCACCGAATCTTCCGGCTGGACGATCTGGAGGCAAAGGACATAATGACCCCGCGCAATCAGGTGGTGGCGGTTTCGGCCGACAGCCTGATAAAAGACATCGCAGACACTTTCCATTCCGAAGGTTACGCCCGATTGCCCGTGTACAAGGAGAACCTCGATCACATCAAGGGCTTTGTGCACGTGATAGACGTCCAGAAGTCACTTGCCGACAAAGAGAGACAGTCCGTGTCCGGCATCATGAGACCCATTCCTTTCGTCCCGGAATCCAAGAAACTCGACTCCTTGCTCAAATTCTTCCAGCGCAGCAAACAACATATCGCCATAGTCGTCAATCAGTTCGGCACCAACGTGGGCCTGGTGACTTTGGAGGACGTCTTGGAGGAGATAGTGGGCGAGATCATCGACGAGACGGAGAAGATAGGCCCGACCATAAAAAGGCTCTCCTCCCGGTCTTACCTGGTGCAGGGCCGGGCCGACGTGGACGAGATCAACGAGAAGTGTGGGCTGAATTTGCCGGAGGAGAAGGATCCCTACACCATATCCAGCTACATATTGGAGAAGCTGGGCAGGATACCTAAAGAAGGCGAAGTAATCAGACAACCGAGATTCGAGATAAAGATCAAGAGCGTGGAGGGGAACAGCATCAACACGGTGATCATCACCCGCAAGAGATAACATCGCTTCACCCTAATTCGGGCGACCTCTAAAGAGACCATCGGGGAGGCTTGTCATGAAAACCAAGACCATCATTATCGCTATCGTAGCAATCCTGCTTCTGATAATCATCCTACAGAACACCCAGGTTGTCTCGCTGAGATTGTTCTTCTGGACGATCAGCATGTCGCGAATCATCCTTCTGGCCCTGACTCTGATCGTGGGCTTTGTCCTGGGATATGCCGCGGCGGGAATCGGCGCCGGCAAGAACAGGAGAGCATCAGCCGAGTGATTTCAGCCTACCCTTTTCGCCTGGCCCAGCGTAACACAGTTGCCGATATATCGGGGTAGCTTAAGAAGGGAGAAGGCTCGCGCTCTGGACCCCCATCCTTCGCGGCCTATACGGGCGCGGGTCAGTCACCAAGTTCGTTTTATAAACCGTGCGTACGAAACCAGAAAAGCCAAGAAGAAAGCGCCTGCTGCGCAAGCTTGCAGCTGCAGCAGTGTTCATCCTCGCACTGGTCTCACTGTTGCTTGTGCTGCTCAGTCTCCCTCCCGGTGAGAGATTCATGAAAGGAATCGCCGAGAGTAAGTTGAGCGGCCTTCTGGGTCAGCAGGTACGGATCGGGGACCTAAAAACCAATCTCTTGTCGCGGCTGGAGCTCCGGGACTTTCGAATCCTTCAGGCGGGACCTGGCGATACCATTCCTCTTCTGAGCCTGGGCCAGATCAGAATAGAATACAGTCTTGTCGATCTGCTCGGCCGCCCGCCTTCCATCCGTTCGGTGAGCCTGGATGAGCTTTTTCTCTCGGTCAGTCGAGACAGTGCCGGGGTTTTCAATACTCCCCTGTTGGCTTCGGATGAGAAAGAGGATTCTGTCTCATCTGAGGCCCCGCTTCCGGTTCGATTGAACAGGGCGTTACTGCGGAATGCTTCAATCCGGTATCTCGACGGCAGCATTCCCGCAGTTGCGTCAGTCCACAACCTGAACGTTACTCTCCAGCAGAGGATGAATGACACTTACCTATATGATGTGCGGGCGGATTCCAGTGTACTGGAATACCAGAGTGTTCCACTGACCGCAGCCCCGATTGAATTGAAGGGACAGATAAGCCTGGAGAGTTTCGTGCTGACTTCCCTTTCAATTGGCCTTCCCGGTCTGCAATTTACCGGAAACGGAGAGTTTCTGCAGAAAAGTGATCCGCCTTCCGTGACGGGTGATTTCTTGCTGACAGGAAATCCCGGCCTGCTGGTTCAGACTGCCGGTGAGATAATCGGCGGCGAGTTCCCGTCGGTTAAGGGCGACGTTGATTTGGCCCTGCACCTGGAAGGGTCTTTGGACCGCCCCAGGCTGGGTCTTCAGCTTGATCTTCCCGGGCTGGAAGTTGCCGATATTCAAATCCGTGACGGATCCATTCAGGCGGAACTGGAACCCGGATCGATCAGCCTGAATCAGATGAACCTGGGAGTGCTGGGTGGGAGCATTTCCGGGAAAGGGAGACTTTCAACCGACAGCCTGCTCTCCGGCCAGATTACCGTGTCGGTGAAAAAAGTTGACCTGGCGCAGGTCTGGCAATATCTGTATAAAGAGGCCTCACCGCACCAGGGCAAAATCAACGCTCAGTTGACTGGTTCCGGAAGCGGCCGCGATCCCAAGAACTGGAACCTCCTGGCGGATGTGAATCTGAAGCAGGCCAAGTATCGCAGCAAATCCATCCCCGATTTGTCCGCCAAGCTGAACGTCCAACAGGGCTTGGCCGATTTCCGGTTCAGTCAGGAGAATTCGGAGCTGTCGGCCAAGCTCAAGTTGGACGACCGACGATTGGAGGGGAAATTCTCTGGAAAAATCCTCCAGCTCGAGCCCCTGGCCGGTCTAGCTGACATTTCGGAGTTGACCGGCAGCATGGAGCTCCAAGGAATTCTGGGAGGAAGCCTCGATTCGCCCAGCATAAGCGCGCAGGCGAAGACAAACAATCTCAGGTATCAGGACTTTCCGGTTGATTCTCTCTTCGCCAGCGTTATTTATCTAGACGGACGAGTTCACATCTCCGAGCTGCATTTTGAGGGAAGACTGGATTCCATCGATACGCTCAGACCTCCATTTCATCTTTCCGGCATTTCGGGCGCAGTCGCATATCGGGGCGATGTTGGCGGTCGGCCGGACAGCCTGGGCGGCGAAATCAGCGTTGATCTGATTCGGCCCGGCTATGGCAATATCCGTTTCGATGAAGGCCGGCTGCGAGCCAGGCTGGAGGGCCAGCGAATCGACTTGTCCCTTTTCCAGTTACGGCGTGACTCGCTTTTGATACAGGCGCAGGCAGACTTCTCCTTGCCGACCGCCTATGGGAGCTGCGAAATAGAACTGATACAGCTCTTGCACGACAGTCTCAGTTTTGAGAAGGACAAACCCATTCTGGTGCCCGACGTGGATGATAGCACGGCTGGAGTTTACCGAGCAGGAAAGCTAACCGCAGCCTTTGATCTTTCAAAACCAGATCGATACACAGTGAATATGGAGGGAGACCAACTGAACTTACAGACGATCAGACATATCCTTGCGCAACCTCCCGATATTGGTGGATGGCTCGGTTTCGATCTGACCTTGGCCAGAAATATGGACAGTCCCGAGGTCGATTTCGACTTTCACCTCAGTAGACCTCGCTTTCAGATGGTGGAGATGGATTCGGTGAAAGGACATTTGGCCTTGGCCGAGGAGCAGTTTGCCTTTCAGCTCCTCGAAATATACCATAAGGGTCATCACTCCACAGCATCGGGGGTGGTCGAATTGCAGAGGAACCAGGACGGCGCCTGGTCGGTCACAGAGAACAACCCGGTGAGGGGCCAAGCCTCCGGCCAGGCTCTTGATCTCCGCTTGCTTGAGCCGTTTTTGCCCGGGGAAATGCAGGTTTCGGGTTATGCTTCTTATGATCTGACCTGGGACGGAAAGCTAAGGCATCCCCATCCCGCAGGGACGTTGCTGCTTGAGGACGGAGCGGTTCAGACGGCCCAAAATGTGCCTCCGATTGAGAAGATCGATTTGAATGCTTCGATACAGGATTCGGTGTTGAACGTGGTGAATCTGTCGGGAGAAATACAGAACACCCCGTTTCAACTGCAGGGAAACCTCACCCTTTCTCAGTCACGGAATCTGGATGTGGAGATGAGCCTTTCGGTTGCAGACTTCGGCACCGTTACGGGCGACGGCATCCTCTCACCCGATTCACTTCAGTTTCAGGCGCAGGTTAAACAGATGGACATGGCCACCCTGCACCCCTTCTTCCCCGACCTGGCACGATTGGCGGGAACCTTGAACACGGAAGTGATCCTGAGCGGTTCGACCGAGGATCCGGAACTGGACGGGCACCTGGAGATACGAGGGCTGACCGTGCAACCTGACTGGATGAATCTTCCCTTCGACCAGAGTGTGGTCAAGTTGGAGTTCAATAAGAACAAACTCGAAATCGACTCCGTATTCATGCGTTTGGCTGAAGGAGTCATTTTCGTGTCCGGCAGCCTGACCCACGACCAGGGCGAGCTGACTCATGCAGATGTCCGAGTCAACGTCAGCGACGTGACCATTGATCGTCCCAAAGAGTTAATTCTCTCGGTCAAATCGGCCCAGTTGAGTTATAAAGACCATAACGGCTACTTCCTCCTGGACGGCGATATCATTCTGGACGAGTCGCGGGTGCTGGTCAACTTCAAACCCCAATCGGTCCTGCCTTTCGCTCGGGCGGTTGAGAGACCCCCGCAGCAGTTGCCTCAGCTGCTGCAGAAGACCCGAGTGAACGTCCGGCTGCGGGAGAGCGAGGAAGTTTGGGTGGACAACAATCTTGCCCGCCTGCGGATGCACACCGAGCTTGCTGTGATCGGTTCGCCGACGCAGCCTAACCTGACCGGACGGGTCAGCGTGGAGGAAGGATACGTCCTCTACCTGGACAGGAAATTCAAAATCAAGCGCGGGGTGGTCGACTTTATCGATCCCGACAAGCTCAACCCGATCATCGATCTCAGGGCGGAGACGACCGTGAAGACCTATCGGGCCACCGAGGCGATTCCCTACCTGATTGCGCTCACCGTCACCGGGCCGCTGGACGAGGTGGTGGTGGATCTCTCCTCCGATCCGCCTGAGGACAAGTCCAACATAATCTCCCTTCTCACCATCGGGGCCACCCGGGAGGAGCTTGCCGGCAAAGACGGAGAGGGCAAGGGCGCATCGTCGGCACTGCTGGAGCGAGCCCAATCCCTTTCCAGCCAGAAGATCGCAGGCTACACTTCCCGGAAGGTAGGCTCGCTGCTTGGCTTGGACCAGTTCACCATCGAGGGAAACCTCTTCAGCCGTGATCGATCGGCGGGGCCGCAGCTGCTGGCCTCCAAGAAGATCTCGCCGAGGGCGGAGCTAACATACACCACCACGGTGGGTCATTCCAACGAGAACAGCTTCCGGCTGGATTACCGGCTCTCCAAGCACTTCTTCCTGGAGGGGCAAACCGATCAGCAGGGCCGGGCAGGGATGAACCTAAAATACAGACTGCGATCCAGATGAAGAATTTGAGATTCGCCTTCCATCTCCTAACCCTGTTCCTGTTTTCCGCATCGGCTCTTCTGGCCCAGGAACCACCGAAGAAGCTGAAGGTGAGTTCGGTGAGCTTTGAAGGGAACCAGGCCTTCGAGCAGGGTCGATTGAAGCGGGTGATGCTCACCCGGCCTTCTGGCTTCCTTTCTCGTTCCTATTATCACCGGGAGATCTTTGAGGACGATCTCAGAAGTCTTCTCCTCTTCTACCAACAGAACGGCTACTTGGAGGTGGAAATAGCCGACACCCAGGTGGTCGTTGATACCATCAAAAGGGAAGTTGACATTCGCATTGTACTTTTCGAGGGTGAACTGACAACCGTTGAGGGAGTGGGCATTTTCGGCAACACTATATTCGGCGACAGCCTGCTGCTGCGCAAGATCAAGGTCAAATCAGGGGACCCTTTAAAGCCGGCCAGGATTCAGGATGCCAGCCTGGCGGTGTTATCGCTCTACGCGGACAACGGCTATCTGGAAGCGGAGATGAACCCGGACGTGCGCATCAACTACGAAACCCATCGTGCCTTGGTCGATTTTGCGCTGGAGGAGAAGAGTCAGTTCTCCATAGCCGAGGTCCGGATGGAGGGTCTGGGAGGCACAAGGCCGAATGTGGTGAGGCGCGAGCTTCTGTTTCGTTCCGGAGAGGTGATCAAATACTCCCGGCTTCTGGAGTCCCAGCGCCGCTTATACCTGACCGGTCTGTTCCAGAGCGTTTTCATCCGGCCCCAGCCAGCCGCCTCAGGCGATTCGGGCAGCAAGGACATTCTGATCGAGTTGAAGGAAAACGAACCCTTGGAGTTTAACGTTGCGGCCGGCTATGGGTCGGTGGAGAAGGTAAGGGGAAGGGTGGAGGTCTTTAACAGCAATCTGGCCGGAACCGCCCTCAAGGCCGGGCTGACCCTGAGGGCCAGCTTCATCGGCCGGGCTGCCGAAGCCTCATTCACCGAGCCGTGGACTCTCGGTCTTCCCTGGAAGACCGACATCAATCTACTGGCCGAATACTTGGAAGAACCCGGTTTTGACATCTTTCGCAAGGTCGGACGCCTGGCTTTCGGCAGAACCTTCGGGAAACGCTCCACCGCCTCCTTGACCTACAGATATGAGGATGCCGAGTTGAGCAACGTGCAGGTGGAGGACGTCCCGCCGGAGTTGAAATCCAACCTGCGAACGCTTACCCTGTCTTTAATCTATGATACCCGTGATAATCTGTTCAACTCCACCCGCGGCCTCTACGCCGAAGGCCGAAACGAGCTGGCCGGCTCGTTCTTGAGCGGCACGGATTCCTTTGTTCGTTTGACCGGAAGGCTCAAGTATTTCTATCCTTGGAAGAGGTCGACCATCCTGGCCACCTCTCTGGAGATCGGGTGGATGGATTTCTTCGGAACGTCAAAAGACATCCCGTTAAGCGAAAGGCTGTACGCCGGAGGTCCCAACTCTATCAGAGGCTTCGGGTACCGACTGGTGGGGCCTCTGGATGCACAGGGCGATCCCATCGGCGGGAGGTTTCAGCTGGTCTGGAACCTGCTGGAGATACGACAGTCAATCTACAAGATGATCGGAGGCGTGATCTTCGCCGATGTGGGGAACGTGTGGCCCTCGGCCACAGAGTTTCGATTGAAAGACATTCGAACCTCTGCCGGGGTGGGTCTGCGGGTGAACACGCCCATCGGTATCGCCCGCTTGGATTACGGCATCAACTTGAAGCCCAAAGAAGGAGAGCCTGAAGGTAAACTGTATTTCAGCATGGGACATGCATTTTAGCGATTGCTCCGATCCCGGAGTCGGATTGGGCCGCGGTAATCGAGAGGGAAAGGACACGGAGATGAGCTGGTATCAGCTTGAGACAAAAGAAGTCCTCCAGAAGCTGAAGACCTCCGAGGAGGGGCTGACGGACGATGAGGCCAGGGCACGTCTGTCCGAATACGGGACCAATGTTTTCGCCAGGGAAGAGAAAACAAGCAAGCTGAAGATCCTCCTCCACCAGTTCACCAGTCCTCTGATCTATATCCTGATGGCAGCTGGCATCGTGACGGTGCTGCTGCACGAGTATGTGGACGCCGGCGTGATCATGGCCGTGGTGATGCTCAACGCGGTGATCGGATACGTCCAGGAATACAAGGCCGAGGAGAGCATGAGGGCGCTCAAGGAGCTGGTCCTTCCCAAAGCCAGAGTCATAAGAGAGGGGAGGGAACGGGAGGTTCCAAGCGGGGATTTGGTACCCGGCGACGTGGTCATGATCGCCTCCGGCGGGAAGGTGCCTGCCGATCTTCGCCTGATCAGAACGATTGAACTCAAAGTCGACGAAGCCGCTCTCACCGGCGAGTCCATCCCTGCCGGGAAGGTCACGGCCCCCATCGAGGAAGAGAACCTTACCCCCGGGGATCAGAAGAACATGGCCTTCACCGGGACCATCGTGGTGAGCGGAAGGGGAACGGGGGTGGTGGTGGAGACCGGGTTTGACACCATCCTGGGGCAGATCGCCGAGGAGGTCGGACAGGTTGAGGTGCTGAAAACCCCCCTGCAGGAGAAACTTGAGAAGTTTGCCAAGTTCATAGGCTTGTTTGTCATCGGCTTCTCGGTCATCGTTCTGGGAGTCGGCCTATCCTACGGGGAGAGGCTGTCCGAGATGTTCGGCGTGGCTGTGGCCATCGCCGTATCGGCCATACCCGAAGGGCTGCCGGTGGCCGTCACCATAGCCATGGCCATCGGCGTGGCCAGAATGGCTCGCCGGAGGGCCATAATCAGAAAGCTGCCGGCGGTGGAGACTCTGGGCAGCACCACCGTCATATGCTCGGACAAAACCGGCACCCTGACCAAAAACCAGATGACGGTCAGATTGATATATGACGGCCAGCATGCCTTTGAGGTCACCGGCAGCGGATATGAACCCAAAGGCGATATTCTCCATGAGGAATTGCCTCTGAGAATCAGCGAGAGGAAGAACCTTCAGTTGGTGCTAAGGATCGGGCTGCTCTGTAATGAATCCGAGATCTACCAGGAGGAGGGGGTCTACAGGGTGGAGGGAGACCCCACCGAGGGCGCCCTGATCGTCTCCGCCATGAAGATCGGGCTCAATCCCATAGAGGAGAAGGAAAGCTATCCCGAACTGGCCGTACTGCCTTTTGAATCGGAGCGCGGCTACATGGCCACCCTGCACCGACACGGTGATCGAAAGTACATCTTCGTTAAAGGGGCCCCCGAACAGCTTTTGGATATGTGCACCGAGTGCATGCTGGAGGGGGGATTCAGAGCCAAAGATATCGTGAAGGTCTCATCCGATTTCGCAAAGCAGGGGATGAGAGTTCTGGCCATGGGATTCAAGGAAGTGCCGCAGAACAAGGAGGAACTCACTCACAAGGATATCGAGGAAGGCATAGTCTATGCCGGTCTGCAGGGCATGATCGATCCGGCCAGACCCGAGGCGATCGAGGCCATCGGGGACTGCAAGGGGGCGGGAATCAGAACCATAATGATTACCGGGGATCATGCCATCACCGCCGTGGCCGTCTCCAAGAAACTGGGGATAGGAAGCGAAGAACCGGAGGTGCTCGAGGGAAAGGAGTTGGAGACCATAAGCGATCCCGAGCTTTTCGGCAGAGTCAAGCAGGTTTCGGTCTATGCCAGAGTCTCGCCCCAGCACAAGCTGAGGATTACCCAACAGCTGCAGAAACATGGCGAGGTGGTGGCCGTGACCGGCGACGGGGTCAACGACGCCCCGGCCCTGAAGGCGGCTCATATCGGGATCGCCATGGGCAAAACCGGAACGGACGTGGCCAAAGAAGCATCCGACATGGTCCTGGCGGACGACAACTTCGCCACCATCTTCTCCGCGGTGGAGGAGGGACGGGTGGTATATGACAACATCAAAAAGGTCACCCTGTTTTTGGTCTCATGCGGCCTGGGAGAGCTGTTGGCCATATTGTTTACCATAATCGCGAGATTGCCCATCCCCTATATTGCCGTCCAGATACTCTGGTTGAACTTAGTCACCAACGGTCTGCAGGACGTTGCCTTAGCATTCGAGCCGGGGGAGAAGGGGATTTTGAAAAGGCCCCCAAGAAGTCCCAGGGAGAGCATCCTATCCAGGCTCATGGTGCGAAGGACCCTTTTGATGGGTATCATCTTGGCGGCCGGAACCCTCTTCGTTTTCATATCGCGTTTGGAATCCGGCGTAACCGTGGAGAGGGCACGAACCGCGGCGCTAACCACCATGGTTTTCTTTCAGTTCTACCAGGCGTTCAACTGCCGTTCGGAGACCCAATCGGTTTTCCGCATGAGCTTGCTGGGCAACCCATTTCTTCTCTTCAGCTTGGCGGCGGCCTTCTTCGCCCAGCTTGCGGTTCTATACGTCCCGGCTCTTCAGTGGGTTTTCAGAACGGTGCCGCTGTCCATTGGCGAATGGCTGCAGATCGCCGTGGTGACTTCCACAGTTATTCTTGGTGTGGAGATAGACAAGTGGATCAGGAATAGAAGGCTTGTCGGTCATCAGGAATAAATCCTTCCACTACCTTGTGATCGCCCGGGCCTCCGGGCTCTCCGCACGCTCCGGCCACAATTGAGTTGACTTCCAATGCATAGATGGATATAATTGAAATGGGGCCTTGAGCTCATCTCTCGGGGGCGCCGGGAAGCCGGCGAGCGTGTGGAGAACCGAGAATTTCCTATGACCGGGAGGGTACGGGAATGGACGAATTCATGAAGCAGAACCTGAAGCACTGGGACGAGGTAACCCCCATCCATCATAAGTCGGAGTTCTACGACGTGGAAGGTTTCAAAGCCGGCAGATGCACGCTGATGTCCTTAGAGCGCGAAGAGCTGGGAGACGTGTCCGGGAAGACGCTTCTGCACCTGCAGTGCCATTTCGGGATGGACACCATGTCGTGGGCCAGGCTGGGAGCGAAGGTGACCGGAGTCGACTTCTCGGATAAGGCAATCGAGCTGGCCAGATCCCTGAGCAAGGAACTGGGTATAGATGCCAGCTTCGTGCATAGCGACATCTATCGTCTGCCCGAGCTTCTGAAAGCTGAGTTTGACGTCGTCTACACCTCGTACGGCGTCCTTTGCTGGCTCCCGGATATTGCCGAGTGGGCGAGAATCGTCGCTCACTTCTTAAAACCGGGAGGCACCTTCTATATCGTTGAGGGACACCCTATCAACAACGTCTTCGAGAACGAAAGAGACACAACCGGATTGAAGGTGAGCTACTCCTACTTCCATTCATCCCGTCCCACCAAGTGGAAAGCGGAAGGCACGTACGCCGACAAGAATGCGAAGGTTATCAATCACACCTACGAATGGACCCACCGCCTGGGAGATATCATCAATGCGCTCATCTCCGCGGGCCTGAGAATCGAATTTCTGCACGAGTTTCCTTACACGTGCGAGGACCATTATCCATTTATGGAGAAGGGTGAAGATGGTTGGTGGAGACTGAAAGGAGATAAGGTGACCATCCCGCTTATGTTTTCGATTAAGGCCGCCAAAGGAGTCTGAAGGGTGCTTCTGGCCGCAAACAGCGGGCAAGACGCAGAAGTGTGATTTGACTTGATCAGCCCACCTTCAGTAGAGAACGGATTTTGAGAGGTTACCGTGTTTGCAGTGAGAAGGCTGAAGCCTGAAGATTCTCAGCTTGCAGAGAGAGCAATCAATATCTTAAAGCCCGTACGGGAACGAGATTATAAAGACGTGACCACCGATTGGACGCGAGATTTCCTGGGAGAGGAAAAGAACATCCTTATCGTGGCACTTAAGGAACGTTCTCCGGTCGGTTTCGTCCTGGCTTACCTGCTGGACCGGGTGGATCGGAATCAAACCATGATGCTTCTTTATGAAATCATGGTTTCGGACCGCCACAGAGGCCGCGGCTGCGGCAGGAAGATGATAAACGAGCTGAAAAAGATTGGCTGCGATCTTAACGTACTGGAGATTTGGGTTCTCACCGACAAATCCAACTCCGCCGCAATTGGTCTCTTCGAATCCACCGGAGCCAGGCGGGCAGGCGATGACGATGTAATGTTCGTGTATAAGGCTGATGGCTTAAGTTGATCAACCTTGAAGCCGATTGACAATCGCCAAGGATGGGCAGACGAATCGGGAGGCCTCTCAACAGGCTAACCTGAGATAGCTATGGACACAATCGGAGTAGTCTCGAACCTTGAGGGGAAGGCATACAAGGATATCAAGAAGCTATGGGCTCGGCCCGAGAGAGAATACAACTGTGTTGCATACGAAGCATATAGTCATCCACACGTCTCTTTTCAGGCAGCCAGAACTTCGGACATCAAAGGGCTAAAGAAGGAGATGCAGAAGCTGACCTCGCGCATTAGGCCTTTTGAAATTGAGGTCGGTGGATTACTGCATTTCGATAAGAAGGTCATCTGCCTGCAGGTTAAGAAAACACGGGAATTGGCGGAGGTACACAAGTTGATCAACCGATTCCTGGAGGCTCGATGTCGAGACCTCTTCCATTATTACATTCCGGCCAACTGGATACCGCACATCACAGTGGTCCAGGAGATTCGTGCGGCAAAAAGTTTTGAGATGGCTTGGCGGGAATTGAAAGACAGTAAGATCAAGTTCAGGCGCAGGCTCGGCAACATCTGCATGGTAAAATGGTATCCAGACGGGAAGATCAAAATCGCCAGGAGTTACAAGCTGTAACCGCAGCTTCAGAAGAGAAGCGGAGGACCAAGGATGAAAAAACATACATTCTACATAGTAGACGTTTTCCCCGAGAAGAAATACGCGGGCAATCAACTAGGGGTCTGCAGGGATGCACGAGGCCTGTCGGACGAACAGATGCAGAAATTCGCCAAGGAGATGAATTACTCGGAGACGACTTTCATCCTTTCGGAGAAGGAACGTGACGGCGGATATGACGTTCGCATCTTTACCCCGGACTACGAACTGCCCTTTGCCGGCCACCCCACCCTGGGGACCGCATTTGTGATACAGCAGGAGATAATCAAAGAGCAGGTGGAGAAGGTGGTCTTGAACCTCAAGGTGGGACAGATCCCGGTGACCTTCGAATACAGCGGGGAACGGGTAGATATCATGTGGATGAAGCAGATCAACCCCACCTTCGGTCAAACCTTCCAGGCAGAGGCTATGGCGCCTGTCCTGGGTCTGGACGAGAACGAGATCGACGACCGATGTCCGGTCGAAGAGGTCTCTACCGGGACACCTTTCATGATGTGCCCGCTGAAGACTTTGGAGGCGGTGAAGCGGGCGAATACCAACAAGGAAGCGTACTTCGAGCTGGTAAAAGATACCGAAGCCAAAGCGATTCTGGTCTTCTGTCCGGAGACCTACAGCAAGGAAAACAACTTGAACGTACGGGTCTTTGCGGACTACTACGGCGTGGCGGAGGACCCGGCTACGGGAAGCGCCAACGGTTGTCTGGCAGGCTACCTGGTCAAACATCGCTATTTCGGGAAGGATCAAATCGACATTCGAGTGGAACAGGGCTACGAGATAGGAAGGCCTTCGCTACTCCTCTTGAGAGCGGAAGCTAAGGGAGAAGAAACCGACGTGTTCGTCGGCGGAAAGGTCATAATGGTCGCCAGGGGTGAGTTCGTGTAAACCATAATCCTGCAAGTTGACCCGGTTTGGCGTCAGAAGGGAAGCAAAATGCATCATCCTTTAGAGTTCATTCAGCCGGAATCGCTGGTCAGGCTCAGCGGATACCTGCAGAATCTGATCCGGGGACGTCTGTGGCTCAAGATACTTATCGGGATGTTTTTGGGTATCGGCGTGGGAACCGTTCTGGGTCCTTCGGTCAGGCTGGTGCCCCCGGAAACCGCCCGGGTCATCGGGAACTGGCTGGCCATACCGGGCCAGATCTTCCTGGTGCTGATCCAGATGATCGTGATCCCCTTGATATTTGCCTCTCTGATTTTGGGCATAGCCAGCAGCGAGAACATGGAGCAGCTGCGGAAGCTGGGCCTTAGGGTGGTGATCTATTTCCTCGTTACAACCGCAATAGCCATCATCATCGGCATGGGTGTGACCATTATCATACAGCCGGGCAAGTTCATTCCCGGAGAGCTGCTGAGCGCCACGGACGGAGGTGGCGGGCTGACCGAGCCCCCCCAGCCGATGGCAGGTCCGACTCTGGAGGACCTCCCCCAGGCGATAGTCAGAATCCTTCCCCAGAACCCGCTTAATGCCATGGTGGGGGGACAGATGCTGCAGGTGGTGCTGTTTGCCATCATCTTCGGCCTGGCACTGGTCACTCTTTCTCCTAAGCAGGCCGAGCCGTTACTTTCCCTTCTCGGCTCGCTGCAGGAGGTCTGCATGACCGTGGTCAAGTGGGCCATGCTCATCGCCCCCTTCGCCGTCTTTGGGCTTCTGGCACAGATAACCACCAAGATCGGCATAGACGTGTTGGCGGGTATGGGCGTCTACGTGGGAACCGTTCTGTTCGGCCTGCTCCTTTTGATGCTGCTCTATCTAATCATCGTCTCCACCGTGGCGGGGAAATCGCCCGGCAAGTTCCTGAGTGCGATTCGGGAGGCGCAGCTTCTGGCCTTCTCCACCTCCAGTACCGCCGCAGTCATGCCGGTTTCGATGAAGATCGCTGAGGAGAAGCTGGGAGTGAGACCGTCCGTCTCGCAGTTTGTGATACCTCTGGGAGCCACCATCAACATGAACGGAACCGCACTCTACCAGGGGGCGGCGGCCGTCTTCTTAGCGCAGGTGTTCGGGGTGGACCTGGGGATCGGTCAGATGCTGCTGATCGTGGTGACCACCGTCGGAGCCTCGATCGGCACGCCCTCCACTCCGGGGGTGGGGATCGTTATTTTGGCCACGGTGCTCAGCGGAGTGGGCATTCCTCCTGCGGGCATCGCCCTTATCATCGGCGTGGACCGCATCTTAGACATGAGCCGGACGGCCATAAACTTGACCGGTGACCTGGTTGCCTGCACCGTCATGGAGCGTTGGAGCGGTTCGGAGATCGTCTCCCAAGAACGATCGAGGAAAGATAGTTAGCTGGAAGTCGGGAAGGGATTGGAATGAGCAATGACAGCGAGATGATTGCGGTCTGTGGACTGGAGTGTCACAAGTGCGACATCCTCAAGGCTACGGACGACAAGAAAATCGCGCAGGAGACCGCGGACTGGTTCAAAAGAGAGCTGAACCAGGACGTTAAGCTGGAGGACGTCCGCTGCGCGGGCTGCAGGGAGGATCGAGCCAGGCACTGGTCCGCCGACTGCTGGATACTTCAGTGCTGCGTAGACCAGAAGGGATTGGAGTACTGCCACCAGTGCGATGAATTTCCCTGCGGGAAACTTGCCGAATGGTCCAAAACAAACAAGAGATACGGCGAGGCCCTGGACCGACTCAGACGCATCGGCGGGGAGCAAGAATGAGCAGATTCTCTGGAACGCCCGGCAGGAAAAGATTGAGGTCCGAGGATCGGGAAAAAAACATTGATTCGAAAGGAAAATCCTTATACATTGAATGGTTTGGAAGCGGACAAGCCCTCAGGAGTGAAAGCCAAAGACCTAAGGAGCGCATCCCAGGTCACCCGGATAGCAGATGAACCTCCCCAACAAGCTGACCATATCCAGAATCATCCTAGCTCCCTTCTTCCTGATCTTCCTCATGATCGACAACATGTATCTGCGCTATCTGGCCACCCTCATCTTCATCGTGGCCGCCTTAACCGATGTGTACGACGGGCACTTGGCCAGGAAGACCGGGGTGATAACCGGATTCGGCAAGTTCATGGACCCGCTGGCCGACAAGATATTGGTCTCCACCGCTTTCATCTCCTTCGTTGCTTTGGGCTACGTTCAGACCTGGATGGTCCTGGTGATGATACTCCGGGAGTTCTTCGTAACCGGCTTCAGGAGTCTGGCCGCCTACAAGGGCGTGGTGATACTCCCCTCCTACCCGGCCAAGTGGAAAACCGGCTGCCAGATGGCGGTGATCATCATCATACTTGTGTACATCAATGCCAAATCGACCCTGCTCCCCATGGGCAATGATTGGAGCATCTTCACCGCCGACTGGATCTTCCGTATATTCGACGGAATGATCTTTGTCACCATGCTGCTAACCGTAGGCACGGGAATTGATTATTTGATCAAGAACGCCTTCTTGCTCAAGGGTGTGCTCAAATAACTTACTAGCTCCGGATACTCGAATCGATGAAGGGTCTACTGACCAAGCTGGGATGCACGTTTTTTTTCGCCGGGTATTTTCCGATTGCCCCGGGGACTTTCGCCAGCCTGATCACCCTGGCTATAATTTGGTTTCTCATTCCGCCGGTTTTTTATATATTACTTCCTGCCGGCATAGGTCTCTTGTTCTTGAGCGTATGGCTGGCCACCCGGGGAGAGGAGTTTTTCGGCAAGGACGGAAGCCCTATCGTCATAGACGAAGTGGCCGGCATGGTGATATCTTTAGTATTCGTGTCCAGGGACATCATGTCGTTTGCCGGGGCGTTTCTGCTTTTCAGGCTATTCGACATAATCAAGCCGCCTCCGGCCGGGACCATGGAGAAGCTGAGAGGAGGCTGGGGGGTGACCTTGGACGATGTGGTAGCCGGTATCTACGCGAATCTGAGCCTGCATCTGATTCTGTATCTGGCAGGCTAAAAACCGACTTGGATTATCCGTAATCGAGGGACCGATATGAAAGCGGAGATCATCACCATAGGAGACGAGCTGCTTTACGGGCATATTCAGGACACCAACTCCAGCTTCATCGGCGAGAGTTTGACCGCCGAGGGGATCGAGGTGGTTTTCAAGACCAGCGTGGGAGACGACATAAACAGAATCGCCGAGGCGCTGGACGTTGCCCGGACCAGGGCCGAGGTCATCATCGCCTCCGGCGGGCTGGGTCCCACCCAGGACGACCTGACCAAGAAGGCGGTGGTCAAGGCCTTCAAGAGAAATCTGATATTTCACCAGGAGATACTGAAACAGATCGAGGAGTCGTTTCGAAAGAGGGGCCGCCCCATGCCCAAGGTGAACCAGAATCAGGCGCTCATTCCCCAGGGCGCAAAGGCCCTGTCAAACCACTGGGGGGTGGCACCGGGGATATTCATCGAAGACGGTAAAACGCTCTTCTTTGCCGTGCCCGGCGTGCCGGCGGAGATGAAGTGGATGGTGGAGAACGAGGTGCTGCCGGCCCTGAGAGAGAAGAAACCTCCCAATTTCATCCTTCACCGCAAGCTGAGGACCACCGGGATTTCGGAATCTGCCATATATGAGGAGATCGAGAAGCTGATCGATCCGAAGGAGGAGGTCAAAGTCGCGTTTCTTCCCGGCTATCTTGGTGTGGACATCAGGTTGACAGCCCAACTCGAAGACGAGCGCCAAGCGCAGGCTAAGATCGACGAGTTGAACCAGAAGATCAGAGAGGTTCTGGGAGACCATGTCTACGGCACCGACAACCAGACGCTGGAGGAGGTAGTAGGCAGGCTGCTGTCGGAAAGGAAACAGACTATAGCGGTGGCAGAGTCATGTACGGGTGGTCTGATCGGGGCGAAGATTACGAACGTGTCGGGGAGCTCCGAGTACTTCGAGAGAGGAGTGATCACGTACAGCAACCAGGCCAAGACCGAGCTTCTGAAAGTCCCCAGCGAGATGATCGAAAGGCACGGAGCCGTCTCGGAGCAAGTGGCTATTCTGATGGCCGAGGGGGTGAGAAAGCTGGCCAAAACCGACTACGGTCTCTCCGTGACCGGAGTTGCCGGACCGACCGGCGGGACGTCGCAGAAGCCGGTAGGACTGGTCTTCGTCGGCTTTGCCCACGAAAACGACTCTTTCGCTCGGAAGTTTACCTTCGGAGAGGATCGAAACGTAAACAGAGAGCGAGCCGCTCAGACGGCTCTGAATCTGGTGAGGCTGTTCTTGGAGAAAGCGGTCAACGGATTAAGCGGATTAAACGGATAAACACCCAGCAAAGTCAACACCCTATTCTTAGGCAAAACTGTCATGCGAACCTTTATCGCTGTTGAGCTGCCGGAGAAGATCAAGGAACAAATCGAAGGACTGCAAGCACCATTCAAGAAGACCGACACCCACGTCTCCTGGGTCAAACCGAAGAATATACACGTCACCCTGAAGTTCTTGGGTGAGGTTCCGGAGGAGAGGATGGACCAGGTCTTCTCCGCCACCCAGAAAGCGGTGGAAGGCGCAAAGAAGTTCAGCATGAGTCTAAGAGGTACGGGCGTCTTCCCCAATCCAAGGAGGCCCAGGGTGATATGGGTGGGCGCCGGATCGGGGGGGGAGGAGCTCTCTTTGCTGGCGGGCAGAATCGAGCAGGAAATGGAGGAGATCGGTTTCCCCAGAGAGAAAAGAAAATACTCGGCGCATTTCACCATTGGGAGAGTGAAATCTCCGAAGAATGTTGAGAAGCTCATGGAGTTGGTATCCGCTTCGGATTTTCAGACCGAGGAGATCGAGGTGAACGAGGTGGTGGTGATGAAAAGCCAGCTCGATCCTCGGGGGGCCATATATACGCCGCTGAAGAAGACACCCTTGGCCGGATAGATCAACCGATGGGTCAGCGGATGAAGCGCCCGTCCGGGGGCGTTGGTCTGGACGGATTGAACGGATCAGATACAGATCGATAAACGGATTAAGGTTTTTCATGAGGGGCTAAGCAAAACTGGCCAGGAAAGCGAGGTGAGAAGAATGGCAGACGTACAGGAAGAAAGGAAAAAGGCCTTACAGCAGGCGGTCACTCAGATTGAACGACAGTTTGGAAAGGGTTCTATCATGAAACTGGGGACCGACTCGCTGGGCGAAAGCATCCCGGTGATATCCACCGGCTCGCTGGGCTTGGATGCCGCCCTGGGCGTTGGCGGCGTGCCCAGGGGAAGGATAATAGAGGTTTTCGGACCGGAAGCCTCGGGCAAAACCACCTTGGCTCTGCACATCATGGCAGAGGCCCAAAAAAAGGAGGGTGTGGCCGCATTCATCGACGCGGAGCATGCCTTCGACGCCGCCTATGCCAGGAATCTGGGCGTGAACATCGACGACCTTTTGGTCTCGCAGCCCGATACCGGGGAGCAGGCCCTGGAGATCGCCGAGACACTGGTGCGCAGCGGGGCGGTGGACGTCATAGCGGTCGATTCGGTGGCCGCCCTGGTTCCCAAGGCGGAGATCGAGGGGGAGATGGGCGACTCGCACATGGGGCTGCAGGCCAGGCTGATGTCACAGGCCATGAGGAAGCTGGCCGGCACAATCAGCAAATCCAAAACCTGCCTGGTCTTCATCAACCAGATCAGGATGAAGATCGGGGTGATGTTCGGCAACCCGGAGACCACCCCCGGCGGCAATGCCCTCAAGTTCTACTCGTCGGTGAGACTGGACATCAGGCGGATTTCATCCATCAAGGAGGCGGACAGAATCCTGGGATCGCGCACCCGGGTCCGGGTGGTCAAAAACAAGGTGGCGCCCCCATTCAAGAGTGCGGAGTTCGACATAATCTACGGAAAGGGGATCTACGGATTCGGAGAGCTGATCGATCTGGGCGTGGCCCAGAAGGTGGTGGACAAAAGCGGCACCTGGTTCTCGTACAAAGACGAGCGCTTGGGACAGGGAAGAGACAATGCCGCCAAGCTGCTGCTGGAAAACCCGGACTTGGCTCAGGAAATCGACCGGAAAATCAGAACCAGCCTGGGGCTGATTAAGGAGAAAGAAGAGGAAAAAGAAAAGGAACCGGTCAAGAAGTAGTCCCTTATGCTCTTGGGATTTCAGCGGACAGCGACCGTATCCGAGCATGGCGAAGAATAGGACCATCACCCGGATCCAAACGCAGAAGAAGGACCCCCGCAGGCGGTCGGTATTCCTCGACGGAAAGTTTGCGTTCGGGCTGGACGAGGAAGTCGTATCCAGGCTGGGCCTGGAAAAAGGCGAGACCTTGACCGAACCCAGGTTCAAGGAGATATTGGGTCAAAAGGCCGAAAACGAAGCCAAGAACGCCGCACTCAGATTTCTCTCCTTCCGCCGCCGCACCGAGAAGGAGATAAAAGACAAACTAAGGAAGAAAGGTTTCGATGACAAAAGCATCAGAAGGACGATTGAGAAGCTAAAAGAATACGATCTGGTCAACGACTCAGAATTCGCCAACGCCTGGGTGAAGGAGAGATTGGCCTACAAGCCCAGAGGCAGGAAACTGCTGGCGCAGGAACTCTGGAAAAAGGGGATAAAGAAGGATATAATAGACCAGGTTACGGAAGAGTTGTGCCAGGATGAGGAGAAATCGGCCGCGGAGCTTCTGGAGAAGGTTAAGGGCAGGTACAAGAACCTGGAACCAAAGGTGGCAAGAAGGAGGATGTACGGTCTGCTGATGAGGAGAGGTTTTTCCTACGAGACCGCGAGAAGCGCCATGGCACTTCTGATTTCTTCTGCTGACCGCGAATAACAAAGCCGAAGTCGGTGACATCGATAAAGACTGGTTCTTCTCGGACCCACAGATTGAAAAGAGATATGGAGCTTAAACTGGAGCCCATCGGCGTAATTCACTCTCCCTATAAGAAGAAGGAGGATATTCCCATACAGGGAGTCTTCGGGCCGGAGGGAGTCGGAACCATCGAGGTCTTCGAAGAGTATGCCGAAGGTCTGACCGACGTGGAAGGGTTTTCGCATCTTGTGATAATCTATCACTTTCATAAGTCGAAGGGTTTTTCGCTTTTGGGGAAGCCGTTCTTGGAGGACAAGCTGCACGGCATCTTCGCCATCAGGTCACCGCATCGACCCAATCATCTGGGAGTTTCGGTGGTGAGGCTTTTGGAAAGAGACGGAAACACCTTAAGAGTGGCAGAGATCGACGTCTTTGACGGCACGCCGCTTCTGGACATTAAGCCCTACGTGCCCAAGTTTGACGAGCGGAAGAACGTAAAGATAGGATGGTTGGAAGGAAAACTGGACCAGTAACCAGACAGCCAAAATGAAAAGCGACCAGATCAGAGAGAAATTCCTCGAATTCTTCGAGAAGAGAGATCATAAGATATTTCCCAGCTCGTCCTTGATTCCCAAGGACGACCCAACCCTTCTCTTTGCCAACGCAGGGATGAACCAGTTCAAGGACGTCATATTAGGCAGAAAGAAGGCCGAACCAAAGCGGGCCGCCTCGTGCCAGAAGTGCATCCGGGTGTCGGGGAAACACAATGATTTGGAGGAGGTGGGCAAGGATACCTCTCATCACACCTTCTTCGAGATGCTGGGTAACTGGTCTTTCGGAGATTACTTCAAGAAGGATGCCATCATATGGGGCTGGGAATTCTTAACCGAGGTCTGCGGCCTGCCCAAGGAGAGACTTTGGGCCTCGGTGTTCAGAGACGATGATGAGGCGGAAAAACTATGGTACAAGCATACCGACATCAAGAAGGGCCGGGTCATAAGATGCGACGAGAAGGAAAATTTTTGGGAGATGGGCGAGGTGGGCCCCTGCGGCCCCTGTTCGGAGATTCACTACGACAAAGGTGAAAAGTACAAGTGCGAACGCCCGGACTGCGGGGTCAACTGCCCTTGCGGAAGGTTTGTGGAGGTATGGAATCTGGTGTTCATGCAGTTTCATAGGGATGAGAAGGGAAATCTCTCGGATCTGCCCGCAAAGGTGGTAGACACCGGGATGGGTCTGGACCGGCTGACCGCCATCATGCAGAATGTAGACTCCAATTATGATACCGATCTCTTCGCCCCCTTAATCAGGCAAATCGAGAACGCGTCCTCGCTTTCCTACAAAGGCTCGGACCGGGAAGAGTCCTTCCGGGTGATAGCGGATCACATCCGGGCGCTCTCCTTCGCAATAGCGGATGGAGCCATCCCCTCCAACGAGGGACAGGGCTACGTGGTCCGAAGGATACTGAGAAGAGCCGCCCGACACGGAAGGCTCCTTGGTCTGCACAAACCTTTCATGTACCAGCTATCCAGCGTGGTGGTGGACATCATGGGAAAGACCTATCCCGAACTCGAGGCCAGGAAGGAACATGAGGCCCTGGTGATCAAATCCGAGGAGGAGAGATTCGAGGAGACTTTGGACTTGGGTCTGGAGCTCTTCGAGAATGTGTCGGAAAGGGTCCGCAAGGAGGGATCCAACACCATTCCCGGGGGGGAGGTCTTCAAGCTCTACGATACTTACGGATTCCCCCTGGACCTCACTCAGGTGATAGCTCAGGAAAAAGGATTGTCCGTGGACGTGGCGGGATTTGAGAAGCTGCTCGAGGGACAGAGAGAACGCTCCCGGACTGCTACCACGGGCGTTACCGTGCCCATTCTGGCCGAGTGCCAACACAAGAGTGAATTCGTGGGATACGAAAGGGTGGAGGAGAAGGCCAAGGTTCTGGAACCGTCCGACCAGCAGATGTTGATTTTGGATAACACCCCCTTCTATGCCGAGGCAGGCGGGCAGGTGGGTGATATCGGGGTCATAAGTGCGCAAGGCTTCGAGTTCCAGGTCGATCAGACCAAAAAGGAGGGCGACACCATATATCACCTGGGAAAGGTGACCGAGGGATCGGTGCAGGAGGTTCTGAACAAGACGGTTGTGGCAAAGGTCGATATCGACAGAAGAAACTCCATCAAGAGAAATCACACCGCCACTCATCTTCTGCACAGGGCGCTCAGAGAGACTTTAGGTGAGCACGTGAATCAGTCCGGATCCTTGGTTGCGCCGGATAGACTGAGATTCGACTTCACCCATTTCAAAGCCATGGATGAGGCGGAGATCGCCAAGGTGGAGTATCTGGTTAACCGCCGAATCTGGCAGAACTGCCCGGTAAGCTGCGCTCAGATGCCGTTCGAGGAGGCTAAGAAATTAGGCGCCATGGCCCTGTTTGGCGAAAAGTACGAGGATATCGTGCGCATGGTGGAGGTGGAAGGGTTCTCCAGGGAGCTTTGCGGCGGCACCCACGTGAGCGCCACGGGTGAGATCGGTTTGTTCAAGATCGTCTCCGAGACCGCCATCGCCGCGGGGATGAGAAGAATCGAGGCGGTAACAGGGGAAGGCGCCTATCAGTTGGTGAAGAGGCAAAAGGAGCTTATTGACGATCTGACATTGGTCTTAAAGACATCGGAGGAGAATCTTACTGAGAGGGTAGAGACCCTGCTTAAGACAACCAAGCAGTTGGAGAAGAAGGTAAAGGAGGCTCAGAAGGAGTCGGCCAAAAGCAGAATCGAAAAGCTTGCGGAATGCTCGGTCGACGTTGACGGCATCAAAGTCATCGCTCACCAGATGGAGGCCGAGACGCGGGATGATCTTCTGGATCTGGCAGACACCATAAGGGAAAAGTTGAAGTCGACAGTTGGAGTTCTCGCTGCGATCATGGATGAAAAGATCGCCTTCGTGGCCGTGGTCACCGACGATTTGATCAAGTCCAAGAATATAAAGGCAGGTCAGGTGGTTAAGGAAATCTCCAAGCTCGCCGGAGGGACAGGCGGAGGGAAACCTCATCTGGCGCAAGGCGGAGGGAAGGATTTGGGCAAGCTGAGGAAGGCTTTGGATGGCTTGCCGGAGATCGTGAAGAAGATGACAAAATAGAAGCCTCACCCCCTGTTTCCCCCTCTCCGTCAAACGGAGAGGGGGACCAAAGGGGGAGAGGTAAATTGAGCCCATGTCCATTTATCAGAGGCTGTTAGACATCAGAGACGCAAAAGGCGCGGGATTCCTGGTCCTTCTCGATCCGGATCGGATGGGCGTCTCCCAGATTGTCGAGCTGGCGCAGAAATCGGAGCAGGGGGGAGCGGACGCCTTTCTGGTTGGTTCCAGCCTACTTCTTTCCACCCGATTCGACGAAGCGGTCAAGGAGATAAAGGCCAACGTCAGCGTTCCGGTGGTCATCTTTCCGGGTAATGCCAATCAGGTGTCACGACATGCCGACGCAATTCTATTTCTCTCGCTTCTAAGCGGCAGGAACCCGCATCTGTTAATCGGAGAGCAGGTGAAGGCGGCGCCGGCCATAAAGGAGTTCGGCTTAGAGCCGATCCCCACCGGATATTTGCTTATTGAGTCCGGAAGCACCACCTCCGTCCAGTTCATGAGCAACACCCAGCCTATACCCAAGAACAAGCCGGACGTGGTCAAGGCTCATGCTCTGGCGGCAGAGTATTTTGGAATGAAATTCGTTTTTCTGGAAGCCGGCTCAGGCGCGGATAACCCGGTGCCGGACGAGATCATTCGCCAGGTAAGAGACTTCGTCTCTCTCCCCATTATCGTGGGCGGTGGTGTAAAAGATCCGGAGGCTGCGCACAGCAAGGCCAAAAGCGGGGCCAGTTTCGTTGTGATCGGGAATTTCTTGGAGGAAGACGATTCCATAATAGAGGAGTTCGCCGAGGCGATACATATCGGCAAGAAGGCAAGATCTATTTAGGTTGACTGGCGCGATGTCGAGACAAGCACGACACACGACGTCATTGCGAGGAGCGGTCGGACGACCGCCCGTTTGGGCGCAGCGACGAAGCAATCCCTTTGTACTGCCACCTGTTAGGGATTGCTTCGCTTCGCTCGCAATGACACAGAGACTTTCGTCATTGCGAGGAGCCCCCGCACGGGGGCGACGTGGCAATCCCTCCGTAATGCCACCGGCCAGGGATTGCTTCGCTTCGTTCGCAATGACAGATGGGTCAAACACCGCCGGATAAGCAGAGGCCTAAAATGGATGCAAAAGCAGACGACAAGATCAACTTGATCCGGAAAGAGATTCAGGAGAGCGTTGAGCTGAAGAATCTGGTTAAGGAGAAGCTCTCCGAGAGGATCGTCGAGGTGGCTCACGCTTTGGCTGTCTGTATCGAGAATGGGGGCAAGCTCCTGCTCTGCGGCAATGGCGGCTCGGCCGCCGATGCCCAGCACTTCGCCGGTGAGCTGGTGGTCCGGCTCTCCTCCGATTACACCCGCAGCGCTCTTCCCGCCATCACCCTATCCAGCAACGATTACGTTCTCACCGCCTGCGCCAACGATTTTGGCTTCGAGCAGGTATTCTCCCGCCAGATCGAGGCGTTAGGCAAGCCCGAGGATGCGCTTCTGTACATCAGCACCAGCGGCAACTCGCCCAATCTGATAGTTGCGGCGGAGAAGGCCAAAGAGAAGAAAATGAAAACCGTCGGGCTACTCGGCCGCGACGGAGGAAAGCTGAAAAATCTCTCTGATCTCTCCATCATAGTTCCCTCAAACAACACCCCCCGAATTCAGGAAATCCATATCTTCATCTGCCATATCCTCTGTGAGTTGGTGGAGAAGGAACTGTTCGGCTAGGTTCCCCGTGAATCCGAAGCTGAGTCGATTCGCCGCGGGCATTCGCACGCCCCCAAAAAGTCTTGACTTCTCAAGCCCAAACGCATACACTGACAAAAAGGGATTTCGGTTTAAGAACTGGGAATATCAGGCCTGCAGGGTGGACTCCATCGGGCTAAGGCATCCACAGAAGCGCGGGCAGCATGGTCTTTGGATCGGGCAAACGTTAGAATGCACATATCTTGGTTTATCGCAATTCGCCGGCGTTGGCCGGCGCAGAGGGAAGGAGGTGAAGATCGAGCAAATTCGTACCAGCAGTTGTATTTAGCGGCCACTGAGTCTAGCTAAGTGGCAGCGACGGATGAGAACCCGAAAGGTTGAAGGAGGAACCACCATGCCCGGAAGAATCTTGCAGATCAATTTCAAGTTCAACATTACCAGGCCCGACTACGAGAAGGCCGTGTCTGAACTCGCCGCAAAGTTCGCAGCGCTTGCCGGTCTGCGCTGGAAGGTCTGGATCATGAATGAAGCTGAGAAGGAGGCAGGGGGAATCTACATGTTCGAGGATGAGGCATCGGTTAAGGCCTACCTGGATGGACCTCTGGCAGCGGGGGTGATCAGTCATCCGGCCCTAAGCGATTTCAGCGTCAAGCAGTTCGACGTGATGGACGACGTGAGCAAAATAACGCGTGGCCCGGTTTAAGGAGAATTGCGGGGGTGCAGAGGCGAGCAACCTCTGCACTCCTGCCGCCGCTCTTCTTCGCCTGCTTTCGTTTCCCAACTCTCGCAAAGCCTGGTGATCAAAACGCGCTGCCTCAAGTTCAAAAATCCTTGACATCTCCATCAGAATCTCATAAACTGGAAAACGTGCTGTCCTAAGCGATACCGCAATTACTACTTCAGGGAGTATTGAATGAAAAGAAGATACCAGCTTCTCTTTATACTTGCGATCATACTGCTCGTCTTTTCCTGCGGAGAGCGCTGTTACGACGGAAGGACCGCCATCATGTATGCCTTCCATGCCGAGGGACAGCTTTTGAGAGGCCAGATGGACTTAGAGGATAGCCTGTTTACGCTGGGAAGGGTCTTTTGGATCGGGAAGCTGGAGAGCAAGGAGGTGATAGTGGTCAACTCCGACGTGGGCATCACCAACGCCGCCATGACCGCCCAGCTTCTGATCGATAGATTCAGGCCCAAACAGATACTCTTCACCGGCATATGCGGGGGGATCGATCCGGAAAATGCTATCGGTGACATCGTAATTCCGGAGTATTGGGTCACCCATGATTATGGACTCTATAATCAGGACGGCTTCTCCACCGGCGCCATCTATCTTCATCTACCGGAGAAAGCGGGGTCGGATACGGTGACCTTCTTTCCCGTGGATGAGGGTCTTCTCAAAACAGCAGAAAATGTGAAGCCGGAATTGAAAATGATCCTCAGCAGAGCTCCGCAAATCAAAGTGGGCGGAAACGGGGCCAGCGGGAACTCCTTCATCGATCAGGCAGAAAAGCGGGAGTGGCTAAGAGAGAAGCTGGATGCCCAGATCGTCGACATGGAATCGGCAGCGGTAGTGCAGGTGGCAGCGGTGAACGGAGTTCCCATCCTTGTGGTCAGGTCCTGCTCGGACTTAGCCGGCGGCTCCGGGTCGTCCACCGCCAGGGACGAGCTGCAGGAATTCTTTGGTGTGGCGGCGGACAACAGCGCCGGCTTTGTGCTGGAGTTTTTGAAACAGATGTAGGATGTGGGGGTTGAGCTTCCGCTTCGCCCTCAACCCGGCGCCACGAACGGCGCCATACAAACAAGACAATCTTTAAGCTAAGAATGAGCGCGAAACGAAAGGCAGAAAGAGTGGCGGCAGCCAAGAAGGGCGATAAGGTAAAGGTACACTACACCGGCAGGTTGGAGGATGGGACGGTATTCGACACCTCGGTTGAGCGCGGGCCGTACGAGTTCACCATCGGTCAAAGCAAGATCGTACCCGGCTTTGCCGAGGCGGTCGTCGGAATGAAGCCGGGTCAGTCCAAAACCGTCGAGATCCCGGCCAAGAAGGCCTACGGCCTTCATCGCAAGGACATGATCGCGGTGATCGAGCGGAGCAAGCTTCCGGCCGATTTGAACCCGGAAGTCGGCCAGCGGCTGCGCATCGATCAGGCCGACGGCCAGAAGATACCGGCCACGGTGGTCGAGGTCTCCGATTCGACGGTGACGCTGGACGCCAACCATCCCCTGGCCGGCAAAGATCTGGTCTTCGACATCGAGCTGCTGGAGATCGGCTGACTCTTGGGTGTGAAAGTCCCTTCGAAGCCCTTGAGGCTTTTCATTGGAGTTGGAGGTGTCGTGTGACCGGTTCCAAGATTACCGCTGACTCGTGCGATGCGCAGAGCATGTCCTATTATCTCAAGCTCAGAGATCTCATTCATGGGGTAGACAAGCTGATCGCATCGGCCATTCACCAGAGCGTCACCATGATCACGGCAAGCCTGACTTTGGGGGTGGTGCTTTACGAGAAGCTGGGCGACCCCCTGAATGCAACCATCTTAGCCCTTCTTCTCACCATCGCGGCATTCTGGATAACGCTGAATGCCAAGAAGAGAATACGGTTCTACTCCGAGATACTTAACCAGGCGGTCAAAGTGGCGGGAGACGCAGAGGATTCTCTGATTGCCGACGACGATATGAAAATCACCCGGCGAATCGCAAAAGAGGTCAAGTACTCGGACATCGGAGGAGTCAATATCTACCTGGCCAGCAGCCACGTGTTCTTTGTAATCGAGGCAGCGCTGTTCTTGTACTTCTCTATCAACGCGGTCATCATGCTCCTCGGCTGACCGCTCTGAAGCAGGACGGATTCCGCGCTCTGAGGTATCATCTTATTCCGCAAGGAGACATCAGAATATGAACAACGCCGCGCAGGACTCATTGGCTGAGTTGGAGAAGAAGGTCAAGGCTTTGGTTCCTGATCCGAATCACCCGGACGATTCGTTTATAATAATCACGCTGCAGGAGGCCATTGCCGCAGCGAAGGAGGGGAATTTCGCGGTTGGCGCGGTCCTGGTTCGCGAAAACGGTGAGGTCGTTGAGAGGGGGCACAATCGTGTGTTCAATCCCCACTTCCGCAGCGACCTGCATGCCGAGATGGATGTAATGACCAGGTTCGAAGAGCGCTTCCCCGAAACCAAGAGCATGAAAGGGTTCGTTCTGTATACTTCGCTGGAACCCTGCCCCATGTGTTTTGCCCGGCTGATTACCTCCGGGGTGAGAAGCGTGTATTACGCTTCGGCCGATGAGCATGGCGGCATGGTCCACAAATTGGAGCAAATGCCCCCCGCGTGGATCGAATTGGCCAACCGGCAGAAGTTTGCTAAAGCCCAATGCTCGCCGAAGTTGAGCGATCTGGCCTTTCAGATCTTCTTGACCACCGCCGCAGAGAACAACAGGAAGCTGCAGGAGCGTTAAACAGATTCTCCTTGCCTTCAACTCCCCTGAACCGGAAGTCTTGACTTCTGATTCAAAATCCACTACAATATCCAGGAATGCGCTGCGGACGTCCCGATGGAGGGGGAGTTCGCCGCCGTAAGAAGGAGGTTTAACGTGACCAGAACGATCATCTTGTGGGTGTCCGCGGTACTATTGATTTGCAGCGCCGCCGGGGCGCAGGATAGTGGTTTTGGACTGGGGATCATCATCGGCGAACCTACGGGTATAAGCGTGAAGCAGTGGACCGGCACTAAAACGGCGATCGATGGGGCAATTGCCTGGTCTTTTGATGATGAAAGCGCTTTGCACCTGCACGGTGATTTGCTGTATCACAGTTTCAATCCTCCCAGGATCAACCGGGGCAAATTCGCCTGGTATTACGGAATAGGCGGCAGGATCAAATTCGAGGACGACAGCAAGATCGGCGTACGGGTGCCGTTAGGCATGGATTATTTCTTCGGATCGGCACCATTGGATTTCTTTTTTGAAATAGTCCCCATACTCGATTTGGCGCCCAGCACGGACTTCAGCCTGAACGCAGCGATCGGGATCAGGTACTTCTTCGGAGAAGAGACGTACAGGTAAGTCTGCACGAGACCCGATCTGGTGCCTGAGAATTCGAATCCTTTTCAGAGCAAATAGACTGCTTGAGGGAAAGTTTGGTGAATACCAGCGAACTGAAGAGAGAAGTGGCCAAGATCACCTGGTGGCACAGGATTGACTTGGGGCATGGGGTGGTGACGCCCGGCGTTGACGATACTCCGGAGAAATTGAAGACGCTTGGCTTCCCCGATGACCTCAGCGGCATGACCGTGCTGGATATCGGCGACTGGGACGGCTTCTTCTCCTTCGAAGCCGAACGGCGGGGCGCCAAGCGGGTTCTGGCCATCGATTCCTGCTACCGGGATGGCGAGAGCTGGCAGACCAATTCGGGCTTCGACCTGGCGCATAGAGTTCTCGATTCCAAAGTCGAGCACCGTGAGATGGACGTGCTCGACGTGTCGCCGGAGAAGATCGGGCAGTTTGATTTTGTGCTGTTTCTGGGCGTGCTTTACCATATGCGTCATCCTCTGCTGGCTTTAGAGAAGGTATTCAGCGTCACCGGAAAGCAGTTGATTTTGGAGACGCACGCCGATATGCTTCTGCATAACAGACCGGCCATGGCGTTTTATCCTGAAAAGGAATTGGAAAACGATCCGACCAACTGGTGCGGGCCGAACGCTGCGGCGGTTGAGGCCATGCTCAAATCTGTCGGATTTCGAAAGGTCGAGGTGGTTTCGGGAAAATCACTTCTTTTCCGGTTGGGCCGGGCGGTCAAGTGGAGAATCCAGCACGGCAAGCCGTTCATGGACACGGTGCAGCGCGACAGGCTGGTGTTTCACGCCTGGCGATAGGCGACAAATTTGGTGAATCTATGGCCGAATACAAGACGGATTGCTCGCATTCTGGTCCACTCTGGGATGATCTCTAATCGGTCTCAATACCAGGCGCTGTCTGTACCGGATTCGTCAAGGCCTCTGGCGTTTTACCCCAAAGCGGGAGCCTCCTGCAATTGTCTACCCAAAAGAAAATCGCAAAGAACGCCGTCCATAATTTCCTGGTAAAGGCCATAGCTCTAACCTTCGGCTTCATCGCCTCGGTGGTGGTGGCGCGGTTTCTTGGCCCGGAGAAGTACGGCGTGTACAGCTTCGTGGTCTGGTTTCTTACCATGGTGGGGCTTCTGGCCCATCTGGGCATACCCACTACTATCACCAAGTATGTCTCGGAGTACTGGGGGAGGAAAGACTTCTCCGCCATCGGCGAGATCCTCCGGCGTTTGCTGAGAATCGAGTTTTCGGCGGGAGTGGTGCTGAGTTTGGCTCTGTTTTTTCTGGCTCCGACCATCTCCCGGTGGTACGATAACCCGGAGCTCACGCTCTATCTGAGAGTAGCCGCCTCGGTCATCCTCCCTCTGACTCTGATGTTCTTCTACAATGGCCTCTTCTGCGGGCTGCAGCGGTTCGATCTGATAGCCAAGACTAACCTGATGGTCTCTCCGGTCACGGTGCTGGTCATCATTCTGATCATATATCTGGGCGGAGGCATAGAGTGGCTGGTGGCGGTAAGCGCATTGGCCAACATCCTCTTTGTGGGATGCTATGTATATTACAGGAGGACCAGATTCGCCGTCATTCAGCAGAGCACATCCAAGCACGATTTTGGGGGTAAGCTGCTTAAGTTCTCCGCCACCGCTTTCGTGGTGCTGCTTTTGGATGCCATAGTCTGGGAGCGGTTCGGGATCTTTTTCTTGAGTATATACAGCACCCCTTCGGAGATCGCGTTCTATAACGTGGCTTTCATCTTCTCGAGCCGTACCATGGTTCTGCTTCCCGGCGCTTTAACCGGCATCCTGCTTCCGGCCATGTCGGAGGTGTACGGCGGAGGTGACAGGCAGGAGCTTGCCCGGGTGCACTCCAATTCCACCAAGTACCTGGCCATGCTGGCAATCCCTTTGTGTCTGGGAGGAATCGGCATTGCCGGGCAACTCTTCCCGGTGCTGTACGGCGCATCTTATCAGGCCGCCTCCTTGGTTTTTGTGATTTTGCTTTTGGGGGGCACGGTGGGTTCGATCGGCACCTCCAGCTATATGCTTCTGTATGCCCAGGAGAAACAGAACATCGTGCTGCGGGTGGGTATCGTATCCGCTCTGGTAAATATCCTGGCCAGTTGGCTTTTGGTGCCTGTTCTGGGATCGAAGGGGGCAGCCCTGGCCGTCGGTCTGAGCCAGTCTCTGGGTGGGGTGCTTTTGATCACCTACGCCTACCGGAAGTCGATGAGGCAGCCCTTTCCGGGCAGATCCCTTCTGAGAGTCTTCTGTGCCGCCGTCGTTATGGGATGCGCTGCGTTTCTACTCTGCAATAGCATAAAGGGCCCGGTTGGTTTGACTCTGGCTTTGGTCTGTGCCCTGCCCATATACGTCTTTAGCCTGTTTCTCTTCCGGAGCTTCACCTCCGGGGACATTCACCTGCTCCAGGCGGCTCTTCAGCGGCTGCCCGAAAGGTGGGGCAGGATGGCCGAGGGAGCCGTAGGCTGGTTGATCAGGCTTTTCTATCCGAGCAGTTGAACTTGGACGGTCAGCCAGACGCGAATTCACCGGGACGCGGGGAAAGAACAGACGAGAAGAGTCTGAGGTATGAAGGAAAAACCAAGAATCGCCATCAACGCTACCTCGGTGGGGGAAGATCCCACCGGCCTGGGGGTGTATACATACGAGATGCTGGTGGAGTTGTTGAAAGCTGATCACGATTTCGTGATTTTCGCCAGCTCCGGCGAATTAAGAAGGCGATACGGCGATAAGGTCATTCCGGTTAGCCCCCGCACCTCTCCGGCCCTGGGCGGCAAGGGACACCTGGCCCGCTATCTCTGGGAGCAGACCCTTTTGCCCTGGGAATTATGGAGACGGAAGGTCGCGTTACTCTACTCCACGGTTCCCGAGGGGATTCTGAATCCTCTCTCCAGGCGAAAGCAGATCATAACCGTTCTGGACATCATACCTGCCAAGTACCACCGGCTCTTCCCCAAGATGAGATATCATTTCCTGTATGATTTACCTATTCTTCTACGGAATGCAAAAAGGGTGGTGTGCGCATCCGAGAACACCAAAAAGGACCTGGCCAGCTTTTACGGGATCAAAGATAAGCCTATAAGCGTGATCTATCCGGGACTGAACCGACAGAGGTTCTATCCCCGGGAGAAAGGTTTGGCAAAAAAGCGATACGGGCTCGGAGATTACCTCTTCTACGTGGGAGATATGAGACCCTACAAGAACCTGGACCGCTGTTTGAAGGCCTTCGCCCGGCTCAACTTACCGGACCTGAGGTTCGCGGTGGTGGGGAAGAAGGACCCTCGATTCTATCCCAACTTGAAAAGGGAGGTTGACCGGTTGTCGTTGAAAGACAAGGTGGTTTTCATGGGTTATGTCCCCGGCGACGACCTCCCCTCTCTCTACTCCGAGGCCAGAGCCTTGATCTTCCCGTCACTCTACGAGGGCTTTGGCCTGCCGCCTCTGGAGGCCATGGCCTGCGGTTGCCCTGTGGTCACCTCAAGGGCAGCCTCTCTGCCGGAGGTTTGCGGCCATGCGGCGCACTATGTGGACCCCGAGAGCGTGGACAGCATCGCCGAGGGCATGCACAAGGCGCTTACGAACAACGACTTGCGGCGCACACTGGTCGAAAGGGGCCTCAAAAGAGCGAAGCTCTTCAGTTGGGAGAAAGCGGCCAAAGAGATTCTCAACATCTTTGAACAGGTGCTTTGACCGCCCGATCCCCGGCTGACCGCGTCTTCTCCCGTTCCGCAAGAACCCCTAATCTCCATTCACTTTCAAAACCGGCGACCCTTCGTCTGTAACGGGCCGGTCGGGCCTGACGGATGACCGCAGATGAGCCCTAAAAGGGAATGCCCGGGGCAAAGAAATGTTGACAATGAGCGTCTATTAGTTATTATTGAGGTTTGTCCAGAAAAGATAATCTCTTGCTTCAGGAGGTCGTTGTGAAGGACTTTGGGATTGATCAGATCAGAAACGTGGGAGTGGTCGGCCATGGGGGTGTAGGTAAAACCTCCCTGGTGGAGGCCATGCTCTACGATGCCAAGGTCACCACCCGGCTGGGCAGCGTTGACGATGGAACCAGCTTGTCCGATTACACCAGTGACGAGATAGAGAGGAAGATATCCATCGGCGCATCTCTGCTTCACTTTGAATGGAAGAACCACAAGGTCAACGTCGTGGATTTGCCCGGCTACCAGGACTTCATTGGGGAGGTGGTAGGAGGACTGAGAGTTGCCGAGACCGCCCTGATCCTGCTCTCCGCCCAGGCGGGGGTTGAGGTGGGGACCGAGCAGGTGTGGAACATCGCGGACAAGTACAAGCTGGCTCGGATCTTCTTCGTCAACAGGATGGAAAAGGAGCACGCCGATTTCGAAAAGGTGCTGCAGCAGGCTAAGGAGAGTTTCGGACACAAGGTGATTCCCTTTCAGGTACCCATCAGCCCGGGACCGGATTTCAAGGGGGTGGTCGACCTGGTGAGGATGAAAGCTCTTTATTTCGATAAGGACGGAAAGGCCAGGGAGGATAAGATTCCCGCCGAGCTGGAGGCAAAAGCCAAGGAGTATCGTGAGAAGATCGTGGAAGCGGCGGCTGAGACGGACGACGCGCTCATGGAGAAGTACTTCGACAAAGGACAGCTGGGCGACGATGAGATAAAGAAGGGGTTGCGAAAGGGAATTGCCGAGAAGTCGATTTACCCCGTGGTTTGCGGATCGGCATCAGAGAATATCGGGGTCACGGCCCTGCTCGACTTGCTCGCAGCGTATCTTCCCTCGCCGGCGGATTTTGGCCAGGTGGAGGGACAGGTGCCGGGGTCGGACAAAGAAAGAATCATGAAAATAAGCCCGGATGAGTCCCTATGTGCCTTCGCCTTCAAGACCGTCTCCGAGCCGCACGTGGGCGAGCTGACTTTCTTGAGAGTATTCTCCGGAAAGCTGCAATCCGGGATGGACGTATACAACTCCACGCGCGAGGTCTCCGAGAGAATCGGCCAGATTTTTGCCCTAAACGGCAGGGATAGAAACGAGATCGGGATAGTGAACGCCGGAGACATCGCCGCCCTGGTCAAATTGAAGAGCACCAAAACTGGCGACACTTTCTGTGACAAGAAAAGTCCCGTGATATTGCCCCCGATCGGTTTCCCCACGCCGGTGATAAACATGGGCATCCGGCCCAAGAATCGGGGAGATGAAGAGAAGATCGCCAGCGGATTTGCCAAGCTGCACGAGGAGGATCCCACCTTCATCATGGAGGTGGACGCCGACATCAGGCAGACCATCATCTACGGGCAGGGAGAGTTGCACCTAGAGATAATGGTGGATCGATTGAAGAGAAGGTTCGGGGTGGAGGTTGAACTGGAAAAACCCAGGATACCTTTTCGGGAAACCGTCACCGCTAAGGTGGAAGCCCAGGGAAAATACAAAAAGCAGTCCGGGGGAAGAGGCCAATACGGTGATGTCTGGATTCGGCTTGAGCCCCAGCCCCGGGGAGAAGGATTCGAGTTTGTGAACAAGATCGTGGGAGGAGCCATCCCCTCCAAATTCATTCCCTCAGTTGAGAAGGGAATTGTGGGCGCCATGGAGGAAGGGGTTTTAGCCGGCTATCGGGTGGTGGATGCCAAAGTGACCCTTTACGACGGTACCTTCCACGACGTGGACTCATCTGACATGGCCTTCAAGATCGCGGGCTCCATGGGATTCAAAAACGCCGCTGCCAAGGCAAAACCGGTTATGTTGGAGCCGATCTATAACCTGGAGGTGATCGTCCCGGAGGATTTCATGGGCGACGTGATGGGCGATCTCTCCAGCCGGCGCGGCAAGATCGCAGGCATGGACCGGGAGGGGAATTTCCAGAAGATCAAAGCCCAAGCTCCCCTGGCTGAATTGTACAAGTATTCGACCTCCCTAAGATCGTTGACCCAGGGAAGGGGGCTTCACACCAGGCAGTTCTCACATTATGAGGAGGTGCCTCGGGATATCGCCCAGAAGATCATCCAGGAGGCCGAGCAGGCAAAAGAGGAGGAGAAGTAAGAGGGGCAAGGGTCAATAACGACGACGGACGACAGGTTGGGTGGAAGGTTTTGGCCCTGGACAGTGGACTGTCGACCGTGGACGAATTTAGAACGCCGATGTAGCTCAATGGTAGAGCAACTGATTTGTAATCAGTCGGTTGGAGGTTCGATTCCTCTCATCGGCTAAAGCATGATAAGAGAAGGCGGACGAGGATTTCTCGTCCGCCTCTTTTCTGCGCGGCGCGTGAACTCGTGGGCGGGGCACCTCTGCGCGCGTGATTGACTGTAGGGGTCGCACGGACGTGCCCGTCCGGGCATTCATGCGACCCGTGCGTTGCCGGGTCCGATAAATCGGACCCCTACAGAGAATAAAAAGGTGGACGCCCTTCTTGAGCGTCCACCTTCTGCAATGCAAGTTTCTTGTCGGGCAGCTTCGCCCAGACAGGCGTCCGTCCGGACGCAGCCCGACCTACGGTCTTTTACTTGACCGGCTTACTTCCAAGGCGGGTTGCAGCAATTGGGATTGGGCACCGGTCCGCTCTTGTAGAGGTAGCTGACTAAGTAAACGATGTCGCCCACGTTGACAATATCGTCGTTGTTCACGTCGCCAACGCAAGGCATCGGAACAGGCGCCGGTCCACTCTTGTACAAATAGCTGACCAGGTAGACGATGTCACCCACGTTGACTATGCC
>Ga0180438_10000597_pt1 | contig 68220 bp, 64 predicted proteins | sample SS_ome_12_FD_132455 | JGI IMG/M metagenome (GOLD analysis project Ga0180438, IMG submission 132455) | Hypersaline lake sediment archaeal communities from the Salton Sea, California, USA - SS_3_D_2 metaG | ecosystem: Environmental > Aquatic > Non-marine Saline and Alkaline > Hypersaline >...
AGCGTCCAGAATACTCTATGCAATAGCCGATACATACAACCAGGAAAAGATAGAAAAGGAGACCCCCGGTCACCCCCCAAAAAACACACTAAATCACTTCCGCACATCTTTAGTTGCGTGATCAGAGCTGCGAGACTTCAACGCATCCGTGTCGCTGCGACACGCTCTCGCCGCCGGCGGCCCCCCTTGTATTCCAAAACTGACGGCAGGAGGCGGAGAATCCCGGCTAACATGCTTTAAAGCAACGACATAGCCCAATAGGCCGCTTGATCCCCAGCAAGCCGTAGGTCTGCCGGCACTGGCACGGTACTTGCGATAGAGATGAAATCGGTGGCGTGCGAGAGAGGATTTCCAGAAAAATGAAACCTGTGACGTTTTCCTCTGTATTGCCGAATGAAGGTAATCTCAATCCGGTAGGTGCGTGCCACGGAACCGACCAGAACCCGATACTCCCCTGTATCAGGAGGCCGTGATGTTGAAGAGAAGTCGGTTTTTCGTGACAGCAGCGTTACTGGCAATTGTGATGGGGGCTGCCACCGGGACGGTGGCCCAGGAACCGGCAAGCGACGACACCGTGAAAGCCATTGTCGCCCTGCACTGTAACTGCGGCATCAAGATCGACGGCGTTATCGACGAGGACGTCTGGCAACTGGCCCCCAGGTCGGGGGGATTCGTGCAGTATGAGCCCGACGAGGGTAAGCCCGCCTCAGAGTCCACGTTCGTCCGCGTGGCCTTCGACGATGAGGCCCTTTTCGTGGCTTTCGAGTGCTTCGATTCAGAACCCGACAAGATCATAAAGCGGCTCACCCGGCGTGACCGGTATATCGAAGGAGACCTCGTCAACCTCATCATAGACAGCCATCATGACCACCAGACGGCATACGCCTTCGTGCTTTACGCGTCCGGAACGCAGCGGGACGTCTATTATTACAACGATAACTGGAGCAATGACAACTGGGACGCCGTATGGGAGGGCCGGGCCAAGGTTCACGACTGGGGCTGGGTCGCGGAGTTCAAGATACCTTTTCACTGCCTCCGCTACTCCTGCGAGAAAGATCCCGTCTGGGGCATATACTTCAGCAGGAGGATATCCCGCAAGAGCGAACTCGACCGGTGGCTCTTCATCCCGTCGAGCACCAGCGGATTTGTGTCCCATTTCGGGCATCTCGAGGGGCTGTGCGATCTCAAGAGGTCCAACAGGGTAGAGGTGCTGCCGTACGCCGTGTCCTACGCCGAGACCGAGTCCAGGCACGCCGGCAATCCCGACGGCAGGGACTACTCCGGTAACATGGGCTTCGATCTCAAGTACGGTCTCAGTTCCGCCCTGACTCTTGATGCCACCGTGAACCCCGACTTCGGCCAGGTCGAGCAGGACGAGACTGTTCTCAATCTATCCACCTTCGAGACATGGTACCCGGAGAAGCGGCCCTTCTTCCTCGAAGGTGCGCAGATATTTGAGACTTACTACGACCTCTTCTACTCGCGGCGAATCGGAAGGCCGCCGTCTATCTGGCCCGAGGATGTCGACTACTACACCGACCGCCCTATGGCCACCACGATTCTGGGCGCCGGCAAGGTCACGGGCAAGACCAGCGGCGGCACCTCGATAGGTCTCCTCGCATCGATGACCCAGAGGGAACATGCCGATTATGTGGATACCCTGGGTTCCGACCGGCAGGAAGTGATTGAGCCCCGGGCCAGCTTCCTTGTGGCGAGGATCAAGCAGGATGTCCTCGAAAACTCCGAAATCGGAGCCATGGCGACGGCCGTCAACCAGAACACCCTGGATCCCGCCTACACGGGCGGAGTCGACTGGCGCATCCGTTTCCTGGACGGCGATTACCTCACCGACGGTCACGTCGTGGCGTCCAGCACCGCGCCTGACGAGAGCGGCCACGGGGCCATGCTAGGGCTTGAGAAGAGCGGTGGCGAGCACTGGCGGGGATCCATACGCGGGGACTACCGCAGCCGCGAGCTCGACCTCAACAGGATGGGCTTCCTCGGGAGGCCGGATTATCTCTATTCCTGGCTCTGGGTCCAGTACAGGACCAATGAGCCCTGGTGGTTCACGCGCCGCATGTGGCATAACATAAACGTGGGCTATGCCAATAACCTCGACGGCGTCCCGCTTACCAGGGGCGGCAATTACAACAACTACATCGAGCTCAAGAACTACTGGTACATAGGCATGGGAACCTGGCAGGACTATGCCAAGCAGTACTCCGACCGCGAAACCCGCGGGGGACCACCCGCCCCCATACCCATCGGCCAGAACGCGTGGTTCTCGGTGGAGACCGACGCGCGCAAGCCCTACATGGGGGTTCTCGAGTTGAGCGGCGGTGATACCATGGACGGGACGTACTATGCGGTGGGCACATACCTGGAACTCCGGCCGCGCTCCAATATACAGGTGAGCGCGGGACCCAGCTTCAGATCGGACTGGGGCTCCTCCCGCTGGGTTAAAAACACCGAGAACGAGGCCGGCGAGCGCGACAAGGAGATATTCGGCGAGCTGGCTTCCAAGCGGCTTGACATGACCATCAGGGGCACGGTCAATTTCACGCGGGACATATCGCTTCAAATCTATGCCCAGCCATTCATGGCGTCTGTTGACTACAGTAATTTCAAGGTGTTGGTCCCCCCCGATGACTTCGAGTACGTCGGCAAAGACATATACGATGAAGAAGTTGAAGAGCCCGACTACACCTGGGCTTCCTTCAATTCGAACATGGTGCTCCGGTGGGAGTACAGACCCGGAAGCACGCTGTTCTTCGTCTGGGCTCATACCAGGGACACCACCACCGGCTACGGCAACTTTGACCTGGGGCGAGACTGGGATAACCTCTTCGCGAGCGCAGCCACCAACACATTCCTCATCAAGCTCAATTACTGGTTAACCCTCTAGAAGAGGTTCCCTCACGGGGCGAGGCCTTCCGCAAGGGTCCCGCCCCCTGCCTTTCTCATGCGATGCCCGCTTTCGATTCACCTTGAGTCTGGCCAGCTTTTATGAATACATGTAGCCAGAGTGAGGGAGATCGACATGACACCGTCTGAGAATACCCCGGCCGACCCGGACGACATCGAGGTATCGGGGCCATTCGCCTATGTCCGGATCTACACAGGGCCGGAAGGCAAGACCCATTTTGAGGATCTTGAAATGACCTTCGAGCTCAAGGACTTCGCCCCCCCCGCGCCCCCAATATCGGTAAGCCAGGCCTTCATGACGCAGGGCATGACGGTTATCTCGAGCCCCGGAGGCTGGGAAGGCAACTGGCATCCTGCCCCACGGCGCCAGTTCCTCATCATCCTCGTCGGCGAACTGGATGTGGAGGTCTCTGATGGCGAAGTGCGCCGCTTCGGCCCGGGCAGTATCATCCTGGTAGAGGATACCGGGGGTATGGGCCACATATCACGCGTAGTCGCCAAAGAGCGCGGCTACTGCCTGGTCCTGCCGCTTGCGGACGATTAGCTGACAACACCGCGTGCTTCGCGAGTCCTGATACCCTCGCATGTTGCTTGTAGTAGAATACAGCCGACCAGATACCGCACATCAGGAGGCATAACAGTGCGACGGCGGAGGTCGAACAAGGGCGATTTCGAGATATCGGAAATCGGGATAGGCACCTACTCGCTTAGCGGCGTATACGGACGCGCTGATGTCGACTCGGTCCGAGAGATGCTGAAGCGGGCGTTTGAGCTCGGCATCACTTTCTTTGATACAGGCCCTGGCTATGGTGACGCGGAGAAGATCCTGGGTGAGGTGGTCGGGGAGTTCCGGGATGACATATTCATCTCTACGAAGGTAGCGGGAGGCATGGCCGGAGAACCCCTGGCCTATAAAAGCATCATGGCATCCTGCCATCAGAGTCTCAAGAACCTCGGGGTCGATTACATCGACCTCTACGCCGCCCACTTCGACGACGGGAAGACGCCCGTCGAAGAAGTCATCCGGGCTTTCGAGGACCTGAAATCAGCCGGCAAGATACGCTTTTACGGCTTGGGACACGTCTTCGCAGAACGCGCCCCGATGTTCCTCAACAAGGGAGACTTCTCTACCGTCATGGGTGAGCTGAGCGCTGTGTCGGACCGCTACTACACAAGGATGCTGCCGCTGATGAGGACCAGCCGCGCCGACTACCTGGGCTTCTCAGTTACCGGCCGCGGCCTTCTCACGGGATCGGTCAAGGGGCGGTTTGGCCTCGAGAAGGGCGACATCCGGAATGTCGATGCTCTATTCGCCGGAGAGCGCCTGAAGAGCGGTCTCAGGATCGCCGAGAAGATGGCCGAAATCGCCGGCGAGATCGGGGCCAGTCGAGCCCAGGTTGCCATCCGCTGGGCTCTTAACCGCGAGAACGTAATCTGCGCCATATGCGGGCCATCTTCGGTCAAGCATATAGAGGAAAATGCCGGCGCCTCCAGTTTGTGCGGGGATACCGATTCCTTCAAAACCCTAGATAAATTCGTGGAGGAGGAATCCGCCAGTCTTGCTGAGAAGCTCTGCGCGGAGATCGAAGCCATTCTCAGTTCTCCCTTCCTGGGAACCGATGATATCCCCAGGCTGGTTTATGCGGCAGAGAGCATGGGTGAACTCGGCATGGTGCCCGATGAAAGGCTCATTCCAGTCTTCAAGCGGTTGCTCGGTTTGATGAACGATGAGTCATGCGAAGACGGCGCGGTCAACCAGGTAAAGGAGGCTATGGCCGGTTTGCTTCATGACGGGGGGGCCGGCCACCGCCACGCCTAGCTAGACAGGCTGCCGCCCAAGGCCGTTTGCGCAAGGCCGGCGGCCGCGGCCTCGTACCTCGGCGACTATCTCAGAACCACCATCTTCTCAACACTTGTGAATTCGCCTGCCATGAAGCGGCAGAAGAATATCCCGGGAGAGACCGACGAGGCATCCCAAATGGCCCTCTTATAGCCCGCCTGCTGCTCCTCATCAATCAGGCTCGCAACCTGCCGCCCGCGTATGTCATATATCTCAAGTCTGACGTGGCAATCCCGCGGAAGGGCGTATCTGATCTCCGTCGAGCGCGTGAATGGATTCGGACGGTTGGGGGAAAGGGCGAATACTGCCGGTAGACCGGGAGCCGCGGGCTCCCTGACTCCGGCGTCCGGCACCTCCACTATATTGGATATCTCCGACCATATCAGGGCTCCGTCCGCGGTCTTCACCGCGAAATAGTAGATGCTGTCCGGCAAAGCCAGGCCATTTACGACGCAAGTATCCCGCCATCCCGGAGGCCCGGCCATCACTCTTTGCGCGATGGTGTCGGCGTCAGCCCACCAGCTTGCCGTATCCCCATCGGGGAGGACGGTCGAATAGCGAATGTCATATTCGTAGGCCCATCCGCTGTCCGCATCGGCTCCCGGGGCCGTCCAGCAAAGTGTTACCGAAGTATCTTCCTGTGCAATCACCTGGAGGTCGAGGATCGGGGCCGGGGGAAGCGGGTCTTCCACGAAGAGCGGGCAGACGAACTCGCGAGTCAGCGTGTCGTCGGACGCGGTTATCCTGATTTCATGGAATCCCAAAGGCGTGATGGCGCCGGCTTCAAGAGTCAGATTGACTCCAAGTGTGCTGTCCGGCGGTACGCGAACCCGGTTTGCCTCAAATGAGTATAGAACCCCGGGAGGTAGATCCAACACATTGAGGGTCACACTGTCCTCGTAACCCTCATAAGACGGAATGGCAACCAGGTATTCCGTTGGTACTCCCAATGCCGTACGGTGACCGGGCACGGCAAAGAGGCCGAAGGTGCTCCAACCTGACTTGCGGGTAGCGAATATGGTTACCGAATCACCGTCGGAGCTGGCGAGGTATTCGGCGCTACAGGGGTCGTCGTAGACGCGTATTGTGACTTCACCGGCCGCTGTGGGATCGTCCAGGCGGAAGGTTTCCCAGAAACCGCCATTGGCCCCCGTTCGGAAATCGCTATCCTGGTCGGGCGTCTTGGCATTGGTGATTATGGCCATGTGGGCCATACCGAAACCCGGTGGGGGATCGTCCCCGGCTTCCACGTAACCGACGACATTCCCGGTATTGCTACCGATTTCGAATTGGGAGCTGTCTGCAGGAATGTTGATCTCGACGGTCTGCTCATACGGAGGGTGCGCCCGGCTCTCAACGCGGACGCTGTTGGACCCATCGTGATCGTACCACTCATAGTCGGCCTTGAACGGCCGGAAGACAGTTATGTCGGCCTTCGCGAATACTCTGTATCTGACCGCACCTTCAGTGCTATCAAGAACGTCCGTTGCGAAGTCCCAGTAGAAGAATACGAAATCTGTGTCTTCGGTAAACACCCATTTGTAGTCCTCGCCCCCGCGGTTCCAGTCACCATACCCCTCGACTTCGGCATACAGCTTCACCAACATGTCATAGGCGTCGGTGTTGTCGTTGATATATACCGGAATCCTAAAAGTCGCATTGCCTAGCCCGTCGCTATAGCCGTAAGTCGTATCCCATATCGCAACGTCGGTCTTTAAGACCGGGCGCACGAGATCAGTTGAGATGATCGCGTATATCACGTCATGGTCGAGTTTGACTTCTATATGACCGACCTTGACGACGCCTTCAGGGAATCCCGCGATTGAAGACGATGGTGACGCCAGCCCGGCAGGGGAGCCGGCGTTTCCGCCGGGCGAGAGCGCAAAGGCAATTGTGGGTAATATCAGAAAAACGGCAAGCAAAGCCCCTCGCATGGCTTCCTCCCTGTAATGAATGGAACTCTCGCCTGTGGTGCTTAACCGGGATTATGTGGCAATTATACCACAAAAGCGTGCAATCTCAACCCTTAAGTGGCACCATCGTTCCGCGCGCCCCCTACCATTCGCGGTCGTAGCCCACGCCGAGCTCGGTGGGAAGCGGGTCGTCCGGGCTGAGCCCCGGGCGCGTCCAGAGATGATCGTTTTTGAAGACCTCAACAGAGTCCGGGTAGGCGAGCGGATAGATGTCGTTGCCCCCGGTGTCGAGAAAGAAGCCTATTGTGTTAATGTGGTCGCGGAGGCCGCCCCTTCCCGCCCCGTTGGCTCTTCCGAGCGTGAGCCGGGCAGCGCAATTATAGACGTCATCGCCTGTCTTGTCCCAGAACATGCCGATGCCGTTTGCGTTTCCGCCGCCGAGCGAGAGATTGGGAGCGTTGTAGACGTCGTCGCCCGCTTCATCTATGAGGAGACCCAGCGTGAAGTCATGCCCGGCCCCCTGGGCCATGTTCATCTCGGCGTTATATACGTCATCGCCTCCGGATTCCAGCAGAATCCCGAGGCCGAAATGGGCGCCCGAGCCCTGCACGTACCATATGCCGTTATATTCATCGTTGCCCGCCATGTCCGAGAGCAGGCCGATAGCGTACCAGTAGGCGCAGCCCTGTGCGAAGAGCCCGGCGTCATATATGTCGTCTCCTGCCCCGTCAATGAGGAAGCCGTGGCCGCCGGCCCATGAGTGGCCGTCAACGAAGTCGGCGCGTTTGCCGAATCCCACGCCCTGGGCTAGGTTGGCATTGTGTTCTTCCGTCTGCGGCGAGGGGAATACGATATCCTCGTCCTCTGCGACGTAATGGTCGTCGCCGGATTTGTCGACGAGCATGCCGATGCCCTTGGTGAACCCGTAACCCTGTCCCATCTGGTAGCAGTGGTACTTGTCCCCGCCAGCCATGTCGGACAAGACTCCTATGCCGAAGATACCGGCCCCCTGGGCGCCGATGTAAGCGTCGTACGTATCGTCACCGGACCTGTCCAGGAGCGCACCGACACCGAAGAGGCCAACCCCCTGCGTGAGGCTGCCGCCCCCGTACTTGTCGCTTCCGGCAAGATCCACAAGATAGGCGTATCCGAGTATGCCCGCTCCGAATGCCGGCTCCCCCCCGGAATCCGACTCATACACATCGTCGCCCGACGCGTCGATCAGGATCGACACCCAGTTCGCCGGGCTGCGATTCACCGCCCCTCCCCGGTATAGGTCATCCCCTCCCACATCGATAATGAGGAAGTAGTCATCCGCCTCATACTCGTCGTTGCCGGCGCCGCTGAGGACAATCTTGCCCAGCGCGGTGGGCCACTCAAAACCGAAGTCTTCGGGAAACTCAAGATTGGCAAGCGAATCGGCAACGAAGTCGACCGCCATGGCGATGTCCTGGGACGGCGTATAGAGATACTTGAAATCCACGAGGTCTATGAAACGTTCCATCCCGCGGTCCACAACGTCCTCATCCGTAGCGAGCGCCTTGACGCGCCCGTATATATCAACCAGGTCGAACTCATGCGCTGCGCGCTCGAAGGCGAGTTCGTGGTAGTCGAGCGAGTCGACTGCCGCCAGGATGACAACGGCGGCGAGGCTCTGGAGCTCGGCGGGCACTTCGGCCGCCGCAGCCGCAAGTCGCGCTCCACGGTGGTCGGGTATGGGGGCTCCCAGGAATTCCTCGAGATCCCGTATCGCCGAGTACAGCGGATCCTCCCTGTCGGCAAGTGGCCTGACCGAATCCAGGGGATCCGCGATGAGACCTCTCCGGATACCTTCGTTTATGCGGCTGGATCCGAAGGCGACGAGCCATGCAAGCGACTCGCAGTTCTCGAGCATGCCGTCCCGGAAGACCTTGCTGTAATGCTCGACCTTAAAAGGGCTCGAGTGAAGCGTATAGAAGAGGGGAAGGAAGTACCTGTCCCCGCCGTAGTTCGACATATCGCCGTAGTCGAAGGTCAGAGTCTCCTTGGTGAGCCCGATCTCCTCCAGCGCCATGTCGAACGGGTCCACCTCTTTCTCTACATATGCCCTCCCCGGCAGGGCAAACGTGAACACCAGTAGCGCAAGCAGCATAAGAGTCAGAGACTTCATGTCTTATCCCCCTCGTTTACACAAGTTGTGCAGCAAAATGCGGGGGATAACAAGCGAATTCGAGCGGGGCGGAAGCAGCCGAAGCTGAGGAAATGGGGGCGGCCCAGTAGGCGACCGGTAGGGGTGGGATGCGTCACTCTACCGCTGATACAGGGCGTGGACCACCTACCCGGTCCCCATGGTCTATATGAACTGGTGGTTCAGGCTTCCGGAGCCTCCCGCCTAGGACCTTTCACCCCGGCCCGAGCGCATCCTGCCGGTAATCCTGCCATCTTGATAGTACTCCGCGGCTATCCAGGGTCATTCCGCATCGTCAGGATAGTCCTCGGCGATTATGTCTTCGATCACGCGCTGGTCTTCGCGGGTCTTCACCAGGTCGAGAACATGATTGTACTCCGAGGCGACATCTTCGCCGAACCCCTCGACTATCCTCAAGGTCCGCTTGCCGCTCATGAGCTTGGCCGATCTCATTCGCCGTAGCAGCGACTCGTAGGTCTTGTTGGACGTGTATGCTCTCAGCGAATAACGCGCCACGAACTCGCCGCAATCCGCGCACTGAACATAAACCCTTACGGGCTGGCCCTTGCAGAAATACATGTTATTCCTCATATCCACGGACCCGCATCCCGGGCAGTGCTCGAGCCTGGCCCCCTCCTGCCCGCAGTCGCTTTCATCGCTCACGGTATCTCGCCTCTCTTCCATCAGAAGACAACATATATGAACAGCGCGATCGCCACCGCGGCGATCACTGTCATGATACTCCCGGCCCTGGCCATATCCCTCACGGAGAAGTAGCCCGAGCCATATGCAATGGCGTTAGGTGCCGTACTTATCGGCAAAACCATCGCCGCAGACGCCGCCAGCGCTACGGCCACCCCGCTTGTCGCGGGCTGTATCGCCGATACCCCCACGACAATAGGCAGAAGGAGACTGGCCGTCGCGCTGTTTGAAATGAATGTGGTCATCAGGGCCGCCGACAGGCAGAATATAAGCAGCACAATCAAAACCGGCAGATGCGCGAAGGGTATCAGCCCCACGATATAGGCGCTCAGACCGCTCTCCCTCATGGCTATTCCCAGGCTCATGCCGCCGCCTATCGTAAACAGTATCCCCCAACCCAGGTCCTGCAGGTCCTCGTCCTTGAGAAGCCGGAGCCCGAAGAAGACCACGAGGGGAATCAGGGCAACGATAGATGACGGAACGCCGTGCCACCTGGACGTGAGCCAGAGAAAGACGACGACCGCGAAGACCACAAGAACAAACACGGGTTTCCGGCCCATCTTACCCTGGTTCCTGAATCTTATTTCTATGGCGCGCACGCCGGGCGGGAAGAGCCGGCATAGAAGCAGCCAGCACGCGATCAGCAGGATGACGGCAACCGGCAGGCCCCTGTACATCCACTCCCCGAACCTTATCGTATAACCCATATTCGCCAGAATGCCGATGGCAATTGCGTTCGGCGGGGTACCTATGGGCGTGGCCATGCCGCCGATGTTGGACGCAAACGGAATGCCGAGAATTATGGCCTTTCTGAAGGGTTCGTCCGGCGCGAAAGTCACAACTATGGGTATGGCCGCCGCAATCATGAGGGCGGTCGCCGCCGTGTTGGAAATCCACATCGAGAGAAAGGCCGAGGTCGCCATCATGGCGAGCAGCACCGTCCTGGGGCCCGTTCCGGCTCTTTGCAATATGCCGCGCGACAGACGCTCATCGAGACCGTATCGCTTGATCGCCGTGGCCAGCACGTATCCACCCAGCACCAGAACCACCACAGAGTCGAAGAAGGGATGCAGGAACATGGTATAGCCGCCGCCCGAGAGCCCCAGCGGGCCGCCGGGCCTGCCCAGCAGAACCACTTCCAGTATCACCACGATGAAAGATGTCACATAGAGGGGGAACGGCTCCAGGATCCAGAGAATCGCCGCGGTGGTAAAGATGCCGAGGGTGAGCCTTCCGGCCTCGCTCAGGCCTTCGGGGCGAAACCGGCTTACGGCGTACCCCGCCAGGAGAGCGATGGCGAATAAGGCGATGCGCCTTACATTGTTTGGCGTAAGGATCTCAAAACGCATCCCGGCCCTCCGCCGACTGAACCGCTACACCATAACAGGACTGCGCCAATGCGCAAGGGGTTTCGGGAGGAAAGCGGGCGCCCTCCCTTTTCAGGTTTGATCCGCCGGCGAGGCCTCATTCCGCACTCGATCCGCTGCCGGCGGCGTATGGCTTCAGGGCGTCATAGACCTTGCGATTGAGCGGGGTCTCTACTCCGAGCTCCCGGCCGAGGCGAACCACCTCGCCATTTAAAGACTCCACCTCCAGCCTCCGGCCGGCCAGAATGTCCTCAAGCTGGGAACTCCTGGCATCGGGCGCAAATCTGTTCTCTATGAAAGCGAGGTGGCGTTCTGCTGTGCCATCCGGCAGCGCGATTCCACGGGCGCGGGCGACAAGTTCGGCCTCCTGCATTACACCAAGGAGGAGCGCCCTGGCCCCCGGGTCGTCGAGTAACGGTCCGATGGGCCGGCGGTAATAAGACATGACGCCCCCTGTGGCGCATATGAGAACGAGCTTCTCCCACATGGCGAGCCGGATGTCGGGATGAATTTCGGTATCTATGCCTGCTTCGAAGAGCAGGCGCCGGATGCCTTCCACCCTGCCGCTGCCGCCGCCGCCGAGCTCTCCGATGTAGAGCTTGCCTTCGACGCCCCCATAGGTAATCACGCCGGGCGCCTCAACCGCCCCCTGATGATACGAGACACCGCCGATCACTTTCCCGGCGCCCAGAACCTCACCCAGCCTGTCGGGCGCCGCGATGCCGTTCTGCACGGGGAGCACGACGGACTCGGGTCCCACGAGCGGGGCGGCTGCCGCCGCGGCCTTCTCGAGGTCATACGTCTTGACGCAGAACAAGAGCAGGTCCGCGCGGCCGACTTCTCCCGGGTCATCCGTCGCCCTGATATCAACAACGAAGGCCCGCGGGCCCGCCGTTTTCAGAGTGAGCCCCTGGCTTCTTATCGCCTCCAGGTGAACCCCCCTGTCGATTAAGACGACGTCTTCTCCGGCCCTCCACAGCAACCCGCCGAATAGCCCGCCCATCCCCCCGGCCCCCATCACCGCGATTTTCATAGCAAGGTCCCTTTCGCTTTCTCCTGGATTGTATTGCGGACGGGGCCGGCAGTCAATCCACGCGAGAATCGGGGAATACGGCCGGGCGGGCAATTGTCTAAACAGCAGAAAGAATAAATGGAGAAGTCGAGGGTAGAGACATGAAGAAATTAGGTATCGTCGCAGTTGCCGTAATCGTTGTCGTGGCCGGCGCCTTCTTCCTGAGATCCGTGAGCGGAGCCAATAACGAACCGCTCTACGAATTCGCGGAGGTCACAAGGGGCCACATCGAGAATGTCGTCACATGCACCGGCACATTAAGCGCCGTGGGCACCGTGGATATCGGCACACAGGTCTCGGGGACGGTCGCCGAAGTCAACGTCGACTTCAACGACGAGGTCCGTGCGGGCACCATACTGGCCGTACTCGACACGACCATGCTCAAGGCCTCCCTGATGGACGCCCGCGCGGGCCTCCTGAGTGCTGAAGCCCAGTACGACCAGGCCGTGGCGGAATACAAGCAGAACCTGCCTCTCGCCGAGAAGGGATTCATTTCGGAAGGCGAGTTCCTCCCGTACGAATACGCCGTCAGGACGCGGGAGGCCCAGGTCAAGTCCTCAGAGGCCATGCTCGACAGGGCCCAGGCCAATCTCAGCTATGCCGTGATCCGATCGCCCATAGACGGCACGGTCATACAGCGGACGGTTGAGCCCGGACAGACGGTGGCGGCGAGCTTTTCCACTCCTACGCTGTTCGTTATCGCTGCGGATCTCAAGGAGATGGAGATACACGCCCTGGTCGACGAGGGAGACATCGGCCAGGTCGAGACGGGCATGCGGGCGCGGTTCACCGTTCAGGCATATCCGGACGACGTATTCGAGGGCGTAGTGCGCCAGATCAGGCTCCAGCCCGAGACAGTGCAGAATGTGGTCAACTACACCGTCGTGGTGGACGCCGCGAATGAAGCCGGGAAGCTCCTTCCGGGCATGACGGCAACCGTGGACTTTATAGTGGAACAGAGGAATGACGTGCTCCTGGTGCCGAATTCGGCCCTCAAAATCGTACCGACCGAGGAAATGATGGCAGCCATACGAAAGCGGATGGAGGAACGAAGAGGGGCATCGCCGGGGCCTGTTGGGGAAGCAGGAGAGCACAGCACTGCGCGTCCGCAAGGGCAGATGGTCAACCGCGGCGATATGTCCCTCGCGTCTTCGGGCGGCGGGCAGTCATACTTCAAGGCGGTCTGGTACCTCGAAGACGGCGAGATCAGGCTCGGGCGCGTAACGACAGGGGCGACGGACGGCAAAAACACCGAGATAGTCAGTTCGCAGAACCTCAGGGAGGGAACCGAGATAATCAAGGGCCTCACCTCGGCAGGACAGGCGGCTGCCGGGAGCAGGCAGTCGGAATCGGGACATCGGCCGCCGGGATTCAGGATATTCTAGGGCGGGGAAGAAATCATGGGACGCGTAATCGAGACCACCGGAGTAAATAAGACCTACAGCATGGGCGACTTGAAGGTGCATGCCCTGCGCGGTATCGACCTCAGTGTCGACCGCGGCGAGTTCCTGGCCATAATGGGAGCCTCGGGTTCCGGTAAGTCCACGCTCATGAACATACTTGGCTGCCTTGACCAGGCTACATCGGGAACCTACATACTCGACGGCACCAATGTCGAGGACCTCACCCGCAACGATTACGCGGATATCCGCAACCAGAAGATAGGATTCGTGTTCCAGGTATTTAATCTCCTCTCTCGCACATCGGCGCTTGAGAATGTAGAGCTGCCGCTCATCTACGACCGGACGCGCCGCATCAAAGACCCGGGTGGGGCGGCTTTGCGCGCTCTGGAGAGGGTGGGCCTGGGGAACCGGCTCGACCACGTTCCGAGCCAGCTTTCGGGCGGGCAGCAGCAGCGCGTGGCCATTGCCCGGGCGCTTGTCAACGAGCCGAGCATCATCCTTGCCGACGAACCCACGGGCAATCTCGACACCCGCACCTCCATCGACGTGATGTCGGTGTTCCAGGATCTCAACGACCAGGGCATTACGGTGGTGCTCGTCACCCATGAGGCCGACATCGCTTCATACGCCAGGCGCGTGATACAGATGAGGGACGGCAGAATAAGGCGCGATTTTCCGGTCACAAACCGGCGGAGCGCCAGGGAAGACCTGGCCGATTTCAAGGACGACAACTCCGAGGACGAAATGGCCGACCTGAACGGGAAAATGGAGTAGGCGTGCCATGTTTCAGATAAGGAACCTTCTTAAGGTGGCGCTTAGAAGCATAGTGAGAAACAGGATGAGGAGCCTTCTCACTTCGCTGGGCATAATAATCGGCGTCTGTGCGGTCATCGTCATGGTGGCAATAGGCGAGGGATCCCAGGTGAGAATAGAGAGGCAAATCGCCAGCCTGGGAACCAATGTGCTGGTGGTCTTCCCCGGGGCCATGCGCATGGGCGGGGTCAGCCAGGGTTCGGGCAGCTTCAACCAGCTCACGCTGGAGGACGCCGACCTGCTTCGGGAGGAAGGTACTCTTTTTGCGGGAGTGTCCCCGCTGGTGAGATCGGGCGGTCAGGTGATCGGAGGCGGAAACAACTGGAACACCCAGATAAGCGGCGTCTCTACAGAGTACCCCGCAATCCGGGCCTGGGAGGTGGAGAGCGGAGAATTCTTCACCGAGCGGGACATCGTTTCCAACGCCAAGGTAGCGGTGATAGGCAAAACCATCGCCGACGAGCTCTTCCCCGGCGAGGACCCCGTGGGCCAGAGAATCCAGGTCCGTAACACGCCTTTTAAGATAGTCGGCGTGATGGAAGAGAGGGGACAGAGTCCCATGGGCATGGATGAGGACGACGTCGTACTCGCTCCCGCGACAACCGTCTTGAACCGCCTCAAGGGCGGGCGCTACATAGACATGATCAATATCAGCGCGGTATCCACCGAGCAGATGGACGCGGCGCAGGCCGAGATAGAGACCATACTGCGCGAGGCTCACGGCATTGAATTCGGTGAGGACAGCGACTTCAGGATCAGGAGCCAGGCCGAGCTAACCGAGGCCGCCACCGAGACCACTCGCGTTCTCACGGTGCTCCTCGGATCGATTGCGGCCGTATCCCTCGTGGTCGGCGGCATAGGAATAATGAACATAATGCTGGTCTCGGTCACCGAGCGGACCCGTGAGATAGGCATCCGCCTCTCTATCGGAGCGCGGCCGGGCGACATTCTCACCCAGTTCCTGGCCGAGTCGGTGGTGCTCAGCGTCATAGGCGGGGTACTTGGAATTCTGCTCGCACTTGGGATTTCGCTTGCTCTGGGCAGTTTCACCGGGCTTACCGTCGTGGTAAATCCCGTCATAGTGCTTCTCGCTTTTTCGGTATCGGGGGCTGTCGGTATCTTCTTCGGTTTCTACCCTGCGAGGAAGGCAGCTGCATTGAACCCGATTGACGCCCTGAGGTATGAGTAGTGCCGCGGGCGCGTCGGGGGCAGCCCCCGTCTCAAATAGGGGTCAGGTCTTGAAATGCACAGTGCATTTAGAGACCTGACCCCTTCTGGCTGTGCATTTCAAGACCTGACCCCATGAGGCTATTTTATTAAGATGGTTTCCAGGCTCCCTGAACTGGTCACGGGGATCTTCATCTCCTGCCCCATCTGGACGGTAACAGAGAGGTCCGAATCTATGTCCGCACTCGCCTTGACCAGATAGCCTTCTTTATAGGCGAAGTACCAGGTTTCGGATCCTTCGGTAGTCCCGTCGATTATCAGGGGGGCGCCCATCTGTTCGCCCGTACCCGTCACGGTCCCGGTGAACTTCGATACGATTCTCGCGCACTCCAGGCCCATCATCGTCTCATAGCCGTCCAGCGTATGCACGCTGACGGTCTTGATCGTCAGCTGTGTATTGCCCTGATCGAGATACAGGCTGTCCGGGCTTTCCCACGAGTCTCCGACCTTGACCGGCCGGCCCGCAAGGTTCGAGAAGATCGACTCGAAGTCGCTCTTGATGCTGCGATCGCCCATGGGGCCTGCGCTGTACTTGATCTCCTCGGCAGCCGACAAATCCACCTCATCGCCCAGCGGTGTGAGAACCATGTCGAAACTCTTGCCGAGCACGTCCTCCGTATCGGCCGCAAACTCCCCCTGGACCGACTTCAGGCCGGCTTCCATCGAATCGACGGTTATCCCGAGAAGAAGGTTCCCGTCCTTCATGCCCTTGGACGCGACGGTGAATGTGTAGGACTTGCTGGTAGCGCTTTCGTTGGTCTGGCCCATGACTTCGACTTTCTCAACGCCCTCATGGACAGTCTCGTACTTGAGAACGCCCCCCTGCTTCATCCGATATTCAAGGATGAGGCCGCTCTCGACGTCTCCCCAGACATTCTTCTTACCCGCGCACCCCGAGAGCGCGCAGATAGCAGCAGCGACCAGCAGGAGCGCCGCGCCAACATATAAAGACCGAGTTGCCTTCATGTGTACCTCCTTTCCCGCGCGATTATATCCGCGCTGAAGATTCCTGTCAATTGTGCACCCGTATCTGCTACGATTCGGAATACCCGGTTATTCAAGTTTGAATGGAGGAGCGATATGCGAATGAGACGCCTGCTCATGACAGTCTGCGTCGTAGGGCCGCTGTCTGTATTAGGCTGCGGCGGCCCGCGGGTCCCGTCCGACGCCGTCGCAATCGAGAGGTGCCTGCCCGCGGAGATCCCCCAACTCGGACTGGTCCGGGACGGGGAGATAATGAGATTCGCCGGTGACTCTCTGTTCAATTACATAGACGGCGCTGCAGAGATGTATCACAAATACGACTTCGTAGAGGTACAAGTCGGCAAATACAGGAAGCAAGGCGCGGGTATCACGGCCGACATTTACCGCTTCGCCTCCGACGATCTCGCCTTCGGCATGTATTCCACACTGCGTCCGGAAGACCCCGACGCCGTGGACCTGGGCGCAGAGGGTTTCACCTTCGGCCCCGTACTTATCTTCACCCGGGGCCCTTTCATGGTCAATGTTCAAACTTATGACGAAACGGCATTCTCGCCCTCCGATATCGAGGCCCTTGCGGCCGCGGTGAACAAGAATCTCACCGGCTCCACCACCAAACCGGCGACATTCCGGCTATTCCCGGACGCCGGGCGAGTCCCCAACTCGGAGAAGATGATCGCCGAGGCTTTCCTGGGGCGAGGCTTCCTCAAGAATGTCTATACCGTGGAATACGTCCTGGACGGCGGCGGCGCGACGTATTTTCTGTTGGACGACCATAGCTGGGCGAAGTTCGCAACTTGGTTGGATATCGCTTCTCCGCGCGATGTCGTCATCCGCGTCCCATCTGATCTCGCCTATGACGAGGGCATGGCCGCGATTCTAGAAGAGAAATACTACGGCAGCATCATCGCCGGTATCATCGACGGCCGCCTGGCCGGCATCGTAGGATACAGGCCGGAGTATGAGCAGGCCCTCCGGCAGTGGCTCAAGAGCCTGGCGGCAGGCAGCTGACCGGCGATTCAGGAGAGCCGGGCTAACCTGTCACCTCAGACCAGCAATGCCTTGAGTTCCTCAATCCTGTAACCGATATCCACCGCGTTGCCGCACCTCGCCGTGCAGGCGGCGCAGGACCGGCAGGCCTCGATACCGCAGCCCGGAGGCGCTTCATCAAGTGCGGCACGGGCCTCGCACAGGTTGCCGTACTGAGCCAGGTACATATGCGTCCTCATGAGCGCCGGAACATCGACCTCGTGGGGACAGGTGGCCATGCACATCCTGCACTGCCTGCAGAAACCCAGGCCAAGCTGCAGTTCGTTATCAGCGAGAAACCTCTTCTCCTCCTCTGTGTACTCAATATTCCCGATCACGGCGATGTCTTCCGCCATATGTTCCAGGCTCGTGTATCCGGGTATAGCCGTCGTGATGCTCTCGTTCCTCAGCACCCACTTGAGCATGGCCTGGTTCACCGTGGCGTTGTCGTATTGCGATAGCGAAGCCTGATTGGGAAGCCTGCGCCCTCCCGCCTGGGTTTTCATCGCGACGATTCCGATGCCCGCAGCGGCGGCCTTGTCTATGGCCTCCAGAAGCGCGGTGTCATTCGCCATGGACACGTTTATGGCCGTGAGCACGACGTCGCATAACCTGTCATCCACTACCTTGTTGATGACGTCGGCCATGGATTCATGGGTCGAAACGCCGGTCGCGCGGACCTTGCCGTCTTTCTTGAGCTGGTCCATGGCCGAGAAGGCCCCTTCCTCATCGAGCTCCTCCACGTTGTGGATGCTGTGTATGTAGATTATATCCACGTAGTCCGTCTTCAGCCGTTTGAGGCTGCCCTCTGTGAGCTTAATGAATTTCTCTTTGGCCTCGGCAGCAGTCATGCCCTCGCGCTGGGCCGGCCGCCATTCCTTTGTCGCGATCATGACATTGTCGCGTATGCCGAGTTCGCTGATCGCGGTCCCCACCATCTGCTCGTTCCGGCCGAACTGGTAGCGGGCGGCTGTATCGAACATGCGCACGCCGAGATCATACGAAGCGCCGATGAGCTCGGGGTTGTTGGAATTCATAACACCCATATTCACTATCGGCATCCTGAGCCCGGTCTTGCCAAGCTCGCGGTAAATCGCTTCCGATTTCCCGGCTTCCTTCGCCGCCTTCTCTTCGGCCGACGCCAATGAAGGCGCGACGCCCGCCACCCCGGCCGCAGCTATGCCGGCAAGCGAACGCGAGATAAAACCCCGTCGCGTCAGTTTGTTTTTGCTCTCGTCCATTATGACCTCCGTTCAGGGCGCCCATACCCTCTATTTAGTTGCATTTCTACTCTTCCGGTCTCTCAAGGAACTGCTCGGCGTTCGAGCGCAACACCCCTCTTAGCTCATCCGTCGCGGCCGGGTCGTCCGGCAGAACCTCAAGCACCATTCTGTAGCATTCGGCGGCCCGCTCTTCATCGCCTGTCGCCAGATATGCCTCGGCAAGGCTGTCCCAGGTATTGGCCGAGTTGGGGTAGGCTTCCGTGTTCATCCTGAACACGGCCACAGCCGCTTCAGCCTGCCCCTGCTGCAGCAGACTGTAGCCGGCGTAATTGCAGTTGGCCTCCTCGAACAGCACTAACCCGGGGTTCTCGGCCCTGAACTTCTCGAATATAGCCACGGCCTCTTCAACCCCGCGCTCCTGGAAGATTGCCATGAATTGCTCAGGAGTGGGGGGAAATTCGCGCCCGGGCATGTGGCTATATACCACCGGCGTGAAATCCAGGCCGTTGGCTTCCGCCGGCGCCCCGAGAAAGGTCCTGCCGCCCTCGCTGCCGTTCAGATAGGCTTCAAAGAAGTTCAGCAGGTAAGAACATGTGGCCTCGTAGGCCTTTCTGTCCGCCTCATTCGGGGCGAAAACCGTGGAAAGGAACATGCGGTAGGAAGAGAACACCAGCGTGCTCATCTCGCTGAAAATGAGCCCGTACCTGTCGGCATACTCCAGCGAGTCCACGAGTGAGGGGTCGAAGCCCTCCCGGCCGCCGCCGCATATGTGCATCATCGGCACGGAGGCGCGCCTAACCTCATACCGGGCGCTCGCCTCCGCGAGGTCCCTGTATTCCGAGTAAAGGAACCTGGCGTTCAACCCGGCAACGGCGTCGACATAGAGATTGCTCATCTGGAAAAGTAAGGCGGCGACGCCTCCACCGCCGCTCCCCAGAACCCCGAGCCGGTCATGGTCGATGAAATCGAACTCATGCATGGCGGCAAGGACAAACCCGAGATCGTCGACCAGCACCTCAACATCCATCGGGGTCTCTCCCGACCTTAAGCCCGCGGGGCCGTACGCATGGGTTCCCGCGACGACGAATCCATGACTCGCCAGGTATTCACAGAGAACGACATTCTCGTCGGCGCTGATATTGAAGTGCGGCGAGTAGAGTATCAGGGGAAACCGCCCCGGCGCGGCCGGCGCGCCCCTCACCGCCGCCAGCTCCTCGCTCTGAAGGTCGATGACGGCTCCGCGGTCGTTATTGAAGATGTAATGGAGGACGCCGACCTCCCTGTCCTGCAGGTTTCCGAGGAATTCAAAGAACCTGCTATCATCCGGATATATGAAGGCATACTCGGCATGAACCATGCTAGGATCGCTCTTGTCCACAACCGCCGGGTACCAAATGCATACCTGAACCGGCCTGCCTCTCTCGCCGGGCAACGGAGTCCCGTAGTAATCCCGCTTTGCCCCGAAGGACCGTGAGTAGTCGTATTTCTCAAGAGCCATGAATCCGACGGCATGGCGACCCGGCTCGAGATCCCCCCAGAGGTCCGGAGTCGCAATATCGCCTCCGGGGGCCGGGCTGGCCGCACAACAGACGATTGCAAAGGCGAGCATGCCGATACCGATTGTAGTACGCATAGATATAGTCCCCTCCTGTTATGCAGTTAACTCAAGGTTGGCATTTCCGAAGGCACGTGAATCCGTGATTCCCCGCACTACATTACCATTGTGACCATCAAAGGCCGCGCCGTCAAGCCGCTTTCGCGGCCCGAGGCGCCGCCGGAGTCCAAACAACGCCCATTGGCAGTGGGCCCAAAACATGGTAGAATGGAAGTGGCTGGGACGGACCTTACCCTTGTGAGACCCCTGTAGGATACGAGAGGTGCGACCATGTTGACCCGAAGAAGCGCAAACTGCAGGCTGTCCGTAAATGCCCTTTGTACCACCGGGCTTCTGGCCCTGGCCCTTGTGATTCTTGCCGGGAGCCCATGCGCCATGGCTGCTCGGCAAGAAGCGGCCGTTGCCGTCGGGGGAGCGGTATCCCAATACGAAGTCACGTACCGGGCTCAAGTCCGGATATCCGACATCCGCGTAGGTGATCACATGGGATACGATACGGTGGCGCTCGAAGCCGCCGGCCGCCTCAAAGAACCCGGTCTTCCGGCGCTGCCCGCCTGGACGGCTTATATAGCTATACCGGCGGGAATGGAGGTAACCGGCCTGCGCGAGGTGCGGGCCAGCACAGTAGCCATCCCGGGCACATTCGATATTCTTCCCGCGCAGTTCCCCAGAGCCATAACGGGGGAGCCGCTGGCAGAGGAGGCAATCCCCCCCGACCCGGCCATTTACTCCTCGGCTGAGTCTTTCCCTGCCGAGCGGGTTGAATTCATAAGGCAGTCCGACCTTGCCGGCCAGAATCTCGCGGCCATAAGAGTCTGCCCCTTCGTGTACAGGCCGGCCACCGGGGAGCTCAACCTCGTCACCGAAATCGAGGTCGTCCTGGAAGGCAGGGCGGGCCACACATGCGGCGACTACCTGGCGCCCGGAGCCTCCCGGCGGTCGCGCGACGGGTACCTGCGTACGCTTAAGGATATGGTAGTCAATCCGCAGGACGTACACCTGGCTCAAGCTTTTTCGGGGCCCGTTTTGCGTGGAGTCTCACCCGGCGAGTACGGCTATGTGATAGTCACAAAAGAAGTCTGGGTCGACGACTTCGAGCCGCTTGCCGAGTGGCGGACAAAGCAGGGATATAAGGTCAACACGGTCACCACCGAGTGGATCTATACGAGCGGTGGTTACACCGGAACCGAGCTCGAAAAGATGCGGTCTTTCATAATCGACGCTCATTCGAACTGGGGTACGACTCATTTCGTGCTGGGGGGCGACACGGATCTGATCCCCTTCCATACACGGGCCATCACCGTACCCGGTTGGCAGACCGACTATCTCGATAATGACGTGTACTACGCCGACTATGACGAGGACTGGATCCTCGAGGTCAACCTCGGCAGGCTTTCGGTGCGGACAGTCGGACACATAGCCAACGCCATCGGCAAGATCTTCACGTACGAGAAGAACCCGCCCCTCACCAGCTACGTGAAGACGGCGTTCTTCATCGGTATGGACATAACCGTCTGCGGCGACATGGACGGCGAGATATTCAAAGAGAATTACATACGGGCAGGCCACCTGCCCGGAACGTGGTCACTCGACACCGAGTACGACGGCGAAGCGGGCACGCATCTGGCAGACATCCTCGCATATCTCGATTCGGGCTATCACCTCGTCAACCATCACGACCACTGCAACGCCGACTGCATGGGGGCGGGCTGGATATGCCATAGCGACCTCTTCTACAACGCCGACATAGATGCGCTTACTAACGGCGACAGACTGAGCATCTTCTTCGCCGTAGGCTGTTACCCGGCCCACTTCCCCACAATCAGGTGCATCGCCGAATCGGCCCTCCGCACTCCGGGCGGGGGCGGCGTGGCTTTCATGGGGAATACCGCCACGGGCTGGGGCGGTGACGCATCCAATCCGGATTTGTATTCGCTTCGCCAGGATCGCTTCTTCTACAGGAACCTGTTCGACCTCGGCATATACAACCTGGGAGAGAACTTCACCCGGCTTAAGAACGACGAGTACGACCCCGACGATCCTTACAACCTCCACCGCTATGCCTTTACAAATCTGCACCTTATCGGAGATCCCGGTCTCACAATCTGGACTGACGATCCGCAGGCCCTCTCCGTGACGCATCCGACGGATATACCGTCGGGCGCGCCTACGACATTCGATGTTGAGGTTTCCGGCGGTGGCGGCCCCCTCGACGGCGCAAGCGTCTGCCTTTACAAGGACGGGGATATTCATGAGGTCCTCGAGACCTCCGGGGGCGAGGCCAGTTTCAACATCACTCCGGCGGCGGAGGGAACACTGTACGTGACGGTGTGCTGCCACAACTACATCCCATACGAGGGCTCATGCGCCGTCGACGCGTCGGCCGGCGCCGAAGGCGTCGAGCGCCGGAGGCCGGAGAAATTCGAAATCATCTCCGCGGTCCCCACGCCTTTCAAACAGAGCACGACCGTAACCTACGCGGTTCCCGATTCCAGGACGGCCGGCCCCGTGAATGTGAACGTATATGACTGCCGCGGCCGCTGCCTGAGAAGCTGGCTGACGCGGGATGCCGCACCCGGCTATCATCAGTTCACATGGGACGGCCGGGACAACAGGGGGAATGAGGTCGCCAGCGGCATATACTATTGCGAAATCCGCTGGCAGGACAAGCGCGCTGCGAGGCAGTTAGTGCTCTTGCGTTAGGCGACCGCCGTTAGGGTAGACCGGATGGGGCCAGCGGCCCTAAGCGCCACGTCCCGGTCAGGCCGGCGGGCCGTATGCGGAGCGCCATTTCCGCTTCACGATCTCAGCGCTCCACCCGCGGTAGAGGATAGCTCTCTCCGAGCCCCATCAATACAATCCGATCTCCCAGGGCTTCGACGAGTTCCTCATAATCCCGTGGCTCATGCAGCTCGGGCAGGAACAGGTAGCCGTAGGCTCCGAAGTGGCAGGGGATTATGGTCTTCGAACCCAGGCCGCGGGCCGCTTCCACGGCATCTTCGCCATGGAGATGGCCTGTTATATTGAGGACGGAGATGTCCGGCGCATACTTCTCTCCCACCTCATATATGCCATCGAACAGGTTGGTATCTCCGGAGAAATACACGGTAGCATATTGCGTACATATGACATACCCCATCGCGCCCCCATCGGTCCTGGACCGGATCCCGTACTTGGTCCCGGCGTGCTTGGCCATGACCGCCACGACCCTTCCCCCCGGGAATGCATATTCTTCTCCCGGGGCCAGGGCCTTCACCTCCCTGCCGAGCCTGGAGATATATCTCTCCGACGGCCGCGGACAGAGTATCAGGGCCTCCGGAGGGAAATCCCTGATGGTATCAAGGCTTAGATGGTCGGTGTGCGCATGGGTTATCAGGATGAGGCGCGTCCCGGCATAGGAGTAAGCCGGCGGAATAGGCTTGTGTCTCCACCTTAAGAAGGCATGGTCATCGAAGACGGGATCAACCGCGATCCCGTACCCGTCCACGTCTACGTAGAAACTCGCGTGGCCCCAGAAGGTGATGGCGTTCTTACGGGGAACCTGAAAAATGTCGGCGTCGATCTCGGCGGCGGGCGCCGCCGGTATGGCGCACGCGGAGAGAACCAGGGCAAGGGCAGCCACCCGGATGAGAGCAAGGGACATCAGCTGGTCTTCCATACCAGGTAGAGCCTCAGTTCCGGGTTCTTTGCATAAACGTCCGGATAGTCCAGATAGTAACGCTTTGCCATGTAATAGATGTATTCCAGGCCGATCCCGATGAACCCCTTTATGGGATAGTCGAGTTTGGCCCGTGTCAGGTTCACGAGATGGTCGGCCTTGTTGCCGTTGACGGAATGAATCCAGTGGCCTTCCTGCCAGAGCGAGAGGAACTCGTACTTGTTCAGCCAGAATTCCGCGCCGAACTTGTAGCCCAGCCCCGGGCCATAATCGTATTCCCTGCCCGACAGGCTGAAATAGTCCGACTTCGCGGCGCCCAGAATCGTCCACTGCAGATGCAGCGTAGTCACCGCTCCGAAACGCTCCGACGCCCTGAATGAAGATAAGTAGCTGAAACTCAGACTCTGGCCGCCATAGGTGTACGCCTCATTGTCCATATAGTCGAAGTGTATTGCCGACCCGAATATATGATGGGATGTCTCGCTCTTCGTGACATCGGCAGCGAACAACAGGCCCTCCGACTGCATCCACCCTATTCCGTGGGGTTTGTTCGCGAAGTTAACCTGCATGCCGAACTTGAAGTGGTCGAACGGCTCGCCACGGACCACCTCGAACGGGTTGCCGTAGACCAGGTCAAATGAGACAAACGACTTGGTGGACTTGGAGGTCCAGAGGTTATTCTCCCCCAGCGCCCTGAAGCCGAACCTGAAATCGGCGGCGAAATAATCCGGCATCCGGTCGGGCGGGTTCGCATGGACCTCAAAAGCTTCCCCTGTGAGCACACGATTCAGGCCGCGCATCGGGCTGAAGGCGAATCCGCCCAGTTCGCGCCAGACCCTGCCCGAACCCGTAGCTTCGTTATCCAGCACTATGTCCGACATCCGGTACAGCGACTCGCCTATCGTGATCCCGCCGACCGCCGTATTTATCCAGTCGTTGATGGATGGATGATGAGCTTCGCCGGTATACTCGAACAGCCAGGAGCCCGCGAAGGCGAACAAGCCTGACTGGTAGAAATCATAACCGTTCGCCCGTGCCCCGCCGAAATACAGCGAGCCCTGGTAGGGGTGGCGGAAGTTATTGGCGGAAAATGAATTGTCATCCCATTCGAAGCCGTTCTTGAGGTTTTCCTTTATGGTACCGAAGTTCACGTCGAAGCCGTGATCCTCCGGCTTCATTATGTTCTTACCATACATGGTCATTATGAGGTTGAACCCTATCATCTCGAGCGTCGTGCGCCAGAAAGGAGACCACTTGCTATAATAATAGGAGGGCGGCATGAGAGAATCCGCTTCAGCCTGGCCAGTGTTCTCCTGGCCTGCGGTGGCCTGGCTGACATCGGCTTTACCCACATCGGATCGGCCCGCTTCCCCATCGGCGGCAAGGAGGTTTATGCCCTGGGGAATGCCGCGCGGCTCCGGAGAGGCCTGCTCACCCGCCAAAGATACCCCTGCCGATAAGAGCGCTACCGCCAGAAGCGCGCAGACTATCCTGGCCGCGTCAACTTCCTTCATGCTTGTCACCTGCATTACGCACCTAGTAAAGCGAAATCCCCAGTACAAAAAGCGGGTCCGTGGTGGTCGTATTGTTCGACGAATACGCCGAGAACCTCTGGCTCACGCCCACGCCCCCGAATATCTTTGTCTTACCCTTGATCTTCGCCTCGATTATGGCTCGCAATTGGACAGCGAACTGGTTTTCAGTACTCAGATTTGGATCCGAACTCGAGGCCGGCATAATGTGGACATATCCCAGGTCGATACCGGCTTTGTACCGCGATTTCATGGGGACGGCATAGCCGTAGTGCCAGCTGAGAAAAGCTGTATCGTTGCGTTTCTCCTGGAGGTCTCCAACGCCGATTGCCAAAATGGAATAGAAGTGGTGATAAATCGACCTGACTCCAATGCTGGCCGCAGCGACATTTGAGCCGAAAATCACTCCGTCCACGTCGCCTTCTTCCACGAAATTGAACATCCCCACAGGTATGCCGTCGACTTCTTTGGCGACGTTTATGAACCCCAGTTGGGCCCCCTTCACCACTCCCGCGACGTTGCCGAGGCCTATCTGAACGCCCCTGACACGATTCCCGAAGTTGCAAAGCGCCAGCTGTCCGCCCTTGACGCCCCCGTTTGCGTAGTTGAGCCCGGCGGCCATCTGGATGCCCGTGACGTCTCCGGCCACCGCGTTCGCAACCGTCGAATACTGGAAATACTTAACGTCCCCGTCGTTGAGATTGAATACCAGGTTTGCCTGGACACCCGACATCGAGCCCTCAACATAGTTGAAGAGATTGGACACTTGAAAACCGGTGAAGTCGCCGCGGATGAAGTTCACCAATCCTGCGTACTGGAAGCCTATCGCATTGGACTCCACATAGCTGGCCGCGCCGACGATGGAGGCGCCCCGCAGATCCCCTTCGATCTGGGAATAGAACCCGCACACCTGGAAACCCACCATATCCCTGTGGATGCGACTTCCAATACCCGTAAGGTCGACCCCCTTTATGGCGCCCAGCTCGCCAAAAAGGAGATTCAGCCTGAAGTAGGTCGAGATTTCACGGTTCTGATTGGTGCTAATAGGGTAGAAAAAGGAGAGGTTGACCGGGTGATTCGGGTACTCTTCCCGGGCGTACACCGTGCCGCAGAATGCGCCCAGAACCAGTGCGCCAAGGAGCAGGGCGAGCGCTGCGGCGCCTGCAGCCCTGCGGGGCCGTGGATTGCCAAGATGATAACCCGATGTTCGTCGCTTCATGCCTCTCCCTGCCATCCGGCAGGCTTGCCGTCACTTGCACATTCGCGATATTCCCGGCAGGACTCAACACAGCCTAACAGCAAGCCCGCGGGCTGTAAAGTTATATTTGACTAGTCCTTGCCCAAGGGTCTATAGTGGAGCACAGGAACGATACAGACAGGAGGTAACCGCCGCATGCCCAGGTCAGGATTGGTTGCCCTGATCATAGCAATTGCCGCTGTCCTCTTCTGCGCCGTGGCGGCCGATGAGGCGCAGGCGATAACCAAGCAGCAGCGCCCGGACTATATGGTCGGAGTCGGCACGGGCTTAGGCCGCGGCGATTTCAACGAGTCTGACGGAAGCACACAGGTGTACTCGGAGGGCGGCGTGGCCCTCCTACGCTTCGGGCGCAGGTTGGGCTCGAAGACAATGCTCGCCTTTGACTATACGGGGTGGATCATAGAATTCGACGAAAGCCTGGAGGAGCCGGAGTCCGGCCTCTTCTCAGACAGCGCCGAGGACTCGACCATCATCAAGACCCGCAGGAGCCAGCAGCAGATCGCGCTCAGCATTTACGTGTTCCCGGGGAATCCCAAGACGGCAACCGGCGGCATTTATCTGAGAGCCGGCTTCGGCATGAGCTGGGCGGGTTATAACGAGGTGCCCATCACGCCCGGAGCTCCACAGGGGCACGGCGACCGCACCGACGATTGGGGCTGGGGGTTGTCGGCCGAGGGCGGATACGAGTTCTGGGTATCCAAGAATTCCACGCTGGGCCTGGGCTTCTTCTACAACTATATGAGTCTTAAGGAGGCCCTCGTTGACGACGGGTGGCTAGCGGGCGGCTGTGTGAACTTCAACGTCTACTTCTAGAATGCCCCACATCACAATGCCCTCCAAGCAGCTCGTCCTGCCTGAGGTAGCACATGGGTGAGTTCTTCGCGCTCCTTGCCGCCATCATCTGGTCAAATGCCGTAATACTGCTTAAGAAGTCCGGCGAGTCCGTTTCGCCCCTGAGTCTCAACCTCTTTCGAGTGGGCGTCACGGTCCCCCTGCTCGTTCTGACCCTCATGGTAATCCGCCAACCGGTGAGATATGAAGCGCCGCTCATCGACTACCTGATCCTGTTCGCCAGCGGCATCATCGCCATCGCCATATCCGATACCCTGTTCCACAAGAGCCTCAACATGGTCGGCGCCGGAATATCCGCTATCGTGGGATGCCTCTACTCGCCGTCGGTGGTTGTGCTTGCCTTCCTTCTAATAGGCGAGAGGTTTACGGGCCTCCAGCTCGGGGGCATGGGGCTTATCATAGCCGGAGTTGTCGTCGCGGCCGGCCACAAGCCGCCTGAGGGGACGGGTACCCGCCAGATAGTCATCGGAGTTGTGCTCGGGGCGCTTTCGCTTGTCGCCGTCGCACTGGGCATAGTGATAGCCAAACCGGTGCTCAACCGGTCCCCGGTTGTCTGGGCCACGGCCATGCGCCAGATCGGGGCGCTCGCGGCGCTCTTGCCCATAGCCCTCATCTCATCGCGGCGAAGACAGATCTTATTGGCATTCAAACCTTCCTCCACCTGGAAATACACCATTCCGGCCACCCTGCTCGGCTCCTATGTGGCGCTGATGGCGTGGATCGCCGGTATGAAGTACACGCTGGCGGGGATAGCCGCAATACTGAATCAGACCAGCACCATATTCATTCTGCTCTTCGCCACTGTGTTCCTCAAGGAAGCCGTTACGCGCAGGAAAGTGGCGGCGGCGGCGCTGGCTGTCGGCGGGATACTGCTGGTGACCTATGCCTCCTGACAGGGGCTACAAATACCCGAGGCCTTCGAGCTGCTTCTTGAGTTCGGGATCCACCCGGTCCTCACCCTCGAAGCCCCTCTGTTTGAAAGATGAAAGCCACTCATCGAGAACGGCCCCGAGTCTGGCTGCCTCATCTGGCATAGTCCCGCAGAGATTCTCGGTCTCCCCGGGATCCTCCATCACATTGTAGAGCTCATCTTCTTCGCCCGGGTCATACTTCTTTATGAGCTTGAAATCCCGGGCGCGAACAGCGCGCATCTTTCTATCCAGCCTCACTCCGTCGGCGATCATACCCTTGCCCTCCAGGAGTCCGGTACTTGCCATCGACGACGGACTCGCGAGATACTCGGCAAAAGCAAAATCGCGGGACTTCGACTTGAGAGCAGCCGGCAGAAGGCTCGTCCCTTGAAGGTGAGGCGTTATTTCAAGTCCGAGCATATTCATGATGGCGGGATAGATATCGACGCTCTGGACCTGTTCGCTCACACGCTGACCCGCATCGAATACCCCGGGCAGGCGCGCAATCAGTGGTACCTTAAGCAGTGTGTCGTACAGACAATAACGATGGCTCATCAGACCGTGGTCGCCCAGGTTCTGCCCGTGGTCGGAGGTTATGAACAGTGCCGTAGTGTCCCCAACGCCGAGGTCCTCGAGGAGACTCGCAATGCGGCCCACGTGATGGTCTGTATAGGCGATCTCCCCGTCATAGAGATTTCTTAGCAGGGCGAAGTCGTTCTCGGTCATTTGAACCCTGCCCTCGGCATAGGCCAGCGCGTCCTGGTTCACCTCCATGGCCCTGCCCACCTCTCCGCTGTCACGGAAGAATCTGCTCCTGTAGGGCTCCGGGGGATTGAAAAGCAGGTGGGGCTCCAGATAGTGCACAAACAGGAAGAACGGCCTGGTGTCCCCGGCCGCTTCTCTGATCCAGCGCTCAACAACTTCGGTAGTCCGCAGAGCTCCATAGTCCCGTCTCTTCCAGAAGTACCTGCCCCATACGCCGTTGAGCAGAGAAACAGGACCTGCAAGCATATTTCGCGCGCGCACTCTGCCGATCCTCCTGTCCCAGGCGACGTCAGATCGGCTCTGAACCAGCTGCCAGTTCTGGTGGAAGCGCTGGAAGCCCCGGTCAAATCTGGTTCCGCGGCTGATCCACGCGATATTGGATACGGCGAGAGTCCTGTAGCCCTCGCGGCCCAGTATCTCCGCGAGCGTTTCAAACCGACTGTCAAGGTAGGGATGTCCCCGGAAGACCCCATTGAGGCTGTTGTAGGTCCCCGTGAAGAGACATGCAACCGACGGGAGGGTCCATACGGCAGGAGATATGCAATTCTCATACAGGGTGCCCTCGCGGGCTATGCGGTCAATGCCCGGAGTCGTGTTCCGACCGTATCCATAGCATCCCATGTGGTCCGGCCGCGTGTCATCACAGAGAACGATGACAATGTTGGGTTTCAACAGTGACCTCCGCTGACGCTCCCGCCTTGAAGCAGATTGTCTCATCTGGCTGCCAGCTATGGAAGGGGAACTTCCTGCGTGTTTTGCAGCCGGGCGGGAATCCTGTTATACTCGCTCCGGTCAACTACCAGTGGACGCCAGCAAGGAGACATGTCAATGGCCAGAGAAACCGAATTCTACAAGCTTTCCGAAGAGTGGCTCAAGCGGGTCCTCGAGCACGATCCGGTAGCCGCAACCCAGCTCGGTGACCACCGGTGGGATGACAGGCTGCCGCTGAGGAGCGCAGATGCCCTCGAGGCCAGGCACGAGGAGATGGTAGAGGCGCTTGCTGATTTCAATGCGATTGACACCGCCGAGTTCGGTCCGGACGCAGAGATCGACCATACGCTGATGGTTCATCTCGCCAGGGCCTCCATACGGCAGCATGAGAAAATGGAGCTGCACAGGCGCGATCCGGGGTTCTACGTGAATGACGTCATGACGGGCGTCTTCGTTCTCATCATGAAGGAGTTCGCCCCGCTTCCCGACCGGCTGAGGCCCCTGCTGGGGCGAATGGGCGAGGTTCCCCGTGTCCTGGAGGAGGCCCGGGCGAACATACACCCAGGTGATGTCCCCCGCGTATGGGCAGAAGTAGCCCTGGAGCAGGCGAAACAGGCTCCGGGGCTCTTTCTCGGCCTGCTCCCGGCACTGGCGGCCAGGGCCGCGCCGGAACTCGAAGCAGGCTTCAGGCAAACGGGACAGAAGGCAGCCGCCGCAATCCAGGCATTCGGAGAGTATCTCAAGAGTGATGTCATTCCCGAGGCGGAGGGTGACTTCGCGGCGGGACGCGATTTGTTCGACGAGCTTCTTCACGAGGACCACATGGTGGACTATGACGCCGATGAACTCCTGGACACCGGATGGCGGCTGTTCCGCCAGACCGGGGAGCAGATCGAGGCTGTCGCCCGGGAAATAGACCCCGCGAAGCCGGTCAGGGATATCCTGGAGGAAGCCAAGTCGGACCACCCCACGGCCGACGGTCTTCTCAAGGCATATGAGGACGCCATGCTCGCCGCGAAGCAATATGTGCTCGATCACGAGATCGCGACAATACCGGGCGGAGAGACGCTTAAGATCATCGAGACTCCTGTCTACCTGCGCCCGCTGCTTCCCTACGCAGCCTACATGCCGCCGGGCATTCTCGAGGAAAAACAGGACGGCCTGTTCCTCGTGACCCCCGTAGACGCTGAGGCGACCGCTCGAGAACGCGAATCCAAACTGAAGGGGCATTCGAATTCCAAGCTCCCCATCACCGCCCTGCATGAGGCATACCCTGGTCACCACCTGCAGCTTGTGTGGTCAAACCGGCGGGACACGATACCGAGGCGTATGAGCTCATTTCTGTCCACGCTTTTCATAGAGGGCTGGGCGTTTTACTGCGAGGAGCTGATGGAGGAGCTGGGCTATATCGCCGAGCCCGTCCAGCGTCTTGGGCGCCTCAAGGACCAGCTGTGGCGCGCGGCGCGCATCATTCTCGACGTCTCGCTGCACACAAGGGGCATGCAGGTAGAAGAAGCCGTCGACTTCCTGGTAGAGAAGTGCCAGCTCGAAAGGGCCAGCGCTACGGCTGAGGTGCGACGGTACACGGGATCGCCTACGCAGCCGCAGTCCTATCTGATGGGGAAGCTGGCCATACTCGATCTCATCGCGGATTACAGGAAAGCCAATCCCGGTGTATCCATGAAGGCCATGCACGACGCCATACTGGAATGCGGCTCGCTGCCGCCGAGGCTGATGCGGCAACGCCTGCTCGGAACATAGTGGCGAAATTGCCGGGAATAAAGAGGGCCCGCGCCCGTGATTCGGTAAAACCCAGCGGCCCCGGGCCCGGTTTGTTTCCTTCGTATTCCCTCTTCCCTACTTCTTGAGATATTGAATCACGTTGATGACCGCTCCCTGCGGGTCCTGGAGGCACGAGAAGCGGCCCACCCCGGGGATGTCCTTGGGCGGCACCATGATCTTGGCGCCCAGTTCCTTCGCCTTCTTGGCCACCGCATCGACGTCGTTCACCGTGACATAGGCCTCCCAGTGCGATGGCACCATCTCGGGCACCTCCGCAGGCATGGCCATGATGCCCGCAACGCCCCTGCCGCCGGCCTTGAGTATGGTATAGGCGGCGCCCTGCTGCATAGGCATCTCTGCCATCTCCCATCCGAGAAGTTGCTTGTAGAACCTCTTCGACGCTTCCATGTCGCGGGTCATGAGCTCGGCCCAGCTGAAATCGCCATGTGTATCAAACCTGTTTCCCATGCTCTCCTCCTCTTTAGGGGGACATACTCCTGGATTTGGCGCCGGGTGCAGCTCATCTTCTCTTGGGGTCGCGATGAGTATATCGCGGGGCGCGACCGGGGTCAAGGCAATTCGTAACCGCTTTGCTTTCCTTAAGCCCCGGCCGATGTTCCTTGAAGACAGGCCATAGGTGCGATATAATACTAATGTAGACTATCCTCAGTTTACGTTTATGGGGCAAGCAGCTGCACGGTTCATGTGGGATTCCGGTGGGCGGCTTATGCCCCGAAGGAGGGATTTTACAATGAGGCGGATTATATTCTTACTGGCTGCTTTTGCCGTGACTTCCTGCCTGGCCGCAGAGACGGCCTTTGCCGACTGCTGCGAGGCGCCCGACAACGGCACGGGCACGGTCACGTTCCCACCCGACTGTCCCTATGGTCACCCTTCCGAGCCCATGGTCCTTACGGTGGGCCTGCCCCCGGGAACCACCATAATCTTCGACGGCCCGCTCACGGACTTCTACAATGTGGTGAATACTCCAGGCGGGACCCTCGGCGGGGAAGTATGCACTTTCGACGCATTTTTCGACTGGACCGTGACGGGAACCGGCACGCTTATGGGCTTCAACCGCCATATATACATGGCCGTTTCGGGCGAGATACACATCGGGCCCCGCACACCGGGAGACTCCATCCAGATATTCGACGCCCTCATATACAAGCTCCAGGGACAGCATTTCGGCGACCCCGACTTCTGCGAATTAATATTCACCGCCGGGGATTATTACGATCTGCCGTGTCCGGGCAAAGTCATGCTGACGAAGCTCCCGAGCGGTGACTTCGCCGTGGACAGCTTCTTCGACATCACCTACCGGATCCAGTACGAGGGATGCCCGGGAAGCCAGCTCGAAGACTACATGGGCATCGATGAGAAGCGCGTGCCGCGCACGTCCTGCAACGACTTCTATCTGGTGGACTGGGGGCGGCTGCAATGGCCGCACTTGATAGACGTGCCGCCCGCGACCGCCACTATGGTCTACGGCAGGTTCTACATCCCCGGGGCCACCGACCAATCAGCCGGCAACGACCCGAGCCCCGGGAGGATCCGCGTCCAGGTCGGCTACGGCGCAGACGGGTCGGACCCTTCGGCGGGCGGCTGGACCTGGTTTGAAGCCTGGCCCAATCCCGGCTGGGACGGTTCGGCCTGGGGAGAGCCCGACAACGACGAATACATGTCCTATCTTGTCGCTCCGACGGTGCCCGGGAACTATGACTACTGCTGCCGTTTCTCAGGTGACGTCGGCCACACCTGGCTGTATGGCGACAGGGACACGGGCGTCCCCGGAGAAGACGGGAGCGAGAACGGCTACCAGACTGCGAACGCGGGCCAGATGATTGTCGAGAACATATGCTGCCTGGCGCCCGACAACGGCGCCGGGACTGTGGACTTCCCGGCCGACTGCGACTATGACCTCGCGGGATTCCCCATGATGATCACGGGCGGCCTCCCGGCGGGCACGACCATCGAGCTCGCAGGACCGCTTACGGATTTCTATAACGTCGTCAATACCCCCGGGGGGAGTCTCGGCGGCGAGATCTGCACCTTCGACGCATATTTCGATCTTACGGTGACAGGGACCGGCTCGCTGGCCGGATTCAACCGCCACCTCTACGTGCCGACGTCCGGGGTAATACACATCGGACCGCGTAACCCGGGAGACTCACCGCAGTTCTTCCCGGGGAGGATAGACAGCCTTTATGGCGAGCTCTTCGGCGACCCCGACTTCTGCGAGTTCATTGTCCGCGCGGGATACCACTACGACCTCCCGACAATGGGGCAGACTTTGCTCACGGAGCTTCCGAGCGGCGACTTCGCCGTCGAGAGCTTCTTCGATATCTTCTGCGAGGTGGAATTCGAAGGCTGCCCGGGCAGCCAGCTCGAGGATTACGCGGGCACAACCGTGCAGACGCTTCCGCGCACGACCTGCGCCGAATTCCTCAATATGGACTGGTGCAGGCTCCAGTGGCCGCACACCATAGAGACGTATAAGGCCACCGAAGTGGTGGTTTACGGGCGCTTCTATGTCGCCGGCCTGACGGACCGCACCCAGTACAATGACCTTTCCCCGGGGCGCGTCCGCGGCCAGGTGGGCTATGGCCCCGAGGGCACCGATCCTTCAGCCTCGCCTGCCTGGACATGGTTCGAGGCGACGCCGAATCCCGGCTGGGACGGCACCGTATACGGCGAGCCGGATAACGACGAGTACTGGGCCTCCCTGATCACACCCACGACAGAAGGCACATATGATTACTGCTACAGGTTCTCGGGAAACGCGGGGCTCACCTGGGTCTACGGCGACAAGGACACGGGCGTCCCGGGTGAGGACGGGAGCGAGAACGGCTACCAGGCCGCCAACGCCGGCAAGCTGACCGTGTGGGGAACATGCTGCGAGGCGCCGGATAACGGCAGCGGCACCATAGACTTCCCGCCCGACTGCGCTTACGACAACGAAGAGGAGCCCATGTACATCATAGACGGGCTCCCGCCGGGTGACACGATAGAACTCTGGGGCCCGCTCACCGACTTCTACAATGTGGTGAACACCCCAGGCGGAAGTCTCGGCGGCGAGAAATGCACCTTCGACGCCTACTTCGATTGGACCGTGTACGGCACCGGCTCCCTGGTCGGCTTCAACCGCCACCTCTATGTGCCGGTATCAGGAGAGATGCATATCGGCCCGCGCAATCCCGGTGACCCGGTGCAGAACTTCACCGCCAGGCTTCATCATTTATTCGGGCAGCTCTTCGGCGACCCCGATTTCTGCGAGCTCATAGTGGCCGCGGGCGACTCCCTAGGCCTCACATCATCGGGCGCGACGCAGCTCATCGAGCTCCCCAGCGGGGATTACGCAGTGGACAGTTTCTTCGACATTACATACATAATACAGTTCGAGGGCTGCCCGGGAAGTCAGCTCGAGGACTATATGGGCATGACCACGGCGCAGACCATGAAGGCGACGTGCGGCGAAAATGCCGGCGTGCCCGAGGACCGCCCGGAACCTGAAAGACCTTCCCGGCTCCTCCTCGCGCCGGGGATTCCCAACCCGTTCAACAAGTCGACGACAATCGCGTACACCGTTCCTAGCGAGGCACACGTCTCGCTCAGGGTCTATGACGCAACGGGACGGCTCGTGAACGCGCTTGTGGACGAAGTACGGCCGGCCGGAGAATACCGCGCCTACTGGGACGGAACCGACAGGTATAAGAACCGCGCCGCGTCGGGAGTCTATTTCATCCGCCTCACGGCCGGAGTGGAAGCGGCGACGCAGAGGATTGTGCTGCTGAGATAAGAATATATCTCAATGTGAAGCGGGACGGACTTCACCGGCCGTCCCGCTTTATTAAACCCATTCAGGTGATTGCTAACGTATACGCATTATCTTGGCCGTTCCCAGTTCCTCGCCCTGCACCTTGACTCTCATGAAATAGAGCCCGGCCCCCGCCATCTTCCCCGATGAAGTCCTCCCATTCCACTCAAAGAGATGTTCGCCGGCGTCAAGCCTGCCGCTGAATACTCTCGCGACCCTTCGGCCGGCTATGTCGAAGATGTCCACTTCGACGTCGGAGCCGATCTTACCTGCGGAACGAGCGGCACCCAGCACGACAGATACATTTACCGTCCCCCTCGACGGGCTGGGGTAAGCGCGAAGCACCGGCGCGTCGATCCCCGGGCTGATACCGGGCACGCCCGCGCTGCAACCCGGATCGGGCACGCCGTCATTGTCGGAATCAACCGCGACCTCCGCGAAATTGTCGATCGCGGGCAGCGTGGCCGAGACATTATTGGGAGCCACGTCGCCTCCCAGCTCGCCGTCCGGCTCAGGGTCCCAGCACACCGAGGCCACCACTCCGATTCTGGTCCCCACAGGCACCTGGTTGGATCCGAGACCGTAGATGACGTCCCATGGAACAGCGATTTCGCTGCCGCCGTCATACCCGTACACGTGATTGGGGTCGAAGGCCTTAACGATCTCCGAACTCAATTCGACGCTCGTAGTGTCGCTCAAGAGCTCCCAGAAGCTGTGCGAGTCGAATGCGCTTTGATGCTGGTAAGCTCCGTACTCGTAGTCGACTTTGAACCCGGTAGCCGAAAATGTCGCGCCTCTCTCCCAGTGGTCGATCGCGGTGAGGTCCGTATAGCCGTCGGGACCGCCGACGTCGGTATCCAGGTAGAGGATCCAGGAGTTCCCCGAAACGTGCCCGCGAATGCCAAGATAGAGGTAAGTCGAATCCCAGTCGACGAATATGACATTGATCTCATTGGTATCGCCCGGAGAAGTCCCGTTCCACGCAGAGTCCCACCAGTCCTCCAGCTTGAGCCGCGGGCATTCCCAGTCGGAGTCGGGCAGGTAACCGTCGATCTGCACCTTGGTGGGCGGAGCTACAAGCACCGCGACATCGTCCTCATGGGTGACCTGCTCATTGGGATTCCCGGCCGCGTCTTCAACGGTGGAAGCAGCCATCAGGAGCTCTATACCGCCCGTGAGGGCCTCAAGAGCGGCGGCGCTTCCCGGGCTGAGATCGAAGCTTAGCCGGGGGGAAAGCCCCGTAGTCCTTAGGCTGTCCGCGCTCGCAAGCGTGACGTCAGCCACACCGTCGTTGTCGTCGTCGAAGCCAAAACCCGTGACCACGACCGCCGCCGTGTTGATATCCTCGTCGAAATCCAGGGTGAGATTGCCGTTGGTGGGGTAGAACACGCCGCTCTGAGGCTGCGGGGCCATGGTGTCCACCAGGCTGTCCCTCAGCGCCTTGAGCTCGGGGATATATCCCATGCCGTCCTCCGGGCTCGTATAGCCGCCGTACACATAGACCTCGAACGAACCGTCGCCGTAGAACTCATCGCCGGTAAGCAGTGTCGCCTCGAACTGGAAGTTATGCGCCGCACCGGCCGTGCCTACCACTATGGCGCCGGTGGCGTCGGTATTGGTGTTCCTGTAGCCGAAATAGCCCCCGCCGTCGGGGTCCCACAGCCGCTCGAAGGACTTCCCCGACCAGGTAAGGTCCAGATTGTCCGTGCAGAAGCCGTTCTTGACATAGACACGGTCGCCTGACGTGCGGTACTGCACCTTGAGGTGCCGGTCGCCGTAGGCGAGGCTTATCCTCTTCTCAACTTCTGCGATGTACGCCCTTGCCTCCACCGTGGGCCCGGCCGCAGTGATGACTTCGAGGGCATAGAGGTCGTTTTCGCGGTTTATTCCGCCCACGCTCACATCGGAGAGCACGGCGGTGTGGTTTGTCTCATTGTAATCGCCGTCCGTGTCCACCCAGTAGACATTATCGTTTGAGACGACGCTGTAGTTATAGCCGCTGCCCTTGCAGAAAAGCCATTGCAGTTTGCCGCCGATGGTGTCGAAAACTCCCAGAACGCGGTCGTTGTACATCACGAGCTCGTCCACACCGTCATCGTCGAAGTCGGACGTATAGGCCCCGATGGAATCCACATAGAGGCCTCCGGCCCAGCGCGCAGCCTCCGCGTGGGCGTTGCCGCTGCGTATGTGGTTGGAGTAGTGGTGCTGCCAACCGGAGATCTCGCCCCCGTCATGCCAGCCGGTTTCGTGGAGGTTGGTCATGAGGACGTACCAGGCCATCTCATTGAGGTTGTTGGCCGGCCCGGCCATGGCCTTGCCCAGGGTATGGCTCCACTGGGCCCCGTAATTCCACTTCGGGTTGTGGCCGTCGAGGTTGGAAGAGCCTACATAGGATGCCCAGTCTCCGTACCACGAGTTGTTGCCGCCGCCATAGCCGTACCACTCTCCGAGCAGGCCATAGGTGCCGCTCTGCAGCGTCAGTGCCTGCGTCGTGAAGCCTGGGTCGCTTAAGACGTCGGTCAGTTTCCACACCCCGACGGTGCCGCTGTTGTTGGAGCATTGCTGCAGAATCCAGATGTAGTTGTTAAGGGCGTCCGGGTTGCCGGCGCCCTGCGAGACTTCCGCTGCTATCTCGGCGTCGTTTGCGTAGATGATGATCTCGTCGGACGTGCCCGCCAGTATGGTGTTCCAGGCGTCGCCCGCGTTCCAGTTGACCTGGCCCACGAAGTCATTGTCGAGGGGCAGGATCTTGATGCTGTTGTATGTATATATGTGGTGATCGTTGAAGACGTCGTTGGCATAGCCGCAGTGAACGTAATCGTCGAGTATAACCGCCCAGATGCCGTTGTCCGTGAAGTCGTCCCCTATGTAGTCTATGACATGCGCCGATGCGTCTATGCCGTTGCCGTCGAGGTCGGGGTTCTCGCACCAGACCCTCTCGGGCACCCAGGCAACCCGCGGCGTGTAGCCATAGAGGGTGTTGATCATGTCGTTCTCGACGCTCACGGCCTTGCCGTTGATGTCGTCGCTGACAAATGGCATCATGTGCTGTCCCAGCGCGGATGAGAGAATCTCGTATCTTCCAGCCATCACGCCCGCGACGAGCGAGTCGTTGAAACCGGGGTCGTGCCACTCGGCGGCTGATATGAGAAGACCACCCTGATGCCAGTTCAGGGGCAGGTTGTAATAGTCATGTGCACCGAGGATCTCATCCGCCCCGTCGTCGGGATTGTTGGGGTCGCCCGGATAAGACGCGTTCTCGCCGCGCTCGCCGCGGAACACGGTGGTATATGTGAGACCCTGGTTGAGATGCTGCGCGAAAGCCACGTTATGCGCGTTACTGAGCGGGGCGTTGGTCGTCACGATCTCGTCAAGCACCTCGCCGTCACGCGCCGTGAATACATAGAAGTTGACCGGCGCGGACTCCGCGACGGCCGCAATCTCGTCGCTTACAAAGCCGCCGGGAAGGTCGATGCTGGCCTCGATATTGGGCCACCGCTCGGGCGCCAGCACCCGCCTCACGCCCTCCGTGCCCAGCACCCCGAACTGCGCGTCCACCATCCGGGCCCTGACGCCGCCCTCGGGCTGCGCAAGCTCCACTCCCGCGTCCCACATGAAGGGAGCGCCGCCGGACACACCGTAAGGCAGCTCCGACGTGCCGCCTTCCTCATAATCCATAAGCACGAACACTCTCACGCCCTCGGCCAGCAGAGAGACATCGCCGGGGGCCGTGGGGGCCCGGTACAGCGAGACGCGGAATGAGAGCCGGTCGGCTCCCTGGTCGAAATAGAACGCCATGAGGTCGCCTATTGCGTCGCGGCCGCTTGCGCCGTCGTAGACCGGATCCAGGGCCTTGGCGTGCTGGGGGCCCCAGACATGGGGATCACCGCTTATCTCGACAGTGTGGGCCTGCGCGGCGGCCAGGGCGCCTGCGGGCGCCGCGGCGAAAGCAGCAAGGGCCACAAAAAAAAGAGCATACAAATGGATATACTTCATCATCGTTCTCCTTTGCTTAATATCCCATCTATACAATTATAACATACTCAAGGCCTTAAGTAAATCCGGCGGTGGCCCGGCGGGAACGGGGGAAACGGGGGAAACGGCGATTTACGGCGGGGAAGAGTCTAGTACCGGGCCGCCGGCGCATTATTGCCCGTGAAGGCGGTGATCACCGTATCGGCAGGCTCCCCGCGGGCCAGGTACCTGGCCAGGCCGGCGACGCCGGCCGCGGCCGTTGGCTCGATCTGAAAGCCCTTTGCCGACACATCTCTAAGCGCGGCCATGATCTCCAGGTCGTCGACGGCGAAGAAGTCGCCTCCGGTCTCCCGGACCGCGGCCAGAACCTGGTTTCCCCTGGCGGGCGAGGCTATCGCGATACCGTCGGCCATAGTCCCGCAAGGCCCCCGGGGGGGCTCTATTCGCCCAGGCTCGCTGTCTTCGTGAAACGCCCTGAAAAGCGGAGCGCATGCCCTCGCCTGGACGCCTATGAGCTTGGGCATCCTGCCGACCACTCCGGCGGCCAGGAGGTCCTTGAATCCCAGGTATGTCCCAAGGAGCAGCGTACCGTTGCCCACGGGAAGCACCACCGCATCGGGAGCTTTATAGTCCAGCTGCTCGCATACCTCGTATGCAAAAGTCTTCGTGCCCTGGAGAAAGAAGGGATTGCGCGAGTGGCTGGCGTAATAGGCCCCGGCTGCCGCCTTGAGCGCCTCGGCGGCGCAGTCCTCCCTGGTGCCGTGAACCTCTCTGAGCTCCGCCCCGTAATGTCTTATGCGTTCGGCCTTCTCGGGACGCACTCCCTCGGGAACATACACCGTGCACCTCACGCCGGCCTCTCTGCAATATGCGGCAACGGCGGCGCCGGCATTGCCGGAGGAGTCCTCTACGGCCGCGTTGATTCCAATTTCCTTCATCCTGCTCGCAACCACCGAGGCCCCCCGGTCCTTGAACGAGCCCGTGGGGTTGAGGTACTCTTCCTTGACGAGCACTTTCCTTCCCGCCGCCTTATACTCCCTGAGGGGCGTAAGGCCCTCCCCCAGGGTGATTGCGCCGGCGGCGTCCCGGATCGGGATAGCTTCTCGATACCGCCACATCGTAGGCTCGCGTGACGCAATATCCGACAGGTCGAAGCGTGCACTGAACTCGATGTCCAGCAGGCCTCCGCATTCACATCCCCACCGCGGGTCGTCGAGACTATAGGCCTTGCCGCATGAAGCACATAATAGCCGGTCCATTCCGCGCCTCCGGCCCCCATTCTAGCACGATTGCGGAGCGAAACGCCATCCAGCTTCATCCGTTTACGGGGCAGTTTGAGGTTGAGTCCGTCCGGGCTTGAGACTACTCTCTTGTGCATGGAGTATTTTTCGCGGCGAATAGAAGACCTGTACGACGACCTGGGCACGTCCGAACAGGGCCTTGCCTCACCGGAGGCCGCGGCCCGGCTCGCCAGGTTCGGACCCAATGAGCTCGCCGAGGCCGGCGGACCAGCCTGGTGGCGAATGCTCCTCTCCCAGTTCACCTCGCCCGTCATCTATGTGCTCATCGGGGCGGTCGTCGTATCGGCGCTTATAGGCGAAGCAATCGACGCCGTGGTGGTGGGCGCCATACTCGTTCTCAACGCCGTGCTCGGTTTCCTCCAGGAATTCAGGGCCGAGAAGGCCGTCAAGGCTCTCAAGAAGATGGCAAGTCTGAAGGCGATCGTCATGAGAGACGGGACCGAGAGAGAGGTCGACGCGGCCCTGCTCGTCCCGGGTGACGTCGTGTTGCTCCAGAGCGGCGATAAGATACCGGCGGACTCGCGGCTCATAGAGGAAATCGAGCTCGAGACACAGGAGGCGGCCCTCACCGGCGAATCGGTGCCCGTTCAGAAAGACGTTGCTGCGGTCGAGGCGAAAGCTGAAGGCGAGGTCTCCATCGCGGATCTCCACAACTGCGTCTTCGCCGGAACCGTCATAACGCGGGGTCGCGCCAGGGCGGTCGTGGCCAGAACGGGCATGGATACTGAGATCGGCAAGATAGCCCACATGATTCAGGCGACAGAGGACGAGGAGACCCCGCTTCAAATACAACTGGCCACCCTTGGCAAGTGGCTGGGAATCGCCACAGTCATTATCTGCGGGCTCGTTTTCGCCGCGGTCATGCTCATCCAGGGCGGCGAAGTCCTGGAGGTATTCTTCGCGGCCGTCGCCCTCGCGGTCGCGGCGATACCGGAGGGCCTGCCGGCGGTCGTCACGATTTCACTCTCACTCGGCGTGAGGCGCATGGTCCGGCGCAACGCCCTCATCAGGAGCCTCCCGAGCGTCGAGACGCTGGGCTGCACAACGGTCGTATGCTCCGACAAGACGGGCACCCTCACCCACAATGAGATGACCGTCACCAATGTATATGTCGACGGCAAAAACATCAGCGTCGGGGGCCGCGGGTATGCGCCCGAGGGCGACTTCTCGGAGAAGAGCGACAATCTCGACCTCCTGCTTACCATTGGCGCTCTCAACAATGACGCCAGACTGGACCGGGACACCTGGCAGGCAATCGGCGACCCGACCGAGGCATGTCTGATCACATCCGCGCTCAAGGCCGGGCTGGACAGGCAGACCCTTGATAAGCGCCACCCGCGCCTGGACGAGAGGCCCTTCGACTCCGAACGCAAACGTATGACTACGGTGCATGAGATAGGCGGCAAGCGCATGGCTTTCGTCAAGGGCGCTCCGGACCTTCTATTGGACAGGTCCACCATGGTGAAAGTGGGAAATGCGGAGCGAGCCATGCATCAGGACGATCGCGAGGCCATCCTTAAGAAGAACGAAGAGCTCGCTGCGTCCGCGATGCGCGTGCTCGGGTTTGCGTACAGGGAACTCGGTCCCGGAGATAACAGGGAGACATATGAAACCGACCTGGTCTTCGTCGGGCTTCAGGCCATGATCGACCCCCCCCGCGACGAAGCCAGGGAGGCAATCGCAAGATGTCGGACGGCCGGCATCAAGGTCGTCATGGTAACCGGCGACCTCGAGACGACGGCCAGGGCCATAGGCCGTGAGCTCGGCATAGAGGGCCGCTCGATGACCGGCGCCGAATTGCACAGGATCGATGAAGCCGATCTCGAGAAGACCGTCGAGGACGTGTCCATTTACTCGCGTGTCAACCCCGCCGACAAGGTCAAGATAGTGAGCGCCTTCAGGAAGCGGGGCCATATCGTAGCCATGACCGGAGACGGGGTGAACGACGCACCCGCCCTCAAGCAGGCCGATATCGGCATAGCCATGGGGATCACCGGAACGGACGTCGCCAAGGAAGCGAGCGACATGATCCTCACGGACGACAACTTCGCTTCAATAGTTAACGCGGTAGAAGAGGGCCGGGGGATATACGACAATATCCGGAAGTTCGTGAATTACCTCTTGTCGGGCAATGTGGGAGAAGTGCTTATAATCTTCGTCGGCGTTCTCATGGGCCTGCCGCTGCCCCTTACCGCAGTGCAGATATTGTGGATCAATCTGGTGACCGACGGTCTCCCCGCCGTCGCCCTGGGGGTCGACCCCATCCCGGCGGACGCCATGCAGCGGCCGCCCCGGCGCATCACCGACCGAATCATGTCGAAGGGCATGTCGCTCAACGTGCTCGGAATGGGCGTTCTCATGTGCATCGCAACGCTCATTATATTCAGAACAGGCTACCGCGAAGGCCTTGCGGTGGCCCGCACCATGGCATTCATGACCCTGGTGCTCCTGGAAATTGTCAGACTTGCCATGATCCGATCGGCTTACCGGACTCCCGCTTTCTCCAACAAGTGGCTCACGGGGGCGGTGCTGGTCTCACTCGCGCTTCAGCTTGCAGTAATCTACACGCCTGTCAGCCGGCTCTTCGGAACGGTACCTCTGGCCGCTTCACACTGGCTATATATGTCCATAGCCGTAGCCGGCGTGTTCCTGGCGGGGACCGCCCTGGGCCATATACTGGGCAAGGTCAACGCAGAAGAAGTCACTTAGGGAGAGAGGGAATCACTCAGTGAGCGCGGCAGGCTGCCGCGCTCTCATTCGCCCAATTGCGTTCGGATGCGCCTGAGTTCGGCCTCTGTATCGGAGGCAAGCTTATCTATGATATGCTTGACCGATGCTTCCCGGTTGACGAGCCCCACCGACTGCCCGGCCATCATAGACCCGCGGGATACATCGCCGTCCACGACGGCGTCCCGCAGACGCCCCGCCCAGAACTCCTCCACTCTGAGCTGAGACTGCTCGCTGGTGATCTCGCCGGCGTCCAGCTTTTCCATGAGGTCAAGCTGCAGCTGGGAGAAGTCATCCGTGGATGAATTCCTGAGAGCGCGCACGGGCACCACCGAGAGCCTGCTGTCGAAGGCAGGCGTAGACACCGCGTCCCTTGCGCGCGCCCTGATGAAGGCCTGCTTGAACCTGGGGTGGGCGCAGCTCTCTTTTGAGACGGCGAATAGCGTCCCGAACTGCACCCCATAGGCCCCCATCAGAAAGAGATGCGCGCACATCCTGCCCGTTGCGATTCCCCCCGCCACGAAGACCGGCACTTCCGAGACCTCAAAGAGCACCTGCTGCAGCAGTATGGTGAGCGTCACACGCCCCACGTGGCCGCCGGCTTCCATGCCCTCCAGTATAAGGCCGTCGGCGCCGTACTCGAGCATGCGGTCGGCCATTGACCTGGTGGACGCGAAGCACAGCACCCGGGCCCCGCAGGCCTTGGCCTTCTGCACCTCCGCCTTCTTCGGGAAACTCCCCGCGAAGACGATAAAAGGCACCTTGAGCCGGCATACGGTCTCGAGGTGCTCCATGTAGACGGGCGCGATGGTGATGAGGTTAACAGCGAATGGCTTGTCGGTGAGCTCCCTGGTCTCCTCCACCTGCCGCTCAAGGAGCCTGGTGGGCATATTGCCGCCGGCGAGGCTCGCGAAGCCCCCGGCGTTGCTCACTGCGGCTACGAGCCCGGGGTCGCTGATCCAGGTCATGGCCCCGCAGAGAAACGGGTACCTGACGCCAAGAAACTCCCGGCCTGCCTTCGATATCCCGTCGAGGAGCCCGGTGGCCATGCGTAACCTCCCGTTCAATACGCCTCCATTATCCCACCCTGGCCACGGTCGTCAAGAACTCCCGGCATTGTGCTTTACAGCCAAGCGGGCAATCTGATAACCTCAGCCTGCGTTGGGCAAGCATCTCACCACATCAAATGGAGGCCATTATGCCCAGAACCCTATCGGTTTTATGCGCATGTGCGGCACTGGCCGTATGCTACGGCTGCGGGGGCGATAACGGCTCCGGCCCCGCGCCCGAGGTTGCCGTTTCCCTGGACCCCGACGCCATGGACGTGGAAGTGGGCAGATCGGCGACCATAACGACCCAAGTCACCGGGACCAGTAATACGGGACTCACCTGGTTCGTAAACGGTATCGAGAACGGCGATGACGTGTTCGGTACCATCACCCATAACAGCCCCGCGACCTACACGGCGCCCGACACCCTGCCCGGCCAGACAACGGTCGAGGTGAGGGCTATTTCCGTGGCCGACACGGCCAAGTACGACTCCTGCTGGGTTACCATCACCTTCAAGGTGATTCACGTCGACATCGCCAGCGGCGACGACGCAGTGGGAACCGGGTATGCCCATGAGCCCGTCAAGACCATACACCGCGGCAATGAACTCGTCCCAGACGGCGGCACGGTGCTGGTCGCCCCCGGAACCTACGATACCGACCATGGCGAGACTTTCACTATTTACCCCGGGCCAGGCGTCACCATAGAAGGCGAGAACTGGGAAACCTGCATTGTCCGTGGCGGGAGTCCGGGTGGAACCGCTTTCTACCTCGGGAACACGTCAGCTGCGGTGCGCAAATTCACTTTCGAATCGTCACCCGAGCTCGGGCCGGACAGGTGGGAGCATTATGTCACCATGCACGGTGACAATATCCGTGTGGACAGTCTGAGAACCGCGCAGCGTAGCTATTACGCGCCCATACGTTTCAAGAACTGCACCGATCCCATAGTAGAGAACTGCGTTTTCGACGTGCCCTTCCTGGACCCCGCCCCACCCGGCATAGGGCAAAACAGAGGATTCGAATTTCTGGGGGGGAACACGGGGATAATAATCCGAGGATGCACTATTTCAGGATTCCGTCAGGGATTCCATATGGGCTCGGACAACGATCCGCTCATAGAGAACTGCATAATTGAGGACAACGAGTACGGGGTGAATCTCTGCTGTTACCAAGATGAGGAGCACAATGCCAATCCCGACCTGGGAGGCGGCGCAAGGGGCAGCGCCGGGGGCAACTTCATAAGGAATAATACGGTATACGGGATCAATAATCAGACTTACAATGTGATTTACGCCAAGTACAATACATGGACTAATGATCCGCCGGTCGCCGGAGAGGATTACTACAACGAGAGTACCGGGGGCGTGATTTTCCAATAAGGCCGCCCGGGTGACCCAGGATATCAGAAGGGAGGCATCTATGAGAAAGGCGGTCTTTGCGGCGGCGCTGATCGCAGTCGCGAGTATACTCGTTATCGCCGGATGCGGGGGCGATGACGGAAGCAGTCCCACGCCGGTAACCGGCGTATCCATCAGCCCCGACGCCATGGACATCGAGGTGTCGCATTCAAGACAGCTCACAGCCACCGTCAGCGGCAGCAACAAGAACCTCACCTGGTACGTTAACGGCATCGAGAACGGGAACGAGATAGTGGGCGAGATCACCGAGAACAGCCCGGTGACCTACACGGCGCCCAACTGGCTGCCAGACCCCTCCACGGTGCTCATCAAGGCGGTCTCCGAAGAAGACACAACGCTCTACGATTCCTGCACCGTTCACATCACCTTCGATAAGCTCTTCGTCGATCCGGTGAGTGGAAACGACAGCAATAACGGCTGCATGAATTTCCCCTTCGCGACGCTGACACACGCATGTGACGAAGTTGACTCAGGCGGCACCATCCTGGCCCAGCCCGGCGTCTACAGCGAGGCCAGCGGTGAGGACTTCCCGATCATCTGCCATGAGGATGCGGTGACCATGGTCGGGATGGACTGGGAGCAGTGCATAATCCGGGGCAGCTCGACAGGCGGTTATGGTCTGATTGTCTCCATCGGAAGAACAGGCCAGGCCCTTAGGAAGTTCACGCTCGAGGAGGGCCCGCCGAGAGACTCCTCCGATGTCATGATACTTGTCTGGGGGCTTGACGTACATGTCGACAGCATAAAGGTAAATGAGCGGGCTGACTATGCCGTATGCCGCGGAGAGAACGCTGGCGGCACCAATCTCCTGATTGAAAACTGCGAGTTTGTCGTGGATGACGGCCTGACTATGGATCGAGGTATCAACCTGTTTGATGACAGCGAGGGCGCCATAGTCAGGAACTGCAAGCTCACCGGCTTCAATGTCGGTCTCAGAATAACAAACAACTGCGATGCGCTCGTGGAGTACTGCACAATCGAAGGCAACTATATCGGAGTCGAGACCGGCTACGAGGATTCGCCCAACAGCGTGAACCCGGACTTCGGAGGCGGCGCGCGGGGCTCTGCCGGCCAGAATATCATCCGGAATAACACCGAGTGCGGGCTCTGGCTCGAGTTCGATCATCCGATCTACGCCAAGTACAACACTTGGACAAATGACCCGCCGGTGGCCGGCGATGACTATTGCGTGGTTGGCGACGGGGGCGTGATTTTCGAGTAGCAGCAAGGACCATCGGTCCCGGGAAACGTGTAAGTACGAACGCAATTTCGGGCTCAAATTGGTGGCGCGAGGGGCCGAAAAGTCAGTATATAAGGCTCTTTTATGCTTGACTTCAAAGGCCCGTTGGTATAAGCTGTTATATGTGTTAGGTTTCCGAGCGGGACGTGCGGCGGTGCTGCGAGAAAAAACTGTGAATCGTAAGCTTCGGCCGGGCGTCTAATAAGTGGACCCAGAAAAACTGAATAAGGCAAATAATGGGGCCAGAAGAAACTGCAGAATTTTGCACATTTCTCTTGCGCGGTTTCCCGGCACTTGTTATATTGCATAGGGTGAGTCCCAAGGAGCGTGACGGGCGAGGAACTCGCAGCTCTGCTTCCACACCTTAATGCCCTACTTCCTTCGGGACTCGCTCTTTTTTTTATACTTCTCGCACACTCTTCCTGCCGTTCCTACCGCCTATTAAACCACGAGATGTCTATATATACGGACAGGGCAAAAAGCTCGAACTGGATAGAAGTGGAAGGAGGATAACTTGATGAGAAAACCGGCTACCCTCTCTACGGTCGTCATACTCATCATGATGCTCGGCCTGACGGGCTGCGAATCCATGTTTTCCGACGACGCCGAGTCCGTGGACACGGAGACGCTGCTCGCCGAATACGGCGGCTTCGACACCACCGATGAGATGCAGGCCTTCGGAGATTCGGATCTTGCAGCCAGTTATGCCGATGAACCCGAGTTCGAAGATGAGATGGAGAATCACCGTGAGGTCCGCAACGCGAACACAAACGGTGCGAAGCAGTACATGCTGCGCGTTGTGTGGGGCAATATCCGGCGGCCGGACACGACCGATACCGATGAACCCGACTGCCCCCTGACGGATTGGTCGGGTTCGCTTGAAGTCAGCGGCGGCGTGGTCACAGTCAAGCGCCTGATAAGATTCGAACCGCCCGGCGATCATACAGTGAGACCGAGATCCGGTCCGAGAGAGGTCGCCTGGGTGTCCTACACTATGCCGCACCTGGACGGCATACTCTTTAAGATAATCGACGTGCCGGACCCTCAGGGGAAAGAGGTTGATAACACGGTCACTATCACGACTCCCTATCATGTCGCCGTGATACCCCTCGCTGACCTCGAAGACTACCGCGAGTTCATAGAGATAGACGAGTGTAACAAGCTGTCCATCGTCGCCACCCTGGCGGAGAATACAGGCTGCGCGACGGGCTTCCTCGAGGGCGGGTGGATCGCCGAAACCGATACATCGGGCTACTTCCGCGGAGGCTGGATTTCCTCAAACGGCGGCCTGTCGGGATACCTCAGGGGTAAATATGAGATACGGGACGGCAGGCGCGTCTTCTACGGAAAATGGATAACAGAGTCCGGCGGCTTCGGGGGCCTCATAAAGGGCGTCTGGTGGCCGGCGGAAAATAACGAGGGTCCCAGCGGTTTCTTTGAAGGCAGGTGGGTCGACGAGTACTTTATCTCACGCGGCGTTATCAAGGGTCATTACCACACGGGCGCTGAGGGCGAGGCAGGGTTCTTCCACGGCAGGTGGAGGAAATTGTGCAGGTGATATGAAGACGTCTGTGGTGATGGCTTATCGGCGGCGGGCGCCCTTTGGGGCGCCTGTCGCATTACTGCGTGGCCCGCTATTTCCGGGCGGCTAGAGCCTCAAGTGGAGCGTAATAGGGCGCAAGCAGCTCAACCACATGAACGACCTTTTGAGGCAGCCCGTTGCGTTTGAGCATGTCTTCCAGCTGCATCATGCAGCTCGGGCAGGATGTCGCCACCAGGTCGGCCCCGGTGGCGGCTATGTAAGTGACTTTCTTTCTTCCGATCTCTTTTGCAAGATCATAATAAGTGAAAGAGAACGTCCCACCGCCACCGCAGCATCGGTCGGATTCCTCCATCTCCACGAACGTCACGGCTGGCAATGCCTCCAGGATCTTCCGCGGCGCGCCGGCCTGGCCCTGACCGCGGTTCAGATGACAGGGATCATGGTAGGTGACGGTGACAGGTTTAATCCCCTCGGTCTCCTTGAGGTCAAGGTTGCCGAATCCCACGAGGAACTCGGCGATATCGTAAACGGGCGCCCCCAGTGCCCCGGGATCCAGGCCCAGGACGCTCTCGTAATCCTTCTTCAGGGCGAGCCCGCCGGATGCGCAGCAGACCACGACCGCATCGAGGTCGTGCCTCCGGAAAGCCTTGATATTGGCCCTCGCGAGGTCCCGGGCGTCCTCCCTGTCCCCCGCGGTGTAAACGGGCACCCCGCAGCAACCCTGCCCCCTCGGGATGACCACTTCGAATCCCTCCCCGACCAGCGCCCTCACCGCAGCAAGCCCGACCCGGGGGAAAATCATATTCGTGGCGCAGCCGACGAAGAGCCCCACTCTCTTGCGAGGCTTGCCCTCCGGGCTCACAGTCTCCGGGAGCTGCTCCATCATGGTCTTTTCGGCAAACACGGGGAGATTGCGGTCCTTGTCCACTTTCACCAGGGGAAGCAGGACTCTGTAAGGGCTTGACTGCGGCAGCCCTTTCAGGATTTTCCTCTCGACCCACGCGATCGTCTTGCTCACCGGCGGGAGCAGCCTTCCACGCTTGAGAAGGTGCCGGAAGATGAACTTCTTGAGCCACGGGAAGCGGCCCTTCGTGAATATCTCGACCCTGGAGGCGAGCACGAGTTCGTCCACCAGTATGCCGCTCGGACATGCTTCAACGCAGGACTTGCAGTTCAGGCATTTCGAGAGGCGCTCCGTAAAACCCGGGCTGAGGTCGAGGTCGCCTTCCACAAGCGCCTCCACCAGGGCTACCCTGCCGCGGGCGCAATAGGACTCGTCCAGGGCCTCACAGAACACCGGGCACGCGGCCCTGCAGGCTCCGCACTTCAGGCATCTCTGGATTTCCCCCGACAACTTCTCCAGCGTATCGTGCCGGTCGCGCTCCGCCTTTCGGAAGAGGTCGAGCTGGAACGTCCTGGTACTCCTGCCGCCGTCGGTATCAGTCTTCATAGAACATCTTCCCGGGATTCATAATGCCCCTGGGGTCAAGAGCGTCCTTGAGAGATCTCACTACTTCATATCCCGACTGGCCGATCTCCAGCTTGGTAAACGGTTCCCTGTCCAGCCCCACGCCTCGCTCCTCCGACACGGCGCCCTCGAGGTCAATACAGACCTGGCGTATCGCCGACACCGCCGTCTTAGCCCGGGCCATCTCTTCGGTGTCCTTGACATCCGTGAGGAATACCGGATGGAGGTTGCCCCGGCCCGCATGGCCAAACACCGCGATCTTCACATTGTTCCTGGCAGCTATCTTGCCGATTTCGCCGGCCATCACCGGCAGTTTGCTCACCGGCACCGTGATGTCCTCTATTATCGCCGTCGGGCGCAATTTCATCAGGGCCGGCAGGGCGGCGAAACGCCCGCGCCAGATCTTCCCGCTTCCCGACGGGTCGGAGGTCGCCGCTGCATCTACCCGGAACTCCTTCTTGAGCAGTTTTGCCGCGAGATCGGAGTTGGCGCTCACGGCCGAGCGCATGCCGTCGAATTCAGCCAGGAGAATGGCTCCTTCACCATGACTCTCATCGAGATGGGCCGAAACCGCCCGCGTACAGACTTCATCCATGACCTCGAGAGACGAGGGGAGAAGGCCCTCCGACATGAGATGGCCCGCCGCCGCCGTGGCCGTGTGGAGGTCCTCAAACACGGCGGACAGCGTCCTTCGGGCCTGAGGCAGCGGCAACAGCCGCAACTTCGCCGATGTAATGAATCCCAGAGTGCCCTCGGAGCCGACCATGAGCCGGCATATGTCGTAACCGGCGACGCTCTTTACGGTTCTCGCGCCGACCGTCAGCACCTTCCCCTCAGGAGTGACGAGCTCGAGACCGAGCACATATCGCCGCGTCGACCCGTACTTGAGCCCTCTCAACCCGCCCGCGCACTCCGCTATGTTGCCTCCGAGAGTACATACCGCGCGGCTGGCGGGATTGGGCGGGTAGAAGAGCCCCCTCGATTCCACTATTCTCTGGAAATCCCCGGTTATTATGCCGGGCGCCACTTCCGCATAGAGGTCTTCCCTGTGCACGACCGGTTCGGCCTTCATGCGTTCGGCCGACAGCACCATGCCGCCTGCCGTCGGGATGGCTCCGCCGGCAAGCCCCGTCCCCGCGCCCCTCGGGGTCACGGGAATGGCATTTTCGTATGCCAGCGCTATTACCCGGGCTGCTTCTTCCGTGCTCCGGGGCTTAACGACGACATCCGGCTCCCGCTTATACAACGTGGCATCAGAGGAGTATGCGGCCCGACGCTCGTCGTCGGTGAGGACATTCTCCGGCCCGGTTATCTCGCCGAGCTTCCTGATGAGCGCATCGTCAAGCATAGACACTCTATCCCAAGAAACGCAATTCGGGGCTCATACGAAAGTGCAGCCCGGAACTCGTCCGAAGCTGCACATTAAGGGTACCTCCCTGGGCCTATTCGGTCTCTTCCTCCTCCGCCCCGGCAGCCTTCCGCGCGGCCCGCGTCACCTTCTTTACCTCTTTTTCTTCAGCTTCCTTGCTCTTCTCGGTGAGCTCGAGTATCGCCACCGGGGCCGCGTCTCCATGCCTGCGCGCGAGCTTGATGATTCGCGTATAGCCGCCGTTTCGTCCCTCAAAGCGGGGGGCAATCGAATCGAATAGCTTCTTGACGACATCCTGATTGCTGATTTGCTTCAGGACCTGCCGGCGGGCGTGGAGATCCCCGCGCTTTGCGAAACTCACCATTCGCTCGGCCAGCCTCCTGGCTTCCTTGGCCTTGGCCTCCGTCGTGCGTATGCTCTCGTTGTCGAACAGCGAAGTCACCAGGTTCCGGAGCATGAGCTCTCTGTGGCTCTTTGTCCTGCCCAGCTTTCTGCCTTTTTGCCTGTGTCGCATCTCGGTCCTTCCCTCAAATCTGATCAGCCCTTACGCGTAGCGGGCTTTCAATCTCTCTGCAGCCTCAGCTTTCTTTTCATCCAGGTAATGGTCAACGTCCATGCCGAAATGGAGGCCCATACTGCTCAAAATGTCCGAAATCTCCTTAAGCGACTTCCTGCCGAAGTTCCTGAACTTGAGCATGTCGGACTCCGTCTTCCGGACCAGATCGCCGATGGACTTTATCTCGGCGTTTCTCAGGCAATTGCTCGACCTGACGCTGAGTTCGAGCTCGTCGACGCTCTTCCTAAGAAGATCATGTATTCTGACCCACTCCTCATCGACCTCTTCGGCTTCCTCCTCGACCAGTTCCTCCTCTTTGGTGATGAACACCTGCAGGTGATTCTTGAGAATGCTGGCCGAAAAACTCATTGCATCCTGAGGAGTTACGCTCCCGTCGGTCCATATTTCCAGCACGAGTTTGTCATAGTCCGTCCGGTGACCGACGCGCGTGTCTTCGACCCGGAAGTTTACTCTCCGGATCGGCGAAAAGTTGGCGTCGACCGGGATGACGCCTATTGGCCTGTCGGTGCGGGTCTGCGCTTCCGAGAGGACGAATCCCCTGCCGGCATCCACCTCTATTTCGACCCTGAGATGGCCTCCCTTGTCGACTGTCGCGATCGGGATCGTGGGATTCAATATCTCGATGCTTGCGTCGCCTTCAAAGTCGCCCGCCTTTACCTCCTGAGGCCCTTCGACGTCCACGGTCAAAGTCCTGGGCTCTTCGGCAGTGAATCTGAAACGCATCTTCTTGATGTTTATGATTATCTCCGCAACGTCTTCCCTGACGTTGGGCAGCGTACTGAACTCATGAAGAGCCCCGTCTATGCGCACGCTAATCACAGACGCACCTTGAAGTGAGGACAGCAGTATGCGCCTCAACCCGTTCCCTATGGTCGTGCCATAACCCCTCTCCAGGGGCTCTATCACGAACTTGCCATAGGTGTCCGTGGCCGACGCTTCTTCCATAACTACTTCTTTTGGCATCTGTAAGGTTCTAAAATTCATCCGAAAGCCACCTCACACGTTGAGGTTCACTTATTTCCCTTCCCTCATTACTTGGAGTAGAGCTCGACTATGAGCTGCTCCTGTACGGGAATCGGGATTCCCTCTCTTGTTGGAACTTCCACCACGGTCGCAGAGAGCCTGTTCCCGTCCACCTGCAACCATGGAACAGAATCGGTTCCTATTCTCTCGAGGCTCGCTTTCACGACCCCGCTGATCTTCTCCCGGGCCTGTATCACGTCACCCACCTTGACCTGATAAGAGGCGATGTTGACCACTCGCCCGTTGACGGTGAAGTGCCTGTGATTCACAAGCTGCCTCGCGTTGTTCCTGGAAGGCGCGAATCCCGCCCTGTAGGCTACGTTGTCCAGCCTCAACTCCAGCAGCTTCAAGAGGTTCTCCCCGGTAACGCCGTGCTGGCGGGCCGCCCTGGCGAAGTACTTCCTGAACTGCTTCTCGAATACGCCGTAGACTCTCTTAACTTTCTGTTTCTCCCTGAGCTGCAGACCGTACTCGGTCCTGCGCACTCTCATGCGCTGGCCGTGCTCGCCTGGAGGGTACTGGCGCTTCTCCACTGCGCATTTGGCGCTCATGCAGCGGTCCCCCTTGAGGAACAGCTTCATCCCCTCTCTGCGGCAAAGTCTGCATTTCGAGCCCGTATACCTTGCCATCAAGATCCTCCGTTCTAGACTCTTCTTCTCTTGGGCGGACGACAACCGTTATGCGGTATGCGGGTGACGTCCCGGATTGCAGTAATGTCAAGCCCTGCAGCCTGCAGCGACCTGATCGCGGCCTCTCTCGCGGGACCCGGGCCCTTGACTCTCACTTCGACCCTCTTCATGCCGAGATTCAGCGCCTCCTTGGCGCAGGATTCCCCGGCCAGCTGGGCGGCAAAGGGGGTGCTCTTCCGCGAACCCTTGAAGCCCACTCTGCCCGCGCTGGCCCAGGACACGACATGCCCGGTTGTGTCCGTTATGGTTATGATCGTATTATTGAAGGTCGCCTGGATATGCGCTACCCCGCTCTCCTCAATCCGCCTGTCTTTGCGTTTCGGCTTTCTGCCTCTTGCCTTTGGCAAACTCTATACCTCCATCGACCGGTTATTTGCTTTCCTTCTTCTTCCGTGTCATAACGCCCTTCTTCGGCCCCTTGCGGGTTCTGGCGTTGGTATGGGTTCGCTGTCCCCTGACGGGAAGCCCCCTGCGGTGGCGCAGGCCCCTGTAGCATCCAATATCCATCAGGCGCTTGATATTTCCGGAGACCTCGGACCGCAAGGCTCCCTCCACCTTAAAGCTGCTCTCGATCACGTTTCGCAGCTTCGCAGTATCGTCTTCACTCAGGTTCTTCGTTTTGGTACCCGGGTCTACACCGGTTTCATCAAGGATCTTCTTCGACGTTGCCGGGCCTATGCCGAAGATATAGGTCAGTGAGACGTCGATTCTCTTCTCAGCCGGTAGATCTACACCTGCGATTCTCGGCACTCTCGATACACCTCCTATCCCTGCTTCTGCTTATGCCTGGGATTCTTACATATGACGTAGACTACGCCTTTGCGTTTGACTATCTTGCACTTGTCACAAATCTTCTTTACTGACGCACGCACCTTCATCAGTCATGCTCCTGCTATAGGACTACTTGTATCTGTAGACGATTCTCCCGCGCGAGAGGTCGTAGGGCGACAGCTCGACGCTTACCTTGTCCCCGGCGAGGATCTTTATAAAGTGCATCCTCATCTTGCCCGAGATATGCGCGAGCACAATATGCCCGTTCTCGAGCTCGACCCTGAACATGGCATTGGGCAGAGACTCGACCACCGTCCCCTCTACCTGTATGCATTCTTCCTTACTCATATTCTCCCGATATCCTCAGGTATCTAATCCCTCCAGGGTCAATATCTCGCCCCCGTCCTTGCGCACGACAATCGTGTGCTCGAAATGGGCCGACAGGCTGCCGTCCCTGGCGACGACGGTCCAGCCGTCCTTCAGGACCTCTATGGGGTAGTCGCCCGCATTGACCATGGGTTCTATCGCAAGCGTCATGCCGCTCACGAGTTCAGGCGTCTTGCCGGGGCTCACGAAATTCGGCACCTGGGGAGATTCATGCATGTTCCTCCCGATGCCGTGGCCGACAAGGTCCCTGACGACCGCAAACCCCTCGCTCTCAACCGTCGCCTGGACCGCCGCGGATATGTCGGCTATCGAGTTCCCATCTCTGGCTGCTGTTATCCCCGCCCCCAGAGCTTCACGTGTGGTGCCAAGGAGCCTCTCCGCCTCCGCCGATGCGGCCCCGACCGGGAAGGTCGCTGCCGCGTCCGAGTGGTAGGCATCCTTGAGAACGCCGACATCGATGCTGACGATGTCGCCTTCCTTAAGCACCCGGTCCCCGGGTATACCGTGCACCACTTCCGAGTTAACCGACGCGCAAATGCTCGCCGGGAACCCCCTGTACCCCTTGAAGGACGGCGCCGCTCCGTGCGACCTTATGAACTCCTCTGCCGCAGCGTCCAGGGCGCCGGTGGTGATCCCGGGCTCTATCATCGACTCCATGAGACGGAGGGTGGAAACCAGAACTCTCGAGCTTGCTCTCATGAGCTCTATCTCTTCGTCCGTCTTAATGGTGATCTTGTCCATAATCAGCTGATTCTCTCTGGCTTTCACCGCTTCACCGCTTCGAGCTCGCTCAGAATCGAAGAGAACACGCCATCAACGCTCCCTTCGCCGCTGACCCTCTTCAGCAGGCCTTCCGACTCGTAGTGCTTAACAAGCGGCAGTGTATCCCTGCGATAGACCTCGAGTCGCGTCTTCACGGTCTCCGGGTCGTCGTCCACTCTGGCCTCGAGTTTGCCCCCGCACTTGTCGCAAACGCCTTCCTTGCGCGGCGGGTCGCTGTCCAGGTTATAGGGAGCGCCGCAAGCCCGGCAGACCCTTCTCCTCGACAGCCTCGAGATAATGACCTCGTCACTGACGTCTATAAAGACCACCGCGTCCAGCGCCGCGCCGTGGTCGGCCAGTATGCTTTCCAGGCCCTCGGCCTGAACCAGTGTGCGCGGGAAACCGTCGAGTATGAAGCCGGCGGCACAATCTTCCTTGGCGGTTCGTTCCTCTACCAGCGAGAGAACGATTTCATCCGGCACCAGCTTGCCTCCTTCGACATATTCCCGGGCCCTCTTGCCGAGCTCAGTATTCTGTTCTATCGCGTCCCTCAATATGTCACCCGTCGAAATCTGCGGGATTCGAAACTCCTTGCTTACCATACCCGCCTGAGTCCCCTTTCCTGACCCCGGAGGGCCCAGTAAGACGAGTCTCATCACGTCAACGTCTTCCCCTGAGTTTGCCCCTCTTGAGGAATCCCTCGTAATGCCTCATCAGGAGGTGCGACTCGATTTGCTGTAATGTGTCCAGTGCGACACCAACAACGATCAGAAGCCCCGTCCCGCCGAATACGAAGGGCGCACGGAATTTATAAAGAAATATCGAGGGTAATATCGCTATGAATGCCAGGAAAATGGCGCCCGGCAGGGTTATCCGCGTCAGGACCCTGTCTATGTATTCCGCCGTCCGCTTTCCCGGCCTGATTCCAGGTATAAAGCCGCCGTATTTCTGCATGTTGTCCGCCAGGTCCTGCGGATTGAACACAATGGCCGTATAGAAGTAGGCGAAGAACACGATGATAACCGCGTACAGGAAGTTATACAGGAAAGATCCCGGCGACATGTACGCGTTCACTATGTCTGAGATCTCCGCCCTCCCGAACCAGGTGGCAATACTGGTCGGGAACATCAGTATGGCCTGGGCGAAGATGATGGGGATAACTCCGGCCGTATTTACCCTAAGCGGTATATGGGTGCTGTGACCCCCGTAGATTTTCCTCCCCACGACCCGCTTGGCGTATTGCACGGGTATTTTTCGCATTCCCTGCGTCATCACGATCACGCCCGCGATAATGAATACCATAACCAGCAGGAGCAGAACCAGCGTGAAGAAGTTGAGCTGGCCCGACCTCAGGGCGTCAATGGTCCTCAAAATGTCGTTGGGATACCTCGCTATAATGCCGGTGAAGATTATCAGCGATATCCCGTTGCCTATGCCCTTCTCCGTGATTTTCTCCCCCAGCCACATCAGGAAGATCGTCCCCGCCGTCAGCGTAATCACCGTCATCATCCTGAAGCCGAGGCCCGGGTCCGGAACGATGGGACGCGAGGTGGCAATCGGCATGCGCTCAAGATACGCGGAGATGCCATACCCCTGAAGTATCGCAAGTACGACCGTGCCGTACCGCGTGTACTGCGTGATCTTCTTCCTGCCCTCTTCCCCCTCCTTCTGCAGCTTCTCGAAGTAGGGAATCACCGCCGTGAGGAGCTGCATGATAATCGAGGACGATATATAGGGCATAATGCCAAGCGCGAACACTGTAGCTCTCGAGAAGGCGCCGCCTGCGAACATATCGTAAAGGCCGAGCAACGTGCCCTGCATTCTCTCCAGTGCTTCGGCCAGTGCGGATCCGTCGATTCCGGGTACGGGAACGTAGCAGCCGACCCTGAATACAATTAGCAGACCGAGCGTTATCAGAATCCTCCGCCTCAGTTCCGGGATCTTGAAAATGCTCTGAATTTTGTCCAGCACTCGTAATCCTCCTCGAGTGAAAAGCGCTTACCGCTTTATTTTAAAAGGGTCAGCGTGCCCCCGGCCTTCTCGATCATTTCCTTCGCCTTTGCAGATGCGGCGTGGGCACTGACCTTGACCGCGAAGCCGAGCTCCCCATTGGCCAATATCTTAACTTTGCTGGTCTTCCGGGATACAAGTCTCTTGGCAGCCAGGCTCTCAGGAGTAACCTCGTCCCCCTCGGCGAACCTCTCGGACAGGTCCCTGAGATTCACCACTTCGTACTCCACTCTCATGTAGTTCTTGAAGCCGCGCTTCGGCAGCCGCCTCTGAAGGGGCATCTGGCCGCCCTCGAACCACGGATGAACGGTGTTCCTCGCCTTTTGTCCCTTGTTGCCCCGGCAGCATCTCTTGCCGTGTCCGCTCCCGGCCCCGCGTCCGACGCGCTTCCGCGTCTTCTTGGCCCCCGGGGACGGAGCGAGCTCATTGAGTTTCACCTACTTACTCTCCTTCTCGATGACTTCCACACTTATCAGATGCTCCACCTTCTTGATCATGCCCCTGATAGTGTCTGTGTCGGCATGCTCTACAACAGAGCCCGGGTGCTTCAAGCCCAGCGCGCGCAGCACTTTCTTGTGCTTCCCGAGCCGCCCTATCCCGCTTCTCGTCTGCTTAATTCTCAGCATCGTCACTTGTATCACTCTCCGTGAAACCTAGTACTTCCCCAACCGACATTCCTCTTATCTTGCCCACGTCGGCGGCCCTCCTGAGCTGCAGAAGTCCGTCCATCGTAGCCTTAACCACATTATGGGGATTGTTGGACCCAAGGCACTTTGTCAGAACGTCGCGAACGCCCGCGGGCTCCAATACGCCACGAACCGGGCCGCCGGCGATGACACCGGTACCCGGAGACGCGGGCTTCAGGAGCACCCTGCCCGCCCCGCTTCGTCCTATCACTTCATGGGGTATAGTCGTACCGAGAAGAGGTATCGGAACCATGTCTTTTTTCGCTGCCTCTATCGCCTTCCGAATCGTGTCGGCAACTTCGTTAGCCTTGCCCATACCGATGCCGACCATGCCCTTGCCGTCGCCCACCGCGACAATGGCATTGAAACTGAAACGCCTACCGCCCTTTACTACTTTCGCCACTCTGTTTATGTGAATGACGTGCTCTATCAGCTGGTCCTCTTCTTCTTCCTGTACTTCACGGCCCCGACCGCGACCTCTGCCTCCGGGCCGGCCCCCGGGTCTGCCCCTGCCCATCCTCCGCGCGGGAGCGGCGGGCCTGGTCGAGGCAGGAGCATGCCTGCTCGCCAGCTCGGGCTTGGTCCCGATCCCCTCGGGCGCCTTCTCACCCTCCTCCGCCTCGGCCTCAACAGCCTCGGCTGGCTCAGGCTTCGTTCCCCCTCTGGGCTTCGTTCCCCCTCTGGGCTTCATTTCCGCTTTGGGCTTCATTTCCGCTTTGGGCTTCATTTCCGCTTTGGGCTTCGTTTCCGCTTTGGGCTTCGTTTCCGCTTTGGGCTTCTCAGTCGATTCGGACTTCTCGGCAGCTGCGGCCTCTTCGGCCTTGGCCTCCGCCGCACCTTCCGCCCTGGGCTCGGGCTGTGCTGACGGCTCTGCCTTCTCTTTTTTCGGTTCCTTGTTTACCTCTTCTGCCAAATCACTCCCCCCTTAGGTCTAGAATTCCAGACCGGATTTCCTGGCCGCCTCGGCAAGGGCCTTAACCCTGCCGTGGTACTTGTAGCCTGCCCGGTCGAATACCACCCTGGTTATTCCTTTTTCAGTCGCGAGCTTGGCTATCGCCTCGCCTACCGCCCGGCTCTCGGCAAATTGCTCTTTGTCGGCCTTGACCTTCTCAGTGATTGCCTTGGATGAGCCGCAGACGCCGGCGATCACGGTGCCCGCCATGTCATCGACAACCTGAGCGTACATGTGCTTATTGCTGCGGTAGACCATGAGCCTGGGCCGCTCCGGTGTCCCGCGCAGGTGCCGTCGGATCCTCAGGTGTCTTCTTTCGCGTCCGCCCAGTCTTTTAGTAGTACCCATCTAACACTCCATTAAGCTTGTGCAGCGCCAGCCTTGCCGGCCTTTCTCTTCACGTACTCACCGACGTACCTGATGCCCTTGCCCTTGTAGGGCTCGGGCGGATCAAAGGCGCGAATATCGGCTGCGGCCTGTCCAACTTCTTCCTTGTCGATGCCGAGCACCCTGATCCTCTCCTGGTCCGGCACCTCAATGGTGACTCCCTTCGGAGGCTCGTAGACCACCGGGTGGGACATTGACAGGTTCATACTGAGCTTGTTTCCCTGCATCTCGGCTTTGTAGCCGATGCCGTGTATCTCGAGCTCCTTGGTGAATCCCTGTGTCACGCCTATAATCATGTTGTTAATAAGAACCCTCATGGTCCCGTGAAGCGCCCTGTGAAAAGGCAGGTCCGAGGGACGCTCAACCGTAATCTTGTCTTTTTCCACCGTGACCTTCATCTCGTGGTGCAGGTCTCTCTCAAGAGCCCCCTTTGGCCCCTTGACCTTAATGTGATGGCCGCTGAGTTTGACCTCGACACCCGAGGGGATCGTGATCGGTAATTTCCCCACTCGTGACATTTGAATCCCCCGTTTACCAAACTCGGCAGAGCACTTCTCCACCGATTCCCTTGTGTCTTGCTTCCTTACCGGTCATGACGCCATGGGACGTTGTCAGAATAGCGATGCCCAGTCCGCCCCTTATTCGCGGAACGTGCTTCTTGTCCGTATACCGCCTCAGCCCGGGCGTGGAGATCTTCTGGATGCCTGAAATGACCGATTTCTCCTCATCGGTATACTTGAGGTAAATCCTCAGCTTCCCCTGCTTTCCATCCTCGATATACTTGTAGTTGTTGATGAACTTCTCCATCAACAGGACCTTGAGAACGTCCTGCTTGAGTTTAGAAGCAGGCACCTCCACTCTCTTCAACTTGGCCTTGCAACCGTTCCTTATGACGGTCAACATGTCTGCAATCGGATCAGAGATCGCCATCTACGCTTTCCTCTCTAAATGTCTTACCAACTCGCCTTTACTACGCCCGGGATCTGTCCCATCAGCGAGAGTTCCCTAAAGCAAATCCTGCAAACCCCGAATTTCCTCAAGTAAGCTCTCGGTCTCCCGCAGCGATGGCATCTGTTGTGCTGTCGAACCTTGAACTTAGGTTCTTTTCTCCATTTCTCCATGGAAGACTTCTTCGCCACAGCTCCTCCCTCTCTCTAGCTGGTTCTGAAAGGCATGCCGAGCCCCTTAAGCAGCTCCAGTGCCTCCTCGTCGGTCTTACATGTCGTAGCAATCGTTATATCCATTCCCATGATCTTCGCCACTTTGTCGTAGTCTATCTCCGGGAACACTATTTGCTCTTTTATGCCGAACGTATAATTGCCATGGCCGTCGAAACTATCCGGGGAAAGGCCCCTGAAATCCCTGATCCTCGGGATGGCGGCGGTGACCAGTCTGTCAAAGAACTCGTACATCCTCATGCCGCGCAGGGTCACCTTACAGCCCAGTGACATTCCCTTTCTCACCTTGAAGCTGGCCACGGACTTCCGCGCCTTCGTTATCTTCGGGCGCTGGCCGGTAATAGTAGCAAGGTCATCAGCCGCGGCGTCCAGGAGCTTGCTGTCCTTCATGGCCTCACCGATGCCCATATTGACGACTATCTTCGCCAGCTTGGGTATCTCGTGCGCATTGGCGTAACCGAATCGCTTCTGCATTGCGGGCCCGACTTCCGCACGGAAGTGAGTCAGGGCCCTTGGCACGTAACCCGGTGGAATCGGCGGGGATTCTTCTGTCTTCTCAGCCTTCTTTTCCTTCCCGGATTTGTCGCCTTTGGCCGCCTTTTTGCCCTTATCGGCCTTCTTGGCCTTCTTGGCCTTCTTGGATTCCCCGGCCTTCACGGCTTCCGCGGACTCATCCGCCTTCACAGGTTGCTCCGCCCCGGCCGCCTCTTTCGCCTCGCCGGCGCCTTCAGGCCCGCCAGTAATCCCGGCCTCCGCCTGCTCGTCCTTTATTTCTTCTCTGTTCTCCTCAGCCACTTTAGCTCAGACCTCTCTTAGACCTTCCCAATGATCTCGTTACACTTGTTACACACCCTGGCTCTCTTGCCTTCGGCGAGCGTCGTCCGCTTCGGTCGAACACCCTCGCCGCAACGAGGGCATATGACAAGCACGTTTGAAACGTGAATAGGCGCTTCCTTTTCGATTATTCCCCCCGGCTCCATACGAGAACGGGCCTTGGTGTGCCTCTTGATGAAGTTCACGCCTTCGACGATTATGCGCTCGCCTTTCGGGTAAACTTTAAGCACCTTTCCGGTCTTACCCTTATCGTTGCCGGCAATTATCTTTACAGTGTCTTCCTTAGCCACCCGCATTCTTCCCAGTCCTCCATCAAACGACTTCAGGTGCGAGAGAAATTATCTTCATGAAATGCTTCTCCCGGAGCTCACGGGCCACGGGGCCGAATATCCTTGATGCCTTAGGCTCTTTGTCCTCGTTGATCAGCACCGCGGCATTCTGATCGAAGCGAATATGCGAGCCGTCCGGCCGCCTGTATTCCTTCTTGGTCCTCACGACCACCGCCTTGGCTACGTCGCCTTTCTTGACGTCACTATCCGGGATCGCGTCTTTGACCGCGACCACGATGATGTCGCCAACACGCGCATACCTTCTCATGGAGCCGCCGAGGACGCGTATGCATTGCGCCGTTCTGGCACCCGAGTTGTCTGCGATCGTCAGTATGGTCTCTACCTGAACCATTTCGTTACCGTCCTATTCTGCCTTCCTAACTATCTCAACAACCCTCCAGCGCTTCTGCTTGCTGAGAGGTCTGGTCTCCTCGATCTTCACGGTATCGCCGGCGGCACACTGTCCCTTCTCGTCATGCGCGTAGAACTTGGGCCGCTTCTTGACCACCTTGCCGTAAATCGGGTGCCTGAGTCGTCGCGTTACCTGCACGACAACGGTCTTGTCCATCTTGTTGCTAACGACAACGCCGACTCTCGTCTTTTTCTTAGTCTCGCTCATTTCCTACCCTTCTTCGCATCTCAGGCCTACTGCTCCCCTTGAGCGACCTCCTCCGAGCCCGGCAGGCGCGATATGCCCCTATCCTCCTCATTCATTATGGTGAGGATCCTGGCGATCTCCCTGCGGATTTCTCTGATCTTCAGAGGATTGTCCAGCTTCTGGGAAGAAACCCTGAATCTCAGGTTGAAAAGCTCTTCACGCAGATCCCGCACGTTTCTCTCGAGCTCCTCCCTGGTCAGTTCTCTGTATTTTTCAGGCTTCATCAACCTATACCTCTCTGGTCAGGAACCGCGTCTTAATGGGAAGCTTCCTCGCGGCGAGGTACATCGCTTCCTTCGCGAGTTCCTCATTCACCCCGCCGAGCTCGAACAGGATCCGGCCGGGCTTCACCACTGCGACGTAATGCTCCGGATTGCCCTTACCCTTTCCCATTCTCGTCTCCGCCGGCTTGAAGGTCACGGGCTTGTCGGGGAATATTCTCACCCAGAGCTTCCCGCCCCTCTTCACGTGCCTGGTCATTGCGACACGGGCGGCCTCAATCTGTCTGGACGTGATCCAGGCCGGCTCGAGAGCCTGCAAACCGAACTCGCCGAACTCGATATTGCTGCCTCTCCAGGCGGCCCCTCTCATTCTGCCTCTCTGTTGCTTTCTGTACTTGATCCTTTTGGGGCTAAGCATCTCTCCCGACTCCTCTTATTCCTTATTGTCCGACGTCTCGAAGACCTCGCCGTGGAAGATCCAGACCTTGACCCCGATGGCGCCATACGTCGTCCTCGAGGTGGCCCTGGCATAGTCCACATCCGCCCTCAGCGTGTGGAGCGGCACCCGGCCTTCCATGTAGTGTTCACATCTGGCCATCTCGGCTCCCGACAGGCGACCCTTGCACATGATCTTGATGCCTTCCGCGCCCGCCCGCATCGCAGCCGAAATAGCCTTCTTCATTGCCCTTCTGTGCGAAACCCTCTGCGCCAGCTGATGGGCCACATGCTGAGCCACAAGCTGCGCGTCGATCTCGGGCCTTTCGACTTCCTGTATGTTCACATGGATTTCTTTCTTCGTTATATGCTGCAGCTCGTCCCGGAGCTGGTCGACTTCCGTTCCCTTGCGCCCGATGACAATGCCGGGCTTCGCGGTATGTATGGTAACGGTGATCTTCTTCGGGGCTCTCTCTATGACGACCCTGGATATACCGGCCCTGTGTAACCTGCTGGTCACGTATTTCCGGATGAATATGTCTTCCTTAAGAAGCTCCGGATAGTCCTTCCTCGCGAACCACTTCGAATCCCAGCTCCTTACAATACCCAGCCTCAGACCAACAGGGTTTGTCTTCTGCCCCAAAATCGACCTCCTTATTTCTTCTTCTTTTTCTTCTTCTTCGCCGGCGCCGCGATACTGAGCAGCTTCCGCCCGGCCCTGCTGCTTCTGAGCTCTGCCGGCATCTCGGTTGTGACTGTGACTTTGATATGGCTCATTCTCTTCCTGATCCTAGACGCACGTCCATACGCCCGCGGCCGCCAGCGGGGCATAATGGGCCCGCCGTCGATCACGGCATTCGAAACGAACAGGCTCTCTGCCTCCAGTTCGCCGCTGCCGTCCTTGATGATCGCATTGGCGATAGCGGAATTGAGCGTCTTCTCCAACATCCCCGAGGCCTTCCGCGGCGTTGCCTTCAATATGGCCAGCGCCTCCTTGACCGGTTTGCCCTTTATCAGGCTTGCGGTCAGCCGGGCTTTCCGCGGCGATATTAGGTTGTACTTAGATACCGCATGCGCATCCATTCGGTTTTACCTCACTTAACCTTTGCTGCCCGCTCAGCCATTTTGCCGCCATGACCTCTGAAGGTCCTGGTCGGGGCGAATTCGCCGAGGCGGTGACCGACCATGTTCTCAGTAATGAAAATCGGTATGAACTTATTCCCGTTGTGCACCGCTAGGGTGTGTCCCACAAAATCGGGAGTAATGGTCGATGCCCGCGACCAGGTTCTCACGACCTTCTTCTCCCTGGTCCTGTTCAGCGTCTCTATCTTCGCCGCCAGCTTGGGGGCAACAAAGGGACCTTTCTTTAAAGAACGAGCCATGCTCCGTCTTCCCCCTATTTCTTCTTACGCCGCCTTACAATGTACTTGTCCGAGAGCTTCCTCTTCCTGGTCTTGTAGCCCTTGGTCGGCACCCCCCAAGGCGAACACGGGTGGCGCCCGCCCGAGCTTTTGCCCTCACCGCCTCCCATGGGGTGGTCGATGGGGTTCATGGCGACGCCCCGCACATGCGGGCGCCTGCCGAGCCAGCGGCTCCTCCCTGCCTTGCCTATGGTGATATTCTCGTGATCCGCGTTCCCGACCTGGCCAATAGTGGCGAGGCATTCCTGCCTCGCAAGTCTCACCTCGCCGGAGGGAAGCCTCAGATGGGCGTACTTCCCTTCCTTTGCGGCGATCATGACGAACGTCCCGGCGCCTCGCGCAAGCTGCCCGCCCTTGCCCGGCACGAGCTCGACGTTGTGAACTTCCGTTCCCAGAGGGATGTTCTTAAGGGGCAGGGTGTTCCCGACCCTAATCTCGGAGCCCGGCCCGGAGACGACCTTGTCGCCTACGCCCAGCCCCATGGGCGCGAGGATGTATCTTTTCTCGCCGTCCGCGTAGTGCAACAGGGCGATTCTCGCGGAGCGGTTGGGGTCGTACTCGATACTCGCCACCTTCGCCGGGATGTCGAACTTGTCCCTCTTAAAATCGATTATTCTGTAGAGCCGCTTGTGCCCGCCGCCCCGGAACCTCATGGTGACCCGGCCGTTCGAGTTCCGTCCGCCCTTCGACTTTACAGACGAGGTCAGCCTCTTCTCCGGCCTGGTCCTGGTCACTTCTTCAAACGTGGACACCGTCTGGTATCTCATCGTCGGGGTGGTAGGCTTATGTCTTCTTATACCCATCGCTTACACCTGTTCGAATAGGTCAATAGTCTGACCCGCCTCAAGAGTAACAACGGCCTTCTTCCAGTCGGGCCTCTTGCCCTCATACACGCCCAGCCGCTTGACCTTTCCGTGCACAGTAGCCGTCTTCACGCTTTTAACTTTCACATTGAATATATCTTCAACCGCCCGCTTTATCTCTATCTTGTTCGCTGTCATGGCAACGCTGAAGAGGTACTTGTTCTCCTGCTCTCGTATCTGCGAGCCCTTCTCTGTAACCAGGGGCCTTATGATTATCGATCTTGCATTCTTCACCGTTTAAGCACCTCCACCACCATGTCGACGGCCTGCTTGTCCATGACCACGGTGTCGCAGTTCAGCACGTCGTATACGTTCAGATCCTTCGCTATGGTGGTTGTAATGCCGGGTATGTTGCTCATGCCCCTGACGATGTTCTCGTTCTTCTCGGGGAGCACGAAGAGACACCTGGCCCCCTCCAGCCCAAGGGACTTTATCAGCTCAACTGCGAGCTTCGTCTTGGGGCCGTCTATTGCTATCCCGTCGACGACCTTGACGTCGCCTTCTCTCGCCTTTATAGAGAGAGCGCAGCGAATGGCAAGACGCCGCTCCTTCTTCGGCAAAGAGAAGTAATAGTCTCTCGGCTTGGGGCCGAAAACCACGCCGCCGCCCTTCCAGATGGGGGATGCGGCCGTGCCCGACCTGGCTCTCCCGAGGCCCTTCTGCTTCCATGGCTTCCTGCCGCTCGCCTTGACCTCCGACCTTCCCTTGGTCGACGCGTTCCCCTGGCGCTGATTAGCCAGGTACGAACGCACGGCTTCATAGAGCACTTTCTTCTTTGGCTTCACGTTGAAGACGCCGTCCGGAAGATCTATCTTCCCGGCGCCCCCCGCTTTGTTGAGTACCTCTACCTCCATAGCGAACTTTTCTCCTACTCCTGCGCGCTTACCATCACGTAGCCGTTATTATGCCCAGGCACGGCGCCGCGGACAGCTATGATATTCCTGTCCACATCGACCTGGATAACCTCGAGGTTCCTTATGGTAACCCGCTCATGTCCCGCCTGGCCCGGCATCTTCCTGTTCTTCCAGACCTTCGCGGGAGTGGCGCATTGGCCGATCGACCCAGGCTCCCGGTGATTTCTGCTGCCGTGAGAATCCGGGGCTCCGTGGAACCCCCATCTCTTGACGACGCCCTGGAACCCCTTGCCCTTTGTGTAACCGGTCACGCGTACAAGGTCTCCCGCCTGAAAGAGGTCTGCCTTTATCTCGCTGCCGACCTCATATCCGGAGGGGTCATTTACGCGGATCTCTCTCAAGACCTTCGCAGGCTCCACGCCCGCCTTGTCGAAGTGGCCCTTCGCCGGCATATTGACGTTCGCCGGCTTGCGCCTTCCGAAGCCGAGCTGGATCGCGTTATAGCCGTCGCTCTCCTCCGTCTTCACTTCGACCACGGGGCAGGGACCTGCCTCTATGACCGTGACGGGCACGGATTCTCCCTTTTCATTGAAGATCCGCGTCATTCCCAATTTCTTTCCGATGATACCCTTCATGCCTATTCACCTTCTGTTGAAGACAGCCAGCACGGGCGCGCCGCCCGGCTGATGTCTTCCTAAACCTTGATCTCGATGTCAACGCCGGCCGGCAAATCCAGCTTCATAAGGGCTTCGACGGTCTGCGGCGTGGACTCCCAGATATCGATAAGCCGCTTATGCGTGCGAATCTCAAACTGCTCCCTCGACTTCTTGTCGACATGAGGAGAGCGGAGCACCGTGTACACCGACCTCTTGGTCGGCAGCGGCACAGGCCCGGAGACCCTTGCCCCTGTCTGCTTGGCAGTCTTGACGATCTCGCCGGCGGACCTATCGACCATCGTGTGGTCATAGCCCTTAAGTCGTATCCTGATCTTCTGTCCCGGCACTTAACTTCCTCCCCTGATTACTTCCGGTGTCTATTCCATAATATCGCCGACGACGCCCTGTCCTACGGTCCTGCCACCCTCGCGGATGGCAAACGTCAACCCGCGCTCCATCGCGATCGGCGTGATCAACTCTATATCCATGGTTACATTGTCGCCCGGCATCACCATCTCCCGGTCCTCGGGCAACTTGATCGAGCCGGTAACGTCCGTAGTCCGGAAATAAAACTGCGGACGGTAGCCCGTGAAGAACGGCTTGTGACGGCCGCCCTCGTCCTTGGTCAGAATATAGACCTCGGCATTGAACTTCTTGTGAGGCGTTACGCTGCCCGGTGCCGCCAGCACCATCCCGCGCTCAACCTCCTCCTTGTCCATACCGCGGAGAAGAAGACCGATGTTGTCGCCCGCATGGGCCTCATCGAGTAACTTCCGGAACATCTCAAAGCCCGTCGCTACCGTCTGCTTCGTCTCACGGATACCAACCCGCTCAACCTTGTCCCCTACGTGGATCTTGCCGCGCTCAACCC
>Ga0180438_10000600_pt1 | contig 68026 bp, 71 predicted proteins | sample SS_ome_12_FD_132455 | JGI IMG/M metagenome (GOLD analysis project Ga0180438, IMG submission 132455) | Hypersaline lake sediment archaeal communities from the Salton Sea, California, USA - SS_3_D_2 metaG | ecosystem: Environmental > Aquatic > Non-marine Saline and Alkaline > Hypersaline >...
TTTTAGAGGAGACAAACATTTTAACATAAAGATTTAATCATATGTCATCTTATAAACTATATATCTGTTCACTTTAAGTCATTTTCGCAAATTGGGAATTATTGCGATTTTAGCGAGCAGTTTCCCATTTTATAACTTTAATATGAAATGTATTGGACTTTTTTTCAATTTTTTGCAATAATAAAACATACAACGTTCATGTATTTTATTATACTTAAAGTGGCGCGTTTTTAGTTATTTATAAAAAGACGCGATAACGACATAATATAAAAGATGTCAAAAAAGCAAACCGCTGCGAGAAACGAAATCTGGGAATTTGGTGGTGATATCTCACAGGCATTTGAAACAACTGATTTAGGACAAGCTGTATCTGCTGATGTTGATGACATATCAACTGCACTAACAGAACATATCTTAGAAAAATTTTTAGAAACATATGAACTTGCAGGTGAACTTTCAAAGAAAAATCCCAAGAATCATTTTAGTACTTTTCAAGGATTACTGAGAGACTTTAAAGATTGGGACCCAAAAACAAGAAAAAAGTTTACTAGAAAAGTAAAAAGAAGTTTATCTGATATAAGTCAACTAATAAGGTCTTCAATTGTTGGTGTTTCTCAAATAAGATTTATATGGATAGCAAAAACAAAAGGACTTGGAAAAAGAGAATGCAATCGTGTGTTACAAGCGATTTCTTTATCAAGAATTATTCCAGAAACAGAAGATTTTTTGCATTGGTGTTGTTGTCGTTCTGTAAAAGAAATTTATCAACACCCATATTTATTTGATAATAGAAAAAGGCTATCAAAAAGAAAAAGACAAGAAAATCTTAAGAACGTAAAAAATATTATTAATAAAGCTATTTCCGATGAAATTTACAGTCGCGATAATGCATCATATATTATTCGTTCAGCACTTGGATATGTTAATGGCGGATCATACAGTTTGTCAGACAAAGAGAATGTCAGCGATGGTGATGATAGCGAGGGAGTTGAGGAAGTTGAAGAAATTAAACTTGTAGACCCGGTTGGCGCGAAACAATCTGAAAATAAAGAAGAGACATCCGGTGTTTTAGATGTTTTAGAACCAGAACAAGAAATTGAAAATGAACACTATGCTAATGATAAAGAAAAGACAGTCAAAACATCTGATGATAAAAATGTTAAGGAAAAAGTTAAAGAAGATGTTAAAGTAAAAAAGGTTGAAGTAGAAAAGGTTAAAAAATCTTCGAAGAAAAAAGACAAACCTAATTCTAAAAAGGCAGAAAGGTCTAAACGTTCTAATCGTAAACAACCTGTCCCAGTTGTTCCCGTGTCATTATATGATTATGATGAATCCGAATCGGACGAAGCATCGAAACCAAGAAAAAGAGTTATTAAAAGAAGAAGTGAAAGAAAAAGTAAAAATACTAAAAAATCTAAACATATAGAACAAAAACAATCATCGCACCATATTACAAGAAAACCAAGAACCCAAAAACCCAAACATGAAACAGTTGAGGAACCTGAATATTTTTCAGAAGAATCAGAATACGATGATATTGCGTATTATAGTAATGAAGATGATGTTAATGACACTGACAACGTAAGTGATGTATCAAATGACGCAAATGATGTATCATATGACGTAAGTGATGATGAATTAGAACCAAATGGCGAAGAGGAAGAACAATATTGGTCTACATTGCGAAATGACCTAAATAAAAGAAGTAAGCGATATCAGCCTCAAAGTAAAAAATATACTAAAAAAAATAGTAGAACATCAAAAGTAAAAAAAACTAAACCAGAAGTGGTTGATGACAATGAAGAATCTGATTATTATTTAGAAAATGGTGGCGGTATTAGTGACGAAGATGTTGAATTTGAAGAATATAGTAATGTGAGTGATTATGATGTAAGTAGTGATGAAGAGGATAGTGACAACAGTGATAATAGTTATAACGATTATAGTGATAGTGAAGGTAATAACATTAATGATGATAATGATGATAATGATAATGATGATAATGATAATGATGATAATGATAGTTTTTGGAAAACATTACAAAATGAAGCTGAAAAACAATTGGGATTTGGTAGAATAGAGGAAGATACTAAAGCACGTAATCAAAAAAAGAATCATAAAAAAACAGAAACGAAGAAAACTGGAAAAGCGAAAAAGGTGAAAGATAATAAAGATAACCAAAGCAGTCAAGAACAATATGAACACGATGATTTAGACATGTTAGATTCGACAAATGTTGATGGTGGGATTGATTTAGATTCAGAAGAAGATTAAATTGATAAATTATTAACTTTTTTGCGTTTGTATTTATTTTAACTAAAATGGACTATTATATGTTAAAAATGGGATTACTTGGAAAAGTTAGAACAACAATTACACACCCGCTTGTTGCTGGTCCTCTTGGAGGTGGCTTTGTTATATTAATGGCATACCTAGATTCTAGATATCGAGATGTCAAAAGAGAAAAATCAACTTACTGGAAACTATTTATAGTAAGTTCATTAGTGTTTGCCACACTTTCATATTTTATCACAGCTGAACACACCAAAACAGATGAGTTTTTAAACCAAAATTATGATACAAAGGTACCTTCTTTGTTACCAAAAAGTAAAGGTGGGTTTGCGTTAGATGATCAACCTTTGATGGATGGTCCAGGTGACCATATTTCAAAAATGATGGAAGGTTTACCAGAACCAGGTACATATGAAATGCCGAAAGTTACAATGACAATGAAACCAAAGAAAAGTTCTAGGTCAAGTCGTTCACATCGTTCCGGAAGGTCCAGAAGAAATAAAAGATAATTTATATAGTTAAAATGTTACGAAATAAAAAATGCACTCGTTGTAATATTTATAGAGAACGAAAGTATTTTGTTAGACCTGATAAAAAGCTTAAAATGGTTTTTAATAGATATTGCAACTTTTGTTATTATAGGAGACGTTTGTCTATTGTTTCACGAAATCACCGTGTTTAAAAATTGATATTTTTTTTTGTATTTTTGTGGAAAACATGAAAATGGAAAGAAAAGAACGTAAACCGATTCAATTATTTACAGACGTTGAATTAGTCGAATTTTTAGCCTGGAACATTGGGTTATCGTTTGACGTTATTAAAAAATTATTTATTGAACAAATTGATGGTCGATCTTTCTTATTATTGAAAAAAAAAGACGTAGCGTCATTGGGAATGTTAGACAAATATTCCCAATTATGTCTTATGTTCCCGACGGCAGAGTTTGTTAATGGGTTCATCTAAATAATTAAATAGTTACTATAAAAAATTCATTTCGATTGCAACGGTTTCAGATACTTGCTGTTAGAATAATTCTTTTGCAAAGTATCTTTTCCGATACCGCCTTCACATGAAATCAACAATGGTGTATAACCGCTATTTGTTGTCGCGTTAACATCCGCATGCAATTCAATCAGAACGTTAAGAATTTCAAGATTTCCATAGTGCGAAGCAATGTGAATTGCTTGAACACCATATTCGTCGGAGTAATCAATGGGAACGCCGTTTGAAACTGCATCACGAACAAGTTTTTCAACTCCTAACATTGTGCCTAACAAAATAGACTCCCCAGTAAAATGTTTTACCATTTCCGGGTTTTCAATCGTAATATCTGGGACCGTAATGGTCTCCAAGTTATTTTGTTTTTCTTCAACCGAAGACATTTTGTATATTTACTATTAGAATGCTTGGAATAAATTATCAATTTTATTAGAAAGGATAAGTATATTATAGTATGAATGTAGTAAAATACCTACATAGTAATAATTTTATCACAACGGTAGATGATAAAGTAATCGACAAAATAAATGATTTTGAAGAGATAACGTCTATTGAAATTATGAAAACAAAGTTTAGTTTATTTCAGGCCATAAAAATACTTGGTGATTTTGAACCAGAATGTGCTAAAATGGTTATTCAATATCTTATTAATATTGAAAAAATAACTTTGAATCTTTTTGTGTTTTTTCCTGATAATCTTAAAGAAGAATCAATAAGAATTTTAATATATGATTTAAATTATTTAACTAAAAACATAATAGTATCTAACAAAATATTAGATGCTATTACTAGTTTAGAAAATGACCCCACTGTTTTAAAATACAATAAATCTATTTATGATATTAAGTGTATTACTACGGATGAAATAGTAAATATACTTTCTGAAAATAAAAATACAATAAAAGATGGGTATATTCCCATTAGTAAAACAGCTTATCGGTCGAATTATGATTTTTGTTTACATAAATTAATTCTTTTACTTTTTAAATTAAAAGTTTTAACAACAGATAAAACTTATTGTTGGTTTAATGTTGTATCTTATGGCGATTTAGCAGTGCTACTATACATGTTATATTTTCCAGTAATAAAAATAAAATCATATGTGGGAAAAATTTTTTATGATACATTTCAATCTTTCTTAATTGAAATTGGATTTTTAGATTATTTTGGTGAAGAACTTGAATCTTTCAGAGATAAATTAAAACTTGTTGCAGATTTTATTATTTGTTCAGGTCACACAGATTCTAATCCAAATATTATATGCGATGAAGAATTTAAAGAATTTAATGATAATATACTTAAAATTAATTATAAATCAAGAGTTAGTAAAATATTAAAAAAACATAAATCAAAATGATATAAAGACATCTAATAATGGCTAACATACTGACCAATCCATGGATATTTTCTCATTTGAAACTTTAACACAGTTCGCTATATGTACTATACCTTTTTCTTTAGGGTTAGCTTCATACTCTTATTATAAGTCTGTAACTTACAGAATCAATTATAATAAAAAATTAAATACATTTGTCGATAATGTTTTTGAAAAATTAGCTCCAAAATATATTACCTTAGTAGAAAAAGTTTTAGAAAATTTAACTGAATCATATAATTATTCTCCACCAACTTCTTCTTTTTCATTCAAAGATAACATTTTTCCGGATTCTATGCATGATCCTGTATCACGAGCTCCTTCTCCTCAACGACCACCAAGTCCTATTAACAGGCAAAGTGATAAAAAAGATATAGGTATTCCAGAGTTTGACATTGAAACGTTGATTGTATCAGATAATGAAGGTGATGGAAATATTGTTGATATACCACCATTAAATTTAACATCCTCAATTATATTACCGCCGCAGGACACGGATGTTAACCATGCCGTTGACACAGCACTTAATGATGTTACACAAATGGTAGAGGAAGAAATGATACCAGAAATTGAAGCAAATGTATTACGCCAAAGAAAAGTAGAAAGTTTAAATGAAATGACCAGCACTTCAAGTGTTGTGGAATTGGATTAAGTATAAATAAAAAATTTATTCGTTAAATATCAATTTAAGGAATACATTTTAAAAGTTTATTAATACTTTTGTCTTTTTTGCTTTATTTTTTATGTTTTTGTTTTTGTTTTTTTTTTCTCTTTCTCTCTTTCTCTTTTTTCTTTCCATTAAAGTTTTAAGTTGTCCTTCGTTTTTTTCTAAACTAATCTTAGCTTTTTCAATTTTTTTGGGCAATGACTCAAGACTTTTAACATCACATTTTAAATTTCTTTTAATTCTTGAAATCATTCTTCTTTTCTTTTTTATTTGGTCATCCATTTTTCTATTTTGAGTTTTAACTTTTGATTGTTTTTGCTCCTGTACTATAATATCTTTTACAACTCCCAACTCATCTTTAAACTTATCAGGTGACATATCTGGATTTGTTAAAACATGTTTAACAACTTGAGCAGGTGTTATGTTCATACATAAATTATCTAACAATAGTTTATTACTACAATTTGTGTAATGATTATATAATCTATTTACTTGGTCTGCGTCACAATAGTCTAACTGGACTGCTTTATCAATTCTTCCTGGTCTAATTAATGCTGGCCAATCATCAAGAATTTTTTTGTTATTTGCTGTAAAAAATGTAAGTCTTTTAGGAATTTCTACAATCCCATCAATCTCATTAATAAACGTTCTTACCCTATTACCATCACCACCATCTCCCCATCTTGTTTTAATTAAGAACTTACATCTATCAATATCTTCAAAACATAAAATATGATAACCCTGGCAGGAACGAGTTCCTTGAAACAATAAAGTTAAATCTTTTTCATCTTTTATTTCTCCCATATTAATCAAGTATATATCCATACAATAGTGGCTAGCAATACTTTTAATTATTGAAGTTTTACCAGTACCTGGTTCACCGTACAATAAGTAACCTCTTTTATACGGAATACCTTTTGTGTTGTAATATTCTTCATTGTTGATAAATTCATCTACATCTTTGAGAAGATTTTCTTCAACATTTTTGCTTAGAATGGTGTTTTTTAGAGTTTTGTTGGTTTGTATCTGAAATGTTTTCCAGTAGACATTAGTTCTTGTTTCTTTGCCACTTTTAGACTCTTCTTTTTCAATTATAGGTTGGTGAACAGACATAATTTTTGTTCCAAAATGTAGTGTTAAAAGATGTTTCACATATTCTTTTAATTGTTCGATATTAAGATTTTTAGAACGAATTTCAATGGTAGAATTTTGAACTGATAATATTATTTTGCATTTTTTGTATTCATCAATAATTGGTTTTGAAAACTCAGAATTTTCCAAAGTTAATGATACTTTAATGTTATCTACTTTACTAATTTCTCCTTTTGTTAAGTTTGTTTCATATTTATGTAGGATATATGTTTGAATTTTATTGAATATAACATTTTCATTTTTTGTAATAATGATTGTATAATATTTGAGACCCAATTTTGATAAAACTTTGTCTGCACAATTATTAGCAATTGTACACCCTGGAACTAAATGTTTAAACTCATCATAATACTTTTTACTTTTAGAAGTAATATAAGCCCCCAAACTAATACTCATTATATTCAATATTGGACTTTCAATACCCATATAACTACCTATAAATGAGGTTGCCGCACCTCCTACTAACGCTGATACAGGATCTAATGCATCCATTTTTATTTTAATATAATGTTCTGCTTATGTCACTTAAAATAAAGAAACTATGTTAGTAACATGTCAAACTTTTATAAAATAGCTATTACAGGAAGCCGGGAGTGGAAAGACGTTCAAGAAATAGAAAAAGTATTAACAAATGTATCAAAAGATAAATCTAAAAAATACACATTAATTGCAGGTGGTGCCAAAGGTGCAGATACAATTGCTGAAAATATTGCCAGAAAGTTAAAGTGGGATGTTATCATCCATCTTCCAGATTGGAAACAACATGGGCATGCTGCTGGTCCAATTCGAAATCAACTAATAATTGATGAAATTCCAGATATTCTATTGGCATTTCCAATGCCAAGTTCTAGAGGAACATATGATACAATTCAAAAGGCAAATAAGTCAAATATTAAAGTAATTATATGTGAAAAATATATTAAAAAAAAAACAAAAAATACTTGATATATGGAGATTCACATGTAAATAACTTTTATTTTAAAGATATTAAAGAAATTAATACTGTTTCACACCCGGGTGCAACTTCTAAGGAATTATGTGAAGACTTAGAGTTTTATATAAAAGAAAAACAATATGATACAATAATAATTATTGCTGGAACTAATGATTTGGGTGGTGGTAATAATGTTGATAATTTGATATTATTTATTGAGGAAATGGTCCATATTTCTTTAGATAACCACATTAAAAATATAATTATAGTTCCGCCTTGGTCATTTGGGTATAATATACAAGAAACCATAGATGAGTATTTTGTAAAAAATAACTTTGAGATTGGAATAATATATTTTCAAACTATCCCAGAATATATTAGTGATGATGGTGTTCATTTGTCACATAGTGGAAATATTTCATTAAAAGAATTGATACTTTCTTGTTTGGAATGAAAATATAAGTTGAATAAACTGAAATTTAAATTAATAGTAAAGTTCAACAAACAATATTGAAATTAAAATTACAATTGAAACATATGTTCTAGGTTTTATTTTATTTTTAAGATAATATACTTGAAATATAATAACTAAGACAGTTGTTATAATTAACCATACCATATGAATAACTATAGGTGGTAATACGTTTCGGATGTAATAATTTGATGGAGCTTTTATTGCATATTCAAGTATTGCGTATCCTATTGATATTAGTACTATACTAACAATTCCTTTATCAATCTTTCCAGTTGTTTCTTTAAAATTAGCAAAGGTGTATAACCCAGCTGCAATAGTCATTGCAATTATAAATAGTATTATGCTAATAGTATTATTCATCTTGTATAAAATATAAATAAAAAGAAATGGTAACAGACTTAATATTGGCATTTGTCATTGGAAGTTCTTTAGCGACATTTGCTTTATATTTTATAGGTGTACTAAGCCTAAGAAAAGAATATAACATCGATAAATATTATGAGAAATATTCACTGATAGCTCCTTTTTATCTTGGTATTTTTAGTTCATTTGCAATCGCCTTATCAAAATGTTTAAAAATATCTATTACAAAATCTTATTTTATTACAAGTTTAATAGCATCACTAAGCGCAATAATATATGCAAGTAAAATGAAAGTATATAAATTTAATACACTAGAACCAAAGTTTGCCCCAAAAGTAATTTTATTGTATCTATTTGTTTATAATTTCATCGTATCACCATTGTATCAACTATTATATAAAGGGATTAAATGTTAAGATTAAAATGAAAAAAAAAGTAAAAACCTATTTTATTAGTGGTCATCTTGATATTTCACAAGAAGAATTTAAAAATAAATATCATGAAAAAATAAACGATGCTTTAAAAGAAAATGGACACTTTGTGGTTGGTGATGCGCGTGGCACCGATACTTTAGCACAGACGTATTTATTTGGTAAAACAAAAAATGTTACAGTTTACCATATAAAAACATCACCATTAAACAATGTTGGAAATTTTGATACAAAGGGTGGGTATAAAACACAAACAAAAAAAGATGCTGCTATGACAAATGCATCTGATATTGACATAGCATGGGTTCGTTCTGAAGAAGAACAAAAAAAATTATATGGTAAAAAATACAAGAAAAGATTAAGCGGTACGGCAAAAAATTTAAGAAGACGGTTAATCGGTTAATCGTTTAATCGGTTAATCGGTTAATCGTTTAATAATACCAAGCAGAAACCATATATCTATTTTTATCAACACGCACTTCTGATACAAAATGGTCCATTTGTTTTTCTTTAACAAGTCTAAATATACAAAGGTTTCCCATTTTAGGAACAATTGACTTGTATATTTGCCCATCTTTATCACAAAAATGTAATATACCACCATAATTGGGATCCCAATTATCTGTTAAGCAGAAAGTTGTTGTAATTTTTCCTTTGTTCTTATCATGATGTGTTGCTAAAAAATCACCTTTTGTATACTTGCTAACAAACATTTCACCAGGTTTTAATTCTTTTAATCCTGTTATTTGTTCTAATACTTTAATAACACGTTGATCAGACAAAGTTGCATATAATCGACATGTTACACATACGCAGGTTTCAAAATGTTTTCCAAACTGTCTTTTAAATCGATAAGTAAAATTACCATCTTCTCTATTTTTCTCACATTCTTTAAATCTTTCCTGTATTAATGGACTATTTAATAAAAAATGCCCTGGTTCTCCCCACACATTATTTACAGGAGTAAATGAATATGTAAACCATACGTACTCGTCAAGATCTGATTTTAATTTATCACATAAAGAGGGTGTTATAAAATTTGGAATAGAAAGTAATCCTTCGTCTTCGTAAAGTTTTTCGTATTTTTTAATATCAACTTCTTGTGAAACAAAATTTTGATATGGTCGTGCTGCTGAATTTGAAATATCCATCATATAATATTTATAACTAATATTAAGATGTCTTTAAACCGCTAAAAACGATTTAAACTTTTTTCATAACAACAGTACTATTAATCTTTGGATTATTAACTTTGTATTGTTTTCCTCTAGTAGTATAAACTCTTATTTCCTTTACTCTATTTGATTTTCCTAAACCAAAACTAACTGTGTTACCCTGGTCAGAACCAAAACCATGTCCACCTTGAACAATTTCACGATAATATTTTCTTGTACCTGTATCTAAAACAATTTTGGCGTTCGCAAATTCAGCTGTTTCTGGTAATTTTACATTTATAAAATTATTATTTTCCAGGTTTCTATTAATATATGCTTTTGCGGGACCATTCATATTAATCCAAACAACATCTTTAATATTATCATTATTAATATCTGCTACTAATGGTGTTTGACCAAAATGAGGATTTTTATATTTAAACTTTCTTACAAACTTACCATCAGATGTTTGTTCATAATAATACCCTGGTTTTGGATATACCCAATCATTCGCATATAATTGAGTATTTTCTGCAAATAATATATCAGTATTTTTATCTAAATTTAAATCTGCCATTACAGCTCCCCAACCAAATCCTTTACCACTAATTCCTTTTTCTTTTGTCACATCAACAAACTTAAAATTTCCATCGTTTCTTAGTAAAACATGAGCAAATGCTTGTTGTTGTCCTGGCTTGATATCACCATATGTTGAACTATCTCTTCGAATATCATCGCCAATATTTGTTAAAAATAAATCTTGGTCCCCATCGTTATCAATGTCGCCTGTACCAATACCCATCCAATTTCCTTTTTTATTAAAAGGTAATGTAGAGGTAAAATAATTTCCTTTTTTATTTTTTAAAACTTCAATCTCACCAGAATCATGTGATAAAACTAGGTCTGGCCAACTATCATTGTTTAAATCAACAAATGCAGATGTAAAAGTATTAAACTTACCACCAGAACCTGTATCAGCTGTTATATCTATAAATTTAATGTCATTGTTGTTAGTAGTAACATTCTTTAATAATATATTTCCCCGCATATGATTTGGGTCATTAAATACAGTACCTCTATATTTTGTCATTGGCATAAAATTACTTACATAAACATCTGGTTTTCCGTCTTTGTTATAATCTGAAACAGATAGTGCCAATGGAACTTTATCTTTCATTGAAGCTTTGCTTAAGATTTTTGTTTTTTTGAACTGAAGATTTCCAAAATTTTGATATAAATAAACTCCATTTTCTCTTCCAATAATTAAATCATCAAATCCATTATTATCCATATCAAAAGACACAGCTGAGTATGTTGCTTCTGGAGAACTAAGATTTGTTTTTTGAATTAATTCTAAAAATTGTTTCCTATTATTATCATAAATTAATAAAGAATCATTTTGACCTTTACCTCCACCAATAAAGATTAAATTATCGTTACCGTGGGACAAAACAGAAGAACCTGAAAATGGCCATCCACTTTTTCTTTTATGTTTAAATCCAGTATCCATAGGTTTATCTCCACCAAGAATACTTAAAAAATAGTGAAGTTTAGGTTGAGGGGCATGTTTTATTTTTAAATAAAAGTGTGTAACAAATAGTGGTAATAATACTAAGATAAGTTTTTTGTACCATACCTTTTTTTGATTCCACATCCATATTAATGTTATAATAGAAAGTGTTAGACCAATAAATAGTTCTGGTAAATCTTTATAAACTTGATTAAAAATGGTAGTTGGAGTAAGTTGAATTCCTTCAGCTTCTGCACTTCCCTCTACCTGTCCTTCAACTCCTCCTTCAGCTTGTCCTTCAGCTTGTTTTATTGGATTTGGTTGATTTTCCTCAGGTGTTAAAGATTGTAATTCTCTTGTATCTTCTGGTGATATATCTCTAAAAGCTTCATTGAGTGATGCCATTATTTTATACATTATGGTATAAAATTATGTTATCGTTAAATAATCTATTAGTAATACCGGCTATCGTAAGTCCATTTTCAGAACTGTTTCCTGAATATGGAATATCTTATTGGAAACCAAGATATAAAAGTTTAAAATTCTACGATAAAGTTTATTATAGGCGCATTTTAGCAGTTATATTAACATGGATACCAATTACATTATTTTTATTAAAATTATCACCGTGTTTAACATTAGTTTCTATGACATTTATAATGACAGCATTTTATACTAGAAGAAAAAATATATATGCAAATAGTTTTTATATATTTGGACTAATATTGATTTCTTTGATATTAGTAAATAATGGATTAAGATTGAATAAAATAGTATTATCTGCAATGTTAATTATTACAGGTGGTTGTTTGATACAAGAAGGTCGTACTGGAAAGTTAGAAGTTGATATTATTGGAAGGGTTATATTTTCAATTGGATTTGTATTATTTATAATTAACCTTAAAAGTTTATAAAGAATATAAGATGTTAAAATTCCAAAAACATTACAAAATTGTCAGATTTGTTCTTCTTTTAATTTTACTTGGAATTTTTATTTATTTACATTCTGATTACAAAAGAAGTAAAATAAGAAAATATTACTTTTGTCAAGATAAAAGTAATTTAACTTCTGTAAATAAATTAGCAGAAAGTATTAGATCAAATACAAAACTAATACCAGGAAGTGTTTATGAAAGTGAGTATATTTTACCATGTGGAACATACTTACAATCTGTGTATGAATTGAAAATAAATATGAATAAATACACCGGGAAAACATTTTTCTTAACACCAAACAACAGTATCATTGGAAACAAATATCAATTGTGGAAAACGTTAGTAAATTATTATGGTATAGATGGTGCCTCAGAAGTAACTCCATATTCTTATTTGATGCCTGATGATTATTACAAATACAAAAAAGAATATATTCCAAAGAGAAAAATGATTTTTAAAACAAATGACCAACGACAAGAAGGTTTATATGTCACAAACTCTCTAGTTCCATTATCAATGGTAAAACAAGAAAAGTTTTTAGTAGCACAAAAGTTTATGATAAATCCTTTATTATATAGAAATCGAAAAACAACATTCAGATTATATTTGATTTTAGTTACAACAGACAAAGGGTTAAAAGCATATGTATATGATAATGGTCTGCTGTATTACACAAAAAACACGTACAGTTTGCAAAATAACAAAGAGTTTTATAATATCGCATCATTTTACGATAGTGAAAAATTATATGCTAATGGATATCCATTAACTCTAAAAAGTTTTCTACAAACTTTACATAAAAGGAATGCTGATAAATTATTGGACACTGCCATAGAAAAATTAAGAAGATTGGTGTTTGCAATACAAAAGCCTATTTTTGATAAAGTATATTACAATGGAAATAGATGTTGTGAAGTATTTGGAGTTGACTTTTTTCCAAGTGAGACATATAATTGTCATATATTGGAATGTAATATAGGTCCTGGAATGGAACCATTTAATAAGGAAGATGGTGAGATGAGAGATGATTTATTTAAGAATATGATACAAATGTTAGAGCATGGACATTCTAAAAAATTAAATCAGATATATTAGTTATAAAATGAAAATTCATAGTTTTTGTGAAAATTATTTATTCTTTATTATTACTTCTCTATTTTTAGGAACAATTCTAAATGATTACAGGGTTCTAAACACAATTTTTTATTTTGTGCTTTTTTTATGTTTATCATATTTTGTTCATTTTATGGTACATTATATGTATATTCCATTTTTTACTGATATACATAATGGTCATCATACAAAAGAGAAAAAAGATACGTTCATAAATATAATATCAGAGGTTTTTATAGAGTTATTTTCAACAGGTGGATTTTTATTATTATTTGATATTCCATATTTTTCAAAATCATTAATTATTTATTATCCTCTTTTGTACACCACAATCCATTTTATAAATTATCGTTTTTATAAAGAATATCATGCTGAACATCATAAAAATACATCTGTGAATTATGGTCCAAGTATAATGGACCATTTGTTAGGGACAAATTATGATGATAGTTTTGAAAATATGAATGACCATATTGTGAATTGTATAGTTATATTTGTTGTATTATTTTTTATTAAAACTTTGATACAATCGTAGGAAAATACATTAAAACTATTATTTTTATTAATGTGAGAACTAACCCAACAATTACTAAAGTACAAGCAACTGTAGAACTGTACTGTATACTTTCATTATAATAAACGTGTGTATTTTTTGTTAATTCCATTAATGAAAAATCATTGTATTTTTTTTCTAATAATGTTAAATGACAATCTTTAAAATAAATAGTTGAAATATAATTAATTATCAGCATTAGCAGAACTAATAACAATGTTTTTATATTTTTAGAAAATAGAACAAATAGAGACATGGTAACCATATAAATTACGTGGATAATGCTAAAAATAATTCCTACTTTCATTTTACAGTATATAATATGTATATAATATGTATATAAAGTTTCAATGTGTTTTATCTCTTGATAGTAAAGGATAGTAATATACACCTCGTGTATTTTCGTTAAATCTTAGCTCATTGATATTTAGTCCAATAATATAAATATTTGCATCATTTGACACAAAATCTTCTTTTTCAATAAATAAACTAATATTGTCAATTCCGGAACTATTTAGCGTACTTGAATAATCAGATATAAAGATAATCAGATGTTTGAGTTATAAGAGGAATGTCTTTTCGATTGAAAAAATTCGACTTATCAAACCTAAGACTACATAGTTATCCGTTTGTATATCATTAATAATAATATTAGAATGATATAGATATTAGTAATATGTCACTTCGATTAAAAAAATTTGATATGAAACGCCTGAAATATGACAGTGTTGTTGTATTATTAGGTAAGCGTTCTTAGTTGTGCGCAAAAAAGCATATTTAAAAGATATTGCTAGTCTTTTTTAAGTTTAACAAACTTAAAGAGGGCGAAACACCTTGTTGCGGGAACTTCCTCACCTAAAAACGTTTTTCTTTTAGAAAATGCGTTTTTTAATAAGCTTTATCTACTACTTATTTATTGGAAACTTTAAATAATACTCAGGATAATGACCTCGAGAATTTAACTGCGTGAATAACGTTGTTAATTTAGTAAAAACGGTAAAGATTGGACAATCCGCAGGCTTACTTCCTAAGTTTATATGGTTTTAATATGGAAGGGTCTCAACGACTGAACGGGTGTTGGTTGGAGAAGTTTAACCAACTTCTATGAAGGCTTAAGATACAGTCTAATCCCATTTGAGAAAATGTTTTCCTGTAGTAGGGAAAAGATTAATGATTCTAAGAGGAAATGCTTAGTTGAAATCGGTATTAATGAACACAGGCAAGAGTTTTTTGACTAAAGATATATTGTATAATCACAAAGATATTCCGTTGGGGACAATTATTTCGCCAACTGAAAACGCAAATCAGTTTTTCACACCTTTATGTCCAAATTTTTTTATACATGAAGAATACACACCGGGTTTAGTTGACAGAGTTGTTAAAAGACAAAAGAAAGCAGTTACTCAATGGCAAAAAGATAAATCTGTTGACCCGCGCGCATTCCTCGTGTTTGATGATTGTATGTACGAAAATAATTGGAAAAAAGATAAAAATGTTAGATTGCTTTTTATGAATGGTCGTCATTACAAAATGTTATTTCTAATTACGATGCAGTTCCCACTTGGAATTCCACCTATCTTACGTTCAAACGTGGATTTTGTTTTTATTTTACGAGAAAACTTTATTTCGAACAGAAAAAGAATTTATGAACATTGGGCTGGAATGTTTCCAGACTTTAAAGTGTTTTGTTCTGTTATGGACCAATGCACTGAAAACTTTGAATGTTTAGTGATTGATAACTCTGTAAAGTCAAACAAAATAGAAGATTTGGTATTTTGGTATAAAGCAGATGCCCATGAAGATTTTAAATTAGGAGCTCCAGTTTTCTGGAATATGGCAAAAAGATATCCACAAAATAGAAATAAAGATAAGGAAGATTTTGGAGGAAAAAGAAAAGAAGATAAATTAGGATTTAAAGTCCAAAAATTAACCTAAAAGATATTGATAATTATCGATAGGTATATTATATATATTATGTATTGTGAATTTTGTGGTAGGAAGTTTTATGGATGGAGAGAACATAGTAAACATGTATATTTATCCCACTTGAATAATAGAGCTATTAAATATTGTATATATTGTAAACAAGATGCCATTAACTATTGTAGATACTGTAAGAAAAATATTACATACCCGTCGTATTTTTCTTGCAAACTATGTGGTAATTGTTATTGGTGTGAAGAATGTAACTATAAAAAATATATAAGAAAAACCTGTTTTTGATATTTCATCGGAGTTTCATTGTACATAGCACATTAATACCATTAATGATGTTTGTAAACTTAATTTTCTTGACCCGATGGCGGTGAAGAAAAGATTGACACCGTTGGCAGGGTTTGCTATTCCCCAACAAATAGTCAAAAATATCACTTATTCCGTCGGTCATATTCATCAATCGTACGACATATATGACACCCGCTGCTGCATTGGAGCGCTTTTTGAGGTCATATACTTTGTTTTTCTTCAAACACTTAAAAAGTGTATTAATTTCAGCGTGAACGCTATGTGAAAATGTTTTTCCTATTTTTTGTCTATGCTGGTTCTCCCCATAAAATACACTCTCCTTGAACTACAAGACAAGCCCCGAGTCGCCGAGAAGAGCTAAACTGACTCTTCTCGGCCTGTGCTATAGCCAAATTCAAGGCCTTAATGTCTTTGTTTGTAATATCATTCAATGGTGTAATCTTAGTCAGTACGTATCTGGATGTCATATTGATTATATACTATATATTCTATATACTTCTTATATATAAATCAATTTTTAAAAAAAAGTAAAAATTACTCGAAAAATGGTCCAGGTGATTTTAGAAATAAATAAATGATTAATTATTATATTATAGAGACAATGGATTTAGAAAGTCTTATTGATTCCACATTCCCTGAGTTTTCTACAATAATAATAGAACAGCCTTCATTAAATAATCAACTATTTGAACTTGTAGAACCAGAACTTCCAAGTATTACATGGGCCGCTGGGTTAGAAATGGAAGGAACTTATATTTTAAATCCATTAGATTCTGATAAACCATGGCAAAAAGGTCTAAAAGCATTTTACATCCCAAATATTAAGAAAATAATGGATTATATTGAAAATACATATGGTAATGCAGGTGGTGTAACAAGTAAATATCCATTTATTCCAGAAGCAGAAGTATCTGGAAGAACATGTGCTGGAGTATCTGTTATTAAACCAGACCCGCGACATTCAATGCTTGAAATAGCTACTGATAAACCATATACTATTGTTAAACCAATGCATGACAAATCAGATATTCTGTATTATGCAAAATATCTTATTGAAATTCAGATTGAAGCTATTAAAAATCTTAATGAGTTTTACTATAATGAACGTCTATGGAGAAAAAAGAAACAATACTATTCAATTGTTCCATACCCATATGCAATGTCAGATAGGGTAAAAAATGCAGATATTGTTTTAGGAAATATGAAAAACACAAAACCAAAAACAAATTATACAGGAAGTTATCATCTGACTTTAACATTACCTTTTTATTCATTAGCATATGACAGAGAAAAATACTTTGAACAATACAGAAGGTATATAAATCAGTTTCAATGGATCGAACCTTTACTTGTAGCGATGTACACAACAACTGATATGAGAGGTATTGGTTCAAAAACGGTTCATTCTAGGGCATCTTACAGAATTTTATTGTCTGGCTGGGGACAACCTGGTGGTAGTGATGTTAGAAAATTTAATGAAGGGTTAACAAGAAAAGCTAACATTCCTCTGTATTGGAGAGAAGGAATGAACTACCCAGGACAAGAAAAATTAGAAAAATATTGTGCCAATCCAAGAAAAAGATATGATGATGAATATGTTGATCCAAACAGGGATTTATTTGATATGGGTGGGGACTTTAGAACACCATCTGGAGACCACGGTGAGTCATGGAAAGTAAGAAATAGACCGAAAGGCAAATTCTTTGGAGTTGAAATGAGAATTTTGGACTATTTTCCACCTAGGCATATGGCATCATTATTGCGAATAATTGTATTCTTAATAGAAAATTCGAGAAATACAGAAAATAAGATGTATGTTTATGAAGATGAGGATTGGATTGATACGATGCATTCTGTGTTTGCATCTGGGTGGAGAGCAGAGTTACCAAAGGGGTATATTGATAAACTTGAAAAAGCTTTAGATTTAAAATTCCCCAAAAAGCCTAAAATGTTAGACGCTTTTTGGACAATGTTTTTAAAAGTTTTGTATAAGAAAAATCATAAAGGATTTTATGTGTCCCAATTGTTACCACAAATGATAGATGGCGAAGATGATTTTGGTATGGAACCTGGCACAAATGTCCAACCACCATTGGTAAAGAAAAATCCCAACAGAGAATCATGGGATTTTGGGTTTTTATTGAAATTAAATGATAGTAAAAAAACAAGAGATATGATACAAAAAACATTTCAATCATTGCCAAAAAATAAGACGATTACAATTGATAAAATGGAAAATCATTATAATAAAAATATGTCATTAAGCTGGAAAAATAACATGATTGACATGATATACTTTTTTTCTACAAGAAATGGTTTAACAGTGCATCCTGATAAAGATGGGTTTATTAAACATATAACCATAACGGCTGCTCAGAGTGATAATATAGGAACTATTATTGAAAACTATATTGGTTCAATAGTGAGATTATGGCCTGAGTTAGTTCAATATAGTATTGGTGATGATGAAATTTAAATATATATAAATAAAAGGTTAGATAATATAAAAATGGGTTTATTTATTAGTTGTTGTTGTGATGATAATGAATGTAATGCGTGTAGTAACGAACTACAGCGTGGTAATACTTACACGTATAATGGGAAAAACTATTGTTCAAATGCTTGTAAAACACAGGCAAGAACAAGAATACTGAGAAGGGCAAGTTTTAGTTTTCCTACATAAACTTAAACTTAAATAATTTACAAATAATCTCCAATGTTCATAGGTAGTTCCTCAATTTGTGTATTGTAGAACTTTTCAATTTCCTTTAGGTGTGAATACTCCTGTTCTGTCACAAGATTAATTACACATCCCTTACGTCCCCATCGTCCACATCTTCCCGATGAATGAATGTAACTTTCTCTGTCACGTGGCAAATCAAAGTTAATTACAAGTGACACCTGTTGTACATCAAATCCTCGTGCGAGCAGACCAGTAGTAAGAAGAACTCTGGTGCCACCGCTTCTAAAACTCTTAATAACTTTGTTTCTATCCTCTTGTTGCATAGAACCTGTGATAAGACTAACACCAAATCCTTGTTCTGTTAGAATATCATATAATTCCTCTGCATCCCTCTTTTTGTTAATAAAAATAATACATTGAGTTACAGAAATAGTTTCAAACAAATCAATCAATGTATCAATCTTATGGCTTCTTTGCTCAAGACCAACATAAAATTGCTTGATACCTTCTAATGTTAATTCTTCCTTTTTCACAAGAATGTTAATTGGATTCTTAATGAATTTCTTTGATAACTCCAATACCTCACTTGGCATAGTAGCACTAAACAATGCTACCTGGCACTCAAGTGGAATATGCTGGAAAATGTCATACATTTGGTCTACAAATCCCCTAGACAGCATTTCATCTGCTTCATCTAGTGCAAAGACCTTTAATTTGTCAATATAAACTTTTCGTCTATTAATATTATCAAGAACCCTTCCAGGGGTTCCAATAATAATATGGTGTTCTTTTGGCTTATCCCATCTACTATATTCTTTTCCTCTTACTCCTCCAATTGAAAGTTTAATTCTTAAATCTTTAACATGTGCACCTAGTGCACTAATAACAGTGTGGATTTGACTTGCAAGTTCTCGGGTTGGTGCTAAAATAAGGGCTTGTGTACATTCTTGCTTAAAGTCAATTCTCTCTAAAATACCAATAGCAAAAGTTCCTGTTTTCCCAGTACCTGATTGAGACTGTGCAATAATATCATACCCTTTTGCTAATGGGACAATGGCTTTCATTTGAATAGCACTTGGTTTCTCAAAACCATAAGCATATATACCTTTCAGTATATCTGGTTTTAAGTTCATGTTATCAAAAGAAGAATAAGAGATTACTTTATAATCCTTTGCTTCTTTTGGAGGTTGTATTGGGGAATTTGACCCCTGGTCACTTTTTGTTTCTTGTTGGTTACTCATCTTAATTATATATTAATCACTTTATTTGTTTAAGTAGTTTTATAAAAACAATAACTGGCCCCTGTTTCTTTCTTCTCTTTCATTTTGCTCTTCATTTCGCTGTTGTTTACAAATCTTACAACAAATAAAGACTAAAAACAATAAAAGAAATCCTCCACCACCAAAAAATACTATTGTAAGATATTCATCCATTACTATTAAAATAGTTTCCTTTATTCCGATTCTGATTCAGACGAATCTGTTTCTTCTTCACTTTCTTCTTCAGAAAACTCATCACTTTCAACTTTTTTCTTTTTTTGATCAACAAATTTATCTAAATATCCACACCCTTCTACAACAAGGTCTCCATGTGTTTCCACAAAAGTATAAATAACATATGGATCTTCAAAAACATCCACAATCATATCATTTAATGTCAAATACACATCAGTGTTTTCGCCATTAACTGACCCAAGATGTATTTTTTCATTCCAGTCAATCATTCTAAAGTCATCAACTGATAATATTTCATTACTCAGAAAAACACCTGTATCATCAAATATATGAAAAAGACGAATTAACATTTTGTTTTTATATTTTGAAGTTTTTGGACAAAATCTTCTTTTTAATTCATTTAATGATGGTGACTTTTTAGATTTTGTTAATAACTTGTAAATCTTTTCAAGTACGTTAGGATGTATTTTCTCCATTTTTGTTATTACATATTTAGTTTATGCCTTTTTCAACTATCAATATTTTTGTTATTACTCCTTTTCTCCAGGATTTAAAAACTCGGTTTCAACAAGCTTAGAACTCCAATTTGTCTTTGCCAGTTTAACTAGATTCTTTAATAGCTTAAAATACCACCCATGATGATACTCACCGTTTGACAAGTAGGGAACCGGTAGGTTCAAGTTTTGTACGGCTTCGCAATTTTCTTCCAATGTTTTCTCATCAATATATTTGTCTGTGAGAATAGTCTCTATAAAAACAACACCGCATCCAGTTACATTTTCGAAATTTCTGAAAAATATTTCAGAATTTCTTCGAAAACATCTTTGACACAGGTGTGGATTTGTCATTATTCCAGTAAAGTCGCTTTTTCCCATGTAAAATAAATCTCCATTGTATCCAAATGTTGGACACATGTCACAGCCAGCGAGAATAGAATTTTCTCTCATCGGAAGTACAAGATTTGATGGTAATTTAACGTCAAAACAAGTGTTTGTGTCAACCTGTTCGATATTTTGCTTTTTCTCCATGTTTTCCATGTTTACTTTATTTGGATGAATATCTAAAACAAATAATCAGTTTTTACTATTAAATATTTCTGTGAACATCTAGACAATTTTATCCCATTTCCAACCTTCTTTGTTATTTTTGTTGTAAATGAAACCTTCAAATAACTCCTGAATATAACCTTTGTCAATTGGCATATAACCAAGAACAAAGCAATTTACGCGACCACCGACAATGTTTCCCTTCTTGTCATATTGTGAAAACGAAGAAAGTTTAAGTTCTTTATTTTCAGAAGTGATATCTTCAATATCATATCCCAAACTAGTCCGTTTTATAACAAGACCATGAACGTAATGACCATTCTCAGATGGACCAGATAATCGCTTAACGTTAACACCATTTATCCTGGGATATCGTGTTAATGTTTTCCAGTTCTTTTTGACACCTAAATTAGTTGTCATTTCTTTAATAAATTCAAAGAGTGTGTACGTATACTCTTTTTCTTCATCCGATTCTTCATATGAAGAATCTTGTTCAGTAATGTTGTTAGTTTTTTTCTGGTCAACGAGACTCATTTTTATTCTTATTTTAAGAAAATAATTATATAAACATCAATTTTTATCTAAATTGTGCGAATTCTCTGTTTTGAGAAAGACGATTCGCATATTGTGAAGGAGGAAGGGGTACTGCTCTGTAACATGTTCCAAGTCCACATGAATTATTAAGGGAGCAATTTACTGATTGTCTATTAACATCGCAAATGTTTTGACAATTGATTGGCTTTGCATCACATGGAGTACAAGATGACTTTTCAATATTATAAAGGCGAATCGTGTTAATAAGCTGTGCACCATTATTGATTAAAAATTGGCGATAATCATAACTATTTTGAAGTCCATTTTTAACACGAAGCATATCATTAATATAACATGCCGATCTATAATCTGTAAAAGCTCTACCATCGTCCATAATAGCTGGGCAATCTGGATATTTATTGTTACTGACTTTAAAACAATCACTGATATATTTAGGGTCTGTTTCTGATCGTGTGTCCTGTACACCCGCAGGTGCATATTCTGGAAGAGAGTTTAGTAAAGCATCATAGCCGTCAAGACTTGGGGCCGAGTAATCACTAAATTGACGAGACATAATGTTTAAGTTCTATGTATTATATAGATTATTTTTTTTTGTAAACATTTTAATCTTCATCTGAACTTTCTTCATCTGAATCCGAATCTTCTTCTGAAGAGGAATCCTCTTCATTCACAGAAGCTTTTGAAATAACGATGGGAACATCTTTAGAAGTAGCTTTAGAAGAAGATTTGGTAGCAGGTTTGGAAGTAGATTTAGGAGCAGTTTCTTTTTGTTGAGAAGTGTCAACTTTAACTTCTTCAACTTTAACTTCTTCAACATCTTCTTTTGGAATAACATCTGCCTTTTGTTCCACAGGTTGACCTGGTTGTTCTGATTGTTCTGGTTTCTCAAGATTTAAAGTTGCTGGTTCTGATTCGGTATTTGCAGGAAGTGGTTCGGGATTTATATTTTCTTCTGGAAAAGACCCTGGCCCTTTAGAACCATCTGACCGTGGAGACTGCCCACCGTTTTGTTCAGGGATAGGAGGTAATTGCGATGGATCAAATCCTGGAGGAAACATGCCAGGTGGGAACATTTCCATTCCAGGTGGTAATCCTTGAGCTCCCGGTGGTCCAAATTGTGACCGTGGAGGACTTCTGTGATTACTACGGCTATCAATTAAATTATCAGAGTCATCTGGTCCAAGACGACCACCCGAAGCTGTGAGACCAACATCATTCAAAAGGGTTTGCAAAGCAGATATGTCATGTCTACTTTTAACAATACCAGCTTTAATATTTCTAACTTCTTTGTTTGTAAAGAATAATGCAACACATACGATTCCAACTAAAACAACTAATAGAACCAAAATTCCAGTTTGCATATTTGCCTGAAAAAACTTCATTGTCTATGTCCAATAGGCAGATTTAACAGTTACTAAAAAAACGCACATTAGGTATTGTTATATTATCGTATGTGTTTCTTGCCATGTTTATAATATCATGTGAAAAACCTTCTAATTCTAAAAGATCTAATGCAACATGTTCTTTTGAAACTCCCTTTTTAATCTTAAATGAATTTCCAGATATTCTACCATCCGCGTCTCTTTCAACATCCAAACAATAATTCTTAATTCTTTTATTACTTGTATTTTGTAATTCTGCTAAACAATGATAGTGTGTAGTTACTAAAGATAATACATCTGGAAAGTTGTCTGATATATATTTTATAATTGCATAAGCCCCTGATATACCTTCTTTGTAATTTGTAGAAGTGAATATTTCATCCAATGCTACTAATGCTTGACATGAACCATCTTTACTATCACTCTTAATTTTTTCTAAAGTTGAAACAAACTTAAAACATCTTTTCATTTCAGCTTGAAATGTTGATGTCTTACCTTCTACATCTGGAACATTGAAATAAGTATCTATATACCTAAATGGTTTTGGTACTTCCCATTTTTTAGCCAAAGCTATTCCCAATGTTTGAGCTAAAAGACTATTAATAAAAATAGTTTTTACATACGTAGATTTACCGGCAGCATTTGGACCAGTAATAATCAAAGTATTTGTTTTTTTATTTGTTTTTAAAGAATTTGGAACAGGTTTTTTACCACTACTTAAAATACTTGGATGCCAAAATTTTACCTGTTTTCTTTTTTTTGAACCAAATGTAACAAATGTCCATGGAAGTTTATAATTCTGCAATGATTTAAGATACTCAGTTATTGTGTAAAAACTATCAACATATCCGATAAATCGTATTCTTTCTGCTAAATCATCTAATATACCCTTAACTTTCCAATAAGTAGAAAGAATACATCCTTTGTTTCTGAAAATTGATGGTGGTGCTAAAATGGTATCTCTTAATAATAATATCTCAGAATGAGGGTTGCAATTTGGTATGTTAAGTAACTTTTTAATTCTTTTTGGAAAAGATACCATCAATGTTTTCATGTCTCTTGTTACATTAACTATTTGTGCAGCAATTCGTAATTTATCATGAATGATATTTGTTATATTATTTGTTAGCATTGATACACTAATAATTGTGTAAATGTTGTAAAAATACATTGCAAACCAAACAACAGTTGACAAGATTGCCAATGATGTTGTTTTTGTTGAAATAAAACTAACAGAAAATACTTTTGTTCTCAAAAGGTGAAATATTTGCATAAAACTTATTTTAATTCCCATATACCGGAGAAAGACATATGGGATAATAAAACACAATAATGGTGTTATTAAACTAAAAAAGGGTGAAATAAACATTTTATAAATAGATGTTCCAGTTAAGATTGTTTCAGAACTATTTATGAAGTTGCCAATAATTGGTAAGCGAAAATACACCATATCATATAATGTTTGTGTCTGGTCATCTGTTTCTTTCCATAACCAAAAAATTTGTTCTGGATTGGTAATAGATGTTAAAAACGTTTTTATTTTTGTAGAAAAGCTTTTTTTAGTAATAAAATGATTAGTAACCCACTGTCTTTCCTTAATATCAGAATAATCAATTAAAGGATTTTTCAATAAATGATTTAAGACATGTTTTCCATAAGGTGTAACTGCATTTTTTCCAAGGGTATTTGAGACAGAGTTATTATTACCATCGTTTGTACTGAAAAACTCAAGGTCGTTATAAACGTGTTCGTCAATTGATACTAAAGATGTATTTGTATTAGTTTTAGAAAAAATAATATCATTTATTTTAGCAGTATCCACTACATTAGATTGCCATAATTGTACCTGTTCTCCAATAGATGGTTCTTCGTTATTATTTTGGATTATATTTTTTGCCCACTCCATTGTTTGATAATAGTATAAAAATTAATATTATTAACAAACGTGATATTTATATTTATATTTTTATTGTTTTTTGAAAACTTTAATGGATTTAATGGCCCAATATGAGTCTTTTAATAATTCACTACTATTTGCAGGGTCTGTAACATATTGATTACATTTTGTCCAACTATTTTTATCCCCAGGAATAAATTTATTACCAGCCCACTCCCCGCATAAAGTTGTATTAACAACTAATTGAAGATTTTTAAAATACGGGTCATTTTTGTTAACACATACCTTAAAAGAAGCATATGCTTTCCCCCAAGATAATGGGTTTGGAGATGATGATAAAACATTTTCAGGAATATTATTTCTAGGAAAAAACCACGCCTTAATTGTTTCATCTGGAAGCCATTCACATGCGAAAACACCGCCCCCTGTAGCATTAAACTTTGGTCCAAAACTTCCATCTGGTCCATTAAACCCACAGCCTCCACCCCCTTCGCAATCACCACCACTTGAAATTCCTCCAACATTATCCTGTTTACACCCTTGGCGTGTATGTAATGTAGTAGCATTGTAGTTTTGTGAGTTAACCCCTTCAATAATATCTATTTCACCGTGAGCAGGCCACTCTGAACCATGTGGTTCTATAGCTGTTAGCCAAAATGCTGGCCACACGCCTTTACCAGCTGGGATATGTGAAACATCAGCTATGAATAGTCCATCATTATAAACCTCTTTTGTTTTTATCCTAACTGCTTTTCTTCTTTTATCTGTATTGGTAATATTAACTATATCACCAAGACTAATTTTTATACCAGAACTAGAAGGTTCTACCAGTTTTGTCCATTTACCATAACAAACTTGTCCTTTGGTTGGGTCTCCACAACATTGTGTATCACCTGCTGAAAATGGTGTAGGAGCCCCTTGTTCGCAATTATCAGGCGGTGCAGAATATATCCAGTCAGCTCCAAATTTATATGAATCAAAATTTGTCCAAGAGTTATGTATTTTATAGTTACCAGGAGTTATGTGTTTTGTACAATCTGCGCCTCCCCAATTACCAATACAATCACATGTTCCAGATGTTGTATTACATGACCCTCCGTTTTTACAAGGAGTTGGACACTGTTTTGGATCTGGTGGCCCTGTTGGACCGGTAGGACCAACCGGACCGGTAGGACCAACTGGACTGGGACCAAGACATGCTGATGACGGGTCAATATCTTGTAAATCAAGATTTTCTTTGATCCGTGGCATTATCAAGTAACGTTTGTATACTGGTTTTGGATAAAATAAACAAATCAGTAATAATACACCAAGAGAAATTAACAGAATATTTTTGAACATATTTATGTTTGTAATATATATTATACTTCATTTAAAGATGAGTGAAACTTATTCAATATATACAATTAAGGTTGCCCCTGTATATAAAGAATTTGCAAATACATTATTGGCAGTTACTGTTATACTAATAGTTTTGCATTTACTTTTAGCAGGACAACGCTCAACAGGGTTGATTGGAAGCATGTTTAATTCTCCTTTCTCAGATACTTTTTCCAAAATACTAATATCTGTTGCATTTTATTATTTAGTATTTAGGAAAATCGTCACTATTGTTTAATTATGTTTAATTATGTTTTTTACCATTAATTTTTAAAATGAGCTAAGAACACAATTAAGTAATAAAAAGGAAAATTAATTTACAGAAACGTTATTTAATGATATAAACATAAAAATGTTAAAGAATAAAATGACAGAACGAAAAGTGATTGGATTTTGGAAAGCTGGAAAGCCATATGGATTTATGTCACAATGGTATTATTCTGATTTTACTGATAACGGTATCAAGTTTAACACGTGTGAAAAATACATGATGTATCAAAAGGCCAAACTATTTAACGACAATGAAAGCATTAAAACTATTTTAAAGGTTCACGCCCCGTTTAAAATTAAGAAGTTAGGAAGAAAAGTTCGTGGTTTTGTTCAAGAAGATTGGGATAATGCCAAAGAAGAAATTATTTACAAGGCAAACTTACTTAAATTTAGCCAAAACGAAAAACTTAAAACACAACTGATTGATACAAAAGATGATATTTTAGCAGAGGCATCGCCATATGATAAGATATATGGCATTGGGATGTATCCTAATGATGTTCTAGTTCAATTTCCTAGTAAATGGAAAGGACAAAATTTGTTGGGAAAAGCTTTAATGAGAGTTAGAAAGGAATTAAGAGAAATTGAGGAAAAAACCTAGGCTAAAGTATAAATAGTATAAATAGTTTAAAATGACAGAAAGAGCTCCAATGATGCCAGCGCCATTTAACGGAATTCCATCAAATTCCACAGTTTTGCCAAACCCAAGAACTGTAAGAGCCACTGATATGACATGGTTTAATACATGTGGTGAAAAGATAATTAAAACTGACTATAATAAATGCACAGGTGATATTCGCTCACATGAATACCCGTGGGGAAGAACAGCTGATCCACGAAATGTTCCTTTTAATTTGCGTCCCTGGGGTGGAAATACGGTTGGTTCTGGACAATGTAGTTTGTTTCAACGATTTAATACGTATGGTTTAGCTTCAAAATGTGGGTGTGCATTGAACAGATGTGGATGTTCAGACCCAAGACGTGATAGATGTCCTCTGTATGGGGGTTCATATGTGAACCCTAACTAAAAAGTAAATAAAGTAACTAACTAAATAAAGAAAGTGGTTTATATATAATAAAATGTCTTCAAGTTCTAAAAATAGTATGAGTAAAGAAGTTGTTCAAATTGGGACGAAGATATATTCGTTTCCACGATTACATTATGAAACAGATGCAAATTATTTTTTGCGTCGTGATTTTTTCATTAGTATTTCTCCAAGAACACAAAAAGAGTATTTAAATACATTAAATATGTCTATTGTATGGGGAAATATGAAAACATTGAAATGTACATATAGAGCAGAAGTCGTTGAAAACATTAATAAAATGTTAATGGCATCTGGTAAGCGGTAATTTATTTAAAATTTACTTAAAATATATTTTTATTTACAGGTAAATTGTTTTAAAGCGTTTTTTTGATGCACCCCATATACACATAGCTCATAAAATGTCTTGTTCGTTTTATAATAAAGAATTGTACCTTTACAATCCTTTAATATTTGAGGACGTTTTGTTTTTTTCCAACCACTTGCTATTAATCCACGAATTACAATTTCTGGATGCTGAGTAAGAATTTCGGGCATATTTATGTATATAATTATATTTATTTTTTTGGTATACCGTCTTATAACAAATTATAACAAATTATAACAGATATTGGTGTGAATAGTGCTTCCATGGCCTAAAATGGTTAACTGATAAACGTTCATTTTAAATCTTTAATAGTGTAAATGTCTAGAGGTGTAAATGACTTCGGCTAAAAAACTAATCATAATTGTTATTGAATAATAATACAAAGCTTTCGCATTTTTAGCTTTCAATGGAATTAATAAATAAGAAACCAACAGTTTTATGTATTTTAGATGAATTTAGTTTTAACTGTTTTAAACCAGAGTGTGAAAAATTAATACCTTTGCACCAAAAAATATGGAAACAACAAGTCGATGATAACAAAATAGATTTTTTATTATGTGAATCAGCTTGGAAACCAATTGGTGGTCATTTTTTAATTGGAACAAGAGATAAAAAAACAAGAGTCAAGTTATACAATGAACTAAAGTATATTACTTTATTTTTCAAAGCACTTAAAATTCCAACAGTTTTTTGGAATAAAGAAGATAATAAACATTATCATCATTTCAAATTATTTGCTGGATTATTTGATCATGTTTTCACAACTGACATTAGGACACTTCCTTTTTATAAAAAAGAATGTCGAAATATAAAAAGTATAAACACATTGATGTTTGCTGCACAACCTATCTTGCATAATCCCGTAAGAATTGAAAACAGTGAATACGAAGGTGATATATTTTTTGCAGGAGGGTGGTATAATTTTCCTGAAAGAGTTAGAGAATTAGATGAATTATTACAATTACCCGGTTCTATAAAATTACATATTTATGAAAGGGGATTTACTGGGAAAAATTCTAAATTTCCTGTTAAGTTTAGGAGACGTATAAGAAAAGGTATCAATTATTTGGAGATGTCAAAAAAATATAAAAGATATCCAATTATGTTAAATGTAAATTCAGTAAAAGGTTCGACAACAATGTTTTCAAGACGTGTTCCAGAGGCATTGTTATGTGGTGTTTCTGTTATTAGTTCTCCTAGTATAGCAATACAAAAAACATTTCCTCATGTTTTTCTTAAAAAAACTAAAGAGCAGTTGACTACAATTGTTAAATATCTTGTAAAGAACAGTGAATTTAGATGTGAACATAATCACAATGGAAGAAGGACAATTTTACAAAACCATCTTTACTTTAACAGAATGGAAAAAATATGTAACGTGATCAACATACCATCACCAAAATATAGAACAGGAGTTGTTAATTTGTATATTACTTCTAAAAATTCGACACATAATTATTTATTGTTAAGTGATATCAAAAAGCAAACGTATGAAAATATTATTTGTAATATTGAAGTAATGAATAGTCCGATAATTATTGAGGTATTAAAGAATTTATTTTATCACAGAAAATTACCAGATGGTAGAGTAGACGAATCAATAGGCTTTGTTTGTTTATTTCATCCAAAAAGTAGATATGAGGGCAACTATGTATTGGATTCAATTTTATCATATAAATATTTTGAAGATATTGATATTGTTGGCAAAGCATGTATAAATTCTTGGGAGAATGATGAAATAAAACTTTTATATCCAGAATTGGAAAATCGCTATACTGAATATATTCATCCACATACAGTAACTATATCTTTATCTGGTGATGTTTCAAAAAGAGAGAAAAAGTTAAATTATCTAAGAACTATTCTTGGAGATCCAAATGCCCCCAAGGAAGACTTAAAGATATATTCGTCAGATAAGTATAACTTTATATTTATTAAATAATGGTTAAAATAGCTGTTGTTGTTGGAGCAAGGCCTAATTTTATGAAAGCTGTTCCTATTTGGAATTCTTTATGTAGTAGATTACCAATTGAACAATTATTTTTTATTCATACTGGTCAACATTATTCACACAGCTTGTCACAAGTTTTCATAGATGAACTTAAACTAAATATAAATAATATCATATATTTAGATAAATATTCAAATGAATCTTATCCAAAAAATTCTGTTGTTCGTGGAATGTCATGGATTATTCGAAACTTGTCTGATTTATTTATAAAAGAAAAAATAGATAAGGTTATCGTATTTGGGGATGTAAATTCTACTTTAGCAGCAGGATTAGCAGCTGCGATGAATGATTTATTTTTGATACATATCGAATCTGGATTACGTTCATATAACATGAAAATGCCAGAAGAGCGCAATAGAGTTCTTGTTGATAAAATGTCTGATTTACTATTTACTACAGAATTTTCTGCAAAAGATAATTTATCAAAAGAAGGCATTAATAAAGGTGTACACCATTGTGGTAATACAATGATTGATACGCTTAGTAAATATATGTCCAAGATTAAATATTCTAATCATTATTTAAATTTTAAAGTAGAACGATTAAAATATGTAGTCTTTACCTTACATCGTCAAGAAAATGTTGAAAATAAAAAGTTATTAGAAAAAGTTATATTAAATGTTAAAAAACTATTAATTAAACTTGGTTCAGAACATAAAATATTATTCATAACACACCCCAGAACAGTTATTAGGTTAAAAGATTTTAATATAAATACAGATGGTATTGATATGATAAAATCACAATGTTATTTTCATATGTTGAACTTGGTTTATAACTGTGGAATATTATTAACAGATTCAGGAGGTCTTCAAGAAGAATCAGCTTATCTTGGAGTACCATGTGTTACTCTAAGAGAAAATACAGAAAGACCAGTCACTGTCACAAAAGGATATAATAGTATTATTCAACCAGCATCTGATACCTTTAATATTGATTTCATGGCTGACGTATTTAAAAAATATGGAAAAAGAAAGGATGACCTTCAAGAGTTAGTAAAAGAAATGGGAGATGGTAAATCTTCTGATAAAATAGTTGATTTAATTTTAGGTGTTTCGTTTGATTGAATTATTTTTATCATTATAATATATATTAGAATTATGACATCTATTGACCCCAATAACTTTAGAATTATTATTTCACAGGTACAGATTTCTGTAAATGCAATTTTGTCTTTTGTTGTAAAGGAAGTTTGCCCAGACAAAATTCCAGAAAAGAATACCTATATAATTAAAGTTCAAGGAATTGAAATGAACAATCTAACAACTGTAGATAAAGTAAAAATAGAAGATGGAGTATGGCAATTTTCAGTAGATTTATGTCCGATTATTCCTGCTCTTATTCCAGGTGTTCCATGTGAAGCATCTGGTAATACGTTGGAGGTTGAAGGAACTGCAAATATGTTGGTTGCTGGTTCTGGCGAATACGATGGTTTTTACACTTTAACATGTATTGGAGATTTTATGTCCATTTTTGCTAAGAATGGAATTAATCTCATTGATGACTGCAAACAAGAACTAACAGGATATTATTGTCGTGTTGTTCATTCGTTAAATAAAGTTTTATATGAGAGAATTGGTGGTGGAAATAAATATATTATTTTCTTCTATGCACCAAAAGGTAAATGGTACATCAAGCAGGTTGTGAAGAATGGGGTTCAGGTAAATAATATCTTTTATGAACAAGAAGAGCAGGGATCTCCAGAAGAAATTCCTCTTAAAGGATGGAAAGCTTACGTTTCTTCTGTAACTTGTTCCAAGAGTTGTCCTCCTTGTAACCCTGATAAATTATCGCTACAGCCTTGTATTCCGTTTGATGACAATATCTCTAACCTAATTCTTGTTAATTGCAGTGGATTTGATGCCGCAAATGGATGTTATTACAAAGATGCTGCCAATAGCAGATTTGTAAACGTAAGAGACCCTAATTTAATGATTCGATATGTTCTTGAACAAAAAACTGCTTTAGCATGTTGGATTATCATGGATGCATCAACACAAGTGGATGGAAATTCCGCTTCACAGATTTACAAAAGTCCAAGTGTAAGACCATCTGGTTCTGGATCTTGTAATGCATGTGTGCCTTGCTGTGGATGGCAAAAAATTTGCCAAACTCCAGGAGATCCTCCTCAGGTAACCGCCTTAGATTATTACAATCTCATTAACCCTCGACACAACATGTCATACTCCAGTAGCAATAGTGGTGGGTGGTCATTATTTGATGGTTTTACCGAAGTTGGTCAGGGTTCATCCGACCATCATATTATTGTGAGAACAGATTCTTCAGCGCCAGTTGTCGATGGAGCATATTGTTTAACATGTGTTGTACCTAACAATCCCCCTGCATTTACAAAAGTATTGGATACTAATATTGTATTAGAATACAATGCTCCTCTTACAAGATGGGAAATTAAGAATGGTGGTGTTGTTTTATTTGTAAGTGACAGTACAAACCCCGTTGTCCCTCCATTTGATGGGTGGACAAAGATTGGTCCAGTTGACGGTGGTTTGCCACTTGTGTTAAATACTATTTTACCCAGTAGTATTAATTGGGTATTAATATAAGTTAAAATATAAGTTAAAATATATGATTATCACGACCCTTGAATAATTTTACGTTGATAATCTTACTATTTTTAAGATATTTATTTAAATCAATCATCCATGTGTGTTGACGATTATTAAGTCTTCGTACAACTATGAAATCATTAATTGGTGCTGCGAATGTTTTAAATCCATTATTTCTGGCAGAATGCCCGAAATGTGTATCTTCACCTTTATTTTTATCAGGAAACATAACTTTGTTAAAAACATCCTTTTTAACAAATAAAGATGCTCCTTGTACCCATGGCACTAAAATATTATTTCCCCCGTTTTTTCTAAAATATAATTTACGCCATTCAGGAACGTATACATACATATCTCGTCTGCCAACAATGTCAGCTTTTGAACGCAACATCGCTTCAAGATTAGTCATTAAATAATTTTCGCCATAATAATCATCATCATCCATTTTTGACCAGATATTATAATCATCTGGGATTTTTCCGACTGAATGATTTAAACAATGGCCCAATGACTTATCTGGAAAAATTTCTATAACACACTCACTTTCAGTAATTCCATTTGAATATAATTGATCAAGTACTTCGACTTTTTTAACATCGTTGCTGTTGAAAATAATCATTAACTTCTTATGTGGATAAGTCTGTCTGATAAAATTATTAATTATGTTTGGTAGGTATTTATAACCTTTATTTGTGACAGATGTTACGAAAATTTTTGGAAGGTTTTTGCTTGACATTTACATTATAACTTTTATTAAATTAAAGCCTAAAACGAACTTTTTTAACTTTTCGTTTTGTTTTGGAAGTTCGTTTGCTTTTTAGAGCAGATTTTCTTTTTACAGTTTTAGTTTTTTTACGCCCAGTTGTTTTACGCCTGGTAGTTTTACGTTTAGTCGTTTTACGCCTGGTAGTTTTACGTTTAGTCGTTTTGCGCCTGGTAGTTTTACGTTTAGTCGTTTTACGTTTAGTCGTTTTACGCCTAGTAGTTTTACGTTTAGCCCCTCCTTTTAATTTATTTTTAGCTCTAACTTTTTGGATATATTCAACATCTTTGTCTAATTTTTTAAACTTTACAGGTTCATTCTTCATATATGTTCGTAGAACCACAACACGCCGAAGAACTTCTAAATTTCCTTCATTTTTCATTGCTTTGCGAAGAGATTTTTCTCTTTTTTCAGCACTATTTTTGAGATGATAACCATATTCTGTTAATTCTCCTTTTTTTAATTTAGGAAGAACTTTTCTACTCTTGGGAGTTTTTCCAGGAAGTCCTTTGTTTGTGGTACATGTTGATTTCACTCTAGTTCCCCTTTTTGTAACATAAGCTTTCCTTCTTATTTTTCCTTTAGGGCACTTAGATGGCATTATATTATATAATTATTCTCGATTTTAATCTCAATTTCGCATTTCATTTCTTTCTGTTATAACAGAACCCAAAACATTACACGGGGTTTCCCTTTTTAACATCAATTGATATAAGGCATTTGTATCTTTTGGAAAACACATACCACCATAAGATAACTTTCCATCAGTTCCAGGAACCTTAACATGGTTTGGAGATATCCAATCATTTTTTAACATCATTTCTACGACATTATTGTAATCAGCATTCTTATATGTATTGGTAAGAGCATAAATTTCGTTAAAAAACTGGATTTTAGTAGCATAAAAACAATTTACTCCTATCTTCATTAGCTCTGATTCTTCATACATCGAAACACTAATTGTTGCATTTTTCCAATACTTTTTGTAAAAGTTTTTTAAATAAGAAATATTTTTATCATCAATATGTGATCCACCGATGACAATATGTTTTTGGTTTTTAAAATCTTGTTCCGCTGTTTTTGCAGTAAGAAATTCTGGATTATGTAAAATATTTAAATTAAACATTTTTTGTAAATCTCTTGAGGTTCCTGGTTCTATTGTACTTTTTACAACAACAATACCATTATATAACGACTTAGACAGAAAGTTGCAGACTTCGTTTAATGAACTTTTGTCATATTCCTTTTTATCTTCTGAATACAATGTAGGAAGACAAAGAAAAATAATATTTGTGTTCAACAAATCATTTATTTTTCCAATTCCTCCATTCTTATATTTGTCGTATTTCCTCACTGTTATTTTTTTATTTTTTAGACAATTTAGAACAGCTGATCCAACAACACCAATTCCACATATCCCAATTGTATAATTCATAGTATGGTAAGTATAATAAATTACGGATTATACCAATACCGTAAAAACGCAATTCGTCCAAATATATTATTTTAAAATTAACGGACGTCTTTTGCGGTATTTAAAAAAATATATTATATTTATCGGAAGTAACTCTTACTACAAATATGAAAAAACGTAGTTATTCCAAGGAGAATATAAATGAATTTAAAATAACACCAAAAGTGTCATCTTTTAAATATACACCAACTGAGAATGCCAAATCTTTTATAATTCATCCTCAGTATGAAAAATATTTAAAAAATAGCAAGCCAAAACCATCTGTAGTACAACAGTCAACCCTTCCTGTTACACCTGTTACATCTGTTACATCTGTTACATCTGTTACATCTGTTACACCTGTTACACCTGTTACACCTGTTACGACCAGTCTCATTGTAAAATCACCCGTTATGCAACCACCTGTGAATATATCAAATAATATAAAGTCCTCTGTTTTAACTTTACGTCCACCCACACCTTCAACTAGTGTTTCTTCTGAAAAAAAGATATTAAAATCTGGATTCAAGCAGAATAATATTAATAATAACAACTTGTTAAAAAATAATGTTAAATCATTCCAAATGAGTAGTTCTGTTGTATTTTATTCTGACATTAATAAAAAGAAATATTCGAAACTTGTTGATACCTTATTTAAAATACGAAATAAAAAGACTAAAAAGAAATCAAATAAGAAAATTGTTACATTATCTGAAGAAGAATACAAAAAAGCATGTCAAGAAGTAGAACGCACCCAGAAAGAATTAAAACAGAAACAGGAAAGACTTGCTATAGAAAGGCAAAAACAAATAGAATTTGAATTAGAAAGACAAAAACAGATAGAACTTGAATTGGAAGAACAAAAACAAAAACAAATAGAGCTAGAAAAACAAAGACAACTTGAATTAGAAAAACAAAGGAAGATTGAATTAGAGAAGCAAAAGCAGCTTGAACTAGAAAAACAAAAGAAGATTAAATTAGAGAAGCAAAGGCAGCTTGAACTAGAAAAACAAAGACAACTTGAATTAAAGAAACAAAGACAGGATGAGTTAGAGAGATTAAGACAACTTGAATTAGAAAAACAGAGGAAGATTGAATTAGAAAAGCAAAGACAGCTTGAACTTGAGAAACAGAGACATTTAGAATATCTCGAAGCTTGTAAACAACAACAACTTGAAATCGAAAAACAAAGAAGACTTGAAATAGAAAAACAAAAACAAATTGAACAGGAAACTCAAAAACGATTGGAAATAGAAAATCTAAGAAGAATTAGACTAGAAAAACAAAGACAGCTTAGACTTGAAAAGCAACGACAACTTAGAATTGAAAAGCAACGGCAACTTGAATTAGAAAGAGAGAAACAACTAGAAAATGAAAGACAAAAACGAATTGAATTTGAGAATAAACTTGAACTTGAATTAGAAAAGCAACGACAACTTGAATTAGAAAGGAAACGACAGCTTGAATTAGAAAAGCAACGACAACTTGAATTAGAACTAGAAAAACAAAAGCGATTGGAACAAGAAAGGCAGCAAAAATTAAAGTTAGAAAAACAACGTCAATTTGAAATTGAAAAGCGACAACTCAAAGAAAAGCTTAAGGTTTCAAGTCCACCAAACATTTTTTCAACATATCACACAAGAAGGTCTGAAAGTAACAAATTGAAAAAGAATATTGAAAAGAACAATTCACTTATCGCAAAATCAGTAAAACAAAATGAAGTTTCATCTAAACCTGTTAAAACTATTACTCTTCCAAAAGTAACAATTATCGTTCCAATGTATAATGTAGAACTTTATATTACAAATTGTGCACTATCTCTTGTTAATCAAAGTTATAGTAACATTGAAATTCTTTTGGTTAATGACTGTAGTACTGATAACACAAAGAAAATAGCAGATGGTTTAATGGAAAAATACCCTGATAAAATAAAAGTGTTACATAATCCACGAAATGTTGGTACATATATTTCGATAAATATTGGAATTGTTAATTCAACTGGAAAATATATTACTATTATTGGAGCAGATGACCAATTTACCCCAGACAAAATTGCAAGACAGGCAGCTTTATTAGAAAGAAACAAAAAAATTGTTGCTTGTTATTGTCAATACGAGAGACAACATTATAAAACTAAAAAGGTTTTAGTTAAAGATGTTGGTGAAAGTACAATAATGTTTAAGAGAGCTATCATAAACAAAATAGGATATTACGATTCTGTAAGATTTGGGGCAGATTCAGAATACAGAGATAGAATTAAAGCAGTGTATGGCACACCTGCTACAAGTGTTATTAAAAGAGTTATGTATTTAGCATTATTTCGACCAAATTCGCTAACAGCTTCTGGTAAATCAAGAAATGGTTCTACATTAAGGGTTAATTATCGTCAAAATTATCTTGCTTGGCACAGGAGACGTAGGAACTTACATGTGGGATTTCCAATGAAAAAGCGTCCGTTTCCAGTTCCCAAGGAACTTATTTAATTTTTTTGAAAGTTTAACTTGCTGAAATTTTTATGCTGAGGTAATAGATATACGAGAACAAATGTCTAATAAAGGTTGTCAAAAAAATATATGCTCATCTGAGTTAAATTTATTATTAGTGCCAACATTTTTACAAGGTATGAACAATGCGCAGATATGTGCTTTTATTGGAGCGTGTACAAAGAAATCAAAGTGTTTTAAACAGCAAGTTTTAACTTTTCGACAAAAAATGGGATTAGCTAAAAAATATACGGCAGAAAGAAAATGTTATTGCTCAACTAAAGTAGAATGGGCTGTTTCAAACCCACCTCTTATTATATCACAGTTAGCATTATGTAATTATTATGATTTTGCAGCATGTAGTAACACAGGATTTGCATTTATATTAAGAAAGGTTGGAGAAAGTGTACAGAGAGCTAAAGTATGTAGACAAATGATACAGGATGGAAAACAATGTTGTTGTAAAAAAACAAAAAATCAATGTGGACAATTAGTTAAGCAATGCCATAAATGTTAAAGTTTAATAACTCCCTTTACACCGACCGGAATTTAAAATGAGAATTTTTTTCCAGAAAGTGTATAACAGATAGAACATATTTACTTTAAGTAAATATTCCTTCTGTCTTCATCTCGCCTTGTCAGTTATCATACTATTCGCACACGAAATCAATAAAGTTTTCCGTGCTACTTTCTGAACCCCAAAATTACGAGATAAACTATGTGGTCGATGTGCTCCTGATTGAAAACACCGTAAAATGTTAATGGCGGCATTTAAGTCACGGTTTTTGAATGTGCGACAATTGGTGGAACAACACCATCGCAAACCTCTGACCTCACATAACTTTCCTTCAACCATTTTAGCAACTTTACTCAAACCACAATCACAATCAGCACATACTTTAGTTGTATTATATTCATCAATCATTATAGTTGTATAAAACTTGGAACACCTTTTTGACAAGTATGTAGTGGGTGCTGAAAGTTCGTTTTTATTTGTTGGATTAAACTTAGCCGCACCATAAGCTATCACAGGTTTTACTTTACCATTCATACTTAAAAAAAACTTATCCAGAACTTTTCTTTTAAGGCAATATACTCTAAATCGTTCTTGTGACCATTTCTTTTTAGTTTTAACTTCCCATAATTTATCATAAACACTATAATAGTTTTGTAAAAACTCGTCCCATAAGTCTTCTCTTGTGGTTTTTGGACTTATTTTACGGTAAATTAATTCTTCTTGTTCTATTTCTTTTTCCCAATGGGCTGCTTTTCTATTTGCTGTTTTCATACCAGCCTCTGTATAATAATGGCTTCTTGTCAATTTATAAGTTTTAATTTTATCAGTATCTAATTTTTCAACACCAAAAATTAAATTTGACCTACCGGGGTCAATTGCTATAACCCGTGTCGCTTTGCCAACCTTCTTTATCATTCTGTTTCCAATTTTCTTGTCAACTCTAGGAACCTTAAAATGAAAACAAGCACTTACACCATCAGTTTCAACCATATCAGAGAATGTTCCTTTTTTACATAAACCATTAATATTAAAAATACTTTCCCATTGTTCTCTTCTTAAAGCCATAAAATCAGATTTCTTCATATCAATTAACTTAACATTTTTCATAAGATTATAAAGAACAGTTGTATCAATGGTTAAGAAATGACTTTTGATAGAACTTATAGGGGCTAAATTAAACTTTCTGGTATTATCATATTTTTCCATAAACTTTAGGATATGATAAAAGTATTTTACCACTCTTTCCATATTTGTTCCAATCCAAGTAAAAGTAATACCATCAGGGTCTTTTAACATTTTTCGTTGTTCTTCTATAAAATCTTCTGCTACTTCAGGAACTTTTGTTCTACAACCCCAACCATTAATAGCACACTGGATACTATGATATGCTCCTTTATCGGTAATGTTATTCACAGAGCACCATTTAATAAGATATGCCTTTTGACGATTTTTGAAAGTAAATATTAATGAATTTTTAAAATTAGTCATATATTGTTTAGAGGAATACACATAGGCTTGTGTATCACCTGTATTTCTTTTAATTTCTGGAAAATCTGAAAAATACTTTTTCCATACCTTATTTACTGGTTTTATTTCTTTTCTGGCTTTTCCGATACCAACATTAAAACATTGATAATAAAGGGTTTGATTTGATAAATCTGGTAATTTTATATTGTTATTAAGGCAATATAACAACAACCGATTAAATACCAAAGACCCCTTATTGGTAACTCTGCTTGTTGTATAAACCCATCTTTGTATTTCTTTTATTAAAGATTTTTCAACAAGTCTTTTTGAAAGAGCACATTTAACAACCCTTTCTTCTTTTCCTTTTCTGGCTTTTAATCTTTCAACAACATCTGGTCTTTTATGACCAGGTGTTTGTTCTTCCATCTTGGGTTCTATATACTATAATACCATCCCTTTAAGTAATTTAATTTTTATAAATGACTTAAAGGAATAGATAAATTTTCTCATTTTAAATTCTGGTCCCTTTAATATAATAATGGAATTTTCTACTATTGCTATTTTAGCAGCCTTTCCTATCATAGGTTCAGCTATAGGATATACATTAGGTTTAGCATCATACAGTGTCATAAATACTTTTATGATAACATTTATATCTCCAATATTAAGTAAGTTTTTAAAAAAGGACATTGCTAATTTTAAAGTTACTGTTGGTGGTGTAAAATTAAATATTGGGGAATTAATTATTGCAATTGTTGATTTTATTATGATTTTATTATTAATATTGTTCTTATTGCGATATTTATTTCGTGGAGTTATTCATGAGGTAATAAAAAGTAAATCAAAAAATAGTAGAGAAATAGTTAACCTTTTGCAGCAAATAGTAACATGGAGATTACCAATGAAACCTTAAAAAATTAATTGTGAGTATTATATAACAAATATGGCAAATTGTGTTAGATGTCCGGGTCAATATTCATCGTGTGAGTTAGATAAATTTTTAATCCCAGCATGTATTAAAAATATGACATATGCTCAACAATGTAAATATGTATTAGCAGCAACTCCAGAATCATATCAATTTAGGGAAAAGGCAAAGTTGCTTTTTACAGCAATGATGAAAGCATTTCAAAATACAAACAGAGGATCGTGTGCTAATCCATTTCATGTAAATTGGAACTCATGTAATGGAAAATTCTTTATCAACGGAAAAAGCTTATCCGCTTATTATTGTCACTATTTAGGCGCAAATAAAGGATTTTCAGGACTATTGAGAAAAATCATAGAAGCATGGGAAAGACAAACATATGTTAAAAACCTTGTTAGAAATGGCAAATATTGTCGACCTGGAAATAGGTGTTAAGTGTTAAACATGTATTGTTATTGTACCGTTATTGGATTACTTGGATTATAGTTCGATATTATTTTGTGTTATTAATAAACTTTTTACCAGTAGCGTTCTTAAAATTACTGATAAAAAATTGACAACCACACAGTGTTATTTTAATCACTTAAGACAATAAACGTATGGGAACATCAAACTCAAAAATGGAAAGAAGGGCGACAATTGCAAGTTTATATCGCGGACAACGTCCGCATAAATTTAACAATGGCGATTTAGTTTTCCAATCACTTTTTTGGGAAAAAGAAGACCAGGAGGTTGATGAAGAAGACGAAGAGGAGGAAGAAGATGATTATGGATATGATGCTTTTGACGACGATGATGGTTTTGGCTATAAACGTCCAAAAAAGAAGAAATATAAAGAAAAACGTCTTGTTTTGAGAACATATGGTTTAACCAAAGAAGGAATTTCCGTATGTCTTGAAATAACAGGTTTTAAGCCATATTTTTTATTAAAACTCCCACCGTCTTGGGGAAAAAGTAAGATTAAAACTTTGGAAAGTAGAATTTCATCAATGGTTGGGTATCGAAAACGAGAACTTTCTTATTCGACAGTTCGAATGAAAAAACTGTATTATTTTGATAATTATAAAGACCATACTTTCTTGAAAATCAGCTTTAAAACTGATGGAGCAAGATGGGATACGATGAAGGCATTGATTCCAAAGGAAAAACACGACATTTCCCCAGATATTATAAAATTTCAGGAGACAAATCAGTTAAATATAGGTGGTATACGTGTTAAATTACATGTGTATGAATCTACGATGGACACTATTATTAGGTTTATTCATTTAAGTGAGATTAAGCCTTCTGGAATTTTAAAGATAGAGGGTAAAAACCTCAAAAGAAATAGAACTCGTTCTACATGTCAGATTGTAAAATCTGTTGATTGGAAAGATGTTAGTCCAGTTGATGAAGACTGGATTGCACCTTTTAGAGTATCATCTTATGATATAGAGTGTACGAGTAAGGATGGTAGTTTTCCTCAGGCCAGTAGGATTGAAGATAAAATTATTCAGATTGGTACAACAACTAGAATTTATGGTGAAAAACATTGTCGAATAAGACACATTGTTACTTTAAAAAATAGCAATGATATTCCAGATGTTAAACATAAAAAACACCCTGATGAATTAGTAATTGTTGAATGTGTAAAAACAGAGAGAGAATTATTAATTTTATGGGCAAAGCACATTTGTGCACTTGACCCTGATGTGATGATTGGATATAACATCTTTGGTTTTGATTGGAAATATATTTACGATCGAGCCAGAAAATTAAGATGTGAAAGTCAAGTTTCTCGCCTGGGTAGGCTATTGAACAAAGAATGTAAGTTGAAAGAACAAAGTTTAAGTTCAAGTGCAATGGGTCATAACTCTTTGAGCTATCCGTTAATGAACGGAAGAGTGCAAATTGATTTGTTACCTGTTATTCGAAGTAGTCATCGTCTAAGTTCTTATAAGTTAGACAATGTTGCCAAAGTTATTTTGGGATTACGAAAGAATGACTTACCACCGGACCAAATTTTTGCCAGGTTTAAAACCGGTAGTTCAGAAGATATTAAGGTTATTGCAGAATATTGTATTCAGGATTGTTTGTTAGTAAACAATCTATTTGATAAACTTGATATATTTGTGAATAGCATTGGTATGTCAAATGTATGTTTGGTTCCAATAAGTTTATTATTCACAAGAGGTCAAGGAATCAAGGTATATTCAAAGATTACTGAAAAGTGTCTTAAGAGAAATACTGCTTTTCCAACTTTGGTAAAACTTGAACATAAAAAAGATGGAAAGAAAGTGGGATATGAAGGAGCAATTGTTCTGGACCCCATTCCAGGTTTCTATGACGATCCAATTGCCGTTTTGGACTATGGGTCGCTGTATCCTTCAACTATTATTGAACATAACATTTCATACGAGACTTATTTAAAAGAACCTCAAGAAACAGTTGATGAGAAAATGGATGGAGACTGTAGGTATAATCCTATTGAATTTGATATATATGAGGGTGAAAAGCAAAACAAGAAAAAAGTGGGTGTTAAGACCTGTGTTTATGCTGAACCTCTATTGGAAAAACCAAAAGACGAACATGACAAGAAAATGATGGGAAATCTTAAAGGAAAAGGGATTGTTCCCAGTCTTCTTCAAGATCTTCTCTCTGCTCGTAAAGCTGCCAAAAAACAAATGGCACAAGCAACAGACCCGTTTAAAAAAGCTGTTTACAATGGTAAACAATTAGCTTTAAAAGTTACTGCTAACTCTGTATATGGTTATACCGGTGCAAAGTTTAGTGATCTACGGTTTATGGATTTAGCTGCTTCTACAACTGCTGGGGGTAGACAGAAGATTTATACAGCCAAGTCTTTGGCTCAGGATAACTATAAAGGAGCTGTTGTAATTTATGGAGATACGGATAGTATCTTTATTAATTTAAGTAAATGTCCTCAATTAAAGGGGTTGGAAGGCAAGGAATTGCTAGCAGCTACTATTAAGTTGGGAGAAGAAATGGCTGATTTTATTACATCTCAGTTAAGAGCCCCACAGGTTCTTGAGTATGAAAAAACATTTTGGCCGTTTATGATTATTACAAAAAAGCGTTATGCCGGTAATAAATATGAATTTAGTCCTGATAAATATAAATTTACGTCAATGGGTCTTGTGACAAAAAGACGTGATAATGCTCCTATCTTAAAAACAATTTATAAGGGAGTATTGGATATTATGTTTAACAATCAGTATGATACAAGTACAGCTGTTAAAATGGCTGTCAAATTATATCAAGAAAGTGCGACTGACTTGTTAAAAGGAAATGTAGATCTAAAAGATTTAGTGGTTAGCAAAACCTTGAAAACAGGTTATAAAAACCCAACTGCAATTACCCATAAGGTGTTGGCTGAAAAGATAGCTGATAGAGACCCGGGTAATGCACCATCGTCAAACGAAAGAATTCCTTATGTATTTATTGATGCGAAAGAACTTAAATGTCACACTTGTAATAAAAAGGTTAATGTTACTGCTTGTAAGTGTAAAGTATGTATGTATTTATATTGTAGCACACATCTAAGACGACATCGAGATAATTGTGTTCCACGCTGTAGAATGTGTTGGACACAAAAAAAGGTTAGTTGTTGTGGAGTGTGTGGCGGAGGATATTGTAACAAGCATAAACTTGTTCACAAATGTTCAAATATTAATGAAAAAGCTTTACAGGGAGACTTCGCAGAAACACCCTCGTATATTAGTGAAAACAACATATCTGTTGATTATAGATATTATTTGGACCATCAAATTAGAAAACCTGTATCACAGATTTTCGAATTGATTAAGGAAACAAAGGGTGTAGATCCGTTGAAGAAAATAATCATACGGGACAACAATCGTATTAACAGAGTGCGAAATATTACAGATTTTTTTAAATAGGATTAAATTTAATAGTTCAAAAGTTACTTACCCATAGAATCTACAATTTCTACAGCAATATTACTTGCTTTCTTTGGAGTTTTTGCTGTCGCTTTTGTTTTTTTATTACTAACCCTCTTTGTAGGGGCTTTTTTAGCAGGAGCTTTCTTTGCAGGTGCTTTCTTTGCAGGAGCTCTTTTGGTAGGAGCTCTTTTGGTAGGAGCTTTTTTAGCTGTAGTTTTTTTAGCTGTAGTTTTTTTAGTTCTAGTTCTTTTAACAGGTTGCTTAACTTCTTCGTCAGCAGACTCTTCTTCACTGGACTCATCCTCGTCAGAAGACTCATCTTCGCTTTCACTATCTTCTACCTCACTTTCTTCCTCAGATGATTCAGCTTCTTCGGCACTTTCTTCTTCAGAAGAGGGTTCTGGTTCAGGTTCTGGTTTTACCTTTTTTTTTCTGGGTTTTTTTCTTGGTTTTCTCTTACTTTTTTTAGTTAAACTAATTTCTCTTACATCCCGAAGGTCTCTAACATCAGTAGATCTGTCTTGGCCTCTGTTTTGAAGTCTTTCTTTGAAAAGTTGTTCAACATTCTTTGAAGATTCTGAAGTTTGTTTTACAGGTTCATCTGTACTACTACTTTTCTGACGTTCTCTAAGATCTTTAACCTGCTTTGCAAGTACAAGACAGATAGTTGTTAAATCATTATGTTGGCGCTCCAGAGTCATTAATCTTTTTTTAAGTTCCATAAAGGGCAATCGTGGCATAGACATCTTGTTTTGGGTAAAGCTATGATGTATAAAATTTATTATTTTGTAAAAATGGACGCTTTAATTTTCTACTTCGGATTATTTATTATGAGCTTTTTCATTTTATCAATAAATCGGTTTTCATTTTTTATCAAATAATTAATTGTATTTTTTAAACTGAAATGTTCACCATACTTACTTCTAACCTCTGAATATAAAACAGATAATAATTCGAAATCTTTTTGGGTATCAACTGTTAAACGTATATTCTGCTTTAATTTATTTTCAGAAATATATTTTGGTGTTTCTATAAGTGATAGACTAAACTTCTCATTATTGTCATATATGTAGTTAGTTACATGTTCCTGGTATAATTTTTTATTATTATTTTTGTTGATTTTTTGTAAAGCTTTAAGTGTAACAAGTTCGGAAAATGTTCCTATATGTTCTCTTATGACTGGTTTTGAACCATCTAATGTGTAACTATAATAATCTGGTTTATCTTTTAGATTCATAAAATCATTAACAAGATTGTTTATGAGTTGTTCATCAAGAAATGGGTTGTCTGAACAAACTCTAATTATTATATCTATATCAAAATGAATAGCAGCATTTATAAATCTTTCTAGTACATTTTCCTCACTTCCTCTGTAATACTTTACATTTAAATCATCGCATACAGAACAAATGATATTATCTTTTATATTTGTTGTGGTTGCTACGATTAGTGGAATGTTACATCTGTTTAATTTATCTATCATTATCTTCAAAATAGTCTTATTTTCATAAAAAGGTTTTAATATTTTATTTGGTAATCTCGTTGACGATGTCCGCGCCTGAATAATAATAGCAATATTAGAAGACATTATATAATATTATTAGAAATGTTATTATTAATTGGAAACGGGTATATGGGAAAAGAATATATAAAATCTTTAAAGAAACTAAATATACCTTTTATAGTTGTTGGAAACACAAATAAAAGTTGTAAGGAAACACAAAAAATATTTCCAGACATAAAAATATATTCTGGTGGTATCCAAAGCTTTCTGGAAAAAAATGTCCAATCATTTGACAAGTGCATCATCACTAGCCCAATTCATTTGTTAGAAAAACACCTGATACTTATCCTAAAAGAAAAAATTAATGATATTTTAATTGAAAAACCAGGTGGTTTAAATACTTCAAAAATGATTAACATATGCGATGAATATCAAAATGCAAATATTGTTGTGGCATATAATCGAAGATTTTATAATACTACAGAACATGTCAAACAAATAATACAAGAAGATGGAGGAGTAAGTTCATTTTCAATGGAAATAACTGAATTGATACATAGAATTAATCCGAACAAATATGCAAAAGAAACATTAGATAAATGGTTTTTGTCGATGACAACACATGTTATTGATCTTGCTTTTTATTTAGGTGGTAATCCAATCAAAATGACATCCCTTGTAAATGAGGGAAAAGATTGGTATAAAAAAGCAGGTGTGTTTTGCGGATGTGGACAAACTACTAAAGGTGCTTTATTTTCATATAACGGAGATTGGACAAGTTCTGGAAGATGGGGAATAAAAATATATACTCCTGAACATTTAATTATACTGTCTCCACTTGAAAAAATAAAAATACAAAATAGGGGAGAATTAGATATTAAAGAACTTGATATTGTTAACTATAAGGAAATTAAAGCTGGAATTTTTAATCAAACAAAATGTTTTATTGAAAACCCAAATGATATTCGTTTTTTAAATTATAAAGACCAATATCAAATGATAACAAATGTTTATAATAAAATGTTAAGTTATTAATACACCACCTTCAAAATATTTAGTTAAAACTTTTAATAATGATAAATGTATCTTCATAGAATTGTCATATTTTGTTAAACCACAATCATCATTACATAATATATTTTCTATTATTTTATGCATATATTCTGATAAATATGGAATTTTATATGAAACTTTATTATCAACATAGAGTTTACCATTTTTATTTTCTATTTTAGTTTCATTGAGTGTTTTTGTTAATTGAAATTTTTCACCTTTATCACATTTTAAAACTAGTGTATTTTCTCTGTTTTTACCACGAATTGTTCCATAAAATTCATAAAAGTTTTTTCTTTTAGATTTATGAACAATTAAGTTATTATCTTCAAGGGTGATATCATATGAATTATTTAAAAAGCAAAATAAATCTATAAAATGAATAGCGTTGCATGCTAAACCCCAGTTTTTCCCGGAGACAGTTAGATTTATATTATGTTTTTTTATTTTTTTATAAAAGTCATATGTTGGTCTTGGAGTATTAACCCAAGATTTAATATTATTAGATTTTAATAATGATTGAACTTCATAATAATCATTTTCTTTTTGAAATAAAAATTTTTCAAAAATAATATATTTAACAGTAAATTTTTTAATAACATTTACTGTTAAAGTGTATCTTATGTCAGAACAAACAGCAAAAATAGCTAAATCTATATAATTATCTTTAATATCATCGATATATTTATGATATTCAAAACAAGTATTTTTTATACTTAAAGTACTAAAATTAACATAGGGATCAACAATTAATATTTTAACATTTTTTAGATTATTATCTATTGTTTCAACATATCTTTTTCCTAAATTTCCACATCCAATTAATAATATAGTTCTTATCATTGGACTATTATAGAATATATATTAGATTTTTTCATTGTAACTTTTACGTGTATAAAACCTTTAAAATCCGTAGATAATATTTTTTCAATATTATTTCCATTGATTATAGGGAATTTATGAAACGAATTCATATCTGAGTCTAATAATTCGATAATTATATATCCATCTTGTTCACTTTCACAATTAATAATGATATTATCAGTTAATTTTATTTTTTTAGTAATAAAAACTCCTTCCTTACTATCTTTACTATTATTACATATAGAAGCATATCCATCTATTCTTAATTCATAAATATGTAATTCTACAAGTTTGTATGAACTATAAAAAATTAATTTTCGTTTATCTTTTGATATTATTGGAGAACCTTCATATATGCAATTATCACAGTGAACATTATTATCATTTAATATTTTAGACACTCTATCCCAGGATATTCCATCATTCGATGTAAATAAATATATCCCGCTAATTGACGAACTATAATATTTACCGATGGCAATATAATAATCATATTTTGGATAATATTTTACTTTAAAATAGTATAAATTATCTTTATTAAAATTAAAATGATTTGGAGATTTTATTGTTATTTTTACAGGTTTTTCCCATGAAATTAAATCTGGCGACTCATGATATTCAACATATCGTATTCCTGTTTTGACGTTGTCTCTTGTGTATAATACATATCTTTGCTTTTTATTATCAAAGAAAAAGGATGGTTGGCTATCATACATGTCCAGAGATGCCCAGTCACAGCTTTTTATTATTTTATTACATACATCTAGTCTTTTAGTAAGCTTTGGAGTTATTTTACCTTTTAATATATCATCTTTTTCCTTTTGAAATTTTTTCTTTGTAAATATAATCCTATTTGTAATGTGAGACTCAATAATATTATCATTTAATTTTACATCTAATGGTGTTTTAAATAAATTTACCCATTGTGATAAGTTCTTTGAAAACATGAGATATAATCCATTTGATTTGCATGTTTCTTGATTGTATTTATTGGATAATAATTTATGATTTTTATATTCAATTGTTTGAATATTTTTTAAACATTTAACAGAATGTCCTACTATTTTCTTTTTTGATAAATATTTCATTCGGTGTTGTAATAAAATACGAATACCACCTAATAATAAATAACGATTAGATTTATCCTTTATGATACACTGATGTGCGCATAACTGACCTTTATTGCTCAATACTTTTTGACTATTGTCTATATTAAAGTCATATTCATTTTTACTTTTAGTGTAATATATGCTACTACCATGTGCCCACCTATCTTTTTTTTTCCAAGAACTAAAACATATTTGATGATTATTTAGAATTGATCCATATCCAATATAATTAAAATTAGAACTTTTTATTTTTTTTTTTAATTTTAATTTATGATGTTTAAACTCAACATTATTGTATTCCTGTAAAAATTTATCATTAAAAAATAGTATTTTACTCATCTTAATATATATTAGTATATCAGAGAATAAATATTTGAATTCTTCATACATATGCGAATATGTAATTCATCTTCATATAAAATTTTAGATTCGTTTTTCCAAGATAATATTTTCTCAACATGGTTACCATTTACTATATCAAAATTTTTTAGTTCATATCCAGAAATCGGTTTCATCTTCACATCTAATAATTCAACTTTGATATATCCATTACAACTACTTAACGAATTTATCCTGATATTATCAGAATTTAATATTAACTTTTTTGTAATAAAAAAACCCTCCTTATTACTAGCATATATTGAAGAATATCCATCTATTCGTAATGAATATATATTTATCTTACTAAGTTTGTAAGAAGTATAAAATATCATTTTACGTTTTGATATAATTGGACACCCTTCAAATATAGAAGAGTAATAATGCAATGTGTCTGTGTCATTTAATATTTTAGATGCGCGTTTCCAGGATATTCCATCATTTGATAAAAATAAATATATACCATTTATTTTATATGTTGGACTATAATATTTAGCAAACGCTGTATAATAATCATATTTTGGATAATATTTTACTTTAAAATAATAAATATTATCATGAAAATAATCAAATGATGTTTTAATGGGAAATGGACCATTCCAATACATCAAATCTGATGATTCGTGATATTCTACATAACGAACACCAGTTTTAACGTTATCCCTGGTATACAAAACATATTTCTCTTTCTTTTCATCGTAAAAAAAAGATGGCTGAGTGTCATATAAATCTAATGATGACCATTTACGAGATGGAAAAGACATAATTCTATCAGTAATATGTGATTTTATAATTTTATTTGTTATGTTTAGCTTTAAAGGTGTATCATGTATATTTTCCCAATTTAAAAGATTATTTGATTCAAGTAAATATAAGCCATTTGATTTACATTCTTTTTGATTATATTTATTTGAAATTATATTATAACCCTTTCTTTTATCTATTACCATATTCTTCAAACATTTACTTGTGTGTCCTGCTAATTTTTTTTCGATAAGATATTCTAATTTATTTTTTAGTAAAATATGAGCCCCTCCTACTAATAAATATTTGTTATGAAAAGTAACACATTGGTGCACTCCAACATGACCATTGTTTTCTAAAACAATAGGAGTAGTATTATCAATATTAAATTTGTATTCATTTTTACTTTTTAATAAATATAACTTACCGTCATGTGAATAATATTTTTTTCGTAACCACCCGCTAAAAATAATTTGTGTAATATTATTTTGTTTAAAAACACTTCCCCAACCTATTTGTTTAACATCATTTCTTTTACTAATAATTTCTCCACAATTTTTCAGTTGATGATGTTTTATTTTTACATAATTGTATTCTTGTAAACTATCTAAATCAAAAAAAAATAATTTTTTCATATAAACGTCTAGTATATTAAAGAATAGATATTTGATTTTACAAACAAAACCTTTACATAAAAATTTATTTTAGGTGTAACAGAATTATTATCCCATGATAAAATCTTATTTGTTTCATTTCCTGTTAACGTATCAAAATTATCAATATTGTATTTTAAAATAGGTTTCATATCACTATCTAGTAATTCTACTTTAATATACCCATTGCTTTTATAATTCATTCTTAATTCAGAACAAGATATCATCTTTGTAACAAATGAACTTTCAGTATCAGAACTATTTGTAATATAAGAATATCCATCTACTCTCAATGAATATATATTAATAATATTTGGAATGTGTGATGTATAAAAATATAATTTACCATTGGATAACATTGGAGAATTTTGAAACACGATAGTATGGCAATGAATAGTATCATCGTCATCTATAACTTTTGACATTCGATTCCAATTAACACCATCATATGAAAGAAATAAGTAAATACCATTTACATCATTTTTGGGACTGTAATATTTTCCAAGTGATATATAATACCCGTGTTCAGGATAATGTTTCACTTTAAAATAATATAAATTATCACTTTTAAAATCAAAAAGTTCTGGTTTTTGTATATTAATTAAATGTGGTCCATCCCACGTTATTAAATCTTTAGATTCATGATATTCAGTGTATCGAACACCAACACCAACATTATCCCTGGTATAAAGAACATATGTTTCTTTTTTTTCATCATAAAATAAAGATGGTTGTGTATCATATAAATCAAGTGTGTTCCAATCAGTACCATTAAGTTTAGTTTTTATCAAATTAATATCTTTTTGGTTTTTTTTCTTTTTTATTAATAATTTTAATCTTTTTTGTAGTTTTGCCTTTTTCACAGCAGATATTCCAATATCGATTTGAGAAGAAATGATATCTTTTTTTAATTTTAATTGCAATGGTCTATCAAACATATTTTTCCATGTTAACAAATTAGTTGATGTTAATAAGTAAGTACCATTTGATGTACATGTATGTTGGTCATATTTTGTTGAAACAAGTCTATATTTATCGAATTTTATAGTTTTAATATTTTTAAGACATTTTTTAGAATGATTTACAACTGAATTATTACATAGAAATAACATTTTATTGTATAACAGAACTCTTATTCCTCCGGACAAAAAGAATGTGTTTAAATGATTATCATATGTAACAGCTTGGTGTGAACATATTTGACCTTTATTAGATAAAATTTTAACAGGGCTTTTCATATTAAAATCATATTCATTTTTACTTTTTATCATATATACAGAACTATTATGTGCCCACGTGTTTTTAGCAGTCCATGAACCAAATGTTAAACAAACATCATTCTTGTATTTTAAAACAGAACCATATCCAATATAATTATATTTTGGATTTGATATTTGTTTATATTTTTTGAGTTTGTTGTGAACTATTTTTGTATTATTACATACAAGTTCGTCTGTATTGAAGAAAAATATTTTAGGCATTTTGTTTGATTCTTCTATTAATATATTAAAGAATAAATATTAGAATTAACAAACATAACTTTTATATGCATAAAATCAGTATATATAATTTCTTGAATCTTATTCCAGGACACTATTTTTTCAAGGTGGTTACCATTTATAACATCAAACATGTCAAAACTATAATCAGGAATCAATTTCATGTCAGTATCCAATAATTCAATCTTGACATAACCGCCTTTGTGTGATAAAGAGTTAATTCTAATATTATTGCTGTTCAATTTGATTTTATTTGTAACAAAAGAGCCTTTTTGTGAATATATGTAAGAATATCCGTCTGGACGCAATGTATATATGTTAATTACTTTTTGTTTATAAGACGTGTAAAAAAGTAATTTTCTTTTATATTGAACAGGAGAACCTTCAAATATGGATGTATAATAATGTGCTTTATCATCATCATTTAATATTTTGGATACACGCTTCCAAGTTATTCCATCATTTGATAAGAATAAAAATATTCCATTTATTTTTTGAGATGGACTATAATATTTAGCAAATGCTGAATAATAATTATATTTTGAGTGATATGTTACTTTAAAGTAATAAATATTATCCTTATTAAAATTAAAAGGAGTTACTAACTTAATTGGATGTGGACCATCCCATGTTATTAAATCTTTTGATTCGTGATATTCTACATAACGAACACCAGTCTTTATATTGTCTCTGGTATACAAAACATATTTTTGTTTTTTTTCGTCATATAAAAATGAAGGTTGAGTATCATATAAATCAAGGGATGTCCATCGTGGCAAACCTTTTAATTTTTTGATTAAAGATTTACTTTTTGATTTTTGTATTAATAATTTTCTGTCAATTATATTCGATTTATCTAAATCTTTTCTTAGACTTATTTGCAATGGTTTTTCAAACATATCATTCCATTTTAATAAATTCGATGAAGACATTATATAAAGTCCATTTGATCTACAATATTCTTGTTTGTAATTATTATTCAAAATTGTATACTCTCCCAATTTAGTTGTTTGCATATTACTTTTACATTTTTTATCATGTCCTGCCATTTTAGAAGATATCAAAACTCTAACACCACCAACCAGTAAATACTCATTTAGATTATTATCATGTCTTATTGATTGGTGTATGCATAGTTGTCCATGATTTTTTAATATTTCAACATTATTATTTATATCAAATGTTAAACCAGTTTTATCTTCTGTTAAATATAACTTTGATTTATGACCATATGATTTATCAATATTCCAAGAACTAAAAATAAGTTTATATTTATCATCTTTGTGTATAATAGAGCCATACCCTAGAAAATTATATTTCTTACTTGATAATGTTTCAACCTTTTTCAATTTATTTTTTTTAATACTTACATTTTTATGAGATTGTAAACTGTTTGTATCAAAAAAAGTAATTTTTGTAAACATTATTAAATATATTATTTCCCTTTATTAAAATTTTTCCAGTAAATCTCTTTTAAATGACTGTTTATTAAATAATATTTATGTGTTATAACTGTATTTAAAATGACATCATCTGATATTTCATATATATTATCAAAGTGTTTTATAACTTTTGTAATAAATTTAGAATCATCTGGATAATCAAGTGTAAATCTTAAATTATCATGTAGAGTATAACTTCCTAATTTAATTTCATCCATTTTGGGAAAAACTGAATACCATCCGGTTTCAACTTTTTTATTTTCAGGAACATTTTTTAAAGATTTCCTTAGATATTCATATGTATATCCAGCTACATTTAATCCAATTGGTAATCCCGTTGTCTTAATAATATCTGACCCAGACAGGAGTTTATCATATATAGCTCGTGTTGCACCCATAGATACTAAAAAATTATCACCACATATGGATATAATTTTATCTAAGTTAAATTGTTCTGAACATCTTAATTGTCGATAAGGAATGTTTTCGTCGTTACCATGAAACACTTCTATATTTTTATAATCTTTGAAAACAAGGTCAAATTCATTATTTTCTTTTTTACAAGAAGTATTAATAATAATAATTATATTATTTTGTTCTATGTCAGTTAAAAAAGAATGAAGCAACCTTTTTATTAATATTTCAATATATGTAATACCATTAACCTTAATGAGATGTTTTCTTGGTAATCTTTTAGAACCCAACCGCACGTTGATGAGAATACCTGTCGTCATTGTATATATAAAAAGATTTTTTTAATAATTTTTTGAAGTTGTCAATTTCAATAAGTTTTTTTATAAATAATTTTGATGTTTCTAACAAAGGATATGGATGTATTACTTTACCAATATATGCATTTGAATACTTTTCTATATTTAAAATAATTTCATCTCGATTTGGTTCACAATCAATAACTAAATTTGATTTAAGTCTTCCTCCTTGCCGATTACCAATATTAATCACATATTTATTTAAAAAGGGAATTTCATAAATACCACTTGATGAATTACCAACAAATATATCAGAATAATAGACAAGTGATAAAAAATGTATTCTTTCCAAAGAATTATAATAATAAATATTTTTATGCTTTGCTAATTTATTAAACTTTTCATGAATTATATTATTATTGTTGTCACAATTAGAACGTAATAAATATATATTGCTGTTATTTGCAAAATGTTCTATTGCCGATACTAATTCGTCAATATCTCTACCATTATAGTTTAGTGTGTCAGGATGATACACAACCACAATGTTTCTTAATTTTAATCTTGTATTTAATATTTTTTCTAATTTATGTTCATCAGTTGCCTTAAAATTGACAAGTAATTCTAGACCAGGATTGCCATAATTAAATACATTTTTTGGATTTTCTCCCATTTGAATAATTCTTTTAACTGAGTGTTTATTTGTTGCAAAATGTAAATGAGATAGTTTTGTTATCGCATGTCTGGTATTATTATCATAAGAACCCTCTGATATATCTCCTCCACAAAAATGAGAAACAGGAATAGTATAAATATTTGCTGCTTGTACAGCTACAAGTATCTCATATCTATCTCCAAGTACGACTATCATATCAGGTTTTAGCACATCATATGCACTTGCAAATTGAATTAGTTCATTGCCCATAGCTTCAACAATATCACATGGTTTATCTTTTGTTAAATTCATTTTTATCTTAAAATTTGCAACAAAACTATCTTTTATAATTTCATCAACTGTATGACCATGGTGTTTTGAAAGATGAGAACCTGTTACTAGAACTTGAAGTTGAAAATGTTCGCAAAATTTAACTTCATACATTAAAGATTTAAGTAAACCATAATCTGCTCGTGTACTTGTAATAAATAGAATTTTCCTCATTGTATATAAGATGTCGTGTTTTATTATAGCAGAGATTGGCGTAAACCACAATGGTGATAAAAAATTAGCAATTGATTTAATTGATATTGCAAAAAAAGCAGGTGCAAATGCCGTAAAATTTCAAACGTTTAAAAGTGAGTTGTTGGTAACAGAAACTGCTCCAACTGCTCAATATCAAAAAAAGAATACAAGCGAAGAGACTCAGTATAAAATGTTGAAAAAGTTAGAATTAAGCCATGATTGTTTTAAAAATATTAAAAAATATTGTGATGAAATTAAAATAGAATTTATATCAACACCGTTTGATTGTGAAAGTGCTATATTTTTAGACAATATAGGAGTGAATACATTTAAAATAGGTTCTGGAGATTTAACAAATTTTCCTTTATTAAAAAAGGTTGCATTGACAAAAAAGAAAATAATTTTATCGACTGGAATGTCTACTTTTGAGGAAGTTGAAAAATCTATTAATTATATTAAACTAAATGGTAATAAAAATATTGTTTTGTTACATTGTGTATCTGCTTACCCAACTGTGAATAAAGATGTTAATTTGAAATGTATAAAAACTTTATCGAAACTTGGATTAGAAGTTGGATTTTCAGATCATACAACTGATGAATATGCTGCGATTTCAGCTATTTCAATTGGAGCATCTTATATTGAAAAACATATCACATTAGATAATAATTTACCTGGTCCAGACCATAAAGCGTCATTAAATCCAGAAAAGTTTATTTGGTTTTGTAAAAAGATAAGAGACACTGAAGAGTTATTAGGAGATGGAATAAAAAGATGTATGCCTTCTGAAATAGAAAATAAAAAAGTTGCAAGAAGAAGTTTAGCAGCTTCACGTGATATTAAGAGTGGAGAAATTATTAAAGAAGATATGTTAATAAGTTTAAGACCTGATATTGGAATATCAGCTATACATTTTGAAGATATTATTGGAAAGATATGTATAAATGATATTAATCAGTATAATTTTTTAACTTATAGTAATATAAAAATATGAATATAATTGTACATAATGAATTTGAAAATATTAAAAAATATAAATCATTGATAGAACTGTCAAAAACATATAATATTTTCAGAAAAAAGGATAATAATCTTTACTTGTTAGATGAGAATATATCAACTAAAGATTTGTTAATTTTAAATTTTAATAAGGTTTATAATAAAGTTTGTAATAAGGTAGAAGATAATTATATTTTTAAAGAAAAAAATTATGAAAAGAATACAATAATATGTTCTAATTTCACATATTCATCATTACCGACAATTGACCATATAATATACAGGATAAATCTCATTACTAAAAAAATAAATACTGTTACAAGTAAAAAGTATATTATAAAACTAAAAAAACTGAGGCATACATTTATGAGAAATATTATTCAGTATATATCAGATAATAAATATTTTATATTTCCATATGTGCTTCCATATACATATATTAGTAAAAGTTTTGCAGTTATTGGTAATTCAAAAAATATATTAGAAAATGAAAATGGAAAGAATATTGATTCGCATAAAAGTATTATTCGATTTAATTATGCTATTACAAAAGGGTCAGAAAAACACTGTGGATCAAAGTCAGATATTCGGGTTTCTATTCGAGCATGTTTAACTGGAAATAAATATAAGGGTCATCCAAAAGGATTAATAGAAAACTATAATATTTTTCGTGACCTTCCTGATAAAACCTATATTGTATTTACAAAAGATAAATCAGTAAACTCTAAAAATATTTTAGATGATTGTAAACAGAATAAAATAAACACAAATGGCAAATTTTATCATACTGTGTATTGGGATAATAATATTTTTAAGGATATTTTATCTTATTTTAATATAAGTGTAAAACTAGATAAATTTCCACAATGTGGGTTAGGTTTTTTGTTAATTCTTGTTGATTTAGGAATTATTCCAGATTTATATGGATTCGATGTAAATATTTCTTCTACAAATTATGGTTATTATTGGAATAAAAAGGTTTCTCATACAAAATTATCAAAGTTTCATGATATTAAAAAAGAGCATATTATTATAAAAACTTTAATTAAAAAGAAAAGGATAAGATACTTTTAACAAGTAAATGATTTATAATTTTTTATATAATAATCTTTCTCACACATGCTAATTTTTTTATTTTTAAAAAGTTTATTTATTAGTTTTACATATTTCCATTTATAATTAGTCTTTAAACGTATTGGTTTAACAAGTGGTTCAATTGTATACTTTAATTTATCCATCAAATCATTAGGATATATTTTATTGAAATGTTTGATATGTTCAGGTGTTAATTCATATTTGTAAGAATTCCACATAAATGTTTTATTTGTAATATGTGGGTTTTTATCAATATTTGTTTTCTTTTTATTATAAATATTGATATTCTCTATTTTTAGCATCAGTTTTTCTTTTGTCTTTTTATCAATTTTTAGAAAATCAAACATTTTTGAAAACTCTCCATTGAAGTCATTCATGATATCTTCAAATTTTACATTTAATATTTTGGGGTTATTATAGTTCCAGTTATACATTTCTGTTATTGCTGCTTTTGCGCAATTATCCATTTCAAATTTTATTCCATTATTTTTATTTAATGAATTTAGGTGTTGTTTGTAATTTTTGCCTTTTATGTTATATGTATTTGTGCTATTGCACCAGTATTCGTCGCATATTTTATGATATTTATAACCAGATAATATTACTTGTAATGGGTGTCTATAAATGTGAATTCCCAGATAATCTCTTTTTATTAAGTCAAAATTTATTTTTGCATTATTAATAAACCAAACTTCTGTATCATCTTGTAACCTATGTTGTTGACCTCTTCTATACTTTTTACCTAGAACTTCACTGAAAATAGTTGTTACATCTTTCATAAGATATGTGCCACATTTATGATGTGTTCCAAATATTATGAGTGGTGGTATATCAGACATTATATTTATACTATAAAGGGTTTAATATTTTTGTAATTTTATGTTTTGGTAAAACAAAATATTTAACTGGCTTACCTTTAAGTTTTAATGTACTGTAATTTCCATAATTTGTTGCTTTTTCTTTATGTTTTACATAATTAAGGATTGGTATTATTTTTTTATAATTATTTTTAAAGTTTAGTGGTAAAATAACATCAATATAATAATTTTCTTTTAGTAATTTGACGTTACAATCATTTCTGTTTAAATGTAATCTTGTTGGAATTCTTGTTTCTATTTTTTCTATTTTGGGGTACACATTTCTTCTAAATTTTTTAAATCGTCTTTTTTTATATTTCCAGTTGTGAATGTACGTTGAAAATACAAACTCATCCGTAACCTTAAAAAAATTTAAAGAGTAAAAATATTTTATTAAACGATTGAATATTTTCATATTTTTATTTAGATCATCTAGATGATCAATTTTTAAGTTTAGGACAGATGAAAAGGTTGAACCCTTTCCACATATATAAACCATTGGATATCTCCAGGGTTGTTTTAAATATGCATCTGCGGTAAGTGATAAAAGATTATTGTTTGTTGCATTCATATGTTTTTTGAAGTATTTCATTTTTAATGGGATAAGATCAATATCTGTTAGTAGGCAAATATCGTCTGGAAATAAAAGTGGAATAAATATTCGAATTAATTGTGATTGTCGCGAAGTTGGAAAATCTGGGATTGGTTTAATAAAATAAATTTCTGTATTTTTTATTTCATCAAATTTAAAATCTTTTTTATCTCCAATAAAAAATAAGGTTGGGATAAAATCAGTATCTCTTTGCCAACAGTGTGCTACAAGTGGCCAATAGTTAATATAATCAGGATTATTATTAGACGATATTATTATTCTTTTAACCATTATAATATATCTTAATATTTAACTTTATAGCTAACTTTATAGCTAACTTTATAACTAACTTTATAGCTAACTTTATAACTAACTTTATAGTTAACTTAACATTTCTCCTGGTACTATAAATGGTCTTTTTAATAGAGGATAGTGGATATATAATTTATTATTAGAAGCATGCCATTTTTTATATCTTTTAGAATATGTTTTTCTCATTTTATACCCAACACCGTGTCTACCGGTTTCTTTACTTGTTGTTAATGATTTCTCACGCGTATAGGCATGATATAATATTTTATCTATAATAATTATTTTATTTTTCCCATATGTCTTATTAATTCTTGCTCGAAATTCGCTATCTGCGGCAAAACGAACACTGTCATAATATCCTATTTTTTTGATAATATTTCTTCTGTACATTGCTGATATTTCTGAAAAAGGAACAACTAGGTCATCTCTTTTATACGAGCAAAAAACAGAAACAATATGTTTATTTTTATCTAAAAGATTAACTTGTAATTCAAGTTTATTTTTTACAAAGGAATCATCTGAGTCTAATCTTGTTATATAATCACCACTCGAGTTTATGATACCTTCATTTAGAGAAACATAACACCCCTTATTTACAGAATTTCTGATTATTTTAATTTTATTTGTATTTAATTTATTAACATAATTAGTAACATATTCGTATGTTCCATCTGTAGAGTGGTCATCAATTATAATCATTTCCCAATTTGAATGTGTTTGTTGTAAAACAGATTTTATAGCTTTTATACAATGTTTTTTATATTTTCCATTGTTGTACATGGGTGTTAAAATAGTTACTTTACTTTCTTTTTTTAGATAATTAGCAAGTTCACTTTTTGTAATTTGTGTTTTACTGTTAAATACTTTATTGATATTTTGTATGAATAATTTTTTTTCTTCAGGGGATGCTTTAGAATTTTTAACATTTTTCATATGTTTCCATTTATAGACAGAGTTAATTTTTTGAAGTTTAGACATGTTTTAATGAATAAAGAAATCGTATAACATTTAATGGTATATATTTTTTAAGTTTATATCTACATACTTCAAATTGATATACTGGTTTATTATAAAATCTTTTTCTAGACCTTGAAATTGTATTGAAACCATCTGTGAATACACCTGTTTTCCAATTGTTTTTGCTTATGCTGTCACTTGTCCATATATATTTTTTATGAATGCTTTTTGCATGAATTCTTTTTATATTTTTGAAAATAAAGGAATGCATTAAACGATATTGTTTTGGGTCAACCATATTTTTGATATCTTTTGTTAAAATTGCATGATTTAAGTTAGTATGATTTGAACTTCCTAACTCTCTGTCAATATTTCTTCCATTATATAATATAGTTTTCCCGCTTTTAATGTTGTAAAAAATACCTTCAATTTGGGAAGATAAGAAACAATTAGAATTTTTAAAATGTTCGTTATGTATGTATAGTCTTTTGGTAGGGGAATAATCATCAGCATCATGAAATACGAAAACTTTAGATGTTTTTGATGCTTGTTTTCCAATTGTTATCCATTTTGAACTCAAAGGTATTTTTTCTAAATGTCCAACCTGTTTATAAAAAATTCTTTGGCAATTTGGCAATTTTCCAACAAACGATTTTATGGTTTTTAACGAATCTCCAAATTCTTCATATATTATTAATTCCCATCCAAAATTAATATTTACTTGGTTTTTTAGTGACTCTAATGCAAGCCAGACAATTTTATCCGATTTAAATAGTGGTAATCCTACAGTCAATTTGATTGGTAAATTATTTGATTTATTTTCCCAATGATAAGTATTTATTATATTTTTATTTATAATTGTCTGCATATTATTGACTTCAAACCAGATACTTTGTTCCTTTACTCTGCTCATTATTAGTATAAAGTATATAATATATATTTATAAACTAATAATGAATATTGCATGTATTGGAGCAGGTGGTCATTTTAAAGTTGTTTTAAATATAATTCGTAAGCGTTATCCAAAAAGTAATGTTTATGTTCTTGATGATACTCATAAAAATGTAAAGGGTGTCACATATCTTGGAAAAATAGAAAACTTAAATTGTTACTTAAATATGAAATTTATTTGCACTATTGGTGATATTAAAGTTAGACATAAAATATTAAAAGAAAATTATAATTTGAACTGGATAACACTTATAGATCCTTCTGCTGTTATTGCAAAGGATGTTGATATTGGAGAAGGAACAGTTATTATGGCAGGTTGTGTTGTACAACCGGGTGTTATTATAGAAAAACATTGCATACTTAACACTAATTCAAGTATTGATCATGATTGTATAATTAGTAGAAATGTTCACATTGCACCTGGTTCAACTTTATGTGGTGATTGTATTATAGGAAATAACACTTTGATTGGCGCTGGTAGCACACTTATTCCAGGTGTTACTATCGGTAGTAATAACATTATTGGTGCAGGTTCTGTCGTTTTAAACAAAAAAGAATTTTGTGCAGATGGTTATACTGCGTTTGGTAACCCCTGTAAAAAATGTCTAGACTAGAATGGCCTTATTATGAAGAAGATTCGATTCAAGCAGTCACAAATGTACTAAAATCTGGAAAAGTTAACCAATGGACTGGAAATGAGGTAAAAATGTTTGAAAAAGAATTTAGTGAATATATTGGCACAAAGTATGCAATTGCTGTTTCCAATGGAACAACAGCATTAGAGTTAGCATTGTATGCGTTAGATATTAAAGAAGGAGATGAAGTTATTGTAACTTCTCGAACATTTGTTGCTTCTGCAAATTGTATTATTACAAGAGGCGCAACGCCAATATTTGCAGATGTTGATTTGAAAACTCAAAACATATCATTAAAAACAGTTATAAAATGCATTACTGATAAAACTAAAGCAATAATTACTGTACATTTAGCAGGAATGCCATGTGATATGGATCCAATAATGAATTATGTCAAAAATAATAATATTTATGTAATTGAAGATTGTGCTCAAGCACATGGTGCAAAATATAAAGGTAGAATGGTTGGTAGTATTGGTGATATTAATGCATGGTCTTTTTGTCAAGATAAGATAATGTCAACAGGTGGTGAAGGGGGAATGATTACATTAAATGATGAAATGTTATATAAAAAGGCATGGTCATACAAAGACCATGGAAAGAATTATGATTTGATATTCAGTGATGAAATGAAGAAAAATAAATTATTTAAGTTTGTACATACGATTCCTGGGACAAATATGAGAATGACAGAAATGCAAGCAGCGATTGGAAGAGTTTTGTTGAAAAAATTAGATAATTGGGTTAAAACACGTAGAACAAATGCTGATATACTAAAAAAAAGTTTAGAAAAGTTAGATATATTTGATATATTGGAACCTGGTAAAGATTATTATCATTCTTATTATAAATTTTATGCTTTTTTGAATGATATTAAAATTAACAGAAACGATTTAATTGAATATTTAAATAAAAATGGTGTAAAATGTTATAGTGGTTCATGTAGTGAAATTTATTTGGAAAAAGCATATTCAAATATTGACAGTGCAAAATCTCTTAATGTTGCAAGACATCCCAATGTAAAAAAATTGGGAGAAATATCTTTAATGTTTTTAGTTCACCCTACGATAGATATTGTGAGTTATACAAAAGATATAATTAACTTTGTAAAATTATACATAGAATGTTTAAACGAAAAACAATTTTAGTTACTGGGGGGACTGGAACAATTGGGTCATATGTTGTAAAAATGTTATTAAGTACAGGTGCTAGAAAAATTATTGTTTTGTCAAGAAATGAATATAATCAATATTTAATGAAATTAAAATACCCAACTGTTAAATATGTAATAGGTGATATTTGTAATTATGATTTATTGGAAGAATCTTTTAGAAAAGTAGATTATGTTATTCACACAGCTGCTTTAAAACATGTTGGTGTATCAGAAGATAATCCATTAGAATGTGTTAGAATAAATATAAATGGGTCTGCAAATGTTGCGAAAGCAGCAATTAAAAATAATGTAGAAAAAGTTTTGTTTATATCTACAGACAAAGTAAATAAACCAAAATGTGTTTATGGAAACAGTAAAGCTATATCTGAAAAAATATGTTTGAATTCGGACGGTAAAAGCCGAACTATATTTTCTGTAGTTCGTTTTGGTAATATTTTTGGCAGTAAAGGATCTGTTGTTGAAAAGTTTTATGAGTCATCAAAAACCGATAATGTATTTCCAATAAAAAATCCAGAAGCAACGAGATGTTTTATTAGTATTAAAAAGGTTTGGGAATATATTCAAATAGCAATTAAAATAATGAAAGGCGGAGAAATAATGGTTCCAAAAATGAAAAGTATTTGTATTCAAAATATACCAAAGTTATTACGAACTGATGCAAAAATTAAATATGTGCCATTGCACAACTTTGAAAAAATTCACGAGGATATAATTATTGACAGAGATATGGATAATTTATATGAAGAAAATAATTTATATATTTTAACAAATAACAAAACAATTGGTGAGTTATACACAAAAGTAATGCTGAAAAATGAAATAACATCAGCTACATGTGAATTTTACACAACTGAAGAATGTATGGAATTATATGATGAGTTTAAAGATATTTTATATTAAGTTATAATTATGATATTATTTTTGTCATAAATATATAAAATGAAATTAGGTAATATATCAGTTGGTAAAGATTGTCCTACATTTGTGATTGCCGAAATCGGAATCAATCACAATGGTAATGTTAATTTGGCAAAAAAATTAATATTAACAGCAAAAGAATGTGGTGCAAATTGTGTAAAATTTCAAAAAAGAGTTGTAACTGATAGTTTTACACAAAAAAAACTTGAAGAGCCATATGAAACTAAAAATTCATATGGTAAAACATACGGATTGCATAAAAACCACCTCGAATTATCAAATGAAAGTTATCGAGAACTTAAACGGTATGCCGATGAACTTGATATTTTATTTATAGCAACACCTTGTGATATTGCTTCAGTTGATTTTCTTGATTCCATAAATGTCCCCTTTTTCAAAGTTGCTTCTGGTGACTTGAGAAATAGACCACTCATTGAACATATTGCAAGTAAAGAAAAACCAATGATAATATCAACAGGAATGTCAAACTTAGAAACTATTTTGGAAGTTTATGATTATTTATCAAAGTTGTGTAAAGATTTAGTTGTATTATCATGTACTTCCTCATATCCAACTCCGCTAAATGAGGTTAATCTGAATGTGATTAAAACATTGCAAGAAAAATTACCTAAGGCTGTTATTGGGTATTCTGGGCATGAGAAGGGGATTGTTATTACTTTAGCAGCTGTAGCAATGGGTGCTAGTGTTATTGAAAGGCATTTTACTTTAGATAAATCTATGAGAGGAAGTGACCATTGTTGTTCATTGGAACCAGTTGAACTAGACGAACTTATTGGAAATATAAGAAAAGTAGAAACAGCAACGGGCTCATATGTAAAAGAGGTAAGAGAAAGTGAAAAAAAGTTTATGTCAAAATTAACAAAGTCTTTGGTTTCAACTAGATTTATTCCCGCAGGTACTGTAATTACTAGAGAAATGTTAACCACAAAACATCCTGGAAGTGGGATTAGCCCGATGAAAATTTATGAAACCATTGGTAAAAGAGCCATGGTCGATATTGAGGAAGATATGGTATTATTTGAAAACCAGGTTAGATAAATTCTTTTAGTGTATTATAAAATCTTTTTGAGCTATTTTCCATGTTAAAATATTGCGCTTTTTGATACAAATCTTCTTTTAGTTTTACATATTTTTCATTTTTATAATTCTCGATATATTCTGATAATAAATCAAACATTTTTTGTTCAATTTCTTCCGAAAATCTTCCATTATTGTGTTCAAATGGATAAAATAATGGATAGTTTTCTCCAAATTCTACAACCCTAGCGTCAAATCTTGGTGTTAATACAGGAACTTTGCACATCATTGCTTCAAGTCCTTTCATTGAACCTGCATATTGACCACTTGATGTTCTATGATTAAATAATATTAAATCACATGCTGATATAGCATATGGCATATCATTATACGGAATATAGTCAAGAACATCAATATCTTTTGATTTAATTTCTTTTTGAATATTTCCACTAAAAACAACTTTAATAAAAGGATATTTTTCTTTTAGTTTTGGTAAAATATGAATTAATGAATAGGGATAGCATGATTGAGAAACTCTTCCGAAATGTCCTATAATAAATTTTCCATCCCCATTACTAAACTTTTTTTTATATTCTTCTGTTTTTGGGTGACCTTGCTGAGGAGAATAATGTTCACTAATAACTTGGTTAATTGTTATTATTTTTTTTGGGATGTGTATTTCATTTTTATACAAGGATCCCCAAAACGGTTCATCTGGTTTATATCGCATTAAATTATATGTCCATGGTTCAGTTAAAGTCGATACAATATCAGCACCTTTGTAACATGATTTAATATATGGTGATGCAAACCATATTTTAGGAGAAGGTAATTTATTAAATACACTTTTGTTATTTCTTACATAGTGTAAATCATATTTGCCTTTTTTTGGTATTTTAATGGGAATATCTTTAATTCCAAAATCTTTTAGTGTTGGATCGAATAATTGATTGTTGTAGTAGACATCAAAATATTTTGACATGGTTTTCATTATATTTGTTTCATTAATCACGTCTCCAGATTTCAGTGGATACAAGGTTTTTTTAGTTGTTAATAACCAATATAATTTTGGTTTTTTGTCCTGACTTTTAATTTTCCAATGAGTTATTCTAAACATATCATTAATATCACATTCTCTGAATAATACATAGGCTGTGGTAATATAATTATTATCAGGAACATCAAATTTTAATTTTATTCTTTTTCTTGTATTTTCAAAAAAAATTGGTGATTTAAAACTTCCAATTGTTTTGTTTTCAACTGTTTTTACTAATACCCATAAAAAAACTTGTGTTTTTTCATTCTTACAATTTTTATAACCATCAGCTACAAACACATATTTTCCTTTTACAAGTTTATATTCTTTTTTTATACCAGGTGTACTTTTAGATTGTTTTGCCGTTACAGTAATTAAGTTCCTTTTATTTGCAATAATAGCATCCTGATTATTTTCATAAGACATTTTAATTATACTATTTAGATTAATAATTATTGTCCAATTATTACTAAACCTTCAGGTTATGGACTTATTAAAGTTTTTTTTCTAGAATATCCATTTTATTTGAATTGTTTATATGTTCATTTGAATGGATATGTGTATACAAACAACTAAAACTTTTTTTACAATTGTTACAATAATATATATCATCGTCTGTGTTAATCTTTTTATCTTTGTTATTTTTATCTCTTCCAAAACACATTGATAACATTGTTATTATATAAGTATGTTTTCTTTAACTAATATATAATGGACTTAAAAGTAATTACGAATGAATTGAATAAATTCTTTCAGTTAAAATTAGAAGTTATAAACTATATTAACCCTGAAGATATTGCAAGCAAATTTGATTTTAAAGTTGGAGAAAAAAAAGATAATATTGAAGAGGATTTGAAAAATGTTATAAAATATAGTGTTCACACAAATTCACTAACATTTTTCAATCAACTTTTTACAGGTTCTGATATTTATGGTGTTTTAAGTGAATTAATTATTGCTCTTCTAAACACTAGTATGTACACCTATGAAATGTCTCCCATTTTTACATTTATGGAAAAATATGTTTTTGAAAAGGTGTTAGGTGTATTTGGTTTTGAAGGGGGTGATGTTATTATGTGTCCAGGTGGTTCAATGAGTAATATGAATGCAATACATTTGGCAAGATATAATCTTGATAAAACTATTAACAAAAAAGGTTTATATAGTCGTAGAAATTTAAAAATATTTTGTTCAACACACTCTCATTATTCTTTTAAAAAAGGAGCATCATTTATGGGATTGGGTTATGATAGTATTGTATATGTTGATACCAATAGTGATGGAGAAATGGATATTAAAGATTTGGAAGAAAAAATGGCACGTGTTATAAATCGATATGATTGTATGTTAATGGTTGTTGCCACTGCTGGTACAACAGTATTTGGTGCATTTGATCCGATATATAAAATCCGCAGTGTATGTGATAAATATAATGTATGGTTACATGTTGATGGTTCTTGGGGAGGTTCTTTAATTTTATCAGACAAACACAAATATAAATTAAATGGAATTCATTTAGCTGATTCTGTTACATGGAACCCGCATAAAATGTTACAAGTTCCATTACAATGTTCATTATTATTAACAAAGCATAATGATATTTTTACAAAATGTAATAGTTATCATGCTTCTTACCTTTTCCAGAGTGATAAATTTTATAACAGTGATTATGATTCTGGAGATAAATATATACAATGTGGTCGCCGGGTTGATATACTTAAGTTATGGGTTAGATGGAAAGTTGATGGCGATAGTGGTCTGGAAAAAAGAGTGAATACGCTTATTGAAACGGCATTAAATTTTAAGTTGATGATAAAATTAAATGATTGTTTTGAACTGCTCGCTAAAATCGCAATAATTCCCAATTTGCGAAAATGACTTAAAGTGAACAGATATATAGTTTATAAGATGACATATGATTAAATCTTTATGTTAAAATGTTTGTCTCCTCTAAAAA
>Ga0180438_10000603_pt1 | contig 67767 bp, 48 predicted proteins | sample SS_ome_12_FD_132455 | JGI IMG/M metagenome (GOLD analysis project Ga0180438, IMG submission 132455) | Hypersaline lake sediment archaeal communities from the Salton Sea, California, USA - SS_3_D_2 metaG | ecosystem: Environmental > Aquatic > Non-marine Saline and Alkaline > Hypersaline >...
ACCCTCCAAAGGATCATAATTTTCTTTAATCAGTAGCCCGGCGGCATCTTCACCTTTTTGCGCATTCATCTCGACAACGGCATCGAACAGATTTTTGAATATTTCCTCTTTTTTCACAGCAAATTCTCCCTTTCAATCGCTCTTTTTTAAATACTCATATCTTAATCCCATCAGAATTGTCAAGCGGTGTATTTTCACGTTATGATAGAGATGATACTTAGCTAGAGAAAGGATAGAACCTATTTATTCTCATGGAGGAGATCAATAGAATGAATTATCCAAAGCTGGAAATCAATCTGCGCAAACTCGAACACAATGCTCGTTTGGAAGTTCAGAAACTTACCAAATACGGTGTGACGGTGATGGGTGTTAATAAAGTATTCAACGGCCTATCAGAGACGGCCTCTGCTATCATTAGGGCTGGTATAGATGTTGTCGCTGAATCTCGCGTTTCCAATCTTAAGAAATTGCAGCATCTGCCATGCCAGAAATGCCTGCTGCGCACCCCATCTCCCAGCGAAATTGAAGAAGTCGTTAGATATGCGGATATCTCTCTGAATTCCGAAGCAGCAGTGATCCAGTCTCTATCGAGGGAGGCAGTCAAACAAAAAACAATACATCACGTTCTTCTCATGGTCGATATGGGCGATATAAGAGAGGGCATATGGTTCGAAAACCGTGAATATTTGGAAAAAACAGTCAAACAAACTCTGGAGCTTCCCAACCTGGAGTTATACGGGCTTGGAACCAACTTCAGCTGCTATGGAAGCGTGAGTCCTACCGTGGAAAATGGGAAGATGTTCGTCCGAATCGCACGAGAGCTCGAAGCCAAATTCGGAATAAGATTCAAATACATCTCAGGGGGGAACGGCACGAGCTACCACTTGATCGATAAAGGAACATGGCCTGAGGGGATCAACCACCTCCGCGTTGGTGCTCTGCACGAATTCGGGATCGATTATGTGGATATCAGGTATGTGAACGGATTTTACCATTCAAATATGGATGTCAACCGAGTCGTGTCTAATCTGTACACGTTGACAGCGGAAATCATCGAAGCCAACCGTAAGCCAACTGTTCCGTTCGGTGAACTCGGCACCGATACTTTTATGAAGTCCAAAACTTTTGTTGACCGGGGAGAGCGTAAACGTGCCCTTTTAGCTCTAGGATTTCAGGATGTTATATCCGAGAATATCTGGCCCGTGGATCCAAAAATCGAAATTCTTGGGCAGACATTCGATCATACCATAGTCGATATCGAGAACTCTGAAAAGGATTATCGGGTCGGAGATCTCATCGCTTTTGAAGTCGACTATACAGGCTTACTTGCGGCCTGTACATCCGAGAGTATCGAGACTGTATTCGTTACGGACTGAATAATCGCTAACACTATCGATTTTCCGTCAAAAGCAGCAGTTTGCCACTGAAAAGTTTGGAGAACAACTGAGCTTATTCGGTGATGGAAAAGAAGTCCCGGATCTGGTATGGATATGTCGAAGCTATGGATGATAGATGGGATTTCTGTTCGTGACTATGTTAAAGCCCCACAACATTTCTCTCCCGCTTAAAAGGGACATCTCCCGGATCAGGTTCATCAAACTCGCGGGCAAATTTATGTCCGGAAAAAACTGCGTGGGCAATTAATCCCGGTGCAAGACAATCACCTATGCGGGCTAACGATTTGATACCGGCAGCAGATAAGGCATCGGCCCGAGATTCCAATTCATAATACAGGGCATCGTTCGGAACACGTGCCGTTATCATGACAAGGCCGTCAACCTGCATTACCTCTTTTCTCCCAGTGTAAACACATTCTAGGGTAATCCTGTTTCCATCAAATGCCTTCAGGTTTCGTGACGGAATGATGTTAACACCCAGATTAATCAATCTTTCCTGAATTCTTTCGTGTTCGACTGTATGCCGTGTCCATACTGCAACACCACTGCGGGTTGATACAAAATCAACCTGGCATCCCTGTTCTATCAGTTTTTCAGCAATCACACTTCCCATGTAATAGTGATCATCATCAAAAATCAGCGCCCTGCCGGTTGGATAATGGCCATTCATAATATCATCGGGCGTAAAAATCCGGTCATTCGATATTTGTGGAAGTATTGGCTGCATATTAAATAAGCCGAAACCATCCTTGCGCCATAAGGCCCCGGTAGCAAAAACAACATGGGGCAATCTCAATTCCAGGATGTCGTCAACGGTCATCTTGTTTTCACGATACACGTCAACATTATTAAGTTTCTCAAGCTGAACGAATCGATATTCATAGACCCTCTTCCATTCGCTGAGTGTCGGCAGCTTCGATTCTTTTGAAACCCGGCCGCCCAGTTCGCGCGTCGCCTCCGCAAGGTAAACATGATACCCGCGTTTTCCCAATGAAACAGCCGCTTCCATACCGGCGGGTCCGGCACCGACAATCAAAATCTCGTCATCCGATTTTTTGGGGCTGATCTTTTCAGGATGCCAGCCCCGGCGCCACTCTTCACCCATTGTCGGATTTTGTGTGCATCGAATGGGTGCATTGCGATTATCATGTGCATAACAGATGTTACACCCGATACATTCCCTGATTTCATCCTCCCGTCCTTCATTGATTTTGTTGGGTAGAAACGGGTCGGCAATGGATGGACGTGCGGCACCAATCAAGTCCACGATACCGCTTTTCACCTGTTCCACCATCGTATTCGGTGATGTAAACCGTCCGACACTCACAACAGGTTTTGAAGTGATGGATTTGACATAGGAAACATAATTTTCAAGTGAGGCTTCCTTAACAAAACGGGAACTTCCCATTTCAAAGGAATAGTCACTCACGTTCAGATCCCAAAGATCCGGCAACTCCGCCAAAATACTCAGCATCTCCTTTTGTTCCTCGACCTGTGGCACGCTCCCATCACGTATGGTATTAGACCTGGCCAAACCGTCATCGGCACAAAAGCGCACAGCAACCGCACATGTGTCACCAACCGCATTCTTAACGTCTTCAATCAACTCCCGAAGTAAACGCACCCTGTTTTCAACTGATCCCCCATACTCATCTGACCGAAAGTTCCTTTTGGAGGAATAAAAGCTTTGAATCAGAAAGTCGTGCGTTGCATAGACATAAATGATATCAAAACCAGCCGATTTGGCTCGTCTGGCCGCTGCCACATACCACCTCCGGATCTCTTTGATATCAGATTTATTAGCAATCCGGCTTTGAACAGGATCATTGTATATAGGACGTCCGCTCTCTGCGCCTAGAGGGGCTTCACGTGAAAACAAATTGGCAACCGAAGCACCACCATGCCACAATTCAATCCCTGCCAGCGCCCCGTGTTCGTGGACTTTTTCAACCGTCAAGGCGTGGGCGGCAATATCTGCGTCATCCCAGATGGTTAGATAAGGGTACGGCGCATCATCTGAGGTTGGATGAATGGAGACGATATCCGTATTGACCACGCCCCATCCGCCTTCTGCCTTAATCGCCCGCACGCCAGCATGCGAATTGGGCATTTTATATCCATGAGCAGTAGCGTGAGGGACCTGGTAAAACCTGTTTTTCGTCGTAACCGGGCCAATTCTTACAGGTTCAAATAGAATATCAAAATAGGGATTGCGTGCCATGATCACTCCTTATGGTTTAATTTTATAGTTCGATCCAGATCGCATCAGGATCTGGTACAGCGGCCAGGATATCGCCACAAAAATCGCGGCGTAAGCGGCGGTGTCTATTTCGGCACCTACCTGGAACAGGGCTATAAGTACCCAACCGAAAAGACATGTATATGTGCTCCAGGGGTGACCCCAGGCCCTGTACGGGCGGTCATCATCCGGCTGGCGCGAACGTAGGATGATGACTCCCAGGATCAGCAATACATATAAAAACAGGTAAAAAAATACGGAAAGGTGAAGAAGAAATTCGAATCCGCCGATCATAATCAGGCCGACCGAAAAGCCCCAAGATAGCAGCACTGCAAAGATCGGATTGCCACCTTTTGACATTTCCCCTGCACGCCTTATGAACAGGCCATCGACCGCCAGTGCCTGGAGAATTCGTGGCGTGCCCAGGTACAGCAGGTTCTGGTAGGCCAACAGCATCATTATCGCCGCAACCAGTACAAAGGTTGACGCTAGCGGGGAGACCGCTATTTCCAAAGCTCTGGCCAATGCCAATTCGCTTCCGGCCAGGCTGGTCAGTGGCACCTTCCAGGCCAACGCCGCGACCAGGAATACATAGAGCACAATGACAACGACCGTACCCTTGATACAGGCGCGCGCCACAGACCCACCGCCGCCTTTGATTTCTCCACTGAAATAGGCGGCATAATACCAGCCGTCGTAAGTATAGATGATGGATGCGACAACAAGGCTCCAGGCGCCAAGTCCGTTAGCCACATTGGGAATCATAGTCGTACTACCGCTTGCCGCTGACCCGGCGAATACTAGCGCCAGTGTGAAGCCAACAACGATCAGTGCCAAGACGCCTGCAGCAATCTGCTGGATTTTTGCACCCAAGGCAACGCTCCGTAATTGCAGCGCGGCGAAAACCGAGGACACCAAGATTGCCAGTGGTGTTTTCCATTGAGCCGCTGCTGGAACTAACAATGCGGCAAATTCGGTGACCACGACTGCCTTGAAGGCTATGTCAGCGACCCAGGTCAACCAGTCGACCCAGCCAATGACGAATCCGGGGAACGGCCCGTAGGCACGTCGCACCAGGGCGTAGGTTCCCCCGGATCGCGGCGTCATACCCACCAGTTCGGCCACAACTACCGTGCTCAAGAGCACAAACAGGCCGCCCAACACCCAGAGGGACACAAACATCAACGGATCGGGAACAAGCGCTGCAACTTCCCCGGGCGTGCGCAAGATACCCAGACCAATGATGCCGCCGATGACAACGGCTAATGTGAAACCGCTGCTCAGCATGCGCCTCGGGTGCTGCTGTGTCTCTCTGTTGCTCAATCAGGAATTCCTTTACTCTGAGCTCTGATTAGTTCGCTTTTATATTTTATCAAGTTCTTTTTCTACCTTTTCTGAGAGAGGCACTGATCCATGTGTTGAAAGCAGATTTCCCGCTTTTTCGCGGGCCTCTTCTCGATAATACTACTTGTGAAAAAGATATAGTGTCAACAAGAAATCACAAGAAACTTCACAATTCCAAAAGCAAAATTAATGGGGGTGTCTGAAAAGCCGCCCGGCGTATTTTAATGATTTATCGCATTCTTCTATTCTGAAAAGACGATTGTATTTGCATGTCCTTTCGCTTCTGGTCACACCAGTTTTTATCTGGCCTGAATTGATTGCCACGGCAAGATCCGCCAGCCAGGTGTCTTCTGTCTCTCCCGATCTCTCCGATACTTGGACTCCGAAATTGTTTCTTGAAGCAAGTTGTGCCGCATCAAGGGCTTCGCTCAGAGTTCCAATTTGGTTAACCTTTAGGAGCACCGCATTTGCTGCCTTTTTTTCGATACCTCTTTTAATCCTTTCGGGATTTGTCGCGAAAAAGTCATCTCCGATGATCTGGATGTCTAGAGCTGCCGTAAGTTTCGCATAGCCTTCGTAGTCATCCTCTTGAAGGGGGTCCTCGATAGAAACGATAGGATAATCATTGACTAGTTCTATATAATACTCGATCAATTCCTCACGAGTGATTTTCTTTCCCATGAATTTGTATTTTTCCTCTTGTCTATCATAAAAATGAGACGCGGCCACATCCAGGGACATGACGAACTTATCCTGATAGCCGAGCTCGACTACAGCCTTCCACTCTGCGTCCAGCGCTTTTCTAGGGTCATTCATGGCATGCGGAGTATAGCCTCCTTCCGCACCCACATTCAGAGAGTGACGGCCCCATTCCATTTCGAGAATGTTGCCTAATTTGTAGTAGACTTCCATACCCATCCGGATCGCTTCGGAAAAACTCTCGGCCCCAACGGGCATTACCTGATGTTCCTGAAAATCAAGCCCGCTTGCTGCCAGGAGACCACCCTCTATCATATCTAGTACAGGAACCGGTAAAATATGCGGGCCAGCGCCTCCTATATGTTCGTATAAAGGCTTACGCAGCGCATTCGCCGCCGCCTTGGCTACAGCCAGTGAAACTCCTACTATGGCATTTGATCCTAGTCTGGATTTATTTGGCGTCCCGTCCAATTCGATCATCAGTTCATCGATTTCTCTCTGCTCCACAGAATTTTTACCCAAAAGCGCGGGCCGGATAATGTCATGAACATTATAAACAGCATTTCTGACTCCCCGCCCTGCATATCTGCGGCCGCCATCCCTCACTTCATGAGCTTCATGTTCTCCTGTGGATCGTCCACAGGGAACATCCGCTCTCCCTAGAGTACCGTCGTCTGTGATCACATCGACCTCAATTGTTGGTTCCCCTCTACTATCCAAAATCTCTCTGGCCTTGATGTCCTTGATCTTGGTTTTCATCCAATTTTCCTCCATTCTATAATATGACCATCAGATACAAATCCATCACATTCGTGTCAGTAGGATAAGTATACACGGCATCCTTGAGTTTTATCGCCACATGAGATGAATCATGCTTGGACAAGCTGTCAAAGATATCTATCCCCGCTTCTTCTGCTCGTTGACTTGTCCTGCCATCCACAATAGCCCCAGCAATTCTGGTGGGTCCGTCTGTCCCATCTGTACCGATAGAACAGACGACTATATTTTCTTGTCCGCTAATCTTGAGGGATGCGCCCAAAGCAAATTCCTGGCTTGGTCCGCCTAATCCCCTTTCATTCGTCCGTATCTTTACCGTCGTCTCTCCTCCGGCAATTACGGCACACGGAGGCTTCAAGGGTCGGTTCCGTCTCGTTATTTCCTTGGCTATACCCGCAAACGAAATTCCCGCCTCCCTGCTCTCGCCTTCCAACACACAAGTAAGAATGAAAGAGTTCAATCCCAGTGCTTCCGATTTTTTTTGCGCAGCTTCACACATCGAAATATTGTTTCCTATTATGATGTTGTGTGCTTTTAACTCCCTGATTTCTTCCGGTGATGGTGATTCCATTGAGGGATTTTCTTTCCCTTTTATCAAATGCGCTTTTATGGATTCTGGCGCAGCATCCCAGAGCTTGTGTTTTTTTAAGGATTTTATGGCTGCGTCAAATGTTGTTTTATCCCCGACAGTAGGTCCCCAGGGCTCACCGGCGATCTCATCTATAAGGATGAGACTGAGTAGCGTTGCTGGTTGGACCATCCTTGCCAATTTTCCTCCCTTTATTTTAGAGATATGGTTTCTCACCGTATTGATGTCTTCTATCGGCGCTCCACAGTCTAATAAAAGCTGGGTGATATTTTTCAGATCGACCAGGCTTATCCCATCTTCAGGTTGGGGCATCAGGGCGGATGCTCCGCCTGTAATCGCACAGATAATCAAGTCATCTTGGCCTGCTTTTTGAGCGATACCGACGATCTCTCCTGTGGCTTTGTATCCGTTTTCATCCGGCACGGGATGGCCCGCTTCCACAACTTTGATTTTTTTCAATCGTCTTTTTTCCCCCTTTTTGACGGTTATGATCCCACCGGTAAGGTTTTCTCCCAGTATTTCCTCAACAGCCTTTCCTATCGAGTAGGTGGCTTTTCCGCCGCCAATGACATAGACATTGTTTAGCTTAGCCAGATCCAAATGAAGTCCATTGATCTCGAGTATATGGTCCTTTAAATTCAACAATTTTTTTGTCAATTCTATCGCATTTACAGATTGAATGGCATATTCACAGATTTCGAGGGCGGCCTTCCTTCCCTCTTTGAATCCATGTGATGTCAGCTCATCTGTATTCTTAATAATCATAGCTAATTTTCTCAAGATCTAATGCGCTCTTCATTTTTTTGATCCCTGTCACTCACCAAAAGCCTTGTTGAATAGGGAGTGGCCATTATTTTTGCATCCTTTCCCATTCTTTGGAACGCGATTGAAAGAGCTTGCTCAATATCGCACACCGATTCAAGAAAATCGATTTCTTTGATGCGTGGATGTGATGATACCACAATTATGCTGGCCTTCTTAAGAGTTTTTGCAAGAAGAAAACAATGATCAATCTCAGGGCTATAGCCTTCGTGTTCTATCTTGGAAGAGAATTCTTCTGAAAATGATACAGAGGTCATCCACTCCTCAAACAGATCAGGGCCCAGCCCATCTTCACACTGAGTCGGCAAAATGATACAACCCCCATTTTTTATCAACGGCTCAACAGCAAAGACAGCTTTCAACGACTGATACAAGTCTCTATTGGTAGGGTAGCCGAGAGAAGTGATAACAATGTCCGCTTTTTCGCTGACTTGGATCTTCGAATACTTCTTGAAGAATGCCACACCCGCTTCATGAGCTTTTTTATAATCACCTGAAAAGCATCTTGCGATTTCATTCCTGCTGTTTAAGACGACGTTGACGATATAATCCAATCCCACCATGTCGCAGGCGTTGAGCATATCTTCATGTATGGGATTATTTTTAAGAACACCAGGTTTTGCATTCCGGTTTTCTAACATCCCAATTCTATGATTCCATTTTATGGCCTCAATACCAGATACGCCGGGCAAGATGCTCTTTCGACCTCCAGTAAATCCCGCGAATTCGTGAGGCTCTATGTATCCGGTGGAGATGACGAAATCTGCTTCGGCCACAAGGTTATTTATCTTTACTTCGGTACCATCCGGAGTGCTACCAATGAAAGTCAGGCCGTCCTGGTCAAAACAATCGTGGTTGCGGACATCGTAGGATTTGACGATATCCGCCCCAAGCATGGAAATGATCTCATTTTCGCTCATCTTTTGGTGCATTCCCAGAGCAACAATGATCTTGATGTTTCTGCGGGCCACCTTCTCTTTTTCCAACACGTCAAGTAGGGAAGCGACGATGGCATTATTCGGAACGGGTCTGCTTTTATCACTGATTATGAGAGCGACTTTATCACCAGGGCGGACCATTCTTGCCAGCGTTTCAGTTCCGATAGGCTCTTTTAAAGATCTGTCGATCTCTGCTTTTTGATCGTTTACGCAGGGGGGATCTATGCTTTTTAAAACACCTATAAAATTTTCGCTGGGTATTTCTATCTCTATCTCACATCTTCCATAGGGAAATTTTATTCTCTGCCTATCCATATCTAACCAGCTCCTTTTACCTAAAACAAATGAAGCGACTTTTTATTGACCCTATTCCAAGTAGAGTACATCCAGAACTAGCGTTGTTGTTCCGAATATAGATACAAGCATAAGAATCCTTCCGGATCCTTGCAATCTCAGCTCTTTCGGAGCTGTGTATATACAGAAACCCCTGCCCAAAACTGTACCAGTCAAAAAGTTAGTTTTCTGGCTTTCAAGCTGCTCGGCAAACTGCTATGTAGTCAAGTCTCCGGGCGAGCTGCGTGGTCGGAACTCGTTGTAATCCCTACGCTACATCTTTATTTTCTCACGCGCGTCTTCAATTGACAAGAACCAGTTTGCATTAAGGCATTCATCCCGAAACGACCCATTGAACGACTCGATTACAACATTATCCATCGGCTTCTCTGGCCTCGAGAAATCCATCGTTACACCGTGTTCATAAGCCCACCTGTCCAAAACCTTTGAGATAAATTAACTCCCATTGTCGCATTGGATAAAGAATATGAGAAAAAACACTTGACAAGGGAACTTCAAAAAAAAAATAATAAGTTCAGGGGATAAATCATAAAAAAGCTACAAAATGCTTTGAAATTGTCATTTTCCGTGAAGGAGGAAAAATGAAATTCTCAAAATTTTTTGTTTTAGCTCTGCTCTGTGTCTGTTTAACAGCCGGCTCTGTTTTTGCTCAGAGATTAACCGGAAAGATCACAGGAACAGTTTCAGATCCGGACGGCATCCCACTGCCTGGAGTAACAGTAGAAATCTCAAGCCCATCTATGATGGGTGGAGTTCAAGCCCAAATCACGTCTGTTAACGGCGATTACAGATTTATTAATCTACCACCCGGAACTTACACGCTCGTTTTCAAACTGGAGGGATTCCAGACTTTAGTGAGGGAAAACGTAAAGTTATCAATAGGAAAAACGGTCAATGAAAACATGGTGTTGCAGCAGGCAACTCTTAAGGAATCTGTCACGGTTACCGCAGCGTCTCCTGTTGTCGATGCGACTCAATCAGGTCTTTCCCACATTTTCAGCAAAGATGATCTCGAAAAATTACCCATAGGTCGATGGTCATATTTTGATGTCATCAAATTTGCTCCCGGCCTACTGATGACCTCTCAAGAAACGAGTAGGATTGTTGCTTTTGGTTCTAATTCAGAATCCAATTCTTTTCGGGTGGATGGAGTTGAATTAAGCAGTCCTGCTATCGGGGTCGCCTGGGTGACTACTACCCAAGAAGCCTTTGAGGAAGTTGAAACTCTCGGAATGGGTGCTCCTGCTGAGTACGGGTCATTAACCGGAGCGGTCGTAAATGTTGTGACAAAATCCGGGGGCAACACTTTTCATGGCGCCCTCTCCTACTATGGTCAGTTTGACGCTCTAACAGCTGACAATAATCCGTGGAAAGTCCTTGATCCGAGCATCCCTCCTGAAGAGGCTTACCTTTATCCTGATAGTGCTTACTCATACCATCGCGATAGATATTTATCTGCAGCTATTAACCTGGGAGGACCTGTTGTTAAAGACAGATTGTGGTTTTACGGCACATTTGAGAGGCAGGATGAGAAGACTGCTTATTGGAATGAATATCCTGGTTATGCTACAAGTTACCCTGCTAGTAAAGCGTTTTTTAAACTTTCAGCCCAGCCAGGCAGTCAGCATAAATTAGCAGGCTCAATTTATTGGGAAGACAAAGAATGGCCTGATTCACCTGCATATTGGATAGCGCAATCAAGCCTTGGCGTCGAAACTGCCGAAACCTATTCTTGGAACTTCCTCTATACTTGGCAATTAAGTAACAGCGCTTTTTTTGAAGTGAAATATGCCGGTTATTGGACTGCTGATGATTATCTACCGATCAATGGAGACTTGGATACTCCTCCTCGTTGGGATTGGGGCACTGGAGAGATTTCTGAAGGGTGCGCCTGGACGTTGTGGTTGTGGACAGAATATAGGCATCAAGCTCATGCCAACCTCTCTTATTTTGCCGAGGATTTCCTTGGGGGGGATCACGAATTCAAGATAGGAGTCCAGTATTTCAAAGGAGATTCAAGATATGCCTCAGGATATGCAGGGGAAGGCTATTACTACGATTATTACGGCCAACCTTACTATTTCTATCAGAGGGATGTTTATTATGTGGGCAGCGATGAGAGCAGTTTTGGAGCCTTTGTGGATGACTCCTGGAAGATTGGAGACAGGCTGACCTTGAATCTTGGGATCAGGGTTGACCTCATCAATGCTGGTGTTCCTGAGCTTCCTATTATGGATGGATGGGTAGGGCCGTCAGGTGAAAAATCACCCGCAGTTAAGGATTTGATTAGCTGGAATTCGTTTTCACCACGAATCGGCTTGGTCTTCTCGCTGACTTCAGACCAGAAAACCTTGCTCAAAGCTACTTACGGCCGTTATTATGACAAAAACTTGATGGATAACTGGAATTATCCAGGCCCCAACGTTACAGATTTGAATGTTTTTTATTATGATTGGGACCTCGAAGAGTATGTGCTTTGGTACACGCTTCCAGCAGAGAGTACTTTTGTCTTGGATCCCGCTATAAAACATCCCTATGCTGATCTATTTTCAGTAGGCCTCGAGAGAGAGCTTCTCCCAGATTTCGCAATTAGCGCAACCTATGTCTATAAAAAACAAAATAACCTCATAGGTCTGATAGAAACGGCGGGGATTTATGAAGAAGTCGATATGGTATCCCCGGATAACGGTCAAACGTACACTCTTTTCAATCAGATAAATGTGGGCACAGCGGAACATTTTATAACCAATCCCTCTGATTATGGTCAAACCTATCAGGCCGTCATGTTGACCCTATACAAGCGGTATTCCAATAACTGGATGCTGAATGCTTCCCTAACCTATTCCAAGAGTGAGGGATTGAACAATTTGGGCAAAGCCACAGGTGCCAGCCAGCAGGCCATAATCTGGTATGGCGATTATTTAGGAAGGGATCCTAATGATTATATCAATGCCCGCGGGCGCATGCCTAGTGACCGGCCGTGGATGTTTAAGATTCAAGCAGGCTATACATTACCATGGGATATAATGGCTAGTTTTAACTGGATTTACCAGACAGGAAGGCCCTATCTGTCTTTCACTGGTTTCAGGCTTAACCAGGGGTTTCGCAAAGTTATTGCCGAACCGAGAGGCGATGATAGATTTCCAGCATGGAGTATAATGGACTTCAGGCTGCAGAAAACCTTTCATATAGGAGACAGGGTGAGATTTCAAACTATTCTTGATCTGTGGAATGTTCTCAATTCAGGTACAACTACGAGCTTTGCTAGTCATGATATGTGGAAGGATCGCTACCTTGAGACTGGAGGGATATTCTACCCAAGACGGTTGCAGATAGGATTCAGACTCCAATTCTGATCTTTTAAGACTTTTTTAATATTGACACTTCATCGCTGGGGGTGGAGTGCATAAACTCACAGAGGCCTTCAGAAAATCAACTTGATTTCTGGCAAAGGAGGGTCGAACTTGCCATTTCCATCTGTGTCTATAAAGATGGGATTGGTTAAGGCGTAGGGGAAAGGGCCACATTCATAGCCGTCGTACTTTGTACTACTTTGTAGGACAGGGAATAAAGTTTCGTTGCCGAGGACCTCTATAGCGATATAAGAATCATATTCGAGATTCAGACTGATCCTATCTTGAAATTTTAAGATTTGTTCCCTCGGAGCTTTTACGGGCAATCTAATTTTTCTTTCCCCATTGACAATAATTCTCACTTCATCCACCGAGACCCAGGGCGCACTCCGGACTTTGATCTCTACATCGAGTTGTCCTTTTTCAGTGGTGATAGTATTACCCGGAATAGATGTCTTGTTTGCGGTAAATTCAACTATAGGGCCTGTGCTAACGAAGGATTGGCCTTTCTTCATAGCCTGAATTAGGGCGCTTGTATCGAGCTTATTCGCTTTTTCTCCGTTGTAATAAACATACGTCCTCGCATAACCCGGTTCTTCTCAATCGATTCCATGTGAATCGGAAGACCCCACAATCGGAAAGTAATAACCTCTGTTCAGGAGATGGAGCCAATCCGCAACGACTTGAGAGTTTTTGCTTTTATCATGAGAAAAGAATGGCCCGTTCATCACTTCCAGAAGATCGAAGCACATGTCAAAACCTGTGCGGGCGGTTGCGGCGGTTTCTGGATCCAATTGATAATAGGAAAAATAACCATAACCCCTCCGTCTCGGGTGATTGAGAGAAATCAGAGCCCCGGGATCCCTTCTGCGGCTTTCGGCAAAAATGGGCGTGTTATTTTCAAAGAATCGGATCTCGATGGCGCCGTTGCCCTGCTCGCCTTTTCTCTTCTTAAGTGGAAACCGGTTGAACTCGGGCATGCCTACCCGATTGACATCGAGGGGGGTGACTTCCTGTCCGATGAGGACGGATATATATTCACCCAGGTCGAGTTTTTTGAGTACAGACGGATAATCGCTGAGGTAATTGTGATCGGTGGAAATGGCCACATCCACTCCTTCGGCAACGACAGATTTTATCCTTTCGGCAATCGTCATCGAACCGTCGGAATTCAGGGTATGCATGTGGGGATCGACGGAAATCAGGTCCTTCGTTTCGATGACTTTGTCGATCTGGAAAGTGACTTCCTGCGATCTGTCTTTCAGGACTTCCACGACCCTTTGATCCAAAGTGTATTCAGGCCCCCTGGAAGCAGAGATCATATACGCTCCGACAGGGAGATCGACCTCGAGACCTTCTTCTTGCGGAAAGCATGAATTCTTGAAGTATTCATGATCATTATGTGTCTGCAAAGGATTTTCAGGCTTGAAATATGGAGTCCTGGTAGGGTAGAGCCCGAAGAATGACGTTTTCCCGGGGACATAGGCTCCGGCACTGTTTCTGATGGACACCTTGACTTTTCCTTTGGGTGGGTCTCGGAGGAGACAGGCATTTTCTTTATCCAAATCAACAGATAGGGAATTCTCAACGACGGCCGGGAAAAAATTGGCCCTGACGTAATAAAATCCTTGAGGAACCATCACTCCAAGAGGTTTAGGCTTTTCGAAGAAGGACCTGAAGAAGACGCGCGACGACATATCTTGTATCACGACTTCCATGAGTTCTCCCTGAAAATCAGCCGTGTCGATTTTAACTTTGGCTGCCCTAAGACCGAGTATCTCATAAATTTTTGCAAGGAGGTCTTCAGCCTTGGCATCGACCAGAAGAACGTATCGGGCCTCGAAACTCTTTCCGGGATCGAGATTCATGGAAACGGATTCCCAGGAAATAGACTCGGATGAAGATCGTATGGGATTAAGGTCTATCCATCCCAAATAATGCCCTTTCCTGGGGTAAACCCAGAAAGGAAGCCGGGATCCCCGTGTCGAAGAAGCGGATGATCCGCTCAAATCACTATCGTCAAAAGGACTGAAGGAATAGACTTGACTCTAATTGTTATAGAGGGAATAGTGAAAATCTTCCAGCTTCACCGTTCCCGTATTTTTTACCGTAGACGTGATATCAATTTCCCCTGACTCGGGATCCAGGTGATACAGCGTTTTTATTTCCGCTTTTTCTCCTTTTTCCCCTGTGTAATGCGCAACAGCAAGGAAGTGAAGGGACCCGTCTACGTCTTTCTGAGGAATGGTGCCGAAGGAAGAATAACCCATATATTGGCTTTTATTTTTAATTCTGATATACGGCGAGCCGACGACCAGATCACTCTTGAATCCTTTCCCTTTAGGCACACAGCCCAGGACAGATCCCAGGGTATGTTCAATAGGGTATTGATAATAGGACCTCAAAATCCTATCTGACCCTCCAAAAAGGATTAGGTTCTTGCCGTCTGAGACGAGGACATCCCCTTCTTTCCATAAGGTGTTGAACGGCTCCGGCAGATCCGCCGCGTTCTTGATTACCTTCACTTCAAATTCAGCCCCTTGGAGAAGAAGAGGAACGCAAAGGATCAGGATTCTTAACAGATTTCTTTTTAATCGTTTCATTCTTGAGCTCCTAAAAAATGCACAAGAAAATGATAGAGCGTCTTAAACTGAGACTGTCGAGGTTTACTTGTCCGCAGTTGATTTTCTGGCTGGGCTACTTCAGGCTGCGCATTAGGGCTTCAACGCGGGCCAATCCCTTGAGCGTCTTCTCAATACCGAAACCAAAACCGGTGCGGATGCCCTTATCCAGTCCATGCTGGTCGCCGGCAGTAAGCAGGACGGACTGCTCGACACGCAGGCGGTTAACCAGTTCTGTTGAGTTGATGGGGAGTTTGTACTCACAATAAACGAAGGCTCCGGCTTCCGGACGGACATAGGTGAAAAGGTCATCACGCTTTAAGAACCATTCCTCTATTGGAGGCAGGTTTTTGCGGATGATACGTCGTGCACGGGCAAGGATGGACTCTCGTCGCTGCGGTTCCATGACAATTGTGCCCAAATGGTCGCTCAACAGGGTGGGCGTACAAGTAAGATAGTCTAGACGAACCCTTAATTCCTCAATCAATTTCGGTGGCGCAACAACCCAGCCCGTACGCAGCCCACCCAAGCCAAACGCCTTGGATAATCCCGAAGTAATGACAACTTTTTCATACCGTCCCCAGAAGCTCGGTGTCGTCCCACCTTGGACCTCGGCGCCGCGGTAGACTTCATCCACTACTAACCAAGCTCCTGCCTTGCTTGCAATATCCACAACGGCCTCCATCTCCGCGGCAGTGAGTACCGCCCCGGTCGGGTTGTTGGGATTGGTGATCAGTATGACATTCGTCTTGGGTGTGACGGCGCGCTTCAAGCTTTCCACATCAAGCGTCCAACTGTATTGACTCCCCTCTTTTTGCAGCACAAGCAGGAAAGCATCAACGCCATCGGCGTAGGCACGCCCCAATCCCCAGGCTTGCATATAGTTGGGGATCATGCAGGCCAGGCGTTCACCCGCTTCAAGCAGTGTCCACAAGGTCACGTAGTTCGCCTCGGAGCCGCCGTTGGTGACGGTAATATTCTCCGGTTTGCAGTCCGTGTAGAACTGCGCGATCCGCTCACGGAACAGCCGAGAGCCTTCGGATTCGGGATAGTAGAGTTCATTGGCGATGAAGCGCTCAACATCATCCACCCCATCCAGGAGTTCGGAAATCCTCAGTGGCATAACGGTGGTCTCAGAGAGGTCGAATTCGACCTCTTTCTCGTACAAGCACTGCATCCGCATCATCTCAAATGTTTCAATTTTCATACAATCTCCATTTTATAGTGTTAACACACATTGATTGTCCGTGTGTATTTGCTGTCTGTCAGGCCAAAATACTTGGCTATTCCTACTTGGATAGAACTAGTCTTTTGGGATATGGGGAAGAGGGCGGATGTTAAATCTGAGTTTTGTTCGTATTTCGAGGCTGTCAGCCAACGTGCTTGCTACCCTCAAGCCCTCCATGGCTTCGGTATTGCAGTAGTAAGTTAGGAATCGTCCAGCTAAATCGGATTTTCCCGCCTGAAGAAGATTTGACGCGATTTCCTCAACATCTTCCTGCTGTGAAATCAGCCTATCCTCAAAAGCCCTGAATGTCATGATGACCTCAGGATGAAACTCCTCGAAGTGCTCATCTGCCAACATGAAGAGCCTGTCGAAAATCCGATAGGCATATGCTGTTGTTTCCTGCCCCTGGCGCTCTCGGGGCAGCTCCATTCTCAATGCTTCGCCTTTGGTGAGGTACCGGTGTTCCCCATATTCCAAAGGAACGCTAGCGACGCCAAGATAGTAAGGGATAAAAACACTGGCTTCAGGAGGGCCGATGGCAATCCACAGCACAGCCAGCTCTTTCGGAACATTATTCCTGAGTTGGGCGACTTGCCCATATTTTGTGCCTCTATTCAGAAACTTCCGATCTCTGAGAATCTTAAAAACATCGCGAATGCTGATTCTGGGCGCTTTATCCAAAAGCGACTTTTCAGCTTCAATAACCGAGTCCACACGCCGCTGGTGACCAGCCTGCTCCGTATTCCAATCAAGTTCGTAGACCTCAGAAACGTTGAACGGCTGGCCAGCCGCAGGATCATACCACCCTTTCTCTACGGCGAACGAGATTAAGTTATCCGAACCCATACAATTCGGGTTGTCCTTGTAATCAAGCGGGAACTCTCCTATGTGACCAGGATGAATGACGAGCACATCATCGGGCCCAAGCCGTTTTGCAGCCCAAATGCCCTGGCCGCCTGCGAATTCTTCTATAATCCAACCTTCTTCTGCATCGGCGATCAAATGAACATTGCCGCCATAGGTGGCATGCCCGTATTGATTAAGCAACCCACCGATAATTTCGACGGCATCCCTTGCCGTCTTAGCGCGCTCCATCGCTACTCGGGCCTCATCACTGAAGCTTAGACCTTTCTGGTCCTTCGGCGTCATCTCAAGGAGTTCATTCCGTGAAGGCGACCACACATCCACCACGCTCACACCAAATTCGTTCAAACCCCCGTTCTCGAGTGGAGGGGGGAATCCTTTGTATTCGGAATAGCGCACTGTGATATATTTGTTTGTTTCGGCAATTTGGGGGATCTCGATCATAATCCCGGGGAAGATGCCCTCTTTATCGGCACCAACTGAGAGAACTGAATCCGGTTTCCATGCGTGATGTGGAATGACTTCTATCCAGTGGCTGGAGTTTTCGTCTCCAAGCTGACCGAGCAGGACACTGCCGTCCGCTGTAAGATTTTTACCTACATAGACGCCGGTGCAGTGTTTCAGCTCTAAAGCTTCATTCGCGGCTGCAAAAATGTTGACCGCAGCCAAAAAAACCATAAGCATTGCATTTAATGGCATATCTCCTCCCTTCCTCAAGTTTTTTCAATTAACTCGCCTAAAAAAACCGGCTTGGCCGTGCTTCGAATTTCCGATCTTCTCTAAAAGTTGTATGGGATGATATTCAAAAAAAAAGTACCACATGTAAAAAGACAAAGTCAACGCATTCTCACTCCAAAGTAAATCTGTCTCCGGCATGAAGCACACTGAGCCGCAATCCCTTAACTCCAAGCAGATGACGGCGAGTGTCTACAGGGAAATCGGCTTCAGCAGGATCAATGAGCAGGACAGTACCTTCGCCCAAAACTTCGACCTGTCTGCCCGGTTTGACCCAGATAGCCGCATTCTCATCTATTCCAATTCCCATTTTTCGCTTTTGAATGCTCACCGCCAAAAGTCGGTTAAATCTATTCCGGGCGACGAAATGCTGATCAATTATAGCTCTTTTGATGAACCCAAAACCGCGTGTGGTCACAACACTGTCAGCCTTCAGGACCTCCCAATTGCCTTCTCCAGTAATCATTACTTCGCTCATTATGGCCGCACCGGCGCTGTTCCCTCCTATGACTGCACCGTCCTTATACATCCGATGAAAAAGCTCCATGCAGCGGGTATCGCAAAATATTTCAGTAAGCCTGTTCTGATCTCCGCCACTGAAATAAATCCCGCTGGCGTTAGATAAGCGGTCTAAAACAGGATCGGCATTTGCTTGAAAGCTGTCTTGGATATAATATGACTTCGCCTTTCCAACACCCAGCTCCAGAAATTCTTCTTCTAAACTTTTGCCGGATTTTTTAGGCTCGCTGCTGGCCATTGGAATAACGGCTATCTTTGCCTTCGGCCCTCCAGCTAAATCAATAAATTTCTGAATTACAGCTGCAGGTGGTTTTCCTCCCCCGATGATGATCAAATGGCCTTTGATCTCATCCGACTCCCTTTGCCGGTAACCGACAAATCCGGTTATGATCAAAACCGATAATAAAATGTGTAGTCTTCGCAACTTTTATCTCTTTTTTTGATAACCTTTCGAAAACGCACCTGTTGGGCTGATATCTTCCGCCCCAAAATCCATCTCCTGAGGATGTCAGCTCTGCTTATGCAGTTCCACATATCGAACCAGTTCCGCCTCAAGATTGTCATCTATAGGTGGCTTTTCGTAGGATTGAAGGCGCTTCGTCAAGATTTCGGCCGCTGCTTGAGCCGCATGGGGACATCCCGATCTGTTCCAGAGGTGGTATTCTATCCCGCGCGTGATCCTGGGTAGAAAAAACTCTGTGCGACATCGCTCTAGGGTTTCCGGCTGTGAAAGAAACTCGCCGCCGATTCCCACACGTGCCACTAAATCTTCCATGAGTGTTTCCGAATCAATGTACAGCGGCGAGACCATTTTGCGAACAGCTCCACACAATTCCTCATCTATGAGAAATTTCTCGTAGCTCATGGAAAGATAGGATCCTTGTATACCTGCGGCGTGCAGAATGAAATTTATTCCAGCTCTCACGGCCGCCATGAGTCCCAAGGCTGACTGCGCGCCCGCCTGCATATCTGGAATATGGGCATCGGTAAGAGAGCCGCCTCCCCTGCTCGGAAGCCCGTAAAATTTGGCTATTTGAGCTGTGCACGAGACAATGACGGATGATTCGGGCGCTCCAATACTGAGCGCTCCTGTCCGCATATCTGTGGGTGCAGACGCGGAACCGTAAACAATGGGAGCCCCTGGATGCACCAATTGGGCGAGAGTAAATCCTGCAAGAAACTCCGCATTCTGCTGCGCCAGGGTTCCGGCAATTGTGATGGGACCCGATGCACCTGCCATAACCAACGGGGAAATGATGCAGGCCTGGCCGCTGCGGACAAACTCTATGAGGGAAGCCGTCATCTCCTCCGAGAAAGCTAAAGGAGAAAGTGAGTTGATGAGAGATATAGTGACCGGAGATTCGCACACTTTCTCTGTGCCCCACAGGATCGAGGCCATCTCTACACACTCTTTGGCCGCTTTTCCGGACACAGGGCTTCCTATAAAAGGCTTGTCACACAGAAGTATATTAGACATCACCATATCTAAATGTGCGGTTTCAACAGGAACATCGGATGGCTCCACCATCATGAATCCATTCACATCGATAAAAGGCGAGGTCTGCACAAGTTTACAGAAATTGTGATAGTCCTCCATGAGTGGTTTCCGCCTTTTGCCTTCAAGAGAGACCATAAAGGGAGCTCCGTATCCAGGAGCAAACACAAACTCGTTGCCGCCAATAGTCAAATTTTTTGTTGGATTTCGGGCGAGCAGTTTGAACGAAGCTTGGGCGGTATCAAGAGCCTTCAAGATTTGCGGCTCTTCGAAAAAAACCACATTCCCGTCCATCCTGAACCCATTCTTCTTGAATATCACGACCGCTTCCTCATTATTGAAGCGGACACCTATCTTCTTGAGCATGCCTATGGAAGAAGAATGGATCTTATTGAGCTGTTCTGTGGAAAGTTCATAGACTCTATCATACATGGCTTATTTCTTATGGCCGCGGAATTCGTTGCAAAGGATGTCTATACGGAAGTGATGTAACCTGCACCCCAACGGCTTTTAAGTATAGGTCGACCCGCGCTCTCTTTCTGCATACCCAATTCTCAGGCATTTGCTGTTTTGACCAACTTCTGCTCAGCCCGCTCGATAATTTTTTTTATCCTATTCTGGACATCTTTGGACAGCGGTTCGGGCTGATGACTCTCCAAAATATCGATGACCCGCTCGTTCGCCCTCTGTGTGAGCGTCTTTCGGCCCTCTTGTTCCCATTTCTCATACAATTTTCGCTCGAATAGATTAGGGTACCAAGTCTCATTCTTGAAATGTTTGATCGTGTGATCCTCCATCAAATAATGGCCTCCGGGGCCGACCGAATCGACCACATCCACAGCAAGCGTTTCATCGTTGACCTCGATCCCACCCGTAATCCGCCTGGCGTATCCCGCCAAATCATCACATATAACGAGGTTCTCCATAGAGGCGGTGTTCCCGTGCTCGATGTATCCCACATCGTGTATGAGATTCGCTCCCGACTGGGCCGACATGATAACAGAGAGAGCTGACTCGATAGCCGCCTGCTCATCCACAATCTTGGAATCCGTACATCCGGCGGTACCGAACATGGGAATATCCAGATAGTTGGACATATCAGCCAGGGCTGCCATCATGAGATCGAACTCTGGAGCCCCATAAGAAAAAATGGTCGTGCGCATGTCTATTATGGTGAAAACCCCGCCCATAATAAAGGGGTTTCCCTCATGGGTCTGCTGGTTGAGGACCAGTCCGCTAAAATTCTCGGCAAGCCCGTTGGCAATGGCTCCGCTCAAAGTCGCGGGAACAGTCGCTCCGGCCATGATGCAGGGCGTATACACAACCGGCAGCTGTTTCTTCCCGGCAAGAACAAGCTTCTGGGCCGCTTCCCGAGCATGGACAAGCGGTGAAATGGGTTCGGCATACAGGGTCATAAAAGGATTTCGGCGAAGCTCCTCCTCACCGCCGGCAATCACTTCGCACATTTCGATGATATCTCTGTATCCCTCGATGTCCACTGCCGTGATGATGATCGGCTTGGAGGTGTTCAGCACCATGGCCTCGAACTGGTGCCGGTCATAAACCATCTGGGGCACATCCCGGACAATTCCCATGGACATCACGAATTCCATGTTGGGCAGTGCATCGACGACCTTTGTGGCCATGGCGACGGTCGCTTTACTGGACGGTATCCGCTCTCCAGAGTAGGGATCCATAAAGAATGGAGTGTCTGATCCCGTGCCGAAGTAGGAGTTGTTTCCTTCCAGCTCTATGACCCGGCTACCGGTCCGGCTGTTGCTCAAAGTCACCTTTTTCGGAGCAGAACGGAGAGCCCTTTCCACCAGTTTTCCGGGAATCCGTACCCTTGAGCCATCAACCCAACATCCCGCCCTCTTCATGATATCCAGCGATTCCTCATCATGATACTGAACCCCCGTTCTTTCCAGCACTTCGATGGACGCTGCCAAAAGCCGCCTGCACTGCTCATCCGATAGCACCTGGAGCTGGCACGATTCATTTGCACTGTAGTTACTTCTCATAGACCTTTCTCCTCTTATCCTCCCAGAGCGGCTGCCTTCTTTTTTTCGCGCTCTTCAGCCTTCGTGATAACCGCATCAATCTTTTTCTGCACGTCTTCGGGAAGAACAGGCACTTCGGTTTCCTCCAGGAGCTTTCTGGTCTTTTCTTTGATACGGGCCCCCATACTGCGGCTTCCATCCGAGGACTCCCACTCAGAGTACCGCATGCGGTTCATCAACGTAGGAAACCATGTCTCTTGTTTGAAGCTTTTGTAGGTATGTTCCGATGTGATAAATTCCCCGGAAGGCCCGACTCTTTCGATATCATTTAGGGCCAGGGTTTCATTAGTGACCTCCACACCTCGTATGATACGCCGCACCATGCCGATAATTTCATCGGCCATCACCAGCTGGAATAACGATCCCACCGAACCGAATCCGGTATAGCCGCAGTCGTGTATCAAATTGGCGCCAGCCTCGGCAGCCATAAGTATGCTCATCGCTGCCTCGGCCGCAGCTTGGGCATCCAGAGTGTGGGAGTCGGTACAACCGGCTGTTCCGAAGACCGGCACTTTCATATAGTGCGCCACTTCCGCGATTCCCGCCTGCATCAGGTTGAATTCCGGACTGCCGTAGCTGTAGATCGTGGTCCGCATGTCCATTATGCCGTAGACACCTCCCATGATGATGGGAGAGCCTTCACGCACAAGCTGACTCACCACAATCCCAACCAGGCTCTCCGCCACCCCCAGGGCAAGAGTGCCGGCCAGAGTCGCAGGTGCCGTTGCCCCGGAAATGATACAGGGAGTGTACACCACAGGGATACGCTTCTCAGCGGCGAATATGGCCTTGTCAATGGCCTCCGCACTGTGCACCAGCGGAGAACTTGGCTCGGAATACAGAGCCAGAAAGGGATGCTTTTGCAGACTTTCCAGCCCGCCTGCCACCGCAGAGGCCATATCCACGATGTCGTTGTACTGGTCCACGCCGAATCCCCAGTGAACGATTGGCTTTGTGGTGCTGTTCACCAAAGCCTTGAATGCATACACATCAGCCAGAGTAGGCGTGACGTCGTCCAGAGTTCCCAAGTCCTGCACGAAATCAATGTTGGGGAGCGCTTCACAGATTTTGCCCACATTCTCTGTATCGCGCATAGTCGGCTTTCTCAGTTCTTCGGTGTAGGGGTCTACCTGCCAATTGTTGGATGGGCCTGGTCCATAATAGCTGTTACAGCCTTCCAAGTTTATCTTCAGATTGCCGTTTCTGTCATATAAAAGGATTTTCGATGGCGCCGAGCGAACGGCCCACTCACTCAAGCCGACTGGAAACCGTACAACATTCCCGTCAATCCAGCATCCTGCTTTTTTTAGAATTTCCTGTGCTTTGCCGCTGTGAATTCTGGCCCCAGTTCTCCCGAGTATTTCCAGCGCAGCAGAGTATATCAGCTCCCTCTGTCCCACAGAAAGAAGGCTGAATCGGACCGTCTTGTTCACTCTATACCGAGCTCTAGAATACTCCATTACACTTCTCCTTTCTTTGTGTTCATCCTTTAATGTGGCCCAGGAAGCTTCTCTTAAGGCAGACATACGCTGCGACTTCCCTGGACCGATTATGTCTTATCTGACTCATTTGCTTCTAATTCCAGGCGAGGTCTCTTCCTTCCGAGGTGGCAGTGAAGGGATTTGAACAGGCAGTAGAGCATCAGCAGCATGATGATCATAAATGGAAAACCTCCCACAACAGAGGCCGTCTGTAGCGCCTTCAATCCTCCGGAGAACAGAAGAACAGCGGCCACGGCTCCTGCAAGACCTCCCCAGATGAGACGCATGGGCACCGGAGGATTCGGGTTTCCGAGTGAAGTGAGCATGCTGTTGACGTAGGTTCCCGAGTTCAAAGAGGTTATGAAGAAAACAGCAACGGAAAGCATGGCTACAGCGATCAGAATATTGGAAACCGGCAAGGTGCTCAGAAAAGCGAAGAACCCGGCAGCCGAATCCCTTGTAACGGCAGCGGCAATACCCCCAGCGCCCAGATGTTCGACGAAGAGAGCCGAACCGCCAAAAATGCTGAACCACACCAGGCTGACACCCGTTGGAACCAGCAATACTCCGATGACAAAATTGCGGATAGTCCTGCCCCTGGAGATGCGGGCGATAAAAGTACCCACAAAGGGCGCCCAAGCGATCCACCAGGCCCAGTAGAATACAGTCCAGGTACTGGTCCATTCCTTATTGCCCGCTAGGGCAGGATCCATGTAGAACGACATCTGGATGATGTTCTGTATATAATCGCCGGTGGAGTGAGTAAGAATTTTCAGAATGAACATTGTCGGGCCCAGAATTAATACCAGCAGCATCAGCAGGACAGCAACAATGATGTTGAATTGACTCAAATATTTGATTCCGCGATCGATTCCGGTTACTGTCGAAAGCACCGAAACGGCGGTGATAACAACCACAATGACCACCCATACCCCGGCTGTGCTCGGTATTTTCCACAAGCTCTCCAAGCCGGACCCGATCTGCATCGCCCCTAATCCCAAGGAGGTGGCCAAGCCGAACAGAGTGGCGAAGACACCGATCACGTTGATCAGGGTTGCCCAGCCGCTGTTGTTTGTCCTGGGGCCGAGGATCGGCTCCAGCGCAGAACTCAAAAGCATGGGCAGCTTCTTGCGATATGAAAAATAAGCCAGACATCCGGCCACGACTGCATAAATCGCCCACGGATGAAAACCCCAGTGGAAGAAAGCGAACCGCATGGCCGTATAGACGGCTTCGGGACTGTTGGCCGCTCCGTAAGGCGGCCATATATAATGTCTGACCGGCTCGGACACGCCCCAAAAAAGCAATCCGATACCCATTCCGCTACTGAACAGCATGGCAAACCACGTGAGGTTGGAATACGCCGCTCTCTCGCCATCTTCACCCAGTTTGATTTTTCCATAAGGGCTGAGAGATAAATAAATAATCGCCAATAAAAAAACACAGGCGCTGAGAATGAAGGACCAACCCAAGTTCTCAGTCATAAAACTGAACGTGGCGCCGACTCCTTTTCCAAAAGATTCCGTCGCTATCACACCGAACAAAACCAAGATGGTCATTACGACCAGGGAGATTAGAAATGTCGGCTTCGTGTAGATATTTTTTTCGTCCATTTTCCTAATAAAAATATGAACCTATGATATCTGAGTTTAAAAACAGAGATATAGGATTTTGTCGTTGATTTCTTGTAAAATTATGCTAACCTTTATTCGTTTAGTTGAGTAATCTTATTATTTGTTGCCCAGGAGAGTCTTGACTAGCTCGGCCGCATAAATACCGTTGGGCGCGTATCCATCCGCCTTGATCTCATCAGCAAAAGCCTGGGTGACATGAGATCCCCCAATGATGATCTTGACATTCTCTCTTAAATTTTCATTTTCTATAGCTTCGATGACCTGCCTCATATAGCCCATGGTTGTGGTTAAAAGGGCTGACATCCCAAGTATCATCGGGCATTCTTTCTTAATGGCTCTTATAAACTCTTCTTTGGGCACGTCTATACCTATATCTATGACTTCATGTCCTTCTTTTTCCAGGATCATGCCCACAATTTTCTTTCCAATATCATGAAAATCGCCTTTCACTGTGCCCAGCACGATCCTTGTTCCGAGAGTGTTCATCTCTTGAGGCAGTGAACGCTTTATGATATCCAATCCTGCTTTCATAGCCCTTGCAGATATCAAAACTTCCGGAATAAAAAGTTCATCGTTCTTGAATTTGTTCCCTATCAAATCCATGCCTTTCACTAAACCATCCTTGAGAATCTCATCTGGATGTGTTTTTTTTGAGATGGCTATTCTGGTAAGTGTTCTCACTCTTGAGGAATCGCCCTTTTCCACATAAAGCGCAATTTCTTTAAGTATGCTCATTGGTGTAAACGCCTCAAAAAGCCATCCAGCAAAAATAATTTACCATTTTAAAAAGGAAGAAATCCAGCACATTATTTCCTTTAATAGTAAAATTATGCTAAAAATATTGAGGGAACAAGACAGAATTGAACATCAAGACTTTAATCAATCCTAGACGATTCAACAGAATTTCCAAAGAATACATTTCACGTACGGGATTGTCTCTTGTTCTGGTCAATCTCAATGGCGACATTGCATACGGCAAGAGTCAATGTACGCTGTGTGAAAAATTATTAGGCCGCCCAGAAAAAGCCCTGATAAATAACTGCAAATCGAGAATGATGAGTGTCGTCAATGAGGCCTTCCGTTGGGGGGAAGGATATATTTCGACATGTCCTATAGGATTGATAATATTTGCTGTTCCGATCGTATCCTGTAAAAAACTTGCCGGTGGCTTCTTGAGCGGTTTTTCTGTATTTCCCGAAATGAAAAAAGATATGGATGAGGAAATCTTGAGAAATTTAAAAGAGTTTTGTGACTTGGATTATAGACTAAAATTGGATAAAAACGATCTAAAAATTATTTCCAGGGAAGAGATAAGGGAACGTGTGGCCCTATTATTTATGCTGACAAGCAAGTACAAAATAAATGACATCAATTATCTTAAAGAAATAAATGAACAATGTGTCCAGCAGTACAAAATTGCCAATTTTTTAGAAGATCTGATACGAAGCACCTATGATGTAAGAAAAAAAATATTTGATAAGCAAGATGAAATCATCCATGCTGTCAAGCTTGGCGATAAAGCTAAGGGGAAAGAAATCCTTAACGAATTTTTAGGATCTATTATCTTTGAAAGTGGCATGAATTTTGAAATAATGAAAATGCGAATTATAGAGTTGGTTGTTATTATTTCAAGAGCCGCTCGTGAGGCAGGAGTGGAGGCCAGAGAACTGCTGGGACTTAATTACTCCTACTTCATAGAATTGAATAAGGTCAAAGATCAAGATGAGCTTTTGTACAAACTCAATGAAATATTGGAAAGTTTCATCGATAAGGTCTCTAAGAGTACAGATAGAGAAAAAATGGTTAAAATCTTCAAAATGTGCGAATATATCAACCAAAATTTCACAAAAAACATCAAAGCCTCCCATGTGGCTAAATCATCGTTACTAAGCGTGAGCAGGGCTCTACACCTGTTCAAAGAAGAAACAGGAATGTCTTTTTCAGACTATATAACAAAATTAAGAATTGATTATGCCAAATATCTCCTGCTCAACACCGAGTTCAATATCGAAGATATCGCCAGTTTGGCCGGATTTTATGACCAGAGTCATTTCTCCAAGTATTTTAAGAAGAAGGAAAGAATTACACCTTTCCGTTTCAGGCTGAAACACAGGAGCGTGTAAGTACTCATCCTTGCCTGCTCTTTTTCGCGCTTAACAAGAAGATATCGCCGGAAAATTTATGATAACATTGAAATGTGAGCGTATTAAAAAAATGAAGAATAAAATGCATTTCTGTCTATTCCTTATAGGCCTGATACCGCTGTTCAATGGGCTGGTCATATCCCAAGACCATCCCGAAAGATGGAAAACCTGGCTGGATGAGGTCGAATCCATCATGACCAGGAGTGAGCGTTCTGTGTTCAAAACTCTAAAGACAGAGGAAGACCGGAAGAGATTTCAGGACCTCTTCTGGCAAATTCGGGACCCCTCCCCCGGGACCCCTGGAAACGAGTTCAAAGAAGAATTCCAAAACCGCCTTCAATATGCACGGACCCGCTTGGGGGGGATCCATTCCGATCGGGGCCGAGTTTATGTCATCCTCGGCAAACCCGCAGAGACCAAGAATTTCGCAGGCTCTGAGAAAGTGGTTGATTGTGAGCTATGGATCTATCGGGCTGAAGGCCGTTCAGGACTTCCCCCTGTTATGTATCTTCTCTTCTACAGGAGGGATAATATCGGAGACTACACGCATTATTATCCTGGCGCCCAATCAAGTCTGGATATCCTCTCCACCCGTTATAGGCGCAGCGGTTTGTCTAAAGCCAGAGCATTCAAAATCATCCAAAAAAGTTTTCCGGAACTCGCAAAGGCAACTCTTTCGGTTATCCCCGATGAAGCCAATATTGCCTTTGCCAGTACCCTCAATTCATCGGCTCAGATTATCGGACAAATCTACACCCTACCGGAAAGGGAGGTTGAGAAAAGCTATCTTAAGAATTTCACCTCACCCGGCGGCACCATTGAAGTCGACTATTTTACCAAACAGATTGCCGGGAAAGCGATGCTGTTCCTGACTGAATACGAGGGAGTCAAATTCCTCAACTACTCGCTTATGCCGGATAGGGTCAAGACTTCAGCAACTCATAACGGGATAGAAACCGTTCAGCTGACGCTTCATTTGCGGATTGAGGATAAAACCGGAAATACGATCTATCAGAAGGAAAACGAGATCCATTTAAGGTTTGATGAAGCACAGAAAAAGTCCATTCTCGAGAGGAAGATCACATTCAACGATTCTGCCCCCATAATAGAGGGGGAATTTCACATCAGTCTAACTTTCTCCAATAAGACCAGCGAAGAATTTTTTGTGCATACGCAGGGAATCTCTGTGAATGATCAAACGGTTCCGATTGTAGTGGGTTATGAGATCAAAACAAAAAAACCCGGTGTGTTGACCCCCTTCAGCCTTGACTCATATAAGGTCCTTTTAGATCCCAGGTCTATTTTCACAGGGAAAGATTCTTTGGAAGGACTTGTTCTATCGAAGGATATTTCTGAATTCTTCCTCAAACACAGCGACGGTGAAGGTCCGTTAATAAAGCTTCAGGATGTATCCCGGATGGAGAACTTGGTCACCTTCCGGCAGCGGCTTGCCGAGTTCAAACCTGGCATCTATGATTTTATCGTGAAAAGGAATGAGGAAGAGATCTTTCGCTGGCCTTTTTCGATTATCTCTTTTGACGTGGAAAAACCCGTCGAATTAGAGAGAATAGACACTCACGCCATCCAACAAAGGCTCCCTTTTATTATCGGGCAGGAATATTTGAACAGCGGCCAAGTGAATAAGGCCCTTGAATCATTCCAGAAATTTCCGGAAGATCTATGGGATAAGGAATCGCTCCCTGTGATGGCGAGGGCTTATTATATCCAAAAGGACTACGCCAGGGTTCTGGAACTTCTCCAAAGAGATGCCGTGGAAAAGAACTACTCAGTCCTGCTTCTTTTGGGAAACTCATCGCTGAAGCTCAAAAAACTCGAAAGGGCTGCGCTCTACTTTGAAGAGATTAGAAAATACGGAGATACGGTTGAGGCCAACAAGACACTGGGAGCTATTTATTATTCTTTGGGAGAAAGGGATAAAGCTAAAGTCTATTGGGATAGGGCTAAGAAGTTGGAACGCCGGTCCGATGAAAAAGATCAAAATAAGTAGTGAGCTAGTTTTTTATCGATCCTTTGAGTTTCTGTTCCAATTCTCTTCCCTTTTGAAGTTCGGACGTATAGTCGTCCTTCCGGCCAAGGCGGTTGTATATATCGGCCAAGACATAATGGCCAAGAGGTGCGGACTCGGCTTCAGGTTCGAGCTCGAGTCCCTTTTTTGCGAGAGCGATTGCTTCGTCGTAATCGGCATTCGTATCGAGATAAGCTTTGGCCAAAAACAAATAAGCCCGTGCATAGTCCGCGTTTGAATCGATCGCCTCTTTGAGTTTGCGGATTTGTTCTTGATGCAATCCCATTTTCCCATAGAGAAGTCCAAGGTTAAACTGTGCCGGATAGGCTTTGGGGTGAATCTCGATCTCTTTCAAGTATTCCTGGATTGCTCTCTCCGGGTTCCCTTTTTCCTCATGGAGGAGCCCCAAATTATAGTGCGCATCAGGAATGCGCGGTCTCATCTCCAAGGCTTTAAGGAGTTCTTTCTCAGCTGGTTCCAGCATCTTTTTTTCCAAGTAGGTCGCCCCCAGAAGGTTGTGCGCCATAGAGCTGTGTTCAGGATCGATAGCCACAGCCTGTTGCAGATGGACGATGGCTCTGTCGAAATCTTTGTGCTCGATACAAATCTCTCCCAAGTTGACATGAGGCTTGGGATCTTTAGAGTCGAGCTGGATACACCGTTCAAATCCAGCGATGGATTCTCCAAATCTCTTGAGCTTTTTGTAGGCTTGAGCAAGGGTAAATATGGCCGCATAATATTCTGAATCGAGCTTCAAGGCCTCTTTGCATTCCTCAACGGCCTGCTCGGCATGGTCGAGTTTAAGATAGATAGTGGCCCGAATATTTCGAGCCTCCATAATTCCTGGATCTTCCTCTATCACTTCATCCAATTTCGCCAGAGCAACATCATACTCCCGGTTGGCCGAAGCACCCTGGGCCATTTTGATCTTGTTATAAAGAATAATCTTGTCCTTCGGATCCCCGAGGTTTCCCGTTTGACTCATTTTCGATCCGGAGGTGAACCCGCCGATATATCCCAGGGCGATTAGTTTTTCCCTCGCTTCGTCATCAAGCTGTTGGGGGCCTTTTTCGTCAATCCCTTTTTTGGCCATTTTTTCTTCAAGATTTGTCAACTCACGGATAAATTTATCAGCCAGTGATTTGTTCTTGCTGTAGATATTCTGCTGCTCGCGGGGATCCTGATCCAGGTCGTAGAGTTCAGGCCTGGGCGCCAGGATATATTTGTATTGAGCGGTCCTCAAGCTCTTAAGTTCACTCCAGCCGTAGTGATAACGTGGATAATAAGTTTCGCTGTAGGCTGAACGTTCATGCTTGAGTTTTTTACCCAGTATTAGAGGAAGAAGGCTCTGACCCTGCACAGTCTCAGGAATGGGAAGATTCAATATTTCACAGAGCGTGGGCATGATATCAATGTTTTGCACTTGATCGGCGATGGCAAGTGCTTTCAAGGTGACAGATGGAATCCGGATTATCAGGGGGACAGAAGTGCAGGCATCATAGATGAAGAATCCGTGGGTACTCTCATGATGCTCTCCCAGGCTTTCTCCATGGTCACCGACAATAACGATGACCGTTTTTCTCAGAAGATCTCTCTCTTCGAGTTTATTCAGAACCTTTCCGATTAAAGAATCGACGTAGGCGATTTCGCCATCATAGAGACCATGGGGTCGTCCCCCATACTGTGTTTTATAGGGCTCGGGAGGCTCGTATGGCGTATGAGGATCATAGAAGTGAATCCAACTGAAAAATCGTTCAGGGGAATTCTTCTCGAACCATTCAAAAAAAGCCTGAACGACTTCTCCACCTTCTCTCTGGACAGAAGCCAAGCTGATCCTTTTGTATTTGGCAAAATCGAAATTGTCGTAGTAATAATCAAAACCCTGATCGATCCCCCAGCGGGAATCGAGGACAAAGGCTCCAACAAAAGCGCTGGTCATCCATCCGTTCTGCTGTAGGATTTCGGCCAAAGCCACTTGATCCTGTTCAAGATAAAAGCCACCGTTATCCCTGACACCGTGAAAAAATGGATAGTTGCCTGTAAAAATCGATGAGTGCGACGGCAGCGTGAGCGGGGATTGTGAGGTTGCATTCGAGAACAAAATTCCCTCACGAGCCAACGAGTCAATATGCGGCGTATCGACTTCTTTATATCCATAACATCCGATATGGTCGGCTCTGGTGGTATCAAGGGTGAAAAAGAGCACGTTGAGATCTGAAGGCTGGAGGGGGCTCAACATTTTGTTGATTTGAGAAGAGGTCGTTTCCTTGACCCAGCCAAAATAAATGAGAAGGGCGAGGGCGGTAACGCCGATGAAGATAAAAAATAGAATGGAAACCCTGCGCTGGAAATTCGATTTGAATCCCTTTGGTTCTTGTCTCTTTGTTTGGGCTCTCGCAGAGTCTAGATTCTTTTTTTGGCTGTAATTCTTTTTTTGATTTCGTTTTTTCTTTTTTGGGCTTTTTGATCTCATGATGTATCGTAAAAATTTTTTCTATTTAGTGCTCATCTCTATACTAATGTTTTGAAAAAAGTTGTCAACAGAGGCCCTGTCTCTCTCAAATCCTTAAGATTTCTGTGCTTTCCTTTTGACCAGGAACTTATTCTTTTTTTTTATAATCTCCTTTTGTGAATATCATTTTTATATCCATTTTATAACACCATATTACGCATTAAATACCATCAGTAATGTGATGATGATAAATCCATTTTGACGAATTTTGTTTTCAAACCGGTTAGACAATACAAATAAAATTATTGATATCTGATTTTTTCGTTTTCTGGGGAGTTCAAATGAATAGTAGCATAATTTTACAGGAAATTGATTCAATTATCCTATATTTTATGACAAGTAACTTTCTATATTATGAACAGTGATGAAAATCATTGTTAAAGGGGTGAGACATTGCGACAAATAAATCCATCTGGGGACAAAACTCTTAGAGTTTTTGATGATAGATTTATCAAACCTGCGTAAAAAAGAAAGGAGGTTTAAAAAATGACGAAAATCCGGTTTTATCTGGTTTTTGTCTCCTTGCTTCTCCTTCTCTCTGGATTGGCTTTTTCCCAGAGTGGAACGACAGGCGCCATCGAAGGCAAGGTGGTTGACGATGAGGGCAATAACCTGCCTGGGGCTGAAGTCAAACTGTCTTCGCCGGATTTAATCGGGGGCCCCCAAGTCAAAATCAGCACCGACGAAGGAAGATTCCGGTTCGTCGCCCTGCCGAGGGGAACATATACCCTGGAAGCATCACTCCCCGGATTTATTCCTGATAGAGTCGAAGGAATCAAGCTGTTCGTCGGTCAGACTGTCACCATTGACCTTACACTCAAAATCGGAACATTGAGCGAGGAAATTACGGTCAGCGGGACGGCCCCTCTTGTGGATGTTAAGGATTCCCAGATCAACGCCACCAACCTGGATCTGCAGATGCTCCAGACCGTGGGAAGCGAGATGCGTTGGAAGGATTCGAGAGCACTCATCAACCTCGCGCCCGGAGTCGTCGACAGCAGCGCCATGGGTGCTCCGTCGAATGTCAGCAATCAATGGCAGATCGACGGCCAGAGTCTCATGACATTTGTCGGCACGGGTGAAGTCTGGGCTTCCCCGGATATGAATATCATCGAAGAGGCTCAAGTTTCCGGCGCCGGAACCAACGCAGAATACGGCGGTTTCAGCGGTGCCCTTTTCAATGTCATCACAAAAAGCGGAGGGAACGATTTTGAGGGAATGTTTGAAGTGGCCTATTCCCCTATGGCATGGAATACGGAAAATTTCGATCCGAGCGAACCCTTATTTTCGCTGTACGAATCCCCGCCGCGACGGATGTATTTTGACGCGCATTTCGGCCTCGGAGGGCCCATCGTAAAGGATAAGCTCTGGTTTTATGTTTCCGGCGGATTCTTACAGATAGATGATGAGATCGTAGGCTTGGAAAAGAGACAATCCAGACAGATTCCCAAGGGTTTCGCCAAATTGACTCTACAACTCGATCCTAATAACCGGCTTTCTGCTTATGCAGAACTGGAATACTGGAAGCTCTATAACCGGGGCTTGAGTGTCTTGAGACCTGAGGAAGCCACCTACTATGACGTGGGGCCCGGTCTTCCGGTATCGCTCAATTTCCTTCATATCTTTTCCGAGGATACCTTCGCCGAAATCAAGCTGGGTTACTACTATGGCTGGTATGACCAGAGACCCAACAACGGAAACGATGTTTCGGAACGCCAAGACTGGCTGACCGGCATGTATTCAGGTAACTATTACAGGTGGCAAGAATCGGAATCCAATCAGGTTACAGGCACTGCCAGCCTTTCTCATCACGCCGATGATTTTCTGGGTGGCTCCCATGATTTCAAGGCCGGTGTCGAATTTCTCAGGGGAATTGACAACTCACGTTACGGGTACTCAGGTGGATTCAGGTATGTGGACAATTATTACTGGTACAGTTATTATTATTATGATTACAGATATATCACCTTCGCTTATTCGTATTCATGGGATCTGAAGTCCAACGGCTGGAAAGTATCCGGCTTCGCACAGGATTCCTGGAAAATCGGCGACCGCTTGACCCTTAATCCCGGCGTTCGCTGGACTAGATACCGGGGATATCTGCCCAACATCCAGGACAGTGCCTATTTTGTGCCGAAAGACGCCCTGGAATTCCGTTTCGGCTTCAGCTTCGATGTTTTAGGCGACCACACCACAGCGCTCAAAGGCCATTATGGAAGATACCACGAAACATTCAAGACCTACTACTTCAACGCTGCTGATCCTGGTATCGAAGATTGGGTTATTTATGAAGTGCTTGCAAACGGCTCTAAGTATGAAATCTATAGAGAAAGTTACGGCGGTGACAACGAAATGGATCCCAACATAAAAGTTCCTTATTCCGATCAGTTCACCGTAGGCTTGGAAAGGACGTTGATGAAGGATACCACACTGACCCTGACTTTCACCCACCGGATATACAAAAATTTTATCGCCCAAATTAACACCGGCGCCGAATGGGAGCTGTATCCCTGGACATACACCGATGAAAACGGACAATCGCAAACCCTGGATATTTATTGGAAACTTCCCGGCTATACCGATGCCTACTTGATCACCAATCCTGAAGAAGGCCAATCTTCATCTGCGATCACGACTCCCAAAAACACGTATTCGGGATTTTCCGTTGTGCTCAACAAAAGATTTTCCGACGGATGGATGTTTCATATCGACTACACCTATAGCGTGACCAAAGGCAATCATCCCAACACATGGACGGGCGGAACGTGGGGAGGTTCTTACTATACCAATCCCAACAACCAGCTCAACGCGCAGGGCTATTTGGACTATGACGCACCTCATGTCCTCAACATCTACGGCACAGTGACCCTTCCCTTAGGTTTTAACCTGACCCCCAGGTTCAGTCTGCAGAGCGGCTGGAACTGGACGCGAATAATTACAGGACCCGGATGGGCAGGGAGGCCATCCATCTACCTTGAAGAAAGGGGATCGAACAGACTTCCCACGTGGACTAGCTTTGACCTAAGACTGGAAAAAACCTTTGCCCTTGATGAGAGGAGGAGAATCGGACTCATCCTCGATGCCTTCAACATTTTCAACACTGGGATTGAGACTTGGATCGGCACCAATATCAATAGTGTGTACTACGGTAAGGCGACTTCTGTCAGCGATCCAAGGTATTTCAGAGTCGGTCTGAGATTTTTCTTCTAATCCGGGACATTAAAAAAAGGGGAAGCGAAATCGCTTCCCCCTTTTTTTTAAATCTCAAAAGCAATTTAGAGCAGAAAAAAGAGTATAAAAACAGGATCAGGTCATATTAGACGGAGTGTTTTTAATCTAAGCGCACGTCCGGGAAAAAGAATCTTCTGAAATTCAGCAGCTATAGATCTCTTCATGGCGTTACGTCATTTACCAGACATCCCGTCATTCCCCGCCATTCATCAATACAATGGAATCATATAAAAAATCCCAACATTGGATATATCCTGAACATTGATCTTGACTGGGGTATCAATTGTCGGAAACCGGTTTTTTGAATTGGGGCGGTTTTTGACCTTCTGGGATAGCGCTTTTATACTGGACCCCTTTAGTTTTATCCTTCCACTCTGTCCACAGACGCTCGAGAAAGTCCGGCTTTGTGAATAAATCCATAGCTGTGCAGGCCAAAGTTTTGGCCGCTGCAGCTAGAGTTTTCTGAGCAATGGACGCGCCTCCGCAAGCGACAACCGACCAGTGATGGCCTGGTGCACCTAAGGGCCATAATGCCACATTGAGTCCGATGGTTGGAGCTATCCAGCTCACATCGGACACATCGCTCGAGCCGCTTCCGCGTGGAGCCTCTGGCCGTCTCAAAGATTCGATGACAGTGGAAAGGCCCTTTTCTTCTATTTTCATCTCCCGTTGGATGGCCCGCGCAAACTCCTGTTCTTCCTCCGTAAATCGCGGCGGACCCACCAGGAGAAGATTGCTGTACATGATTTTGCTGCCCTCCTCATTGGTGAGCATATTCCACGTCCCCTCCAAGATGGATACTTGGTATGTGGTCCGCGTCATCAAAGAAGCCGCTTCGGCACATTCATAAAGCCGCTCGGTCAAATATTCCACTCCTTGACGGTCTTTGTCCCGAACCATATACCAGACCTTGGCATGATCGGGCACGATGTTTGCGGCGCTTCCCCCTTGGGTGATGACATAATGAATCCTCGATGTGAGAGCCACGTGCTCTCTCAAGTAGTTCATTCCGATATTCAATAGTTCCACCGCATCGAGAGCACTGCGGCCGCTCCAGGGACTTCCCGCTGCATGGGCGCTTTTTCCGAAGAACTCTATTTCCACTCCGTTAAGCGCATTGTTGCTGCTTAGACTCACTCTATTTGTTGTGCTGGGATGCCAGTGCAGCGCTGCATCCAGATCGTCAAACCAGCCGTCTCGAGCCATGTATGTTTTGCCGCTGTAGTTTTCTTCAGCGGGACAACCGTAAAGCCTAACTGTTCCTTCGATGCCTGCCCTTTCCATGGTGTATTTGACCGCCATAGCAGCCCCCACACAGGCTACCCCGAACACATTGTGGCCGCAGCCGTGGCCCGCTCCTCCCTCCTTCAAGGGATCCGGCCGGCTGATCGCCTTCTGGGAAAGACCGGGAAGAGCGTCATACTCGGCGAGTATTCCGATCACAGGTTTGCCTGTTCCATATTCCGCGACAAATGCAGTCGGCATATTGGAAATGCCGGATGTCACTTCGAAACCGGCATCTCTCAGCGCATCGGCCAGAAGGGCAGATGACTTGAACTCCTTCAGTGATAATTCAGCAAATTTCCATATTCGGTCACTCAAAGAACCAAGCAATTTTTTTTGGTCATCAACCCATTGCATTGCGGTTTTTTTCTCTTGTGTTAATTTCGCAGGCTCTACCTTGATGATATCTTCATTCGCCACCATCTGTTTCCCAACACCAAGGAATTGGAAAGCCATTGATGAAAATAGAACAGTCGATACCGCCCCTATTTTTTTAAACATCTGATTTTTCATGTGAATTTCCTTTCTCTCACTATTTTTTTGCCTATGCAAAAATGCCAGTGATCTTATCGTAAATTAGACCATAAAAAGTCCTTTGAGTATTATACTTTTTATTGCTTCTTTGTAAAAAACCGCTGAACCTTATAAACATTCCTAGTTTGGCTTGCCTATCCTGTTGATAATGAAGGCAGAGTAAAATTTTATGTGTGAAATTATAAACACATAGAAAAAAGGTTTTTTTTCCCTTAAAAAAGGTATTGACTAAAAACCTATTTAAGATAAGGAGAAAGAGCCTCATGAAAATCAATCTTAGCGTAACAGAATGATAGTATGATTTTACTAGTTGGTAGCCCAATCATCCTTGACAAAGCCAATTTGGCTGGATACAGTAATAAACATAGGTACTAGGTTTGAAGGAGCAAAAGCTCTATCTTTTAGAATCCAAATATGATTGATGTTGTTTTTTCGCTTATGAAACAGCTCTGTCCAATATAACGGGGAAAACAATAGATAAATTTTCATCATCAATGTGAAAAAAAGAAGGAGGAGAATAATGAAAAGAACGATCCTATCAATGTGTGCTTTGTTTTTAGTTTTTTTTCTCATGGGCAGTATGAGCTATGCCCAGACAAGAACCGGAAGCATAAGAGGGATAGTCACAGATGAAGAAGGAGCGTTTTTGCCGGGTGCCACAGTCGAACTGTCAGGTGAGAAGCTTATGGGAGGCGGACGTTCGATTATAACCAATGAGGAAGGGAAGTTCAGGTTTCCAAACCTTCTGCCTGGTTTCTATGGGGTAACCGTATCTATGGAAGGCTTCCAGACTGCCAAAAGGACAGAACTCAAGGTTGACATCGGTGGAACTGTTACTGTTGATGTTGTCTTAAAAATAGCCAGTTTAGAGGAGACCGTCACAGTATCGGCAGAAACTCCCGTCGTAGATGTGCAGCAGTCGGTTGTCTCCACCAATATCACTTCAGATTTGATGGAAGTCCTGCCGATGCGCCGTTTCACCTTCTTCGATTTTGTGGGAACGACGCCAGGCGTCACGAGCACAACAGGAGACCATTCGAATAATTGGCAATCGGCCATGGGATCCAGCACCACCCAAAACGCCTATTACTTTGAAGGGGTAGAAGCCAACAGCCCGGATAACGCAGGATCCTGGTTATGGGCAAACCCCGATCAGATCGAAGAGATTGATGTTATCGTGACAGGCGCCCCGGCTGAATACGGGAACTTTCAGGGCATGGTTGTCAACCTTGTCAGCAAAACGGGTTCCAATACATTCCGCGGCAGTCTCAATTTTTATTATCGCGCTAACTGGCTGACAGGAAATAATACCCCCGACGAAGAGTTTCCGTTCTATCGCGATAAGTATAGAGAACTTACCGGGACTATAGGAGGTGCGATAATAAAGGATAAGCTCTGGTTTTTTTGGGCCGGACAGCTCATGACCGACACATCGGTTGGAGTCGGGGCCGATCCAGCTTTTGGCGCCGGCCTCTATCGCTACAACACCACGTTCGGGAGACTTGACTGGCAAATCAACCAAAACAATAAACTCACCCTTTCGGTTGACATCAACTGGTATAGATGGGAAGAAACGCCTAATGAATTTGAACCTTATGAAACTTCGACGTCCGAAGATTCCTCGAATCCTCTGCCAAGTGCCACCTGGACTTCGATCCTCAGTCAAAACACGTACTTTGAGATCAAATATTCCGGGTGGTGGTGCACTCAAATAGCGGAAGCGGCAGATGGAGACAGGGTGACTCCCGGACGTTATGATGCGGCCACCGGGATGTATTCAGGAAACTGTTATTGGTGGGGCGAGTGGCCCCAAGGCCAGCATCAAGTCCAGGGCACAGTCTCCCATTTTGCCGATGATTTTCTCCAGGGCGACCACGAGTTCAAATTTGGGGTTCTTTACAATCACAGCTGGGCGGGATGGAAATGGGGCTACAACAGCAACGTCTATTATTACGATTGGGGTGGCTATCCTTATTATGCCTTTTTTATGGACCCTGAGGAATATGGAGGAATCCTCAACAGAATCAGTGCCTTTTTCGACGATAGTTGGACTATACATAACCGCTTAACCTTGAATTTGGGTCTCCGATTTGATCATACTCGAGGCGGCTACCCTGAGTACGCTAGACTGGATAAAAACGCAAATCCAACAGACGAAGTATTCCCGGCGGATATGGACATTCTCAGATGGGACGTATTTTCGCCACGGCTGGGACTTGTTTACCAATTGACCAATGATAGAAAAACAGTATTGAAAGCAAGCTATGGCCGGTATTATGGACACATGCTTATGCGGGATTTTTATCAGAGCGCCCCATCGAAATCCCTAAGAGCATGGTATGGATACAACTGGTCCACGGGTGAATTCGATAATCTATGGCAAATTATAGATCCCATTGCTAATAGGGGGATTGACCGGAATATGAGAAATCCGTATTCTGACCAATTTTCCGTTGCCATTGAAAGGGAAATACTCCCTGATTTCTCTCTTTCTTTAACGGGTATCTATAAGGAATCAAAGGATCCTATCGACGACCAGAATACGACTGCAGAATATGAGGTTATAGATTACTATGATGAATATGGTGACCAGACGATTCAAGTCTACAATCAGACAAATCCCTGGGACAGTTTCTATGTAACTACCAACCTAGATTATAGAACGACTTATAGAGCATTAATTTTAGCTTTCAGAAAACGCCTCTCCAACAACTGGCAGGTGAATGGGAGTTTTACCTGGTCTAAGGGACGGCAGTACCCCAGAGGCTATTGGGACAAGAATGATCTCATCAATATGTACGGAGTCCCGAGCTATTATGACCGGGAATATTCGCTCAAGCTCAGTGGAACCTATATCTTTCCTTATGGAATTATGCTCAGCGCCTTTTTTGCTTATGATCAAGGTAGGCCTTTCAACCGAACAGTAAGCGTACGGCTGGATCAGGGACGTCGAACCATAGCAGCTGAAGAAAATGGCAGCAAAAGATATCCGAGTCCGACATATTTGGACCTGAGGCTGGAAAAAGATTTTAGACTCTGGGGAAATTCCAGGTTAAAATTCCTAATAGACGTATGGAATGTCTTTAATGCCGACTACCACAACTGGGTCGCCGAAACAAATGCAGCCAGCTCCGCCTACTTGGCACCAACAGGTTATGTTTTACCCAGAAGAGCTCAGCTAGGGGTTCGTTTCGTTTTCTAAAAAGCTCAGAACCAATCCGTATGAAGGGGAAGCGTTCATGCTTCCCCTTCGTATATTTCTGTGGAATGAGCTGGAGTGCTGAAATATAGAAGCAAAAAACCTCAACTATTCTATTTCAGCTGATCAACATAACCCTTAAATTAATCGAAAAGAGAACATTTTTTAGCTTGAAGCCATCGATTTGCTTTCAAGCTGGACAAAATCAGGAAAGGAAGGGAATATGAGCCGATTCTTCAATCTAAATCAAATCAAGGATGTTCTGAAAAATATTCAACCTATCCAAGAGATAGAAGAGGGATTTATTGCTTATTCCCAGGGCAAAACCGAGATCCCTCCCGTCGGAGAGATGATTTTTAACAAGCCTCCGGGTGATGTCCACATCAAATACGGTTATATTGTGGATGACGATTACTATGTCATCAAAATTGCAGGCGGATTTTTCGAAAGTCCTCAATCGAGCCGTTATACAAGCGACGGACTCATACTGCTTTTTAAAAAAGGAACAGCCGAACTGGTCTGTGCTCTTCTTGATGAGTGCTACCTCACCAACGTTCGAACGGCGGCAGCAGGTGCAGTCGCTGCCAAATACCTGGCCCCGAAAAATATCGAATGCATAGGTATCTTAGGCGCAGGCACCCAAGGCCGGATGCAGGTTGAATATTTAGCACCGGTCACCGACTGCAAAGAGGTCCTGGTGTGGGGCATGAATCAGAACGAACTGGATGACTACAAAAAGGATATGGAACCTTTGGGATACCACGTCCATACGACCTTGCGTACCGAAGATATTGCCGCTCACTGCAATCTTATTGTGACGGCAACACCTTCAAAATCACCCCTGCTGTCGGCTGACCTGATCCGTCAAGGAACACATATCACGGCCATGGGATCCGACACACCGGAGAAGCAAGAGTTGGACCCGCGAATTCTTCAAAAAACAGATATTGTTGTTGCTGACAGCATCAGCCAGTGTCTTTTACGGGGCGAGATTCATCAAGCCCTTAAGGCTGGAGCCTTGGATAAAGAACGAATCGTGGAATTGGGGCATGTGATTATCAAACCGGAGCTTCAGAGAACTTCTGAGGAACAGATTACCATCGCAGACCTGACCGGAGTAGCGGTTCAGGATATTCAGATTGCCAAAGCCGTCTATCGTGCCTTGAAAAACATGGAATAGCTGGGTATCTGTCGGATAGTTGCTACCTTCTGTTATTAGAAAAGTAAATCCGGTCTCGGCAAAAATTCTGAAATAAAAGTCAGGGAACAATGAATAGAATGTTCCCCGCGTTGTAGGGGCCTCTCGGAGCCGGGGAAATCAATGGATTAGGTTAGTCGAATTTCTAGAAATCTTATTTCCCCATTACTGTTCGGCGCGGGATTCCGACATGGAAGGCAAATCATTCCAGTTCAGCAAGGTGTTCCAGACCAGTCGGAAGTCCGAGAGGGTTAGATATCGGTGGATGGGATCGAAGTCAAAGGCAACAACGCGGCCCTTGCCGGTGGGAATGTCCAGGATGGCCGGCTTGCCCATAATCTCATCCGCTCCCTTGATTCCGCCGCATAAAACGAGCGATTTCGCGACCCTTTTGGCTTCGTTCGAATCCTCGCCGCTTTTGTCCTTTTTGTCGTCGTTTGGAATCTTCGCACCCCATTGGAGAACGATCCGGCCCTCGTCGGCGCGCCGTACGCTATACAAGGGGCGATTCTGCCGAAAGACGGAAGTGATCTCCGGATAGCCGTAGGCAATCGGATGATCCGGCCTCCGGAATCGCACCTGCATTTCGCTGCCCGGGGTGTAGACATTTTTAACACGGGCCCGGCTTACGTTCTTGGCGATACCGCCGTCTAGAGGTAGCTCAGAGGCGCCGCCGAGCGTTACCAGCAAGCCACCGCCGCGGACAAAATCCTCGATGTGTTGAACTCCCTGCCACGTGAGGCCCCCGGTGATATCTTCCGAAGAAGTGGGAAACCCGAGATTTGGATAGGCCTCGGTCCGTGTGTAGGCGAGCGGACTGTATATGGGGTCGATTCCGTTGATGATGTTTTTGAGTCCGTCGTCGGTATTCGGGAAGATGATGACATCGAACCGGTCCGCGAGCCCGCCGGAGCGGATGTGCTCGTCCATGATGAGCGCATAGGGAATTTGCTCATCATCGAACACCATGCGTAACCAGCCAGCCGATTGCGTATCGCTCCAGGTTTGGAGCAGGGCTAATCGGGGAAGATCGAGTTGGTGCCGGGGAACATCGGGCGCCGAGGGTACGGAGACAACATCGATACCCAGCGATTCAGCAACATCCAGTAGAGCGGGAACCAGTCCCGGCTGGTCGGCGATTACCCAGGAGCCGGATGGGTAGTCGGTCCCATCGACAGAAAAGGACTTCTCAGCCGCCTCCACGTCGAAATCGGCGAGACGAACACGTGCAGCAAGAAGGGACTCTTGGCCGGTGTCTTCGATGAGATAGAAACCACTTTCTCCCACGACCTTTCCGGGGTAAACGACGGCCTCGGTCAAAAGTTCGGTTTGGATGTCTCGCACGGTCACATCCTCTATGGGCGTGACTGCGACACCCAGGGTAAACGGAAGCGCCCATCCTACGTCGTCGTAAGGTTTGTAAGGCGTCTTATCCACCGGGAACTTCTGGGCGATCAAGAGATCATGAGCGTAGCTTCGATACGGTTGATCCAAACGCACTAGGCAGGTTCCAGCGGCGAATTGGCCCTCTTTGACTTTAAAGGCATTGCGGCAGCGCCTGACCTCGATCCCGTGCGAGCGCAGGAGGTTCACCATGACAGCCAGCCGTTTCCGATCGCGTTGTTCCTCCGGTATAGCGACAGCATAGGGAGGTTCTGTCTCCCCTTTTTTCACCGCGTTGCGGCCGCGCCGCCAAAAATTCCGCATCATATCGTCAGCATGAAGTGCGGTGTACTGAAGCGCCGAGAGCACACCGGTCTGTTGATAGTTGACATTGTTGCGGAGGGACCACTCGAAATCCTTGGGCGGTGGCCAGGGGCGATACCACTCCGCCACAGTCACCGGTATCCCGAGGTATTTCTGCCGCTTCGGGTCGAGACGTCGGCGCACTGTCTCTGCGGTCGCGTTGCCGAAGGTCTCATAGCCCCGACCTATGGCGTTGTGATTGGTCGCCACTGAGTCGGCATAAATGTGCGTCCAGCCTTCCCCAAAAGCCCAGGTCCAGACACCGGGCATGCCGAGAGAGTTCAGTGTCGCGACCTCGTGGAAGGCAATGGTGTGCCACTCTGAGGTTGTGATTGGGTCGAGGTTGATGTTGTAAGGTCCGGTACCGGTCCAAATGCAAAGCAAAGGAATCGATTCATGAAGATCGTGAACGACGATGGGATGCCATTTTAAAAAAGCGTCCTGTGTCGCCCGGGTCAAAGCGAGCCTGCGCTGGATTCCGTCGCGGTTGTTATCGTGGAACACATACTTGCCCCAGTAAGGCGGCGAGCGCGGAGGAAGGCGGTCGAAATCTGTTTTACCTTTGAGGTGCCGGTAAAACCAGTCCACTGCTCGGTCGCGTCCGTCCGGTTCAGCGACCGGATTGATCAAGACAATCACTGAGTCGCGTATCATTTTGATCAAAGGGATATCAGAAACCGCCAGACGGTAGGTAAGCTCCATGAGCATTTCCGGGCTTCCTGTCTCCGTGGAGTGGAGTCCACCGTTGAGCATGTAGAAGGGTTTTTGCTCCGCAACGATCTTTTCCATGGCGGTCTCGTCTGTCCGTCGTGGATCGGCGAGCGCTGCCATGGCCTCTCGGGCTGCATCGAGCTTTATCAGGCTGTGCTCGTCTCCTACAATGACCAGAAGGATGTCGCGGCCCTCTTCGGTGCGGCCGATGACTTCAACCCGGACCCGGTCCGAAGTATCAGCCAATTTCCGATAGTACGCGTAGATCGTTTCAGTATTTGATAGCTCTCCCGGAGCCCCGGCAATGTATCCCAGGTGGTCGGTCGGCGAAGGTACCGTCGGGTGTTCGGGGACATAAGAAACCCATGGCGAAACGAAGCGCTTTTCCGTCGTCGCTTCGGCAATGGCTGCTTGTGAACCCGGTTCAGGTGTGTCCGGGGCTTGAGCCAACCCCGTATACGTTGTGGTGAGAGCGAGAGCAAGAACTGCGATTGCACGAAGAATCAGCCTCGTGCTCTGCACTAAGCCAGGCACAGCTTGACCACGCATGCATTGTGAAACGTTGTCTGTAAGAAAGAAATTTGCTCTCAGCGTTTCTGTGCCATAAATATCTGTTTTTTTCAATTTTATTCCTCCGTTTCTCTGTATATGTATTCAATAATAATGAAATTCTGCGGTAGAATCACGAAAAATCAAAAATAATCCCCGATTATCACTGCCTAATTGGCAGAACCGACCGATCACCCTGTCACCGCATTGATGAAATCGGCCAGCAGGCCGTAGGCGGTGGTGCGGGTGCCGAGGTCTTTCTCGATAAACGAGAGTTCCCCGAGTACATCGGATTCAAACTGGACCATGGTTGTGGTGCCACTGATGTAGTAGAGCACTGAATCTGGGCCGACCAGCTCCGGGGAAACTTCGGCTTTGATCTGCTCACCTTCCTTCCAGGCATGGGCGACAAGCTTATAGCGTTTGTCCTCAGCTTTCGCCTCGGCGATCACCCTGGGAGTGATGCTTCTGATGCCGGTGCGGTCGACCAGATCGGGTGTGTAGGGGCTGTCCATCAGCACGGTGATCATGGCAGATAGCTTGACAGCTGCATCCCAGCCATCAATGTCCCCGCTAGGATCAGTCTCGGCGATGCCGATTTGCTGGGAGTGCCGGACCGCCTCATCAAATCTGTCACCCGCTTCCATGCGAGAGAGGATCAGGTTGGTGGTCGAGTTCAGCACGCCCCGGATGGCGCCGAGGTTCACTGCCGGCAGTTGACGAAAGGCGGAGAAGATCGGCACTCCGTCCATCACGGTCGATTCAAAAAAGAACTTGAGACCATGCTTGGCGGCTATGGCCTGCAGGCGGTGGTAGCCATGCACCACGGTGCCTTTGTTAGCCGTGACAGCGTGCATACCGTTCTCCAGTGCGGTTTCAATATGGGATATGGCAGGCTGTCCATCCTTGTAGCTGACCGGTGTGTTTTCGAACAAGACATCCCCTTCGCTGGATCTGATCAGCTCGAGGTTGTCTGCGGGTGCGGGTGAGGGGGAAAGTTTGTCCAAAGAGCCGCCGGACTGTATGATCTCAAGTGCTCTTTCAAGGTCGAGTCCATTTGCATTCAAGGCACGCCCGTGAGTGCCGGTGGCGACAGCCGTGACCATGAAGCGAATCGCGTGGCGGTCCTTCAGTTCTGAACGCTTTTCAAGGAGCAGACGGGCTAAAGCCTGTCCTGCATTTCCAAAGCCAATCAGCACCAGTTTGTATATTTTCATCGAAACCTCTTTTCACTGGATAGGGCAGCTTGTTGATTCGTGATTACGCAATGATGCGTTTGAACAGTTCCAGAGGAATGTTGCGCCCACAAACAACGGCGACCACTTTCTTTCCTTTGAAGTGTTCTTTTCGTTTGAGAAGGCCGCTCACACTCAGCGCGCCTGACCCTTCGACCACCAGACGATGCTGCTCGAACAAAAGGCGGATGGATGTTTCAATCTCTGCTTCGGTAACCAGCATAATCCCGTCCGCATATCGCCGGCACAAATCGAGGGTGATACTGTCGAGATCCACCCCTCCAGCGCATGTGTCAGCCAAGGTGGGGTAGGTTTCCATCTCTACTATTTTATTAGCTCGCAGAGATTCATACATCACCGGGGAGTTCTCCGGAGAAACGCCAAAAGCTTCACCATCCGGGTTGAGGGATTTTAACCACCCCGCCGATCCGGTAAGTAATCCTCCGGCTCCACAGGAGAAGAGAGCCGCATCCACATCGGGGAGTTGCTTACTTATTTCATATCCGCACGTTCCCTGTCCGCCGACCACGAGGGGATCGTTGTAGGGCGACACGTAGATCATGTCTTTCTCTTCGGCAACACGCCGGGCTTCCTTTTCCGCATCCCAGGCAGCTTCGCCATATACAACCAGATCCAAACCATGGGCTCTCAATTGTGCCAGACGTGCCGGATCCATATCTTCGGCCACATAAATTGTGGCGCGGCGTTTTCGAATACGCATCGCCTCGGCAACGGCAAAGGCATAGTTTCCGGTAGAGGCAGTGACTACCCCTTTGTCCAGTTCTGCTTCTGTGAGGGAAAGGATCTTGTTGAGGGCGCCCCGAAACTTGAATGAACCCGTTCTCTGCATCGAGTCCAGCTTGAGCCACACATCACCTCCGATCTTTTTGCTGAGATACCGTGAGTATTCAAGCGGAGTAGGCGATAGGTATTCCTGGCATCTTTCATGGGCTTCCAGCACAAGCTGAGGCACATCGAGTTGTGAATGGATTTTCATTGTCATACTTTGTCTCCTGTTTCTAAGGCAGAATCGGCCTACTTGAGGATTTCGATATCCTGACATTCACCATAGAGAACGAATTCTGTTTCGATCTCGTTAGTGAGCAGGGAATAATCCATCAGGCATTTGATTTCATCTCGATTGGCTGTTGTGGTTCCTGGCCAGACATGATGTCTATTTGACTGAGTATAGGTCTTTATCTCTTTCATAACTAAGACTGAGATAGATATTAACAAATACAAACTCTCCCTACAAGTTGCTCCCCTAAAACGACATAGCCTTTGTTCTTGTATTTTTTAAAGAATCCCGAAAGTGAAGCGATCAAATCTGTTTATTTCTTTTGGAGTGGACTTGATTCCCGATAATATTTATACTCATTTTGAATTATTCTTAAGTCGAAGACGACCACAAGATCTGTTCTTGATCTGCAGGAGAAGCTTTTACGCAGATCAGGAGAGGAGCAGTCCATGACCGATTTAAACCTGACAATGCGCGACATCTATACGGCCCGGGCAAGGATAGCGCCTATTGTGCACAAGACCCCACTTGTCCCATCCCCGGAGCTGTCGGAACTGACAAGCAGCGAGGTCAATCTCAAGCTCGAGTGCCTGCAGGTAACCGGCTCTTTCAAAACCCGGGGAGCTGCCAACAAAGTTTTGTCCTTGGAGTCCGGGGTGCAAAAGCAGGGAGTCGTCACTGTCTCCAGCGGAAACCACGGCCGTGCGCTGGCCTATGTCGCCCGACATCTCGGGTTGCGGGCCGTTGTTTGCCTCTATGATACAGTACCCGCCAACAAGCGTGATGAGACGCGGAAACTCGGGGCAGAGGTGGTCGTTAAGGGCAGCACTTACGAAGAGGCAAATGAAGAGGCCTACCGCCTTGTCGACAAAGAGGGGTTGGCAATGATTCATCCCTATGACGACCCGGTCGTCATTGCCGGACAGGGAACCATCGGCTTGGAACTGCTGGAGGAGTTTCCCGGTTTGGACACTGTGGTCGTCCCGTTGTCCGGGGGTGGCCTGCTGGGTGGTATCGCCTTTGCTCTCAAGTCCGCCGATCCTAAAATCCATGTTGTCGGCGTCATGATGGAGCGTGGCCCGGCCATGGTGGAAAGCCTGCGGGCCGGACGGATTGTTGACATTGTGGTGGAACCCACTCTTGCCGATGCCCTCGCCGGGAGGCTCCCGCCCAATCAATACACTTTTGAACTGGTCCAAAAAACCATCGATGAGACAGTTCTGGTCTCTGAAGAGGAGATCGCAGCTGCTATGGCTTTTGCTCTGGAGCGCCATCATCTTGTGGTTGAGGGCAGCGGTGCTGTGGGCATCGCCGCCCTGAGGGCTGGGAAGATCCAGCATTTAGGGAAGCATGTTGGTGTGGTTATCAGCGGGGCAAACGTCGATATGCCCCTTTTGCTGCGGGTCGTCCAGGATCACATGGACGGCCGCTGAGGATCGATCCATTTCGAGGTTGAATGGCATTTCACCATTGGCTGACTCGTTCCAATATATCATTTTGTTCGCTCGGTTCCGCGAGCAGCAAAAGCATGATCCCCGTGGGATCAACTTTCTTCATAAATTCATCAAGCTCATGCATTTTAAGGAGCACGATAACGCTTTTGCCGGCTTCCTGGATTTTCTTGATTAATGGAAGCCACTGCATTATCGGTTCATTGTCACCGTACCCCTGCACCCAGTTTATGGCCTGAAGGTTAGGCAGGGTAAGGATGGCGTCAATGTGTCGGGCCACTCCCGGGCCATCCAGATGATACACATTGTGCTTGAAAAGTTTTGCTTCCTTCCGAATAATCGGCATGCAGAATTCCTCAAAATGTTCAGGTGAAATGTGAGTCGCAAAGTCACAAGCCAATACGTTGAACGTCTCAAAACTTGGAAGATTGATCCACGTCGCAGACAATTGGTTATGTTCCTTTAGAATCCTATCAAAATGATTATATACCTGAGGAAATTCTTCAAAAACCAAGTCAATCAGATGCTTGAATGGTTCAGGCTGGAGAATCAAATCCAAACAGAGCTTCTCTATTCCCCTTAACATTGCAATGCAATCGATGCCCGGGTACATTTCTGTATAGCCAACCATGAATTTGCCCTCCGCAAGCTCCAGCGCACGCTGAGTCATAGCTTCTACGGCTTTGAAATACTTACCATCCCATTGAACCTTTAGCGTAGGAAGATCCTCCAGATCATCAATACAGGGATGGGTCCAGGCTGTCACATCATCAAAAACAGCCGGCTGCCCCAAAAAAAGATTGTAGGCCAAAGAACTCAAATTCGGCCAGTAGACAGGAAATGTTTCACCAAAAAACTTTGTTGTTTCTAAGGAATCAATGAATGTCTGAACTTGGAAGTCCACATCGAGCCAGCGCTCTTCAGCTGTTTTCCAGGAACCCTTCACTGTACGTTTTTTCTCGTATTCAATATTGTGGTGGTGAAAACGCACCGGTGGCCGGTCAATAATGCGCTGTTCATACCAGGCATAAATTCGTGCCAAACACATGTCAAAATCAGGCTTATACTGAAAAGAACGGGTGTTATTGATATCTGCCATAGTTCTCCACAAGTTTATTTGCTAGATATCTCATTGGATTTAAATGAGCTTTTGTCTTCTGGCCTTTTTACTAGAGTCCTAATGCTTCCTTGAAATACTTCTTCTCCAAGTTCGATCCGCTTACCACAACGCAGACTGGTCCACTCTTTATCGTGACCTTTCCGGCCAGGAGAGCGGATATCCCTGCTGCCCCCGCAGGCTCCACAACCAGGTGAAGTTCTTCCAGGCAGTAACGGACTCCCCCGATCAACTCCTCCTCGGTAAGGAGAATCACCTGCTTGATTCGATCGGTAGCCACCTCAAATGATATGTCCCCGGTAAAGCGAGGGGATAGGCTGTCCGCACAGGTGGGCAGTGGCCTAATCGGCACGGGTTTCTTGGCCTTCAGCGCCTCGGTGAGAGTGGGAGCTGCATAGGACTCCACGCCAATAACCTGCACCTGGGGCCGGGTGTATTTCAAGCCCAGGGCTACGCCTGAGACCAGCCCTCCTCCCCCTACCGGAACCAGGACCGCTTCCAAGTCCGAGGGCGCGTCTTCGTCTATCTCCAGAGCGATGGTCCCCTGTCCTGCCACCACTCTGGGATCATCGAAAGGGTGGACGAGAACCAATTCTTCTTTACCTAACTCTGCTGCCTTTTCTTCGCTAAAACCATAATGGGAGCCGTGCCGGAGGATTGTGGCCCCAGCCTTCTTGATCCTCTCGGCCTTCACATGTGGAGCATTTTCTGGGAGGACTATCGTTGCCTTGATCCCAACCTGGGAAGCCGCCAGGGCCAGGGCTATGCCATGATTTCCAGAGGACGCCGCCACCACACCCTTTTCTCTTTCCTCAGGGGTCAGCATGGCGACTGCATTATTGGCTCCCCGGAACTTAAAAGAACCTCCGGGCTGCAGGGATTCGAGCTTGAGATATACTCCGGTGTTCACCTTCCGAGAGAGTGGATCTGAGAATATGAACGGTGTCCTGAGGATCTTGTCTTTTATCCTGATCGCTGCGTCCAATATATCTTGGTGAGTTGGGACCATCATAGAAATAACCTCCTTTTCGATAAACGACCAAACTCTTCAGAATTTATACGATTTTGACTTCCATTTATTTACAGGAAACATATCAAACACTAAATGATGGTGTCAATTAGAAGAGAGTGGCTTTGAATCCCCTGTGAAATGAATTCACGGAATGTGTTCTCGATACGAAAGAGCTCGCCGTAACAGCGGTACAACATCACCAGCATAGGCCTATCAAATTGAGACAGACTGATTTAAAGATCCTTGGGATTCTTATTTTAAATATTTATCCATCCAAGCAAGAGCTCTTTGGGTATAATCCCGAGTATATTGTTCTTTCCAACCCCCATGATGGGAATCAGGATATACCATAAGCTGTGTCTCAACACCCAGACGTCTCAGCGACTGATACATGAGTTCGGAATTCAACACAGGAACATTCCAATCCTTTTGCCCGCAAAGAAAAATGGTGGGGATTGTTACTTTATGAACATGGTTCAAAGGTGAAAGTTTTTCCCACAGCTGGTGGTTTTCCCAAGGTAAGCCCAGCTCCCATAAATACCATTTCTGATAGATATCATGACCGTAATTGGCGATGAACAGAGAATGGCCGGCCCCGGAGACAGCCGCCTTAAAACGATCGGTTCGGGTGATAACCAAATTTGTCATAAACTCCCCTTACGAATAGCCCATCACCCCCAATCGATCCGGATCAGCATAGCCCAATTCAATGACGTGGTCCACTGCGGCAATCACATCTTCGTAATCTTTGGAGCCCCAACCCTGGTAAATGGCACGACAGAATTTTTCTCCGCGTCCTGTCGAGCCGCGGGGATTGGGCATAACCACTACGTATCCGAACGCGGCATAAAACTGCGGGGCAAAAGAATATCCCCAGGTATATTGACTGACCTGCCCTCCATGAATGCGCAGAAGTGCGGGGTATTTCTGGTTTTGATCGAAATCAGGAGGTTTAACCACGAAAGATTCAACCTCTTTCTCATATAAGCATTGGATCCGCGTCATCTCAAATGTTTCGATTTTATATTATCTCCTATTTAATCGATTTGAAATTTCTTGAATCCATTTGAAATAACTTGACTCATTTTTATCCTAAAATGGACCAAGATTGAATATAAACCTTAGTTGATTTTTAATGGGCGACTTTGTAGATAATGGAATCACGGTAGCCCGTGAAAACACGGTAATATCCGCTGAGGAGACGATCTGTTTTCCCATCTCCCGTATCGACTAACAACGGACGCCCCTCGAGAGAATTAATCTTGTGCGGAGTGGCGACGATGAGGATGTTGTCTTTTCCCACATGCGAGATGACTTCGGGACTGATTTGCTGATTTCCTCTTCCGAGTAAATAACCTTGACCACCTATGGGAGTAAGGACCAGCTTGCTCGGTTTTCCACTTATGAGTTTCAAGGTCTCAGTTTCGTTCAGATCTTTAGCCACAAGATTTTTTCTAAACACGATATCGATTCCCAGCAAAGAACAGTCAAGGCCCAGGTTTTCCATGATGGAGCGTGTCGTTGTACCCGGACCGATAATATAAAGATGTGTGTCCGACATGTTTTCAACGACAGCCGCGGCTATAGCTTCTTGAGAATATCGCTCGTCAGGCGAGCTTCCCGATTTAAGCCGCTGAACATACCGGCTTCTGTAGGGAATTCTGAGATATCCATACAATCTCGCTGAGAGGATTCCCTTACGGTAGTCCTCTTCATTGATATCCATTACTTCGGCTTCTGAGACTTTTTTCGCCTTTCCCTGAAGATATTGGGCGCCCAGTTCCCCGGCGGCCAGAGGATTGCGTGCAAAAACAGCCGAATGGACCTTAACGCCTGTTGGTATGCCCAGGACAACCGTTGAACTTCCGATGGCTTCATACACATTGCGAGCTGTCCCGTCTCCCCCGGCGAAAAGGAGAAGGTCCACTCCTCTATCGTGCATGGAACGAGCAGCACGCCGCGTATCTTCGGCCGTTGTCGATATCGAAGAAACACCAAAAACGATCTGCGGCATGAAACCGCATTCGATGGCAGCGTCCTCCCCCATTTTGCGAGGACATGTCAGGAGAGTCATGGCATCCTTGAGCGAAAGAAGTGTTTTCAGCGTTTCCAGAGTTCTTCGGTGTGCCACTGGTTTTGCACCGAGCCCGATAGCCTTTTCCAGAATTTCCGGACCATCCGTCCCTTTCAGCCCGACTCTTCCCCCCATTCCGGCAATGGGATTGATTATGAGTCCAAGTTTTTTCATCAGGATGATTTTTCGCTTACGTACTTTGTTTCATAAAAGGCCTATACTGATAAAATCCAGAGGCCGGGACAGTAATTTGGTAAAAACTATTTCTTTAGATGACATTGCCTGCTCTATAACCAGATTTCCATTGCACACAGAGGATCCCATGTTCACATTTCTCTCTATTTCCTCACCAATTTTTGCATTTTTTGAGATAGGCTCTCCAGGTGATCGCCCATTTCTCAGGATCATCCAAAGTGCTCGGATCGATCTTGTGAACCACGCTGTTATATGGTGCATTTTTCACTTTGATAGGATCTTCATAAGCCTCCTCGACAACTTTTTCCAGCCCGGCGACATACTCATCCAGTTCATCCTTCGAGTAGGACTCCGTAGGTTCGATGGTAAAGGGTTCGGGGACGACAAAAGGATGATGGCTCGTCCAGAGATGGAAACCAAAATCAGCCATCCGACAGATCACATCCTCTGTAGTGACACCCGTTTCCTCTTTCAATTTCTGCCAGCTGTACCGCACCTGTTCGATCCGGTGCCGGCCCTCAGCATAGGGAGCGCTGGCCCCTCTGAGCCCCCTGATCTTTTTGAGCACGTAGTTGTTGTTGAGAACGGCCACGCGTGCAGCTTCTCTGAGCCCATCGGCACCCAAGCTCATGATCCAGGCATAAGCGCGTAAAACAGCCGGAAAGACACCAAAAAAGCCTCTAACCTTACCAATGGTGTTGGGCAGATCGAAGTTCACGGTGTAGCTTCTGCCGTCGTATTCAACCACTGGAACCGGCAGATAATCCCTGAGCTCTTTTTTCACTCCCAGTGCACCCAGCCCGGGTCCTCCACACCCATGAGGCGAAGAGAATGTCTTGTGGAGGTTGAAAAAGCACATGTCAAAATCGGCTTCACGTGCGCGGGTCATACCCAAGATTCCGTTTGCATTGGCCTGGTCATAACCGCAAAGGCCCCCTGCCTCATGAACGAGCTTGGTGAATTCATCGATCTTTGGATTAAAAATCCCAGTGTCCTCTGGATTGGTGATAAATAAGCCGGCTGTACGCTCCGAAAGAGCTTCTTTTAATGCCTCTAACTCAGGCAAGCCATCCTCGTTCTGGTAGAGCGTAATCATTTTGTACCCTTTGACCGCTGCAGCTGCCGCGTCCGACGGATGAGAAAAGATTGTCGTGATGATCTCATCCCTTCCGGGCTCACCCTTTAACTCATAATATTTGTGAACGATGGAAGCCATGCCCAAGATTGCTGCAGATCCTCCTCCCGGTTGGAAAGTGAACTGATCCAGCCCCGAGATCTCTCTCAGAAAACAGTCCGTTTTGTAGATGATCTCCAGAGCTCCCTGAACAGTACTATCATCCTGCCATGGATGGAGTTCTGACGCTTGGGGCATGCGCACCAAATGTTCGTTAATTTTGGGGCTGTATTTCATCGTGCAGGTCCCTTGACCGATGTCGATGTTCAGATCCGCACCCAGACAGTGTTGTGACAGTCGCAGGAAGTGTTTTAAAACACGCATCTGGGAGATCTCAGGAAGGGCCGGAGGATCCTTTCGCCTCATGTTCTCAGGAAGAGCTGAAATTCCATCCCCTATCTGATCCCGAATCTCTTTCTCCGCTTCAGGGACACGGATTCCCCTCTCACCTTTTGTATCCAGCTCAAAGATCACAGGTTCATCCCACTTAGCTTGATGAAATTTACGCACCCTTTTTGTCTTTTCTTCAGCCATTTTCTTATCCATCCTCTCTGAAGTCCGGTTTATTCACCTCTTCTAAAATCTCTCGGATAGCCTGCGTCACAGTATCTAAATCCTTCTTTGTGTGGATCTCAGTGACGCAGAACAATGCGCTTTCACCCAATTCTGGGAACGCCGATCGCAGAGATTTCCCCCCGAAGATCTTTTTTGAAAGCAACGAAACGTTGATGTCGTGAACGGTTTTTCCCGTGCCATTAAAATCAACCACAAATTCTTTGAAGTGAGCAGAGTTAAAGTAAGGGGCTCTCACGCCATCGATTTCAGAAAGGATCTTCATGAGGTACTGTGCTTTCTGGAGTATGGTTGTGTTGAGCTCCTTCATTCCATGTGGCCCTAAAAGAGAGAGATAGACAGCTGCAGTGATACCCCAGAGGGCTGCATGAGTCCCCACAAATTCCTTCCCCTCCTCTCTTTCGGCAAAGGAGGTTCTCTCATAGGCCACATCACCAAAGCCGTACTCTCCGTCTACAGCCGTTTTGGTGATCCCAAACAGGCGTGAAGGATATTCCATGACATACTTCTCTTCATCATTGGAGGCAATGAAACCTCCCAGTCCCCCACCGAAAAACATATGAACACCCAGCCCTTGGATATCGCCACAAACGATATCCGCTCCGTACTGACTTGGGGGACGGATGACGCCCAGCGACACAGGATCAACGCCTACGACACAGATCGCACCATGACTATGGACAATCCGTGCGATCTCATCACCTTGGTGCTCGATAAATCCCAGGAAGGAGGGATTCTCGAAATAGACACCCGCGGTTTCTGCTGAAGCTTTTGATTCAAGATCTTCAAGATCCATCACGCCGGTCTTTGGATTATGTCTTATAAGGGCGACGTCCATCACAGGCTGGCAATAATTCCGGATAGCAGCGAGTCTCTCCGGAGAAACCGTGTCCGAGACGAGGATCTCCCTGCGACCGGTGATCCGCCCTGCCATGCGAATAGCCGTGCCCGCGGCCTGGCACCAATCATATGTGGGGACATTCACCACATCCATATCCAGAAGCTCGGCCATCAAGCTCTCATATTCAAAAAGAACCTGGAACCGGCCGTGATCTTCGTAGGGTTCTCCTGCATAGGCCGTCAAAAACTCTGACCTCTGATTGATCTCGTCGCAGACAGCAGGCACGTAATGTTGCCAACATCCTCCTCCAAGAAAGCTGATATGGTCGTTGCAGGATAAATTTTTCGAAAGAATTCCTTCGACATGGCGTTTGAGTTCGTACTCAGATGGAAACGCTTCGGGTAAACTCATTTCCCCCTTAAAACGCAAACGTTGAGGGATATCAGCGTAGAGATCTTCGATATCCTTTATGCCCAAGTATTCCATCATTCTCAACTGAACTTCAGGCACTGAATTGGGTATGTACGGATGAATGTTTTTTTGCTTTTTTCCCATTTTCTCTCCTTTCTCTAAGCAATAGTCGCTCCCGCCTCAGCCAGACGTTTTTCTAACGTAAGAGCCATGCCTGACACTGGAGCGGGATATCCGCGTTCACTTTGTCTAAAATCTCCCGTGTGTACTCGGCTTTCGGCACGGGAGTCAGCACATATCCGGAATACAAGTTTTCTATCCTTCTCTCCTCTCATTTATGTTTTATCTGGATTGTATTTGTATAGTATAATTATGCTGTCCATTTGTATAATTATGTTGTTTATTGTATAAGTTTCGCTATCTATGTTTAAGTAGTTTAGCACAGTATCATCATCTTAGGCATGAATCAGATAATTTAAATTTTTGAGCCTGCTGGATAAATCTCTGGCGGGAATGATTTTCGACCAGGAATACTAGAGGAAAATCAAAATTTCACATGATGTTCGAACATTCTGAGATAGATCCTTCTATCAAAATTTATCCGAATAAGGCTGTGAAAGACGCAAATGAACATAGAGGAGGCATAAGACGATGTTAGAAACGAGGAGACCGAGGCTGGACATGCTGTCCGAATCGTTCATTGATCAGATTGTATCTGAAGCGTTGGATGTTCTGGGAAAAACGGGCGTGCTCGTAGAGAATGATGAGGCGTTACGGCTTCTCGCAGACGCAGGATGCGAATGGAAGGGGCATACAGTGTCGTTCAAGGAAAACCTAGTCAAAGAATCCCTGAAAACCACGCCTCATTCCATAAAAATGTATGACCGCAGCGGCGATCTGGCGATGAATCTCGAAGGTGATGCGATTCACTTCGATCCGGGCTCAGGGGCCTTGAAGATTTTGGATCCGGTGACATTGGAAGAAAGAGATCCTGTAACCAGGGATCTCATCCGTTTTGCGAAATTGACCGATGCCCTCTCCAGCATTGCGGCACAGAGTACGGAGATGATTTCCTTCGATGTTCCTAAAGCCATGCAGGACAGGTATCGGTTATACATCGGACTGCAGTTCGGCAAGAAACCGATAGTGACAGGGACATTTACCATGGAGAGTTTTGAAATCATGAAAGAGATGCTGGTTGCAGTCCGGGGGAGTGAAGAAGCGCTGAGAGAGAAGCCACTGGCCATTTTTGACTGCTGCCCCTCACCGCCCTTGAAATGGAGCAACCTGACCTGTCAGAATCTCATCGATGCATCCAGGGCGGGGATTCCCGCTGAACTGATATCCATGCCCTTGACCGGGGCCACTGCTCCGGTAACACTGGCCGGCGCACTGGTGCAATTGACTGCCGAAAACCTGAGTGGCATTGTCATTCACCAATTGGCCCAGCCGGGATCTCCCATCATTTTCGGGGGTTCTCCAGCGGCGTTTGATATGCGGAAAGGAACGACACCCATGGGAGCGGTGGAGACGATGATGATCAATGCGGCTCATGTTCAGATCGGGAAACATCTGGGGCTTCCCACTCATGCCTACTTGGGACAATCGGACGCAAAAATCGTCGACGGACAGGCGGGATTGGAGACAGGAATGAGCGCGCTCTCTGCGGCTCTAGCGGGTGCGAACGTCATCTCCGGTCCGGGCATGCTGGATTTTGAGAGCTGTCAGAGTCTGGAAAAGCTCGTTCTGGATAACGAGATCTGCGGCATGGCCCTCCGAATGGTCAGGGGTATCGAAGCCCGGGGAGATCGATTGGGTGGCGATCTATACGGGGATATTTACGATGGGGATCATTTTTTGGCTTCGGAAGAGACGCTTCGATGGTTTCGTGAAGAACTGACTCAGGCCGGTTCGGTGATTGACCGTGACACATATGATGTCTGGAAGAGCCATGGGAAAAAGAGCGCCTGGGATCGGGCGTGCGAGGAAGTTGAGAGAATCCTGCGCTCCCACACAGTGGAACCGCTGCCGGACGATTCGCTCAAAGCACTGATGAGCATCATGCGGGACGATGCCAGGCGAATGGGCGTTAACTTGTCTCCTTTGGATTGAGTGGATGGGTATGAAACTCTTTTAATGAACGATAGCCTGATCTGGCAGGTCCCAATCACCATAGACCGGACTTCAATCCCTCCAGTCTCTGCTTCGCATCCGCCACCTCAGCTATCCCTGGATCAGAATCCTCCCACAGATCGAGGAATTTCGCGTAATGCTCTATAGCTTTGGTTGTGTCGCCTTTCTGTTCATATATTTTACCCATCATGAAAAAACTTTTGGCATAAACATCACCGTAATAGATCCTGCCGGAGGTCAGATTGAAAATCTTTTTATACCACTTTTGGGCACGTTCAAAATCCTTGGCTTTGTATAAAGCTAAAGCGAGAGAATCATAATACATGGCATGATCATCTCCATCATCAGGTTTATTCTGGTAGGGTAAAAGCGCTATTGCTTTTTCAAAAGAAGTTATGGCATCAGCCATTTTATACTTCTCTAACTCGATGTGTCCCATAAGACGATAGAAATGTCTCATCAGTCTGGGATTAAGCCAGTTATCAACCTCTATTTTGATTTTATCAGCAATTATTTGGGCTTCATTCAGATTGTTCATTTCTAGTGCAATGAGCCCTTGCAAATGAAGAGCAGAGATCTTCTCTCCCACGTTTGCGTTTTTGAGCGCACAGTCTACTGCTATCCGGCATTCTTCTGCAGCCTCTTTGAAGTCCCCTTTTATATAATAAATGTTGGCCATCAGCTTATGAAAAAAAGAAAACCAACGTCTCTCTCCAAGATCCGATACGTCTTCAACTCCCTGTTTGATATAGCTCATCGCTTTATCAAATTTTCCCGTATATGTATTTATGCTGGCTAATCTCGTCAACACTAGAATGCGATTATACAAGTCATTTGTTGAATCCAGCCATTTTATATAATACGCCTCAGCCTGAATCCAATCGTCTTTCAGCAAATATATATCGCCCTTCAAGGTTAATGCAGGAACCCAATCCTCGTTTCGTTCCAGCAATTTTTCAAGCTCTTGATGGGCGGGCTCGAGTAGACCACGTAAAAACAAATCGAGTGTGCGTTGGTAGGGATAATTACAATAAAAAGAATCTCCAGGCGTTCTTTTAGCAAGTCTCATAGAATCGGCATAATTTCCTTGGGCACGAAAAGAATGTATGAGGTTACATCGGCTGAGACCGGAATAATCTGTTTGGACTATTGGCATTAAAGTTTCAATAGACTTGTCAAAATCCTCAATCATGCGATAAAGTTCGCCTATATAATTGATCACGGTATAATCGTCTGGATAAATCCGAAGGTGCTCCTTAAGAATTTTAAAGGACTCATTCCAGTTTAATTCTCCCAAATACCAGTAATATTCAGCTTGAATAAAGAGACGTTCTCTTTCTGAAACATGATGACTCAATTCAAATGCTCTCTTCATACAGTTATCTGCACTATCTTCATAGCCGGGAAGAAGTCTATAACAATCGGACAGCAGTTTGTAAGCCGAGGCAAACTCTGGATCAATTTCTGTAGCTTTTACAAGATAGGAAGCACTCTTCAGCATATCTCCTTTGTTGAAGAGATGACTCCCTTCATTAAAGTATCTTAAGGCTTCGATGGAGCTAGTCGTGATCCTCTCCATTTCTTTGTCAGTGTCACCGATCATCCAGTCAGGAGGCAGTACCAACTGGGCTTTGATTCTTTTTGAAATCTCATCCACAATAGAAAAGATTTCTTCTTGGTTTGTAAAATCGAAGCTTTCTAAAACAATATTTTCACCCGAGGGTATTTTTATTAAATTGGTATTTATGCGGAGCTTCTCTCCTACTTTAATAATATTTCCGAGGACAACATTATCAACCTGAGCATTTTCTGTAAATCTAGCAAGATCCGTCGGGTCATAATATTCAACTTCCAAAAGTCCAAGATTTTGAAGCATGTGAAAAAGCCTATCCTCAGGGAGGACATTCAAATATCTCGATTGTGCGATATCATTGGTCAAAAGCTCACAAAACCCTCTTTTCAAATAGTCAAAATTTTCATCTCCTGTATCGTTACTGAAGTGGAGAATCGCCAGAGATGGTTTATCTAACGGTAACGACACGGCGATCTTTGGAGCTAAGATTTTCCACAAAACTACTGTCAGGATGGAAACACAAAGGATTGAGACACCAAGAACAATGACCCATTTTTTCTTGGAAAGTAAGAATGATTTTCTGAAGGGAATCTTTTTACCAGAATGTTGAGTTTCTTCTATCCAACGGTCTATTTCGTCTTTGTAAGCAAAGACTCTGGCTTTGGGAGTATCTGCTAATCGATGAATCGGAAGGCCTAGCTCATGCTCCATGCGTTGACAGCTTTTGATAGAGCGCCTGAGGTAATCCGCTATTTCCTTCCATGAGTCAAGGACCTGTTTGTCCGCCATAACACCCTGCTGACTTTTCGAAGATGCTTTATTTTGAGGATCATTATCATGATAAAAATGTAAAGAGTTATTGTCAATGTTTTGTAAACTTCGACCGCGGGGATTCAATTGGTTTTTCACACAGAAAGGCTGTTAAGTATGCGAAAAACAAAATCGCAAAAGAGAGTATATTGGATATATAGATAAAACCCCACAACCAGCCCAAATGAGGTTTTTGTGTTTAACTTTTTTATGGAAAAAACTTATTCCAGGTGCAAAATATTAGAGAAAAAGACCCAAAATGTGCACTCAGAGGTTATTTCCCATCCGTTACGCCGTCAGTGCAATCCACTCTCATTTTCTGCTGCGCCGCTCTGGGCGGTCACGCTCTATCCTCAGCCCACTGGATTGAAGTAGGTCAGGTCAGCATATTTTTCTCAAGGATTGCGTATGGGATATCTTTCTAGCGTAAAATTTACCAATTGGGGGATGGGGATTTTCGATTTTATGCACACGCATTCGTCATTTGTGAAAGTCACCGTTAGGACTTTAGCTTGTCTATCGTGATAGATTTCGCCGCCGATTATTTCAATTCCTTGATCAAGGTCATAATTCCACCAAAATTGAACCTTATATTTTTGGTCTCGCCCGGCGCCATAATAGTTGATAAAGAGCCAACCATCAATAGGAGTGCCGGCTTCGATGCCGGCAAATTCGAACCCCAGGGTCATAGTATATACCGGGAATGGACCGGCATTCGGACAGCAGCCAAAAACCGCTTCATCACCCTCTAAATCCCCCTGGAAGGTGATCTGCTCTGCTTTCGGATTATCCGGTTTAACCGGTTTGTCCGGTTTGCCTTGAGTTGTGACTTCCTGATCTGTGGAGTACGACGCCATACTCAGGAGGAAAATTACCGCGAGCCCGAGGATTCCAATTTTGGCAATAAGCTCTCTTCTCATTTTTTGCCCCCTTTTCATAATTTTTGGTATTTTTATATTCCCTTTTATGGATATTGAGAAAAAGAGGAAAATAACTTCCAGATCCACTGCACTCCTTCTGATGAATGGATTTTGGCGAAAAGATATTTTCCTTCATATGATTCCCTCGACATTTTGCCTTCGCAAATATATAAGTAAATTCAATATTTCCCAATGTCAATTCGTCTCTCGTTTTTGACGCATAATTTACCTTTTTGATACATAATATGCCTTTTGACCAAGTCAGATGATCACAATTGACTACTTTTTTCTTCAATTTTAGTCTAATGGGAGTGTGACAATGCTCAAGGAAATGATATCAATCCTGCCTCGCTTCTCTCTAGCTTCCTTTCGCTGGCTGTAGAATTTTAATCAAGTATTTTCCGGGAAATCTGATGTTCTAAGATCTCTAACTGGAATACATTTCAATTTTTATTCGGTTTTCCTATCAGAGGAATAGAGATTTCTCTAATAGTGCTACAAACGGATGTTAAAGGTTGAAGCTTGAGTGGTGGACTTTATGGACCGGAAGCAGGTTTGATCGGAATCGTGGCGAGAGTGATCATATTTGCTTGGATTTTATACTATTTCAAAAAACGTAGAGGCCGCAGATATTAAAGAACTGTTCCAGTAGACGCTGAGAAAGCGGTCGAGGACTTTGGACACTTCATCCCATTACATAAAATGACATTGGCCACAGCAGATGAATTTACTCTTGTTTGAGGCAGGCAGCCGGATTTACGATGGCGGCCTTGATGGTTTGTCGGGCGATGCTGAGAACCGCAACTGTCAGAATGATGGCGATTGAAAAAGCGAAAAGCCCAACATTCAGGCTAGTGCGATAGACGAATCCCAGCAGCCACTGATGGCTGAAATAATAAGCCACCGGCAGCGAAATCATTATGGCAATGCCTATAGGTATAAAAAATTGTCTCAGGATCAATCCCGTCACTGAAAAGACGGAAGCGCCCAGGATTTTTCTGATCCCGATTTCTTTGGTCTTCTTCCAGACCACGAAGGAAACCAGGCCGTACAATCCAATAGCGGCGATGATCATCGCCAATATGGAAAAGCTCATGACGATTCCTCCCAAATCCCCTTCGTTTTTGTAAAGATTCAGATAGAGGTCATCCATGAGCGCATAGTCGAAGGTAAAATTGGGACTGATCCGGCGGAACGTGGTATCGATATTTTCCAGAGTTTCGCTAATATTATGCCCGGCAATCTTGATCAAGAATAAGTTGCTTTTTTCCGGTGCGTAAGAAAACATAAGGGGCTCGATCTTTGTCCTGAAAGATGTGTAGTGGAAATCCTTAACCACGCCGACGATCTGCATGTCTTGGCCCCATTTGCGGATCTTTTTCCCGACGGGATCTAAAAGCCCTGCCCTACGGGCTGCGGTTTCATTGATGATCACCTGGTTTTCAATGTCGGAGGCTAAATTAAGAGAAAAATTCCTGCCGGAAATGATCTCCATATCCAAAAGGTCCACGTAGTCTTCATCGATAAAATAGGTGGTCACCATGGGTAGCTCAACCATCTCCCCTGTTTCCGTTTCCACCAGGATATTGTTTGCTTCTGTATATTTAAGCGGAGCCGCGTTGGTTACCGCCGCTGCCGAAATCTGAGGATTTTTGAGTAGTTCGGTCTTTATGGTTTGTGATTTCTCCCGGCTCTCATTGTTCCAGGTGCGCACGGCTACGACATTATCTCTGTTATAACCGAGATCCTGGTTTCTTATGAATATCAATTGCTTTTGAATGACCACTGTGGCCACCCCCAAAACAATCGTCACACTGAATTGAAAGACCAAGAGAACAATGCGGAACTTCTGCTGCCCACCCGATCTCCTAGGCCCAAAAGAGTTTTTGAGGACATTCACCGGTTTGAGCGTCGACAGATAAAAGGAGGGGTAGGCTCCGGCGAGAAATCCCACCATCAGAAACAACCCCAAAAGACCGAAAGCGCTACTCAAGTTCAGAAAGGCATCGATAGCGATCTGGCTCCCCGTAATTTTTCTAAAAACAGGGAAAAATAACCCAACAGCTATCAACGACACAACAATGCTGAAAAAAGTCAGGACGAACGATTCGCCCAGAAATTGCCGTCTCAGCTGCTGTTGGGTGGCCCCGACGCTTTTGCGAATCCCCACCTCTTTGTTCCTGACGCCGGCCCGGGCAGTGGCCAGGTTGACGTAGTTGATACAGGAAATGACGAGAATCAAAAAGGCGATCGCAATGAGCAAGTAGATACTTTTTTTATCGATCCCTTGCTCCGGAAGAGAATTGATCTGGGTTTCAAAATGGATTTGTTGGAGCGGTATAAGGAAGTAGCGCCGGTTATTCGAATCTTGATCGTGATATTTGGATACGATGGCCGACAACTTTTTTTCGAAATCGCGGTACGAAACCTGATCCTTCAGCTGAATGTAGCTGTTATAATTCAAAATCCCCCATTCGCTGTCAATATCCTCGCGGAAGGAATACATGGTCAGGAATGAAATCAGGTAATCGAACTTGAGATGGGTATTGCCGGGGACATCCTCAACAACGGCGGTGACATTCAATATCCGGCCATCGGCAAAGGTGATGATCTGTCCGATGGGATTTTCATCACCGAACAGCTTCTCTGCCAGGCTTTTTGACAGGATAACGGAAAAAGGATACTTCAAAGCGGAATCTCTATCCCCTGATTTTAAAGGGAAAGTGAAAACCTTCAGAAAATCGCGGTCAGCGAAAAGCCCTCTTCCCAGGATGCTCTTATGCCGATAAATCAGAGGGTATTCGATCTTCTTGGCCCGTACGGCATAAGTCACTTCCGGAAATTCTTCCTTTAACGTGGGGGCGACTATCCCCGATGTTGAAGCAAAATAATTGGATCCTCCGTGTTTCCAATCCGGCAAGTATTGCCCGAGTTGGTAGATCAACTCGCTGTGCTCAAAAAATGAATCGTAGTTTAGCTCGTATCGTGCATAGAGGCTCAAAAGAACGAAGGAGGCAATGCCCACCACCATACTGAAAAGGCTGATGAGGGTCCAACTCTTTTGTTTGATCAGATTCCTGATTGCGATTTTGAAATGGCTTTTAATCATTTTATGGGATAAGACGCCGGAAAAAATCAAAGAGTTGCCCGGATTTCATAACAAATTCTTGATAAAATAAAATGCGCGATGGGGATTTGAACCCCCGACCTACTGATTACGAATCAGTTGCCACAGAGACAATTAGGTTGTTGAAAACAAACACAAACTTGTCCTTTTATTTCAAATTGTCACAGATTGTCACGAAAAATGCTTTAAATCGCCTGCGTTTGCATACGATTGCTTAAACGTAAAATCGGGAGATTACCTCTGTTGGAAGTGATTACCCCTGTTGGCTTTCAACCCTCAACAAATGGTTCCGGAGACCAACGCTCTATCCAGTGAGCTGCAGACGTACCCGAACTTGAGAATATTTGATAGCGGAATTCAACAACAAATCAAGGGGGGGTTCGTAATTGTGAATGTTCTACAGGTATTTTGAGAAAAGACGTCATTCGATTTTTTTGCTGATTTCATCACCTTCCGATGAACGGACAATGAGTCGATAGACTTTACCGCTATTGTCTCGTTCAAAGATGATTCTGGCGCGAACAGCCTTAAGAAAAAACGTAGATTCCGATTCAGGGAACAGCTCGAATTTCGGCTGACCCGTCGCCTGGGCAAACAGGCGGTCACCTTCTCGTGTTACTGAAATAAAAAAGGATGGTGTGGTCTGGTATTTGCCTATGTAATCATCGTAGATTCGAGGATCAACTTGAACCTGTTGAGCTTCTCCCGCATAGGCCCCCAGCTTCAAAATTTCCTGTTTTCCGGTTAGAGCATAAAAACCGATATCGTCGATCGTATCCTCAAAGTTAGCGAATACCACAACTCCGGTTTTTTGCTCCGGATCGAAAGCGATAAACGCCCGATAACCATCCGTATCACCTCCATGGAACACGATGTGAAGATCCTCCTCTTTTACCACAATCCAGGAAAGACCAACCTTCACGACATCTTTCCTAATGGAAAATCGACCTTTATGTGTTTCCTGCATAATATTGAATAAGGACGAGGACTCAAGTCCCATGTTGGCGGCGAGGAAGGAGAGCATGTCGTTGGCCGAAGAACGCAGTCCACCGGCGCCGGCCAAAACGGGAGGCATGTGAAAGTTTTTTGCCTCTTGCCCGTCAAGAAAATATCCCACAGCTAGTCGCTCATGCATTTCCGGTCTGAGTTCCCTAAGTGTATCATTCATACCCAAGGGGCGACATATCCGTTCTTCCACAAGCTGATCATAGGATTTCCCCATTTTCAACGATAAGAGATGTCCCAATAATCCAAAACCTAGATTGGAGTATTCGAACTGAGTTCCAGGTTTTCTGGATAACGTGTAATTAGACAAAAATGTGTACAATTTGGGTGTTGAAAAGTCTACATACCCAGGAACAGATTCCTCTTCAGCTTTACTATGCGGGGTGTTTGGAAGGCCCGAAGTATGCGTAGCGAGATGAAGGAGGTTAATCTTTACGTCTTCACGAGCAGGCACTTTCACCTCAGGGGGAAGGAATTTCTCAATGGGATCATCCAAGTTCATCTTACCACGGCTGACTATGTCGGCCAATAAGATCGAGGTGAACACCTTTGTCACGGAACCTAGCTCAAACAAGGTACTGCCCTCAACGGCTTTTCCCCCGCGGCATTGCTTACCGTATTTGAAGAACTGACGGCCTCTTTCGCTTATGATCCCTACTATCAAGCCAAATTCCTGATGATGCCTTTCTACTCGCTCCTGTATTAATTCCTTGATCTTGCTTTCCCGTTGATCCAATTGTGTTGATTGAGAGATGGCTCCTGTGGAGACTATGGCAATCCACAACGTAAGCAAAAGAATAAGGCGAATTGTTTTTTTCATAAGAGAACCCTCTATTTTCACCATACGGAAAAAGCGAGAGAAAGTTTAGTTTCGCTGTACGCCTCTGATGCTCAAGAGATTAATCCAGTTCTTTTCCCCTATCCATCACTTTCGCAAACTGAGACCAATTCGTGTCTGTGGAGTCGCTCCATAAATTGAGTAGATTTCAAGTTGACCTGATCCCCTCATATCGATCCAGTATATGATTTATAATTGAGCGGGCTATTAGGATATTTTATTGGATTAAACGCTATTTTCTCTTTTAAGTGGAAGGTCATCGCCTAAAAAAGATGATCCCGATAAATATCAACAGCACAAAACTCAGAAGCACAAGCCTGGCAGGCGACACAAAAAGGATACGAAACCAGGATGTGTCGGGCATGTATGGCATGCCATGAAAACCTGGACTATTATAAAGCTTTATTAGGAATCAGAGTTCGGCTTTTTATCAGACATTTTGAAGGCTGCAATCTCGTGGTCCAAAAAAAAGCTTATCAAAGTGCGGATAACAACGATACTAGCCAGCACTGCCATGTCTATCAATGTAGGATGGGTTATTGTACGTATTATATCCGCAGCGATCAGAAACTCGATGCCTAACAGTAGGTAAGAACCAAGCTGATGCCTGAGGCCTTCTCTCTCGTAGTAAATGCTTCGCTTCTTGATGCGGGATACTTCCAGAACAATAAGCCTGAATAGCGTTAGAATGACACCCCAAATGATGATGGCAACAGCAACTATGCCAATTCCGGCGGAAATAATATGAAGGATTTTTATCATCATCTTATTTTGCTCCGTTGTCCGTTTACAATCCTTGGGACTCGATCCATTTTAATAGGAGAAAAAGCAGGACGCCAAAAGGAATGATCACAAACCACTCGTTGACTTTGAGCAGACGAGGAATGGTGATATCACCGAAGTCTCCCTTGGACAGGATCGATTGTCGAAGCCTGGGAAAAAGAGCGGCAAATAAGCCTGCCCCAATGAGTATGCCTCCAATCCCGGCCAGGGCGTCCAGATATCCGTTGCCCAGAGCACCCGCCATCGTCCCCGGACAGTAGCCCAAGGTTGCAAAACCCACTCCGAACAGCAATCCTCCCACGATCGATATACCCGCCGATCCGGGTTTGGGATGAAGTTTGATCCAACCTAAGGCCTTCATAGCATAAATACCGATCATTCCGGTTATGACGGCAGATATCATGACCTTGACCACGGTGAAGTCTCTCAGGAGCAGCTGCCCGATAATCACATCGTACTTGGTAACTCCCCCTTTATGGAGAAAAAAACCGAAACCTAGTCCGGCGATGAATCCGAATAACAGTTGAAGCTTAGTTTTTGCATGCAATTGAGTCAGCATCGGTTTTCTCCTATCTTCCGATCAAATGAAAGATCAGAAAGGCGGCCCCTATGCCCCCGATAAAAAAACAGATTGCGGCGAGCCAGCTTCCTAAGGTGAGCTGCAGTGTCCCGCTGATGCCATGACCGCTGGTGCATCCTCCCGCCCAACGAGCTCCGAAGCCTAGAAAAATGCCCCCTAGAAGAGCCGTCAGCAACCGTATCCAGAGTGTTGTGCCAAAGACCGCTGCCCATGCTCCTGGCACCCATTGCCATTGAAAGTCGCCTGATATGACGGCCGAAACGAAAGCCCCGGGAATAATTCCGAGCACCAACATCCATTCCCAATCCACAACCGGTTTGAATTGTTGGTAGTAGGGTTTTAAGTCCACTTTCTTCCCCCGAAATATTTTTTCGACCATACCGCTTGTCCTGGCGAATGCCGTAGAGCACCCGATAGGCTTATCGGACAAGAGAAAAGTAAGCCAGCTCAGTACCCCGATCCCGAAACCGGCCATATAAGGCGACCAGCGCGCTTCCAACAACCATTCCATGTCTCTCCTCCTTATTTGTTGAATCCCCATCCTGATCGCATGAGGATATCATGATCATAATACCGCGAAGCATGAGGGATCGAGCAAACACCGCACTTCTTCA